>BNJU01004162.1_pt1 | contig 109968 bp, 127 predicted proteins | sample 8539281 | NCBI WGS metagenome assembly BNJU01 (sample SAMD00202456, study PRJDB9452) | human saliva metagenome | isolation source: human saliva | place: Japan
AAGGGGCAAGGCAGGGCGTGCGCGCGTGCGCAGGTGCGTGATGCAACAAACAACAACTAGAACCCTCCGCCCATGCGCAACCCTACCTGGAAAAATGCAGGTCTTGCAGCGGTGATTTTTGCCACAAAGCTTCCTCTATCGGGGCAGAGCTAAGCAGGATTTAGAGCATCTTTTTGAACTTTTCCCCTACGGAAAGACCGACGGCTCCGGCTTAGAATCAAGATGGAGGATAAGGAAAGTAAGGATTTAACCTGTACCCTGATATCTATGCCATTGACGGAGAGGAGCTTCGTTTTACCTATGATTCTCGTGTACCTATCTGTGCGACAGAAGAGAATTGCGTGAATACTGCAAGAAAAATGTAGAAGCCAAGGGCTTCCTAATTTGAAAACCAAGGGAATGATTCCTCCCACTATGTACCCTCCGATTCCCCTTTAGTACAGAACCTTCTCTGTTTCACGAGAAGGTGACCGGATTAAAGGGAGAGTGCCTGGCAATCGGTGGCGGTACCTATGTGCACGATGTGGAAAATGGCGTAGCTCTTTCGGAGCGGTTCTTCCGGATGTGGACACCAGAATGCACGGGGCTGATGAGTGGATTAAGGTAAAGGATCTACTTTTTGGCGGCAGAAATTTACGGAGAGGTATTTTGGCGCTTTGCAATAATCCGGCAAAGCACCGAGAATGTTATGGAAGATAAAATGACAGAAACTATTGTGAAGAATGAGGCTCTCTAAGAGAACTATCAGCGGATGCTTCCGGGAAGAGTTGAAGAATGAAAATATTATAGAAATCAAAGGACTTGGCAAGACCTTTAAAACCGATGGTGAGGACTTTGTGGTCACCGGATCAGATTGATTTGTCCATCCGAGAGGAAGCATTCAGGGGTATTATCGACTCTTCCATGCCGGAAAATCCACCTGGTCCGTTGTATCAACTACTTGGAAAAGCCCAGTAGTGGACAGATTTATTTCAGGGGCAGAGCCTGGGCCCATGAAGCAAAGGGAAATTTCACATGCGGCAGAACATGGGCATGATTTTTCCAGCAGTTTAATCTTCTTGAGCAGAGAAATTTGTTGAAAAATGTCAGCTACCCCTGAAATTTCCCATAAAGGCATCCTATTTCCCTATGTTAAGAAAAGGAAGGCAAGACTGAGAGGGCGAAGGAGCTTAATGATGGTGGGTTTAGAGGAAGGAGTACAGTCACCCTTCCCAGCTTTCCGGAGGACAGAAGCAAAGAGTGCTATCGCCAGAGCCTTGGCGACAAAAACCGGAGGTGTTGCTCAGTGATGAGGCGACCTCTGCCCCGATCCCAAAAACTACAGAGCAGATTCTGGAATTGCTGAAGAAGATCAATCGGGAGATGGGGGTGACCATTATTTTGATTACCCACCAGATGTCTGTGGATTGAGCCATTTGTGATGAGGTGGCCATTATCGATCACAGTCGGATTGCGGAAGCAGGCCCGGTGAAGAGGTTTTCCGTTCCCCTAAGTCGGAAATCGGAAGAAAGCTGATTTTGGGAGAGGAGAGAAGGAAACCTCGATTCGGTACCGGAAAGCGCATTCGTTTGGTTTTTTGACGGACGTTCCGCCCATGAGCCTGTAATTTCGGAAATGATTCTTTCCGCCAAAGCACTGGTGAATATCTCTTTGCCAATACCAAAGATGTGGATAATATTGCCATGGGGCAGATGATTATAGAGCTGCCGGAGAATCCGGAGGATGAATTCCAGATTCTCAGCTTCCTAAAGGAAAGAGGAATTTGTATGAGGAGGTGCATTCATGAGCATGAGTTTAAAGGAGCTTCTGGCACTCCAAGGAGACATTGGCAACCTTATATATGGTAAGTATTTCCACTTTGATTTCCTATGCCATCGGTATCCCTTTGGGGGGTGATTTTTGGTGGTAACGGAGGAGGGCAGTATTGAAACTGAATAAGATTATTCATGGGATTCTCGGATTTTTCACTAACATTTTTCCCGGAACCATCCCCTTCCTGATTCTTTTTGGTTATGGTGCCCCACTCCAAGGCTTTGGTGCATACGACGCTGGGACTCTAAGGCGATTATTCCGCTCTGTACTGCTTCCGCACCCTATATAGCCAGAATGGTGGAATCTTCCTTGAAAGAAGTGGACAGCGGAGGATTGAAGCGGCGAAATCCATGGGATCCGACAGCTTTCAGATTATTTTTAGGTTTTGCTTCCGGAGGCCAGACCCAGTCTCTATGTGGGGGCGGCAATTTGTATGACCTCTATCCTTTCTTATTCCGCTATGGCGGGCTTTGTAGGGGGTGGCGGTTTGGGGAGCCATTGCTTTAAACTATGGTTACTATCGTTACCAGACGGATATGATGCTGATTGCAGTGGTGGTGCTGGTGGTTATTGTTCAGCTGGTAGCAGAATTCTGGATGAGACTGGCGAAGTACAGCGATAAAAGAGGAAAAGTTGAATTAAGAAAATTTAGTAAGATATTTAGATAAAGCAGTAGTCTTTATTTAAGTCGACAGATAAGCTTTTACAAAAATTTTATAAAATTGAATTAAATTCGAGTTCTTGCTTTTTCTATCTTATACTATAGGGAGTTGAAAAGGACTTTTCAACAGGGAGCACACCCAAGGAATAGAGTAGAAGAACATTTTCCCTATGGGAAGGAAAGGATTCTCCTAATGGGAGAGAAAGAGGAGTTTTATGAAAAGAAAATTGGCGTGCTTGTGGCATCCCTTGCTTTTGGCCTTTTGGGCTTGTAGCATGTGGAGGACAGAAGGCAGAAAACTAAGGTGGAGAGTGAGAAGCAGACTGAGGCGGCTTTCGAAAAAGGCTTCCGGAGAAGGCCGGAGAAACAGAGAAAGCTACAGAGAAGGCTGAAGCGGGAGAGACCGTAAAGATTAAAATCGGTGCTACACCCAGCCCCATGCAGAGATTTTAGAGGCTGCAAAGGATGCTTAAAGAAGAAGGGCGTGGAAATCGAAATCGTTACCCACAACGACTATGTACAGCCAAACCCGGCTACAGATCAGGGAGAAATCGATGCCAACTACTTCCAGCATCTTCCTTACTTAGAGGAGTTTAATAAGGAAAAGAATACCAAGATTGTTTCAGTAGGAAAGGTTCACTATGAGCCATTCGGAATCTATGCAGGACAGTCCAAGGATTTAAAGGAGCTTAAGGATCGGCGCTAAGATTGCAGTTCCCAACGATACTACAAATGAGGCAAGAGCATTGTTACTGCTTCCAGGACAACGGTATCATCAAATTAAAGGATGGGGCAGGTCTTACCGCAAACCAAGCAGGATGTGGTAGAGAATCCTCACAACATCGAGTTATATGAGGTAGAGGCTGCACAGATTCCTCGTTCTTGGATTCCGTAGACTTTGCTTGTATGAACGGAAACTTTGCACTTCAGGCAAACCTAAGCTCATCTCGATGCTTTAGTTGTGGAGAAGGCTGATTCCGAGGCTGCTCAGACTTACGCGCAAACATCGTTGCCGTAGCAGAGAAGAATAAGGATGCAGATGGGCAAAGACTCTTGTGGAAGTATTACAGTCCAAGGAAATTCAGGACTTTATCAACAAGAAGTATGATGGCGGAGTAGTACCTATTCAATAAAAACAGTGAACATGGGACTGTGAAAAAGCGGAAAGGGGAATCCTGACTTCCCTTTTTCATAGTCCCATTTTTGATTATCAGAAGGGATTTTTGTATATGAAAAATAAAGACATGAGAAGGGTGGCAAGAAAAATTTTGAGGGAAAATTGGTTTACGATTTTTCTTTCCTATATAGCAGGATTATTGGGCTTGCTCTTTTGACCATGCTCTTTTTCTTCTCTCCTCAACCCCTTTTCATCCTCTTTACCGGAGATTTTTTTCTTTGGGAGAGCTAAGGAGAGGAATCGGTCTTAGCCTTACAGGAATCCTTTTTTGCTTTATATGTTTTTGTGTGTATTTTTACTTTTATTGTATTGATTCTCTTTTCGAAAAATGTTGCTGGAGATGTCCAGGGAGAAAAGAAGGTGAATGCCGCTATGATTTTACGGCTTTCATCCCTAATTCCTTCCTCTGTTGGGAAGAATGCTGGGCTTTAGTATCTTGGCTTTTCTTTTCTACGGTGATTTCTAGGGCAGGAAGTGATAGATTACTTCTGGGAGAAGGACTCATTTACTGGTCTTTATTACGGAGTAAGCTTTTGCGGTTTTAATCTTCTTCCCTTTCTTTGATATGACCTTCTTTACCGTCTGGGATGGAGAGGGAAATAGCCTTTTGGCAGAATATGAAAAAAAGTGTTGCGGTAATGAAGGGCCAGAAGTTCTCTTATTTCCGTCAAATTCTGTATTTTTCTTTTGTAACTTCCGTTGCCGGATTTATTGCGGTAATGTGGTCCTTTATTCTAAAATCTCCGGCTTTACCCCATTTTTTTGTGTTGTTTTTGTATTTATCCATTTATCTGCTTCCTTACATGGGCTTTGTGCAGGCTTTAATTTATCGAAAGGGAGCAGGGGATTTTTCAACGATAAGCGCTACGAACAGAGACGCCTATCATAGACATGAAGAGCCTCTGGTTTCCGAACAGCAGCCCTCAACAGTCGATGCGGCTCCTACAGAACAGTCCGCAACAGTGGAAGGAGCTCCTACAGAACAGTCCGCAACAGTTGAATCTGCTTTCTACAGAACAGTCCGTAACAGTTGAATCTGCTTCTACAGAACAGTCCGCAACAGTTGAAGGAGCTTCTACAGAACAGCCTAAGGAAAATGCAGGAGGATTTTCTGTGGTAATCTCCGAGGACCAGGAAGAGCGAAACTTGATTGGAGTGTCGGAGACTGCCGGGGGAGGAATGGAAGCCGGCGGGGTGGAGCAAGATACCGCTGCCGCAGGAACGGAAGCCACAGAGGTGAAAGCAGGAGACTGCCGTCGAAAATAAGCCTGAAAGCGATGAGGAAAATAAGCCTGAAAGCGATGGGGAAAGTAAGCCGGGAGCCGATGGGGAAAGCAAGCAGGATCCCAATCATAAAATGAGTTTTGAAGAAGCCAGAAGACAGTATACCGACTATGAGGAATAAGGAGGAAGTATGAAGTGCCCTTTTGTAACGCAGAGGATACCCTGAGTCATTGACTCCCGTCCGGCTGATGATAATACGGCCATCCGCAGAAGAAGACAATGTGAGGTTTGCGGAAAGCGTTTTACCACCTTTGAGAAGACGGAAACCCTTCCCTTTATGGTGGTGAAAAAAGGACGAAAGTCATGTGCCCCTACGACTCGTTCCAAGCTGGAAGGGGGAATTCTTCGTTCCCGCCATAAGCGCCCCATTTTCCTAAGCAAATCTCCGCCTTGGTGGATGAGATTGAAAGTGTAATTTTTCATCAGGAAAGTAAGGAAGTCAGCACCGATACCATCGGGGAAATGGTGATGGAAAGGCTGAAAAACCTGGATCAGGTGGCTATGTGCGTTTTTGCTTCTGTCACAGAGAATTTAAAGATATCAACACCTTTATGGAGGAAATCGAAAGCTTCGGAGGAGGCTTAAAGACGGAGGGAAAGAACTTGAAAAATAAGACATTTGCACTATTTCCCTGTTTTTTTCCATTTCTTCCATCTACACCTTAGACTTTGAAAAGCTGTATCAAAAGGGCTATCGAGCATTGCTTTTTGACATTGATAATACTTTTGCGTTGCATGATGAGTTTGCCAGAGATGAAACGGTAGTCCCTGTTTCATCGGATGAAGGCTGCTGGTTTTAAACCGCGGTGCTTTCCAATAACGGAGTAGAAAGAGTGGGGGCATTTCAAGACAGGGTTCATGCGGATTTGGTTATTCCTAATGCGGGAAAGCCTAAAGCAAAGGCGTATTTACAGGCAGTGGAGCAGTTTGGGATAGCAAAGGAGCAGGCGCTCTTTTTCGGCGATCAGCTGTTTACGGATATCTTAGTGGAAATCGTCGGAAGTACCTACTGTACTGGTAGTCTATGGGGAAGGAAAAGTATTTTCATATTCTTCTAAAAGAATTTTTGGAAAAACCTTCTTTTTAGCTTATCAGAGAAAGCATGCTCTTTCAAGAAGAAATTGCGGCAATGGCCTAGTCGAATGGGAAAAGTCTCCATATAAAAAGCATACATAGGAAAAAAGTGCAGATATCAGGTGTTCACAGCGGAAAAGGAGAAGAGGGAAAATGGGAATGATTGTACCTTTAACAGGGGATTCTGAAAAGGATTTTCTAAGGGATGCCAAGGCATTAGCCCTGCATCCCCTGTATCCGTTTCTTTACGGGGTGGAAATTCGCTATGACTGTCTGAAAAAGCGTGAGGAGAAGTTAGAAACTTTCTGGGAGAGCTTGAGAATTTTAGGAGACAAGAAGCTGATTTTTCACCATTCGTACAGAGCGTCAGGGTGGTTTCTTTCCCTATGATAAATCTTATTTTCAACTGAATATGATGGCCATGGAAAGCGGCTATCCGGATTATATCGATTTAGAGGTGGAGCTGGATCGGTAAAGGACGGCAGGCTTTTTTTAGACTGCCACGCCATGATTTTTGCAACTGGGAGGAAAATGCATTGCCTCCTACCATGATTTTTCAAAAAGACACCCAGCCGGGGAGAATGTAGAGAGATTCTCAGCGCTCTGGCTTCCTATGGAACGGACACGGTGAAACTGGCCTGTATGCCAAGACAGGAAGCGGATGTTTTGAATCTTATGCTGGCCTCCCTGGGAATGGAAGGATAAGCATCCGGAAAGAAACTTAATCAGTATGTCTATGGGAGAAATGGGAAAGAGCTCCCTGAGTGCTGGGTAGCCTTTCCGGCTCCAAACATAGCTTTTGTGCAAGCCTTTTTCCGCCTCGCTCCCGGCCAGTTCGGGATGGAAGAATACATGAAGCTTAAGGGAAAAATGGAGGGAAGAAAAACATTGCCCTGATCGGTTTTTATGGGAAGCGAAAAACAACCTTAGGGGAGATGCTTTCCCAAAAGCTTTCCTTCCTTTGTGGAGCTGGACAGAAGACTGGAAGAAAAGCTTTTTCCATGCGTGATTTCCCAGTATTTTAGCAATATGGGAAGAACGTTTTTCGAGAGAGGAAACAAGACTTTTACAGGGAAGTGCTGACGGAAGAAAATAAGCTGTCGCAAAACTTGCAGGAAGCTTTTTCCGCAGACTCTCCGATAAGAGAGGAAGAGAAACTCTATGAGGGACAGGCGGAAATGATTCTGATCCCCGGGAGGCGGAATTGTACTCGGGAGGAAAATCGTAAGCTTTTTACAGGAGCATTGCTTTTACTGTTTATCTGCAGCTCTTCCCAAGGCGGTACTGGAAAGACTGGAAAAGGAAGCGGAGAATCGACCGGTATTACAAAAACAAGCTTTGGATCTTCATTCTATAGAAAAGATTATGGAAGAGCGGGAGAACCGCTATCAAGCCTGTGCCGATGCGGTGCTTTCTGTGGAAGGGAAGACTGTGGAGCAGTGTCAGAGGAAGTGCTGAAGCTATTAAGGGAAGAAGGCCTTTTTATTTTTCCTGAATTCTGTCAAAAACGAAGGAAATCTAAAGGAAGAAGAAAGAAAAATAAAAGATTTTTAATCTATTAGAGAAAATGCTGGATTTATAAAGGAAATATGCTATTCTTTGCAAAGAATTATCATTTTCAACAAAAGGAGAGATTATGAAACGGAAAAAAATTTAGTTCTTGCTTTATGATTTTTACAGTTTGGCTCTTGCGGCTTGCGGCAATAGCGGAAAGACAGAAACCAAGGTTTCTGCAGAAACAGAGGCAACAACAGAGAAGGCTACAGAAAAAGCTGTGGAGAAAGCATCCGAGAAAGCAAGTGAAGCGGCGGGAGAGCAGAAAGCAAGCAATTTTTCCGTATCCGATAAGAGTTTGGAATTCACTGCAGAGAATTTAGCTTTTGGAGTCTGTGGACAGCTCTATCTTCGGGGAGAAGGATTTAACCGTCCTGAATGTATGGGGAACCTTCTGCGACCTTGTATTCAGGAGATGCTGGAGCTCAGGAGTGGCAGAGAAATCTTCCGGACAATGTACAGATTATCGGCTTGGTGGCTGATGGCTGGAAAAGAGATGCGAGCATATTGAGTTGGCAAATACCATTTTGGACAAGACCAATGCGCACTTTACCAACATCATCCCCAACAATGATTTTTGCGGATTTACTTTTCCGGTGTAGTTGGTGTGCCTACCACTTTCTTCATTAATAAAGAAGGAAAGATTGTAGGAAAGCCCATTGTGGTTTCCCAGGTTCCTAAGCATAAGGCATTTGTGGAGGAGTATTGAAAAACTCTGGCTTCCTAAATGGGAACTTTTTCACAAATCATCAGGAGAATTTTTGGCAAATCCTCAGTCATTTTCATGGAAAAATTTACAGAAAAACCGCCGGAAAAATTCGCAGAAAAATTTTTCCTTTAGAAAGATTTTTATTATTGACAAAGGGCTTTGTATTTAGTAATATGAACAGGTCGCAAAAATGCGACAGGGGTCTTAGCTCAGCTGGGAGAGCATCTGCCTTACAAGCAGAGGGTCACAGGTCTCGGAGCCCCTGTAGGCTCCAGTATTCGGTCCGGTCTGCGTGTTATGCAGCCTGGGTCGGACATTTTTCTAAGGCGAGATAGCTCAGCTGGCTAGAGCACACGGTTCATACCCGTGGTGTCGAGGGTTCAAGTCCCCTCTGTTACGATAAACTCGAAACGATTTCGCAAAAGGACGTTTCGATGTTCTAAACAAGCAATTGCCTTATTCCGGAGAAAGGAAGAGCATGAGAGATCTTTGCAGAAATTTCTTCGATTTTATCATAAATACAGCTATGCAATGTCCTGTGCATCGGCATTATTTATCCCCTTTGGTTTAAGTCTATCGAGTCCAGAGTGACGGTGGTCACCGGCTACCACATTATGCATACGAAGATTGATGAAATGATTCCCTTCTGTGAGTACTTCATCGTGCCCTATTTTATGTGGTTTCTCACATTTTTGCTGGGAATACTGTACTTTTCTTTTACCAATAAGGAGGACTTTTTATAAGGTTTGCCTATATCTTTTCATCGGCATGATTTTTTAGTCTTTTGATTTGTGAAATCTATCCCAACGGAACGGACTTACGTCCGCCTTATATCAGCGATAAAAACATTTTCCAAGTCATGGTAGCAGGTCTATATCGTGTGGACACCCCACCAATGTTTTTCTCCTAGTATTCATGCCTACAATTCCATCTGTAGCTGCATGTGGCGATTATGAAAAGTAGGATATTCGAAAGCTACCCTATGGAAAAGCGGTGGTTTGGGTGATCCTTTTCTTTGTGTCTTTTGATTTGTATGGCAACACTAGTGCTAAAGCAACACTCTATTTTGGATGTGGGTGGGGCGATTCTTTTGTCTTTTATTGCCTACGGCTTTTGTGTACGGCTATCCCAGCTTTTCGTTTATGGGAGTATCTGAGAAAAATATCCTTCCCTTATGCAGGAAGAAGGATAGTATAGAAGAGGAGTTACAGATGGAAGAATTTCATTTTTGGAAAAATGCCATCGGACATTTTAAAACCATTACAAAGCATAAGATTTTGGTGATGCGCTACTGCTTTTCCATTGGGCTGTATAAGCAGGGCTTGCTCCACGACTTGTCCAAGTACAGTTGGACGGAATTCAGGTGGGTATTCGTTTTTATAAGGGCTATAAAAGTCCCAACGGCGTAGAGCGGATTGAAACGGAACCCACGGCATGGTTGCATCATAAGGGAAGAAACAAGCATCATTTTTGAATATTGGTGTGACTATGATTTACAAGACCCCAATCGTATGATAGGCTGTCCCTATGCCTTATCGTTATGTGGCGGAGATGTTTTGTGACAGAGTGGCCGCATCGAAGAATTATCAAGGGGAAAAATACAGGGATGACAGTGCTTACATTTACTATAAGCCGATGAAGGATTCTCCCTTGATTCATGAACGGACAAAAAAAGAACTGGAAGAATTGCTGTTGCTTTTTAAAGGATAAAGGAGAGAAGGAATGCTTTGCCTTTCTTCGAAAAGAAGTAAAAGAAGGGAGAAGAGAAAAGGATTTTTTCTAAAAGAAAGGGGAGTGCAGTATGGCAATCGTTTACGACAAGGAAAAGGGGCTCATTAGTTTACATAGTAGAAACACCAGCTACCAGATGGGCATTGGTCCCTATGGGCATCTTTTGCATTATTATTACGGAAAAAGGGGAGAAGGGGATTTTTCCTACCTCTTCCAGTATAAGGATAGAGGATTTTCCGGTAATCCCTATGATGCAAATGCAGACAGAACCTACTCCATGGATACCTTGGCCCAGGAGTATTCTTCCTTTGGAAATGGAGATTATCGTATTCCGGCTTGTAGTCATTTCCGGTTCTGACGGGAGGGATCTTGGACCTGCGCGTTGACCGGGTAGAGATTTTTTCGGGTAGATCCGAGCCGGAGGGACTTCCTCATGCCAAGGCTGTAGAGGAATGTGAAACCCTTCGCATTTTTCTAAAAGAAGAAAGAAAGAGAGTGGAGGTGGAGCTGGATTACATTCTCTATCCGGATGAGGATGTGATTGCCAGAAATGCCAGAATCAAAAATATTTCAGAGGAGGCTCTTTTTGTGGAGCGCCTGGATTCCCTCTCCTGGACTTTTTCCTATGGAGATTATGATCTGATTCATTTTTCCGGAAGGTACGGGATGGAGCGTCTCTACCGTAGAGAACCCTTGCAGCAGGGCGTAAAGCATATTGCGTCCATGAGAGGAAGCAGTAGCCATCAGGAAAATCCCTTTGGTATTTTGGCGGGAAGAAACACCACGGAGCATAGTGGAGATTGCTATGGCTTTGCCCTTTTATACAGCAGCTCTTTCCATCTGGATGTGGAGCGGATTCCTACTGGGGAACCAGAGTTTCTGGGAATGCAAAATGACAATATGCACTACTTGTTGAAGCGGGAGAAGAACTGCAAAGCCTGGAGGCGATCTTAAGCTTCGGGGATGGACTTAGCACCTTTAAGCAACCAGCTACAAAGCATGGTGAAGAAGTATATTGCGGCCACATCTCCTTTGCCCTATTTTCCCATTTTGCTGAATTCCTGGGAAGCCTGCTACTTTAACTTTACCGGAGAAAAAATCATTGAGCTGGCAAGAGAAGGAAAAGCCCTGGGTATGAATCTACTGGTGATGGATGACGGTTGGTTTGGAAAGAGAGATACGGATTTCTCCGGTCTAGGAGACTGGGTGACCAATGAAGAGAAGCTGGGAATGAGCCTGGAAAGCCTTGGACACAGACTGGAAGAAGAGGGTATGCATTTCGGCATTTGGATTGAGCCGGAAATGGTCAATGAAGACAGTGTTTTTACCGTGCTCATCCGGACTATGCCTTGCAGATTCCCGGAGAGTCTCCCATTCGTTCCCGTTCTCAGCTGGTGCTGGATTTTTCCAGAAAGGAAGTGGTGGACGCAGTATTGGAAAGCCTGATTTCCTGCTTCCGTTCCGTGCCCCTTTCCTACATTAAAATGGATATGAACCGAAAGTATTATGGACGTATATTCCCATGGGGTGAATTTCCAGGAAGAGGAAAGATTTTGCACCGCTATTGTCTGGGGCTATACCGTTTTCTTTCCGGCTTAAAAGAGGCCTTCCCCAATGTATTAATTGAGGATGCTCCGGTGGAGGCGGACGTTTTCGACCTGGGAGCGCTCTATTACACGCCTCAGATTTGGCTTTCCGACAATACGGATGCTATTGAGAGATTGAAATTCAATACGGTTCCTCCTTCCTTTATCCCATCCAATGTATGGGTGCCCATGTTTCTGCAGGTGCCGAATCACCAGACCGGACGTGTGGTACCTATGAATACCAGAGCTATTGTGGCTATGAGCGGAAGCTTTCATGAACTGGATCCCAGGATTGCTGGAAGAAGACAGGGCGGAAATCCATAAAGCAGATTGCCGTTGTGGAGGAGCTGGAGTCCTTAATGAAGGAGGGAAGCTATACCGTCTCAGCGGTTACGGAGAGACGGGAGGCTATACCTGACAGTCCGAGGACAGGGTATCCGGAAAAACGCTTTACCGCCTGGTCCTTTGTGTCTCCTGATAAAAAGAAGGCCAGCCTTTCCGTGGTATGGCGGGATAAGAACTTTAATGGAGCCAATGAAACCTTTTATTGCAAGGGCTTTAAAGAGAGAAGGAAAATACCGCCTGCGCTTACTTCACAGGGCGGTTCTTCCAAGATGAAGCCTTTTGTGGAAAGACTTCTGGAGAGAACGTACAGCGGTTTTTCCTTGATGGAGGTTGGTCTTCCCCTTCCGGAAGGAAAAGGAGAGTACGACAGCTTCCTGCTTCTTATAGAAGAAGTTTAGAAAAGAAAATCTTTAGTGAAAAGATTTTAGTCAGAAAAGGTTTGAGGAAAATGTTGATTTCCACGAAGGGGCAGTATGCCCTACAGCTTATGGTTGATCTGGCAGAACATAACGGGCAGGGATATATTCCCTGAAGGAAATTGCGGCAAGGCAGGATATTTCGAAAAATATTTAGAAAGCATCGTTAAGGTTTTGGTAAAAAGGAGCTTTTTGCTGGCTTTTACGGGGAAGGAGGAGGCTATGTTGAAGAAGCCTGTAGCGGAATATTCCCTTTTAGAAATTCTGACCGCCTTGAGGATCTCTTTCTCCGGTTTCCGATCTGGAAAAAGAAGGGAAGTCTTGGGGCTTGTAAAACCCTATCCGGTATGGAAGGAACTGGACCGAATGATTCAGGAGTATTTTCAGGAGAAAAACCCTCGAGTTGGCTACCCCGATCTGGCGGGAAATGATTTTGTTATATAAAGAGCTGTTAAAAAAACAGTGGACTATTGCAGCATAGACCTGAAATGGGGCACGCTTCGCTAACTTCGCACGTAGGTACTGGCGAAAAACTTCATGGGATTCGTTTTTCACAAGTGCACCCACGGGCTCAGATTACCCCTTTTTTTCAGGTCTATACTGCTTAAGTCCCTCCACGGCATTTTTGTTTACATTGGTGAGAGATTGCCTCTGTTTCGGACCCATACAGCTTTTGAAAAAGTAATGCATCTGTTTGATGGCTCTTTTTGACAAAAATCCGAAGGGCATATAGTATAGACAATCCTAAAAATATATAAATCTTGAGATCCACATAAACATACTTGACTAGTATGTTTATGTGGATTATACTTTTGCGAAGAAAAATGCTTCAATATTTTATCTTGTAAGAGATAGTGCTTTTTGGAGAAGAAGTTTTACAAAGTAAAGAATGTACAGAGTAGCAGATTTACAGAGAAGAAAAGGAGAATGTTATGGGAAAGATTTATCATGCAGCGGAAGAATTGATTGGACGTACTCCGATTTTGGAGCTTAGCCATATCGAGAAAAAGGATGGTTTGGAAGCAAAGCTTTTGGCGAAGCTGGAATATTTTAACCCGGCAGGCTCTGTAAAGGATAGAATTGCCAAGGGGATGATTTTGGATGCAGAGGAAAGGGGTCTTTTAAAGCCCGGCTCCGTGATTATCGAGCCTACCTCCGGAAATACAGGAATCGGTTTATCCTAGTGGCGGCAAGCCGAGGCTATAGAATCATCATTGTAATGCCGGATACCATGAGTGTGGAGAGAAGAACCCTGATGAAGGCCTATGGCGCAGAGCTGGTGCTGACTGAGGGAGCAAAAGGAATGAAGGGCGCCATTGCCAAGGCAGAAGAGCTTGCTGCAGAAATTCCCAACAGCTTTATCCCCAGTCAGTTTGAAAATCAGGCGAATCCTAAGACCCATGAGAAGACCACAGGTCCGGAGATTTGGGAGGATACTGACGGCAAGGTGGATTATCTGGTATCCGGAATCGGAACCGGAGGAACCATTACCGGAATTGGAAGATATTTAAAGGAAAAGAATCCTGCCGTAAAGCTCATTGCGGTAGAGCCGGAGGATTCTGCAGTGCTTTCCGGTAAAGGCGCCGGGACCGCATAAGATTCAGGGAATCGGAGCAGGTTTTGTTCCTGACACCTTAGACACAAAGATTTATGATGAAATCATTACCGTTTCCAATGCGGATGCTTTTGCAACAGGAAGACGAATCGGAAGAGAAGAGGGTGTCCTGACCGGAATTTCCTCCGGAGCAGCTGTGCATGCGGCCATTCAGATTGCAAAGCGTCCGGAGGCAAAGGCAAGAACATTGTTATCATTCTTCCGGATTCCGGAGATCGTTACCTTTCTTTCACCACTTTTTGCCGACGAAGCTTAAAGGATAAAAGGAAGTAGGAAATATAACAGGAAAAATACCGCTTCTTGCAATATAGCTCTAAATCGGGGCAGGCTCTCTCTAACTTCACCTCGTAAGCTGTACTAAGATCAAGCTTCATTTCATTCGCTTTCTGTAAGTACAGACAGGTTCAGACTACCCCTCTTTAGAGCTATATTGCAAGAAACTATTCTTTTAAGTGTATATTTTCTGCTTCCTTTTTTTGTTGCAAAAAAGCTGTGGCATAGTCGAAGCTTCTAGGAGTGTAAGTTTAAGCTAGGGTAAGTATTGTGACTTTAAGCAGGGCAAGTGTTGAGACTTTATCCTGCGTCATTCGGTTGACAAAGCCGAAAGACTGCATGAGAATATAGAGGCGTTACAGTGTACAGTAGAACGATATTTCCTAGGGAAAAATCGTGAGAGCTTTCGTAGGAAACTGTAGGAGAGTGTTGAAAAGTGTGGCAAAGCATGGCAAAGCATGGAGAAGCGTTAAAAAGCATGGAAAAGCGTGGCAAAGCGTAGGAGAGAGTGAAAAGGGAAAGGTGGCAATATGGTTTTAGAAAGCATCAATAGTCCGGAGGACTTAAAGCAATGCTCTATTGGGGACTTAAATGCCCTGGCAGAGGAGATGCGAAATTTCCTGATTGAAAGAGCCAGTAAACACATGGGTCATGTGGGGCCGGACTTAGGCTTTGTGGAGGCGACCATTGCCTTACACAGAGTTTTTGACACCCCAAAGGATAAGATTGTCTTTGATGTTTCCCACCAAACCTATCCCCATAAGATGTTGACAGGCAGAAAAAAGGCTTACATGGAAGAGGCTTCCTATGATGAAGTAGGACCCTATACGGATCCTAAGGAAAGCCCTTATGATTTGTTTTCTATCGGACACACCTCCACCTCCATTGACTTGGCTATAGGACTAGCCAAAGCCAGAGACTTAGTTTCCGGAAGGGAAAAGGTGGTGGCAGTAATTGGAGACGGCTCCCTTTCCGGTGGAATGGCCCTGGAAGGATTAAGCATTGCGGGGGAACAGGAAAGTCAGCTTCTCATCATTTTAAATGATAACGAAATGTCTATTGCGGAAAATCACGGAGGTATGTATAAGGGCTTGAAACGCCTTAGAGAAAGCAATGGTCAGGCTGAGGACAATCTGTTCCGGGCTATGGGGTTGGAATATCTCTATGAGGATCAGGGAAATGATGTGAGTCTGGTCAATGCGTGGAAAAAGCCAGCATATGAAAACCTGTGGTACTACATATTCATACCGCAAAGGGAAAGGGCCTGAAATTTGCGGAAGAGGATAAGGAAAGCTGGCATTGGCATCTGCCCTTCCATTTAGAAACGGGAAAAACCAGAGAAGAATACGATTTCCCGGGAGAAGATATCGGAGAACTTACTGCGGAGTTTTTGTTGGCGAAAATGAAGAAGGATCCGGCGGTTTTGGCCATTACCGCAGGGGTGCCCGGCGGCATGGGATTTTATGCAAAACAAAGGAAAGAAGCCGGAAAGCAGTTTGTGGATGTGGGGATTGCGGAGCAGACAGGAGTAACCCTTGCCTGCGGTGCCGCAAAGAACGGTGCAAAGCCGGTATTCTTTACTTCCGCCACCTTCCTGCAAAGAGCCTATGATCAGATTTCCCACGATGCGGCCATCAATTCCCTTCCTATTACTATGGTGGTAAACAGCGCGTCTATTCTGGGAATGCGGGATAAAACCCACCTGGGACTGTATCTTTTGGCTATGGCCAATTCCATTCCGAATCTTTTAATCTTTGCTCCGGCCTTTAAAGGAGAATATTTTTCCTTACTGGATTGGGCTTTAGAGCAGCAGGAGCATCCTGTACTGATTTTTGCGCCGGAGGAAATGTACTGGAAGACGAAGCACTGGTGAAGAAGAGCTTCTTCCCTGCTTCCTATCAGGAAATCCAAAGGGGCAAGAAGGTCGCCATCTTTGCCACAGGCTCCTTGTATGAAGAAGGAAGAGAAGGGGCGAAAAACTTTGAGACAAAGACCGGCATTAAGCCCACTTTAATTAACCCCGGTATTCTATCTCATTTGGATAAAGCATTTCTTGAAAATCTGGAAAAAGACCATGAACTGGTGGTGGTTTTGGAGGATGGAATTCTGTCCGGCGGTTTTGCTGAGAAGATTGCTTCCTTCTATAGCCTAAAGCCCATGAAGGTACTAAGCTTTAGGATTGGAAAAAGAATTTTATGATGAATATGATTTGGAAGCCTTAATGAAAGAGCGTCACATGGATAGAGAATCCATGGTGGAGCGGATTCTGGAGGTTCTGTAAAATAATATCGAAATCTATTTTATCTTAAATATTTTACAAACTCTTTTATGTCACAAAAAGCTTGCATAACATGAAGATATGGGATGGTTTTCAGCAGCATAGGTCTGAAAGGGGTAGTCTCGAGCCCGTGGGTACTGCGAGAAACGACCAGGGAAGTTTTTCGCTTAGTACCCCCTACGAGGCGAGGCTAGCGAGAGCGTGCCCCATTTTCAGGCCAATACTGCGTAGAAAACCATTTTGCCCACTTCAGGCCAATACTGCGTAGAAAACATTTTGCCCACTTCAGGCTTATACTGCATAGAAAAAGGAGCAGTGGAATATCCACCGCTCCTTTGCTGTTTAAAATTATATAGGCATTTTTAGGATGTTTGATTCCGATTCCGGATTAAACATCAGTACTTCCTTCCCAAGTTCCTACTTCTCTGTGAGCAGACTTCTCGTCGAACCAGTGTGTGGTTACGGTCTTTGCTCTGGTGAAGAAGCGAACGCCGTCTCTTCCAAGAACATGAAGGTCTCCAAAGAAGGAATCCTTGTTTCCGGAGAATGGGAAGTAAGCTGTTGGAACAGGAATTCCTACATTGATTCCTACCATTCCTCCATCAGTTTCCATAGCGAAGCGTCTTGCATAGTATCCGCTCTGGGTGAAGATTGCAGAACCGTTAGCGAAGGGGTTAGCGTTCATGATAGCGATACCTCTTCATAGTTCTTCACTCTCTTGATACAAGTAACCGGTCCAAAGATTTCGCAATCACCGATGCTCATATCCTTAGTAACATGGTCGAAGATGGTTGGTCCAACGAAGAATCCGTTCTCTAAGCCGGGAACCTTCACATCTCTACCATCCAATACAAGCTCAGCACCTTCATCAATACCCTTCTGAATCCAGTTCAATACGCTTTCCTTATGCTTTGCGGAAACAACAGGTCCTAACTTGGTATCTTCATCATAAGCGGCACCAATCTTCATAGCCTGCGCCTTCTGCTTTAAGAGTAGCTACAAACTTATCGGCAATGCTTTCCTGAACAACGATTACAGGAAGAGCCATACAACGCATTCCTGCACATCCGTATGTGGAGTTGACAATGGCATTGGTTGCACTCTCTAAATCAGCATCCTCTAAGAGGAGAGCATGGTTCTTTGCCTCTGTCTGAGACTGAACACGCTTTCCGTGAGCTAGCAGCAACGGAATAAACTTCTTACCAACCTGGTGGTTCCTACGAAGGTAACGGCCTTAATACGCTCGTCCTTCAAAAGGATATCCGCTTCTTCTCTTCCGCAGGTTACCAGGTTTACAACACCCTTTGGGAAATGTGCCTCTTCATAGAAAAGCTCCAACATTCTCATGGAAGTAAGAGGAGTCTGGCTGTTAGCCTTTAATACAACGGTATTTCCGGTAGCAATAGCCACAGGAACCATCCAACCCCAAGGAATCATAGCAGGGAAGTTCATGGGAACAATGCCGGCAACTACACCAAGAGGTGCTTTATAAGTAGCTGTGTCGTAACCGGTGGTTACATTCATAGAGGTTTCACCCTGCAGAAGGTCAGGAATAGCGCAAGCCAGCTCTGTAGGCTCGATAGCCTTCTGTACATCTCCTCTTGCTTCACCGATGGTCTTTCCAAGCTCCTTGGCACAAAGCTGAGACAGCTCTTCCTTATGCTTAATCAAAACATCTCTCCAAGTAAACATGTACTGGGTTCTCTTGGAGATGGACATTGCGCTCCATGCAGGAAAAGCTTCCTGGGCAGAGGCAATAGCGGCCAACACCTCTTCCTTGGTACAACTTGGTACCTCGGCAATCACCTCGCCGGTGCTGGAATCCGTAATAGGCATATATTTATCCGTCTTAGAGGGAACCCACTCACCGTTGATGCAATAGTTCATTCTTTTAACTCCCATGTTACTCCTCCTTTGTAAACATTCTTGAAAAATGGGTAAATGTTGAGTATAATGTTAGCATATATAGGGTATATGTCAAGGAGTAACTTGAAATTTACCAAAAACTGCATGAAAAAGTAAAGGAATGTGTATAATAAAGGAAATGAAGGGAGCAAGGAAAGATGGAGGAAAAGCTATGAGAGATAAACGTTTGGATGATATGGAAGAATATATTTTGTCGCAAAAGGACAGCAGCTTGATGAACTTTTCGAAAAAATACCAAATTTCCAAAAATACAGTCAGAAGAGATATTGAAGAGTTATTATTAAGAGGAAATATCAAAAAGTTTATGGGGAGTAAAAAGCTAAGGAGAATGCGGGAAAAGAAGTGAGCTATCCGCATTTTCCGAAAGAAATATCAGCCATAAGGAAGAGAAAGGAAAAGATTTGCAAACTGGCAGGAGAGCTGGTGAAAGGAAGGGAGATACCATCTTTCATCGATACTGGAAGCTCCTAGTGAATTTGGTGAAGTATATCGGTCATGTTTTCTGTATGATTATCACCAACAGCTTAAGAGTGGCCTATATGGCAAAAGGACTCATCCGAAACTGCAGCTTCTGATGCTTCCGGGGAGCCTTAGACGGGAAACCATGTCTTTTGTAGGATTGGAGACGGTGGAACAGCTTCGGATTTATAATATTGATCAGGCTTTTATGGCGGCCACCGGTGTATCTTTACAGAAGGGCATGACCAATGCCTCCGCTTACGAATACAGTATAAAAAGAAGTTTTGGAACGCTCCGGAGTTAAGAATCTGATGGTGATCATTCCAAGTTCGGGAAAAACTGCCCTTTATACCTTTTGGGGATTTCCAGGACTTTGATTGTTTGGTAACGGATACCTGTCCTCCGGAGGACTATATAGAAGTGTTAGGCAAGAATCATGTAAAGCTTCTTTATTAATAGTATTAATAGTGGACGCATCACAGATAAATTGCTACGTGTTATAGGCTATAGACTACAGTTTATAGACGGTAAAGGATAATCTATAGAGAATAGACGCAGTTAAACGTTGATATTTAGGAAAGATTTATTTAAAGGGATTTTTCATCCTGTTTTTTACTTAAAAACAGAATGAGCAAGTTCTTTTTATATTGACTTGTAAATATTTATGAAACCCCAAAGTTTATCTGCTAGATTTTACAAAAACTTACCCATAAATAGGTAGAAATTAACCATAATTTGCAAATTGTATTGACATAAAAGCAATGGATTGATAATATTTTTCATAATTAGTGAGGAAGTCTTAGGTAGTTAAGGGGGAGTAAAATGCCACTGGTAAAGATGAGTAAGTTGCTGAAAAATGCAAGAAAAGAGAACAGAGCCTGTGCCTCCTGAGCGTTTATAGCATGGAAAGTCTGATGGGCGTGATGGCGGCTGTAGAGGAACTGAAGATTCCGGTGATTTTGCAGCTTGGCAGAGGCGAGATTCGGAACGGCTCCCCTGGAACTGATGGGACCCATGATGCTATCGGCGGCGAAGAATTCTTCTATAGATGTTGCGGTACATTTGGACCACGGCTTTGACCTTTGAAACCATAGAGAAGGCTCTTCAGATGGGATTTACTCGTCATGTATGATGGCTCTCCTACTCCGATAGAGGAAAATATCGCTAACACCAAGAAAGTAATCGAAATGGCGAAAAGCTATGATGCGGATGTGGAAGCGGAGCTGGGACTGGTAGGGAAGGGAGAAGGCGGCGGTGTGGATTACGGCGTGGCCTATACCAAGAAGGAAGATGCCCTTCGATTTTGTCAAGAGACCGGCGTTACAGCTTTAGCCATTGCCATTGGAAACAAGCACGGTAATTATGACGGGGAACCGAAGCTTCGATTTGATATTTTAGAAGAAATTCATCAGGCATTGCCGGAACAATTTTTAGTACTTCACGGAGGCTCAGGGATTTCTGATGAGGACTTCCAAAGAGCCAGCCACCTGGGCATTCAGAAAATAAACATTGCAACAGCGCTGGCTGCGGCAGTGGTAAAGGCTTGTAAAGAATATTGTGAGGAGAATCCCAAGGGAGACTTCTATAAGATGAGTAAAAGAGCAGTTGAGGAAGTAGAAAAGACGGCACAACACCATATTCTGGTGTTCGCGGGAAAAGAATAGGATTTTCGGAGGAGAAAAAATGGAACTGTTTTCATTAGATCAGAGTAAAGAATTGGATATTATCTTTTTAGGAAGAGTAGCCATTGATTTTAATCCGGCATACTCCAAGGAAGTAAAAGAAGAGTTTAAGCCCTTGGAACAGGTGCATTTCTTTGAAATGTTTGTAGGAGGCAGTCCTGCAAACTCCGCTTTGGGAGTACAGAAGCATGGCTTAAAGGCAGGGTTTTTCTCCCGTGTATCCGATGACCAGTTTGAGACTTTTGTGATTAACTTCCTTTCCGAAAAGGGCGTGGATACCAGTCACATTGTTCGGGCACAGCAGGGAGAGAAGCTTGGACTTACCTTTACCGAGATGCGTTCCAAGTCGGAAAGCTCCATCCTGATGTATAGAAACCAGGCGGCGGATTTATCTCTTTCCGTAGAGCATATTGATGAGGAATATATCAAGAAAGGCAAAGGCGATTTCTGATTTCCGGAACCGCGCTGGCGGAGAGCCCTCCCGAGAGGCAGCCTTTAAAGGCTGTGATGCTGGCAAAGAAAAATGGCGTAAAAGCTCATTTTTCGATATCGATCTACGTGCTTACAACTGGAAGAATCAGGATGAAATCGGCATCTACTATGCACAGGTGGCGAAGGAAGCGGACTTGATTATCGGCTCCAGAGAGGAATTTGACTTAACAGAGCAGTTCATCCAAAAGGGCATGAGTGATGAGGAAAGTGCTAAATACTGGTTCTCTCAAAACGCCACGATTTTGGTTATCAAGCATGGTATGAAGGGCTCCACAGCCTATACCAAGGACGGAAAAGGCTCACAGCATTAAGCCATTCCCGGTAGAGGCCAGAAAGGGCTTTCGGCGGTGGAGACGGCTACAATGCAGCATTTTTTTATCTTCTTTATTTAAAGGGAGAAGAGATGATTGTTTGTTTGGAAAATGGTTCTGCAGAGGCGGCAATGATGGTTCGCTCCAACAACTGTTCCGTAGATCTTCCCACAACAGAAGAGCTTCAGGCCTTCATTAAGGAAGAAAAGAACAGTACGGAGAGATGATTGCCAGAGTATAGGAGTGGAAAATGGAGAAGACAATTCGTTTAACGGTGGCTCAAGCCATTGTAAAGTTTTTGGATCAGCAGTATGTGTGCTTTTGACGGAAAAGAGAGCAAGTTTGTAGAGGGCTTTTTCACCATCTTCGGTCATGGAATTGCCTTAGGAATCGGTCAAGCTTTGGACGAGAATCCCGGAAGCCTCCACGTAATGCAGGGAAGAAATGAGCAGGGAATGTGCCATGCGGATATCGCCTTTGCTAAGCAGCATAATCGGAGAAAAATTATTCCTGTACTTCTTCAGTAGGCCCCGGTTCTGCAAATATGCTGGTGGCAGCAGCTACAGCAACAGTGAACAATATTCCATTGTTACTTTTCCCGGCGGATACCTTCGCTTCTAGACAGCCGGATCCGGTTTTACAGCAGCTGGAGAATCTTAGGCAGTCTTGCGGTAACCACCAATGACGCGTTTAAGCCACTTTGCAAATACTGGGACAGAATTACCAGACCGGAAATGATTATGTCCGCCCTGATTCAGGCCATGAGAGTTCTTACCGATCCTTCCGAGTGCGGAGCGGTGGCTATCGGTCTCTGCCAGGATGTGGAAGGAGAGGCATACGATTATCCGGAGTATTTCTTCCAAAAGAGAGTACACAGAATCAGCAGAGTATCTGCGGCGAAGGAAGAAGTGCAGGATTTGGCAGATGCCCTTTCCAAGAGCAAGAAACCTCTTATCGTTGTAGGGGGAGGCGTAAAATACAGTGAGGCCGGGGAGGCTGTGGAGGCCTTCTGTAAGGAATTCAATATTCCTTTCGGAGAGACACAGGCCGGAAAGAGTGCTTGTAAGTCCTCTGATCCTTACTGCTTAGGAGGAATCGGTGTTACCGGAACCTTGGCGGCAAACCGTATTGCTAAAGAAGCGGATACGGTGCTGGCTATCGGTTCTCGCCTGTCCGACTTTACCACCGGCTCCAAGTGGCTCTTCAGAGAAGAGGGAGTGCAGGTTCTTACTATTAACAACAACCGCTACCACGCCTATAAGATGGATGCCATCAAGGCGGTGGGAGATGCCAAGGCTACTTTGGAAGAACTGGCTAAGGCATTAAGAGAAAAGAATTATCGTTCCGCTTACAAGGGAGAAATCGAAAGCTGTAAGGCGGAATGGGATAAGGAATATAATCGTTTGGCTAGAATATGCCTATAAGGAAGAGGGATTCGAGCTATTGGATCGCGGAAAGAGACCCAAGAACCATTCCCGAGTTTGTGGAAAAGACGAAAGGCTATCTGACCCAGACCGCAGCAATCGCCGCTCTTCGGAGAAAGATGCCTGCAGACGGTATCGTAATCACGGCAGGAGGCTCCCTTCCCAGCTGTATGCAGAGGCTTTGGACAACAGATTCCCGCTACGCTTATCACGCAGAGTACGGCTACTCCTGCATGGGCTACGAAGTAGCTGCAACCCTTGGGGTAAAGATGGCAGAGCCGGAGAAGGAAGTTTATGCAGTGGTGGGAGACGGCTCCTTCCAGATGCTTCACCCGAGATTATGACCATCGTGCAGGAAAAGAAGAAGGTAAACATCCTTGTCTTTGACAACTGCGGCTTCGGTTGTATCAACAACCTGGAGATGACTCATGGCGTAGGCAGTATCGCCACAGAGTTCCGTTATACCACAGGACAGAAGCCTGAGGGAGAGCTGATTCTTGTAGATTATGCCAAGGTGGGGAGAGGGCTATGGCTTAAAGACCTATACCTGTAAGACTGTTCAGGAATTGGAAGAAGCCTTAGAGGATGCGAAGAAGCAGGATAGAACTTGTCTGTTCGACTTAAAGGTTATCCCCAAGACTATGACCAACGGCTATGAAGCCTGGTGGGACGTGGGAATGGCTGCGGTTTCCGAGAAGGAATCCGTGAAGGAAGCTTACGAAGAAGTGATTCGTCACAGAGAAGAGGCTAGAAAGTACTAGAGAAAGTCAGGAAATATGGAAAAAAAAGTATTTGGATATCCGGAATTCAGTGCAGAAGGGGAGCAGATTCTTTGCACCTATGAAAATGAATACCGGGATATGCTGATGGACATCCGGGTATACCGGATGAAAAAGGGAGAGGAAAGACATTTTTCCAAGGAAAAGGAAGAGTTTGCCGTTTTACTGCTTTCCGGAAAGATTAAGTTTGTCTATGAAGGGACGGAAAAAGAAGGAAGCAGAAAGGATGTCTTTACAGAAGGTCCCTATGCGGTGCATCTCTCCAAAGGCAAGGAAGTTTTTGATTCAAAGCTCTGGAGGACAGTGAAATTCTTGTGCAGTGTACGGAAAATGAAAAAGATTTTCCCACAGAGTTTTATGAGTCAAAGGATGCGCCATGGATTTACTCCGGCGCAAAGGGAAAGTTTGGCAATGTAGCCAACCGTCAGGTAAACACCATTTTTCGACCACGAAATTGCTCCCCTTTCCAACATGGTTTTGGGAGAGGTCTCAAATGATAGAGGAAACTGGTCCGGCTACCGCCCCATAGACACGATCAGCCGGAGTGCTATTACTTCAAGTTTGACAGACCGGAGGGTTTTGGTGCCAGCTTCGTGGAGACGAGGTATTCAAATCCGTAGACGGAAGCTTTTTCCGCAAATCCCGGAGGATGCTTACATCCCCAGGCGGTAGCACCGGGATTTTCTGATGTATACCTGTTGGATGATTCGGCATTTGCCCGGAAAGCCCTGGAACCAGACAGACCGTTGCGAGGATGAGCGCTACACCTGGTTACATGATGCAGTTTTTAAGCAAGAGGAAGGAAACAGAAGCTCATCCTCTTGTAGAAAAAAAAAGCAGCATTGCTGCGAGAGTTGAGAAAAAGGAGCAAACTATGTTAAACAAGGAAAAAATTTCTCTGGGCATTGCCCCCATCGGCTGGACCAATGATGATATGCCGGATTTGGGAAAGGAAAATACCTTTCAGCAGACCGTTTCCGAAATGGCTTTTGGCAGGATTTTTCCGGAACAGAGGTAGGAAGTCACTATCCTACTGATCCTGTAGAGTTGAAGAAGGCTTTTGGACTTAAGAGGCTCAACCATCTGTAAACCGTTGGTTCTCCTCCTTCCTGATTTCCAAGCCCTACGAGGAGACAGAAGAGGCTTTCCGTAAAGGAGCTGGCATTCTTAAAGGCTGTTGGCGCAAGAGAATCGGTGTTTCGAGCAAAGCTACAGCACCCAGGAAAGCTGGATCAGCCTATTCTGGAAGGCAAGTATGTGATGAACGATGAGGAGTGAAGAAAGCTTACCGAGGGCTTAAACAAGCTGGGTAAGATTGCCAAGGAAGAGGGTATGATTCTTACCTTCCACCACCACATGGGAAACCGTAGTACAGACCGAGGAAGAAATCGACCGCTTTATGGCGGAAGTGATCCCGGAGTATGTATTCCTGCTTTTTCGACAGCGGACACTGCTCCTTTGCAGGAATTGGACCCTGAGAAGGTTTTTAAAGAAGTATATCTCCAGAGTTCGCCACATCCACTTAAAGGATTTAAGAAAGGCTGTGGTAGAGGAGTCCAGAAAGAATCATTGGAGCTTCTAAAGAGCGTAAGAGAAGGCTGCTTTTACCGTTCCCGGTGACGGCGATGTGGACTTTGCTCCATTGTTCAAGATTATCGAAGAATCCGGCTATGAAGGTTGGGTACTGGTAGAGGCTGAGCAGGATCCTGCAAAGGCTAATCCGCTGGAGTACGCCATCAAGGCCAGAAAGTACATTCACGAGAAGACCGGACTATAAGCCGAGAAAAATACTATAGAACGTCGCAGAACAAAAGAAGGTTAAACTTTGGCGAATGATATTGTAGGAACGTAGCTATAGGAAGACAAGAATAGACAGAAGTAAAAAGCTCCGAAGAAGGATAGCGGAGTAAAAATAAAAAAGGAGGAATTATGGGAAAAACAGTAAAAATGGGACTTTTGGGAATGGGCAGAATCGGAAAGCTTCATGCCATGAACATCCAAAACAGTCTTCCTAACGCAGAAATCATTGTGGCGGTAGACCCTTCAAATGAAGAGATGGAAGCTCGGGCTAAGGGCATCGGCATCACAAACTGCAGCAAGGATCCTAAGGATGTTTTTGAGAACAAAGAGGTAGAGGCAGTTTTGATTTGTTCTTCCACAGACACCCACGCAGATTTCATTATCCGGTCCGCAAGAGCAGGAAAGCAGATTTTCTGTGAGAAGCCAATCCACACCGACTTAGACAAGATTAAGGAAGCTTTGGCGGAGGTAGAAAAGGCAGGGGTAAAATTACAGCTTGGATTCGTTCGTCGTTTCGATCGTTCTCACAAGAAGGTAAGAGATGTGGTGGCATCCGGCCAGTTAGGAAAGCCTTATGTGGTAAAGGTTTGCTCCAGAGACCCTGAAGCTCCACCTATGTCCTATGTAGCTGTATCCGGCGGAATCTTTATGGATATGATGATTCATGACTTTGACATGGTTCGTTACCTTGCAGGCTCCGATATTACCGAGGTAAACACAGTAGGCGCTTGCCTGGTAAATCCTGACTTTGCAAAGTATGACGATGTAGATACCGCTATCGTGACTTTGAAAGTTTGCCAACGGTGCCATCGGCGTAATCGACAACTGTCGTCAGGCTCCTACGGCTATGACCAGAGAGTGGGAAGCACATTGCGAAAAGGGTTGTGTACAGGACAACAACAATCTGGAAAATGAAGCTTATATCAGCACTGCATCCGGTGTGGAGGGAGCAAAGCCCACATGGTTCTTCTTAGAGAGATATAACGATGCCTTTATTGCGGAAATGGAGGACTTCGTAGATGCAGTATTAGAGGGCGAGCGTACCTGTAGGCGGTAAGGACGGTTTGAATCCGTATGCGCTAGCTATGGCAGCAAGAAAGTCTCTGTTAGAGAAGCGCCCTGTACAACTTAGTGAAATCTAAGAGCGGAATTCTTCTATTATAGAAGAGAAATGTTCTTGATCGATAAAATAACCCGTTCCAAGAGGAACAAAAAACCATTTTATAAGAGAGGTAATCAAAATGTTTAAAAAAGCACTTGTAGTTTTAATGGCAGATCTGCTCTTTCCTTCGCTCTACAGGATGTGACAAGACTGAGACCAAGACAGAAAATGCAGGAACCGAGGCAAAGTCCGAAGAGGCAAAGTCCGGAGAGGCTAAGTCTACAGAAGCTAAGGAAGAGAAGAAGGCTGAGGCTAAGTCCGATTCTTCCGAGGATCCATTAGCAGGAGCAAGCTTCGAAGGGATTACAAGATTGATGTAATCTAAAGACCACCTCCGAGTACTGGAGCTATGTGGTAGCAGGAGCAAAGGCATTTGAGAAGCCGATCACCCAAACGTTAAGGTTGAGGTTAAGGTGCAAGCTCCGAGACTGCTTATGACGAGCAGCAGAACATGATCGAGACAGACTTAAACTCCGGAAGCTATGACGGATATGTTATCGCTCCATTACAGGCTGACCTGGTAAAGACTCTATCGCAGGACAGACCAAGCCAATCGTGCAGTAGATACCAATATTGATGCTAAGGAAGTTTTTATCCTTTCGTAGGAACTGCAAATGACACTGCGGCAAAGGAAGGCGGAAAGGCTGCTGTTGAGAAGCAAAGAAGAGAGGCTGGACAGAGATTAAGGCCATCTCCATTTCCGGAGTACAGGAGACGGAAACAGCAACTGCAAGACTGAAGGGATATCAGGAAGGTATCAACGAAGCAGGCGGAGAGTTCCTGGAGAAGGAAATCCAGTATGCAGACGCAGTAGCAGATAAGGCTGTAACTTCTATGGGAAGCTATTGCGCAGAACCACCCGGAAGGAATCGCTATCATCGCTTGTAACAATGACGATATGGCTATCGCAGCAGCAAGAGCAGCTAAGGGTAACGAAGCATACAAGAACACCATTTTCATGGGCTTCGACGGCATCAAGTCCGCATGTGAAGCTATCCTTGACGGAACAGAGTCCATGTCCGTTGCACAGGAGCTTATGCGACATGGGGATACAAGTCTGTAGCAGCAACTGCTGTAAAAGTTAAACGAACAGAGCTTCCAGAGTTCATCAACCCGGCGTATCCGTAATCACAAAGGACAACGCGCAGAAGAGACTTGATGACCTGAACTCTTACTTAGGAAAGTAATCATAGCTTTGAAAATCAAATCAGCCGGAAGATAGCGGATGCTTCCGAGCAAAATGAAGTGAATCTAAGCACAACAAAGGGATATGCTCCTCATAAGAAAACATCCCTTTTCTGAAAGAAGATAAAAAGAAATTTTTCAAATACATTTTTGTGAAAAATCATAACAGGCACTATACACAAGAGTAAAATAAAGGGGAAAGCATGAAGGAAAGTATTGTACAACTGAAAGGATGTACGCAAGACCTTCCCCGGTGTGGTTGCGCTAAGCAAGATGCAGTTAGATGTACGTAAAGGCGAGATTTTAGGATCGATCGGAGAGAATGGAGCAGGAAAGTCTACGCTGATTAAAGTATTAACTGGGGTATACCATCCGGATGAGGGGCGATCATCGTAGAAGGACAGGAAAGACATTTAAACCCACAGCAGGCCATTTCTGCGGAATATCCTGCGTGTATCAAGAACTGAATATTGAGAAGCTGCTTCGGTAATCGACAATATGTTTATCATCAAGTGGATTCACAAAGGGCCATTACTGGACCATGGAAAATGCACCAGATAGCCCAGGACATGATGAAGAAGTTGGGATTGGACGTGGATGTGCGGAAGCCGGCAGGACACTACGGCATGGGGTGTTCAGCAGATGATTGAAATCTCCAAGGCGCTTCTGGTCAATGCCAGGCATCATCATGGATGAGCCTCACCTCTTCTTATCGGAAAAAGAGGTAAGAAGCATGAAAATCTGTAGAGATTTACGAGCGCAGGGATTGATCATCTTCGTATCCCATAAGCTGGAGGAGCTGTTCCAGCTCTGCGACCGGATTACCGTTATCCGTGACGGAGAATACATTGATACCAAGGACGTGGCGGATTGGGACAATGACAGCCTGATTAAAGCCATGGTAGGCCGTTCTCTGATAACCAATTCTCGAAGGAAGCAGAGTACGTCTCTGAAAAAGCATTGTTGGAAGTAAAGAATATTCACCGTAAGGGCGTGCTTCACAATGTATCCTTTAGGGCTTACGGCGGGAGAGGTTTTACGATTCTTCCGGACTGGTAGGTGCGGGAAGAACAGAAACCATGAGAGCCATCTTTGAGCGAATCCCTATTGACGGAGGAGAAATCTATATCCGTGGGGAGAAAGGTGGACATTAAGAATCCTAAAGATGCTATCCGGGCTAGATTGCTTTCCCTGACCGAGGACCGGAAGGGACAGGGACTCGATTTCAAATGAGTCCATCCAGACAATCTGATTTTTGAGCGAATTTGAAAGGGTTATCAGAAGGCTTGTTCTTGGCCAGAAGGATATGGATACGATGGGTGAGGGCAGAATTAAGAGCTAAGCATTAGTGCCCCGAGCCAGGAAGAAAGAGTAGGACAGCTTTTCCGGCGGAAACCAGCAGAAGGTGGTTATCGGAAAGTGGCGTAACACCAATGCAGATATTCATATCTTGGATGAACCTACCAGAGGAATGACGTAGGCCAGGTCGAGGTATAGCGGTCATTAACCGTTTGAAAAGAGGGAAAATGTGTCATCATGGTGTCTCCGAAATGCCGAAATCCTGGGAATGAGTGACAGGGTACTGGTAATTGCGCGAAGGAAGAATCACCGGAGAAATGTCAAGAAGTACAGATGCTTTCAATCAGGAACCGTGATGAAAGGCAGCTTTGGGAGGTATAAGATGCAAAAATCAAAAATTAGGAAATTTAAGTAATTATATTGGAACATTTGCGGCACTCGATCATTCGTGTATCGCATTGGCATTGGCTTCTCCCAACTTCTTGGAGTAAGGCGAATTCTGATGTCCATCTTAAAGCAGACCTCTTTAACGCCCCTGCTTCTCACCGGAATGTTAGCACCCTGATTACCGCAGGAATCGACCTTTCGTAGGAGCTACCGCAACTCTCGAGCTCGCGTGGCAGGAGCTATGGTAAGAATGGGAGTGACCAATCCGGTATTCTGTTCTGGCTGTGTTAGTAGTAGGCGGTGTTGTGGGACCGATTAACGGCCTTTCTTACCCGTCTTCACCTGCCCCACCCCTTCGTATCTCACTCTGGGTATGAAGAACGTGCTTTGGGGATGCAGCTTTAATCATCACCTCCTCTCAGACGATCAGCTTCTCCAACACCGGAGCAGAAGGCATCATGGTACTGGGAAGTGCCACCATCTTAGGGGATTCCCTATCAGCTTCGTAGTGGTAATTTTGATTTTGCATTCTTGATGCATATCCTTCTGACAAAAACCGCCTTAGGGTCGTCTCCATCTACTGTGCCGGAGGAAATATGGAGGCTACCTGCCTTTCCGGAATTAATGCGGACAATGTATTAACCTTCCTCTGCTATGTCCGGCTTTAGCGGCAGGCTTTGCAGGATCGTATCCATCGGTCGTTCCGGAATCTCCAACGGTGCAAATGCTGATCAGCCTTACGATACCGATGCCATCGCAGCCTGCTATCATCGGTGGAGCATCCTTCATGGGAGGAAAGGAACCATGGGGAATCATGCTGGGCGCATTAATCATTGCGGCACTCAGAAATGGATTCACCCTGCTTTCCGTACCATCCGCTTGGCAGAACCTGGTGCTTGGTCTGGTAATCATCGGAGCCGTACTTCTTGACGTGACAAGAGAGAGAATGCAGAAGAAAAGAAATAAAGACGGAAAAAGAAATTTCTATTTCGTGGTCTATTCCATCAATAAACTGCAATAGCCTGAAAAGTGAATTCAGCGGATTTGTTCCCAAAAATGGGGCAAGAATAACTCCACTGTTAGTGAACAAATCCGTGAAATTTTTATGGACAAACAAAATGAGAAAACATACAATATAGGAGAAAAACTATGAGCGAGATTAAAGTGGGCATCGTAGGACTGGGACGCTTTAGGAAAGGTACACGCAAGAAACATTGCCTTTTCAAAATTCTCAGAGCCAAAGCTGGTGGCTGCCTGCTCCATTATGGAACGGAACTACAGTACGCAAAGGAAGAACTGAAGGTTTGAGAAACTTTTTACTTTATGAAGAGATGCTGGACAAAGGCAGATTTAGATGCAGTAGCTATCGTAAGCTCCAGCCCTGTCACTGCGGATCAGATTGAAAAGGCTCTAGCCAAAGGCTCCATGTCTTTTACAGAGAAAAGCCTCTTGGGTGGATGTGGAGAACGTAAAAAGGCAGAGAAGGCAGTGGGTGCCCATCCTGACCAGGTGTTCTTCTTCAGGTTTTATGCGCGTTTTGATCCCTCTGACGCTACGCGAAGAAAAAGATTGAAGAGGGTGCCATCGGAACTCCCCTATATGGTAAAGGCAACCGGAATCGATCCGGAGGCGGCTGTAGAAGGAGCTCATCAAGTTTGCCCCACCAGCGGAGGACTGTCGTGACGACATGGCGCGCGCGATGCTGGATCTGACGCTGGTTCTTGGAAGTCGAAGTGAAGGAAGTATATGCCTGGGAGCCAACCTCAGCATCCGGAATTTTTATCCTGCAACGATACAGAAACCGGCGCAGCATTGTTCCAGCTGAAAAATGGAGGAATTGCAGAGCTTCATGTAGAAGAACCGCAGCTCACTGGTTATCATATTGAAACAGAAATCGTGGGAAACGGAAGGCAGCATCAGAATCAGTCCTGTGCCGGAGAAGAATCTTGCCATCCTCTATGACCGCTACGAGCACGCCAAGAGTGCGGTAGAAAGCTCTCGGAAAGAGTTTGATGAGGCGTACTGAAATGCAGGAATTTATTCAGTGCAGTTATCGAAAAGAAGAAGCTGAAGCTCCGTATATGACGGAACCGCGCAATAGAAATCTGCTTCGCCATGAAGAAGTCCTTTGAAGAAAAGAGACTGGTAAGCTTTGAGAGTAAGTCTTGTGATGGAGTTTGATGCCCAAGATAAATTTATCTGATAAAAGCTAGTTTAAAACTAGTGGAAAAACTCTCAAAACAAAAGAATTGATTAGGAATGTATTAAGAATTAGCTTAAGAACTGTAAGCATTTGTTTTTCCTTGTATGACAAGGAGGAAACATATAGTTTATAGTGGACAGTAACGAGTGAGCCCTAAAAATAAAGAAAAATTAGAATTTCTAGAAAAACTCTTGAATGGAAGAGAATTAAGGGTTATAATCGTCACGCAACTTGGATTATCTATTTCCATGAATGAAAAAGGAGAGTATTAATTGCGAGAAAAGCAAACAAAATTGTTGCAGCTTTATCTGCAACAGCTTTTACTTGCTATTGAGCTTCTGCAGTAACTTTTGCTGCAGGCTGGAACAATTCCACAGGTGAGTGGCAGCACTTGACAACGATGGCAGTGTGTTACAGATGCTTGGAGAAAGTCCGGAGACTACTGGTTCTACCTTGGATCCGATGGGAAACATGGCTAAGAACGAAGTTGTTCAGAACAACGATGATTACTATTTCGTAAAACGGACGATGGCAGCTTATGGTTACTAACCAGTGGGTATCCTTCGACGAGTCCACAGAGGACGGAAACGATAAAGATGGATGTACTTCGATTCTACCGGCAAAGGCTTTAGCAGAGACAAGAATGACAAGCTCACTGTTTCTGATATCAGACCATCGACCGCAAGAAGCACTCTTCGATCAGGAAGGTGAGGGACTTTACGGCTGGTTAGGTGAGAGATTCCGCTCTGTGACTGGCGATGATGCTTGACTCTACAAGTATTACTACGGTGGATTTGATGACGGTTCCGCTCAGCACGGTTGGGTACAGTTAACTGTAAATGACAATGGTGAGGACAGTACTGCTTGGTTCTATTTCGATGACAACGGTAAGGTTTCCCGTGATAAGAAGAAGACCATCAACGGACAGACCTACTACTCGATGAGAAGGGTCGTATGATTGAGGATTGGTCCATGGCAACCAAGGCTTCCGGGTCTATTTCAATGCTCGTCAACTACATCCGATAGCGTTGTTTATGTAAATGGTGACGGTGGAGCTAGAAAGAATCAGTGGATTTGGCTGTCTCACACGAGAGCTAGTTGTCAAATAGATTTTGAGAATGATTCCGCTTCTTGGTGGTATGCAGATAATAGCGGAAAAAGATACTGATAAGCTGCAGTATTTAAGGGCAGGTATATGCTTTCGATAAGTATGGTCGTATGATTTCTGGACTTGCAACTTATAATGGACGTAATGAGATTTACCAATGCTCTCCGGGAATTGGTGATGATGATTTCAGCGATCTTACAGGAGATGTATTCTTAAAAGCAAGTTGCTGGCTAGCAAAGATTTTTACTCTTTCGGTGATGGTAGAGGACGGTTCCAGAAGACCGGATACTGAGGTAGACTTTGATGATGATACATACTGAGATGTACTTCAACAACAGCGGTGAGGGCTGCAAACAACTATGTATCTAAGATTGACAAGCATGCTAATATGTATTATTCTTAAGGCTAACAACGACGATTCTAACTATGCAGTCACTAAGGTTGATAATGCAAATGTAAAGCAGTTGGGGTGACAATAATGGTGTTGTTTACTTTGATGGAAGTGTTTTGCTTCTAACAACGATTATGTATTAGTTAATACAGCAGGAAACCGTTCAGACTGGTAAGGTTAACTTGAAGGATAGCAATGATGCTCACTATTCACTGATAAAGACTGAAAGGTCTCTTTATTCTGGATACAGAAGCTTTACACAGTTTCAGAATAATGATCACTTCGAATTTTTGTATATTCTTACAATGGTAAGAATTACTACACAGAGTAATTTGATGTTTATAAAAAGAACTCTCCGAGGTTCTATCTAAAAATACGGCTTAAATCTTCAGAGCATTGCGTCATCTCCTAGTCCCAGTGCACAGTCTCGCTAAGTTCGCCTCGACTAACGGTGACTAAACGCAAGCTTCGCTTTGCTCTGCTTTTTGTTAAGTACCGAGGTTCAGATTGCTCAGTGGCTAGGAAATAGCAGTGCTCCTTAGTACTCGGATATAAGTGTAGGTAAGGATAGAGTTTGGGGAGTCAGTGTAGCGCTATTTCTTTGACTACACGATTATATTATCAACATACGGATATTACCGGATGTGGAGTATAGGAGATTTATCAATCTGGTAGTAAGATAATAAGCGATAGAATACAAGTGCCTTCTACATTCTAAATTTTAATCTGCTTTATTCTCTATAATTTTTCATTTATCTATTCAAAAATCTTAATTTACTTATATCATTCTATTTCAATATTTCCTCACAGGTGACTGTAGAAAAAACAAATTCTACCAATGCTAGATGATCTAGTCGTTTAAAAGCTAATTCTAAGAGAAAGAAGAAAGATAAATGCTTTGGAAAAGAAAAAGATTATCGAATCTCTTACTTTGATGGATGACCTCTTTATGGAAGTGGTTCTGGAAGAACAGGCTTGCACTGAGTACATTCTGCAAACGATTCTGGACAAATCTTTCCTTAAAAATTAGAAAGAACAAAGACTTCAAAAGAGGTTGCCAAATCTGCATGGAAGAGCACTGGTGATAGATTGCTTATGTATGGATGATAAGGGCTTTACTTTATAACATTGAAGTACAGAATTCATCTGCGAGCAATTCCCTAAAAGGGCGCGTTATCATGCCGCTCTTATGGACATGCATAGCCTCTAAGAAGGAGAAAAGTTTTCCAAGTACTGAGAGCTATGTTATATTTAGTACAGGGATAAAGATGTATTGGGAGAGGAGAACAACTCTACCAGATCGAAAGAGTTATCAGAAAGTCCGGAAGTTTTGTTTCGGGATGGTTCCCCATATCCTATATTTCAACACAGCAAGACAAGATGACAATGCATTGGGGAAACTGGCTAGGATTTTAAAGAAGCCAATCCCAAAAGAAATTCAGTCAGAAGTTTTGTCTCATCAGAGTAGCCTCATTAAAGGAAGGTAAAGATAGATAGGGAAGGAGAACAGAAGATGAATACTTATTAGAGAGTATAGAAAGAGAAAGCAGTAGAGGAGGTATAGAAAAAGGCATAGAGAAAGGTATAGAAAAAGGCATAGAGAGAAAGGTATAGAACAAGGTATACAACAAGGTCTTGAACAGGAAAGAATCATTTGGCAAATGTGATTGGTCGACTTCGAAAGCAGGACGGATGGATGATCTTGAGAGAGTTTCTTACGATGAAGATTACCGAGAAAAAGCTTCTGAAGGAGTTCGGCTTTAAAATACCTTCTCATTAATTTAGTGTCAAAAACATCAGTACTGTTCTTTTGTGTGAGTATAGGAGATTCCTCCACTAGTAGAAATATAGGTATATAGAACAAATGAGTTGATAAACCGCTCTATACTCTGTAAATCAAGGCTGCAAAAGGGCGGTTCAATTTTATTCAAAAAGAACTTTGAGGATGGAAGAATTATAAAGCTCTGGAGTACGACTCGCCCACTATCATTAAGGCACGCTCCCGCTAAAAGCTCCCCTGCTAGCGTTACCAAACTCAAGAGCATTGCATATAGGGGCTGGAGCCCTAGTTCTCGATATAGGCGAAGATGTGGATATGCAGTGCTCCCTATGTTTTAGGATATGTCAAATGGTGAGAATAGGCGGTGCTCCTAAGCTATCGAAGATGCCAAAAAGAGTGGTGATAGGCATTGGAAGGATGGGCTGTGCTATTTCATCAACTATCCTTTTATATTATCAATATACGGATATTATCCGAATGTGGAGTATAGGAGAAGTCCTCTGCTTGTAGTAAAAATATGAATCAGTGCAATACATAAATTGTTGAACAGTCTATATCTAAATTACAGAATCTACTTCTCTACTTTCATTTCTTTATTCTACAAATTGTAGTTTTCCTCGTTATTCAATTCTATTATTTCAATTTTCTGCAGGTGACTTATGAAAAACAAACTCTACTGATGCTAAGGTATCCGGTCGTTTAAAAAGCTAATTCTAAAAAGTACAAGAAAAAGTTGGATGCTCTGGAAAAGAAAAATCATAGAATCTCTTACTTTGATGGACGATCTCTTTATGCAAGTGGTTCTGGAAGAACAGGCTTGTACGGAGTATATTCTACAAACGATTTTGGATAAATCTTCCTTAAAGTTAAAGGAACAAAGGTTTCAAAAGAGGCTGCCAAATCTGCATGGAAGAGCTTTGGTATTGGACTGCCTTTGCACTGATGAAAAAGGCTTGCTTTATAACATCGAAGTACAAAATTCATCTGCCGGAGCAATTCCTAAAAGGGCTCGTTATCATGCCGCACTTATGGATACACATACCCTAAAGAAGGGAGAAAAGTTTTCCAAATTACCGGAAAGCTATGTTATATTTATTACGGATAAAGATGTGTTAGGAGAGGGAGAACAGTTATATCAAATTGAACGTGTTATTAGAAAATCCGGAAATTTGTTTAAAGATGGCTCTCATATCCTTTATTTCAACACGGCAAGGCAAGATGACAACGCATTAGGAAAACTAGCTAAAGACTTTTAAAGAGCCAATCCCAAAGAAATTCAGTCAGAAGTTTTGTCTCATAGAGTAGCCTCATTAAAGGAGGGTAACTTAGATAGGGAAGGAGAAAAGAAGATGAATGTTTTATTAGAGAAGTATAGAGAAAAAGCGGTAGAAGAGAGGTATGGAGAAGTTTCTGAACAAGGAAAGAATCACTTGCACTTTTTAGTTGGTCGACTTCGGAAGCTGGACGGATGACGATCTTAAGAGGGTATCTTACGATGAAGCTTTATCGGGAAAAAGCTCCTTAAAGAGTTCGGGCTTTAAAATATTTTTCTCATTAATCAGTGTCAACAAACATTAGTGTTTTTTCTATGTGGAGTATAGAGATTCCTCCACTCAGTAGAAATATAGGTTTATAAAACCGCTCATACTCTTGTAAATCAAGGCTGCAGGACGGTTCAATCTTTTCTCAAAAAGAACTTTGAGGGTGTAAGAAACATAAAAACTTTGGAGCAGTAGTTGCCTCTCATCCCCAAGGCATGCTCCGCTAACCTCGCTTGACTAGCAGGTTTAAACGCAAAGCTTCGCTTCGCTCGCTTTTTGTTAGGGTACCGAGGGCTCAGATTGCCTTGGGGATAGGGAGAGATACATCCTGTAGTTCTTGAATAGGGCAAGGGTGATGATGAGCAATGCTCTTCTACTGAGACTCTATATTATCAATATACGGATATTATCCGAGATGTGAGTAGGAGATTCCTCAACTCGTAGTAAATTATGAATTAGTGCATACACACATTGCTGATTAGTTCAGACTAAATTACAGCTTCTACTTCTCCATTTTCTTTTTATTATTCTAAAAACTGTAGTTATCCTTTATTCAATTCTATTATTTCCAATTTTCCGCAGGTGACTTATGAAAAACATATTCTACTAATGCTAAGGTTAAAAATTCCGCTCGTCCATCAGTAAATGCAAAAAGCTCAGAGAAAAAGATGGATGCTTTGGAAAAAGAAAAATCATTGCATCTCTTACTTTGATGGATGACCTCTTTATGGAAGTGGTTCTGGAAGAACAGGCTTGCACGGAGTACATTCTACAAACGATTTTGGACAAGTCTTCCCTAAAGTTAAAGGAACAAAGGCTTCAAAAGAGGTTGCCAAATCTGCATGGAAGAGCACTGGTATTAGATTGTCTCTGTACTGATGAAAAGGGATTGCTTTATAACATCGAAGTACAGAATTCATCTGCCGGAGCAATTCCTAAAAGGGCTCGATATCATGCCGCTCTTATGGATACTCATACCCTTAAAAAGGGAGAAAAGTTTTCCAAATTACCGGAAAGCTATATTATATTGGAATACGAGTGTCAAAAGAATGAAAATCAATGCAAGCTTGCTTGCATGAGAATTTTTATTTTTTTGACACGACAAAAACATGAGTAAGTAGCCATTTTTTGGAAAAATGAGCGGATTACGAATGTTTTTTGTAGGGATTGCGAGAAGCGAAGCTGTAGCAATCCTGTATTATAGATGATGTATTAGGAGAGGGAGAACAGTTGTACCAGATTGAAAGAGTAATTCGGAAATCCGGTAATTTGTTTAAAGATGGTTCTCATATCCTTTATTTCAATACAGCTAGACAAGATGACAACGCATTGGGAAAGCTAGCTAAAGATCTTAAAGAAGCCAACCCTAAGGAAATAAATTCTGAAGTTTTTTGTCTCATAGAGTAGCTTCATTAAAGGAAGGTAAATTAGGGTAAAGAAGGAGAAAAAGAAGATGAATGTCTTATTAGAGAAGTATAGAAAAAGCAGTGGAGGAAGGCATGGAACGGGGCGAGAATCGTCTAGCTTTTTGGTTGGTCGATTACTTGATGCTGGACGTTTAGATGACCTTAAGAGAGTTTTTCATGATGAAGTTTATCGAGAAAAACTTCTAAAGAGTTCGGACTTTTAAACTACCTTCTCATTAATTTATTCTCAAAAGCATAGGTGCTTTTTGTGTTTCCTTTATTTCAATACGGCAAGGCAAGATGATAATGCATTAGGAAAGCTGGCTAGAGACTTTAAAGAAGCCAAGCCTAAGGAAATTCAGTCTAAAGTTTGTCTCATAGAGTAGCCTCATTAAAGGAAGGTAAACCAGATAGGAGAGAAAAAGAAGATGAATGTTTTATTAGAAAAGTATAGAAAAAGCGGTGGAGGAAGGTATGAGAAAGGTATCGAGAAAGGTATCGAACAAGGTATTCAAAAAGGTCTTGAACAGGGAAAAGAATCATTTGGCACTTTTTGGTTGGTCGGCTTTCTGGAAAGAGGTCGAATGGACGATCTTAAAAGGGAGTTTCTTATGATGAAGCCTATCGAAAAAGCTTCTGAAGGAGTTCGGGCCTTTAAGCTATTGGATATCATGATATAAGAATGGACTATAAGATAAAGGAGCAACTTTGGATACGAAAGAGAAATTAGCTGAATTAAAGGACTTAATTCAAAAAGCGAACTATATCGTGTTTTTTGGCGGTGCGGGCGTATCTACAGAAAGCGGTCTTCCGGATTTTCGTTCTGTGGATGGCTTATATCATCAAAAATATGCCTTTCCGCCGGAGGAAATCCTGTCTCATGATTTCTTTATGGCACGACCCAAGGAGTTTTATCAGTTTTATAAGGAAAAGCTCTTGATTCCGGGAATTCTGCCGAATCCGGCTCATTATGCCTTAGAAAAATTGGAAGAGCAGGGGAAGCTAAAGGCAATTATCACCCAAAATATTGACGGATTGCATCAGATGGCAGGTTCCAAAGTGGTTTATGAGCTACATGGCAGTATTCATCGCTACTATTGTGTGAAGCATCGTCATCGGATTCCGGAAGATGAAATTGACTTTTCGACATCCATTCCTTTATGCCCTCATTGTCGTAGCCATGATACGTCCGGATGTGGTTTTGTATCAGGAAGGTTTGGATGAAGGTATTCTTTTCAGAGAGTATCGCCCATATTCAAAATGCGGATTTACTGATTATAGGAGGGACATCTCTAACGGTGTATCCCGCAGCCGGGTTGATTCGGTATTTTCCTCATCATGAAACAATAAGCTGGTTCTTATCAATAAAGAGGAAGGGCGACTGGATACGGAGTGCGACTTGGTGCTCTATGGAAAGATTGAGAGATTCTTTTCGAAGTGCTAAGTTAAGAAGAAGAGATAAAGTGTTCAGAGGCGGTTTAAACTGCCTCTTTTTTTCATAGGAACTCTATAATAGCGCCATAAAAAGCCGGAATAAAATAACTTATACGTAAAAACTAAATATTTTTATACAAATAAGCAGAAAAGTTTTGCTATAATCATTGGGACATTTTGTATACAGTTTTTTATAAAGAATGTAATGGAGTTACCGAAAAGGACAGGATGAAAATGCTCCCCACTACTTTTTAGCTCTTACGATAGGCAGAAGTATTGAAATGCATTGCTTTTATAAGAGATTAGGAGAACGAGAATGAAGGCTTTTTACAAAGGAAGAACATTGAGATTTCCCTGAAGCGCTATGGTATTGATGCCTTATCCGCGATGGCTCAGGGCTTGTTTTGTTCCTCTTAATCGGAACAATTTTAAACACCTGAGGGCAGAGGCTGGGGATATCCGCATTAACCAGGGTGGTTGCCACCATTGGCGGTGTGGATTATACCGTAGGGGCAATGGCTTCCGCTATGAGTGGCCCGGCCATGGCAACAGCTATTGCCTATGCTTTGCAGGCGCCTCCTTTGGTGCTTTTCTCCCTGATTACGGTAGGCTTTGCCTCCAACGCTCTAGGGAGTGCAGGTGGCCCCTAGCGGTACTTTTTGTGGCTATCCTTTCCACAGAAATCGGAAAAGCTGTTTCCAGGAAACAAAGGTTGATATTTTGGTGACGCCTCTTGTGACCATTGGCTCAGGAATGCTCTTTTCGGCAGTCTTGGCGCCGGTAATCGGAAAGGCGGCGATTCAGGTGGGAAGCCTGATAATGTGGGCGACAGAGCTACAGCCTTTCTTTATGGGCATTTTGGTATCCGCCTTGGTTGGTATTGCTTTGACACTCCCATTTCCTCCGCGGCGATTTGTGCGGCTCTTGGACTTACCGGACTTGCAGGAGGTGCTGCAGTGGCAGGCTGTTGTGCCCAGATGGTGGGCTTTTGCCGTCATTTCCTTTTAAGGAAAATGGTGTTTCCGGTCTGGTTTCACAGGGACTGGGTACTTCCATGCTGCAAATGGAAATATTGTGAAAAATCCCCGGATTTGGATTCCGCCACCATTGCCTCTATGATTACAGGACCACTGGCAACCTGTCTCTTCCATTTTGAAAATAACGGTCCTGCAGTTGCCTCCGGTATGGGAACCTGCGGTTTGGTTAGCCCTATCAGCGTTTACACCGGCTGGCTGAAGGGTATAGAAGAGGGAAGTAAAACGGCGGTAACGGCTACCGACTGGCTTTTCTCTTTGCTTTTATGCTTTATTCTTCCGGCAATATTTTCTTTGCTTTGCTCTGCTTTTTGCCGGAAACATGAAGTGATCAAAGAGGAGATATGAAGCTTTTCTTCCTAAAGCGAAGCTGTCAATGTAAGAACTTGTAAGAAATTTTCTATGGCTTTTGTAAAGAACTGAGTATAGTTGGACAGGTCAAAGGCTTTAATTCTTAAAAGAATAAGCCAAAAGATAGTCAAGAATATTTGCAACTGTGCACTGCAATAAAGTAAAAAAGCAGCAGCAACGAAGCAGCAAAGCAACAGAAGCAACGAAGCAGCAAAGCAGCAAAGCAACGAAGCAGCGAAGCAGCGAAGCAGCAAAGCAGCAAAGCAGCAATGCAAAAAGCAACAAAGCACAAAGCAAGTATGTCAGTTCGGAGAGGAAAAGTGGCTTTACAAGGAAAACAAAGAATGTAGCCATGTTTATGTTAAGCATGGCATTTACGGCGCTTTTTCCACGGGAGCTTTCGCTTATAATCTTTCGGCGAAGGTAAAGGACGTGGAGATTACAGACAACAGGCAGGAGATTCAGTTGCAAATGGATGCAACAGGAGATAGTAGTGGTACCGACGGATCGGTTTACATTTTCGAAATCAGCCTTATCAGACCAGACCTTGGCGGTCGTACCCGATTTCATTACCAAAAGGATGCCTTTTGGAAAACCAGAAGTTTAATTTCCCTTGTATGCAGGTCCCGGAGAGCTTCGTCTTTACAGTGCCTTCGTGCCGGCGGTAAAGGTGGGAAGCCGTTATGAAATGATTGCGGATAGAAGATATATTGAGAATCCCGAGGTGGTTGCGGAGAATCAAAGTCCTGCATTAAATCCGGGCAAGAAGGGACTTCGTGTGATCCCTAATATCTTTGGATGATGCTTGAGCCTGAACATTAAGCATGCGGGTGTGGATATTCCTACCAGCGTTTCTTCGGACAGGAATTTCCCTATTCCTACGAGGAAAGACCTTCCAGATCAACAAAGAGCTGATTGACCAGCTGGATGGAGAGTGAAGCGCCTCAGTGATTCCGGAGTAGCGGTCACCGCCATTTTGCTGAACGCATGGAACAATACCGTACCTGAGCTGAATCCTATCGGCGTGAAGGAGCTCCAAAGGAGCAGGCGGTTTACTGATGGCTTTAACGTAGAGTCCGAGCAGGGCTTTCAGAGCGGTAAAGGCTATGGGCTTCCTTCTTGGCAAAGCGTTATAACGGCCAGAACGGTCACGGTAAGATTACCAACTGGGTAGTGGGAAAGTGAGATTAACAAAACCAGTATTGGAACTATGAGGGAGACTATGATGTTTCCACTATACCAAGAAATTCCAGCGTGCCTTCCCAGTGTTTTATACCATGATGAAGTCCGTTTCGCCAACGACAACATTATGTTTTCGGATCACTACTGGAACATGTTCCTGAGGCGGCTCCTGTGAAAATATAAGGGAAAAAGATGTGGTCTTGGCCTTCCATCATTTTGATAATCTGGAGGGACATATGGACTTCGGTCTGGCATGCACCCTATCCATATCCTATTTCCTCCCGGCCTTCTGGGATGATGATAAGACTGAAAGGTTAACGATACCATTGATTCTCCCATTATCAACTTTAAGAATCTTCATGTGATTACCGACTTTATGCAGTTGGACAGCATGAAGAATAAGAAGGAGAGGTTCGAAAGATTTTCCTTACCGAGGAAGGTTTCACCAGTATTCAAAAGGGACAGGATAAGTCGGATGAGCAGGCCGCAGCAGTGAGCTTACTCCCTACTATATTGTAGATAACAATCCGTATATTTCGCGTATCTCGATGAGTCGTCAGGAGGATTCCGATGATGAGGTAAAAGCACGGACTGACTTTTCGGACTTCCGAGTATCGTGAACCATCAGTTGGAAGCATGAAGGCGCACAGTGTCTTTACGTATATTGACGATGCCAGCGCAACAGAGGAACGGCAGACTTTCGCCAGAGCCGTTATCGGTATCGATTCTTGGAATCAGCTAATTCCAAATTTCCGTTTCCGGGAAGATAAAGAATTGAAAATAAAAAGGACTGTGAAAATCAATAAAGCTTTTCACGCACCATATAGGTTCGAACCGGGCACGCTCGCTAGCTTCGCTCGTATCGGATACTAAGCGAAAAACTGCGTTTTCACTTGTTTTCGTAAGTATCGGGCTCAGAACTACCCCGAATTCAGGCCTATATTGCTAAGAGCATCTTATAGCTCTTTGATTTTTACAGTTCTTTTAGTATCTAACGTAAAAGCATGGATTTAGTATAGGGGAAAATATGGAAAAGAATTGTTGCAATCAATTTTTGGAGCTTGAGGGAAGCGCTTATTGCTCTATCTTTGGGCATCAATATCGCTTTGTTTTTCTAAGCTTTTGCCTATGACAAGTGGCAGGCCATACAAAAGGATGGAGAGTACCGGAAAAAGTCTTATTGGGACAGGCCTTCTGGTGGCGCCTAGGAGGAATTCTGGAATGTATCTTTGCAGGCATAAGACCAGAAAGCCAAGATTCCTAATCTTGATGCCGAGTGGCGTCTACCATGGGATTTATCTGATTTTTGGAAGAAAACAGGCGCTGTGAAATCGTGCTGCTATGTATAGGGTCTGAATTGGGGCACGCTTCTGGCCAGCTTTTGCCACGTAGTAGTAACCTTAAGCTTCGTTATACTCTGCTAGTACAACGGGTACTCGACGACCACCCCTGAATTCAGACCTATATTGCCGAAAAATTTCTTCATCAATTTGATTTTTACAGTATCTTTTCTAATTATTAACGAGTATGAATCTTGTAATGTGGGGCATCTTAATGAGTGTTAAAAATACTGTACTACAGAATTAAGTACTAAATCCCTGTCTTTTGACAGTTGCGAAAAGAGTCAAGAGCCCATAAACGCGTAATTACGCTATTTATGAGCTCTTGTTTTCTTTTCTGAATTCTAGTAAATATTTCTACTTTCTCTGTTGCAGTTATAATCTCATTTTTTGAGATACAAATCTCGTAATCCGTTCTAAAACCAAATGTGTCGTGGAGTTTGTCTGTGGAGGTCGGTTCGTGTATACTCAGGATATATCCTTCACCGGGAGCTATCAGCATGTTCATTTCCTTTTCAGTGTTCTTATAATGCTTTCAGTGGTATAACTCTCACCTAACTTTCTTCTCAGAATGCGATAAAGAATCAGGGCGGTGAAGCAGGTAATGAAATGTGCCGTGATTCGATCTTTCCTACGAGATATACCGGTCTGGCTCTGAAATTCACTCTTCATAATACGGAAACATTCTTCAATCTGCCATCGTTTTTGATTAATACTTATAATCGTTGCCACGTCATCTTCCAGGTTTGTGCATACGGCATAGAAACCGTCATAACGTTCCTCTTCTGTGGCAACATCTTCATCTATCGAAGGGATCATTTTATCTGCAATCTCGCCGTCAGAAGTACAGTGATTCTGACGTATAAAACGCTTGGGATCGTTTGGACGTTTTTTATTCAGAGAAGAAGGATTTTCGACGAGCTTTTCAGCGCGTTCAAGCTGACGATTCCGTATCTTTCTCATATAGTCCCGATATTGAAAGGAAAAAGGTGACAACGAGATGTTGCTCCAAACCGTCTTCATTAATCCACCGGTCTTTATAGAAAAGTCTTCTCTGCAATTCTCGACCTCATCTAGTTCACTGAGCTTGTACTCTTTTTATCTCCAATAAGGTGCCATCCGTCTTCATCAAGACAGTAATCCTGAGGTATCCTTTCAGCTTTTTGATTGCTTGCGGTAACAAATTTTCGGTTTGGAGTGTTGTTGAAGACACGGTTTGAAGTTGATGATAGCCTGCATCTGTGACAAACAATAAACTTCTGTCATTCCAAAGTCAGAAAGAATCTTTTTCTCCAATGGTTTCATCGAAGGTTGTTCATTCTCGTTTCCGTTAAAGAGGAGAAGGTGAGGGGAATCCCATCTGCATCCATAAATAGCCCCATCTGTACAATCGGATTCGGACGGTTTTCTTTGGAATGACCATATTTTCTGAAATCATCCGCTTCCTCAATCTCGAAGTAATAGTTAGTGCAGTCATAGTAAAGAACTCTTTTATGTCGATTCAGTACCATTTCGAATTCTTGTAAAAGTTGAGACTGAAAAATCATTCTCTTTTGCAAGGATTTGTGCACGGTAAACGTGATGGAGCTTGCAGTCAGCTTTTTCAAGAAACTTTTTGAAAAGTTCAAGAGAAGATCTCTTGGACCCGGATAAATAATCCTAGAGAAAAGTAGCATAGACAGGATTTGATTCAGGTCAAACTCAAACTTGTACTTTTCGGCAATCTGAGCACAGATGTCATGGATTTTTAAATCATAGTAGATGTCCTTCAGAAAGAGGTAGCCTACGTTTACGCTACGGCAGCTTTCTTTCTTAATCAAGGTCGAAGAGGAGTACTTACATACTGTCTTTTTTGAAGCTTTTTCTTCTGCGGAGCGTCGGCAGCGTACTGCTTTTGTCCACTCCAGCGGAGTAAGATCTCCGCAAACCTTCAGAAGTTCATCTTCCGAACCAATCTCTCTATAGTCTTAGTAGTGGATTTACCATCTACCCAAAACTGATTTACTTTAGATAATAGATTGTCTCGATTTTTGATTTTTGATACAGATACTTTTCATGACGCAGTCCTCCATGCGCCCATTATACCATATATATAGCCAAATATAGTTAGTGCTATTTTCATAACATTTGACAAAAAGTACAGGCTTTTCAAGGCCTGAGGAGATTTTGGAACCATTTAACTGTCAAACTACTGTACTGACGGGCTCAGACTACTCTGAATTCAGACCTATATTGCCGAAAAATTTCTTCATCAATTTGATTTTTACAGTATCTTTCTAATTATTAACGAGTATGAATCTTGTAATGTGGGGCATCTTACTAGTGTTAAAAATACTGTACTACAGAATTAAGTACTAAATGGGTAATCTTCAGTTGTTATTTCTGCAAAGCTGAACTGCTTTTCCTGATTCCTTTACTGTAAACAACAGCAATAATTTGAACCTGCTTTTTATCTTCGATATACCAAAATAAATATAATAATTTTCAACTCTTATTTTTCGATTTTCACTTTTCGCTGCAAGGTAATTCCTTTATACAACTGATTCTCTGAGTATAAAGGAAAGGAATCCATATGTGTTTGAAATAAATGTAATAGCTTTTTTGTTGTTTCAGGTGATTTTAATTGAATGGTAATATAATCTCTGATGAATGTAAGATGTTCTTTAGCCTGATGAGTAATTTTTACCTGATACGTAGTCATTATAAGCCCTCTTCCAGCTCTTTTAAATACTTCATCCATGGGTTTGTGAATCATCCTTTAATGCTTGGGAATACCTCGTAGTCATCATGGCATGGAAGGCATCATTCGACATTTCTTCTCGAATTGGGATGGACTTTGAACTGTTAAAAGAAAAGGGAAGACCATTATTTAAAATAATCTGTCTATAGAACATATCAATAGTGGTTGCTCTAGGGATCCCCAAGGGTCTCTAAAAATATTTTCTGCCTGATTTTTACGTTTTTCTTCATCCTCACATTTACACTTGCTGTTTTCGTAATAGCCATAAATTATACCTCCGTTTACTAAAGTATAGCATATGTGCTGCATATTACAACATTAAAGATAAAGGAGCTGTAAATAATCAAAAAATTTTTGATTATTTACAGCTCTTTTTCTCATGCTCCCGAACGGACTCGAACTGCCACTCACTGGCGTCGGAGGCCAGCGCCTCATCCATTAAGCTACGGGGGCAATTATTAGCCAAAAGCTACAGAGCTGAAAATCAGTCTATAACAAAGGTGATAACTTCAAAAGTATAGAACATTCCGCTAAAAAAATTCAAGGGAATAGCAGAGAAACTTCACTGTCCTCCAAAGTATCTTCAATAGCTAAGTTCAACTTCAATCTCCAATAGCGGAGAGACTTCAAACTATATTGGCAGGGCAAAGTAGTGGAAATACATTTTATCAGCTTCCTGATAGCATAAAAATTTTAAATTGCACCGATAAAAGAAAAAGAAAAATTTCTATTCATTTACACACTGCTTCTTGAAAAATTTCCCATTTGCTATAATAATCATATTGTACAATTTCAGAAGGGTGAGTCTATGCAGGAAGATTTTTGACGAAAATACGCTCTGCTTACAAACCACTTTACCAAAGCAGAGAAGAAGGTAGCGGACTATATTTTACAAAATCCCGATCAGGTTCTGTTTATGTCTATTTCTGATTTAGCGGAAACCTGTAAGGTGGGGGATACTCGGTTTTCCGTTTTTGTAAAACCATGAATGTGAAAGGCTACCAGGAATTTAAGATGACTCTTTCTTTATCCATGCGTGGCAATGGAAAGGACAGTAAGGAGGGGGAAGGAGGCAATGTTTCTTTACAGGATGACAATATTGCGGAGCTTGCCGGAAAGGTTTTGGAGGAAACCATTGATTCCATTAAGGAGACTCATTCTCTCTTGGACTTTAACAAGGTTACAGAGGCTATGAATGCTCTTTTCCAAGGCAAAACGAATTCTGTTCTTCGGTGTTAAAGTCCATGCTGACTGCGATGAAGGCGATGAATAAGTTCCATCGAATTGAGCCCTAAGGTTTACTGTTCGGAGATGGTGAGTCAGCAGCTGATGAGTGCCGCAACTATGGAGAAGGGAGATGTGGCCGTGATTTTCTCCTATTCCGGTGCGACCAGAGATATTGTGGAGATTGCAAAGCTGGCGAAGGAGTCCGGTGCCACTGTGGTATCCATCACTCGTTTCCAGAAGTCGGAGCTTACGGATTATACGGATATTTTATTGCTTTTGCGGAGCTAATGTGGGTTCTCTGCAGAAAGGCTCCACCTCCGCAGAAATCAGTCAGCTCTTTCTTGGTAGACATCATGCACACTCGAGTATTATCGGAGACATTACGAGTATTGCAATCAGATTTTGGAAAAAACTACTGTGGCTATCAAAGATATAAATTAAAGGAAGCGGTCAAAGGATTAGGCAATCCAAAGTTATAGGTGGCCCAAAGCAATAGTTCCCAAAATCATTATAGTTTGATATGAATCACAGTCTGAATCATAGTCTTTTATAAAAATAGGTCTGAAATGGGAGAGAGTATACCTGATTTCAGACCCATTTGCCATGAACCCTATCTTATCCGTTTTTTTCTCAAGCAGTCCCGAAGCTCTTTGAATCTTATCCCGGTACAGGGCGGCATCTTCGAAGTTTAACTCACGGCGGCAGCCCGCATTTTCTTACTAAACTCACGAATCATCTTTTTCAATCTCCGCTCTGGACATGGATTCCACATCCTTTTGGGAAGCTTCTCATCATCCCGAAGAACCTTGAAATGGCAATCAAACTCGAACCGCCTTCTAATGGTGGTGGGGGTGATGCCGTGGGCTTTGTTGTATTCTTCCTGAATCGAACGTCTTCTTGGTTTCGTCAATGGTACGCCCTCATGGAGTCGGTACTGGTATCCGCATACATGATAACGTGGCCTTCGGAATTTCTAGCGGCACGACCAACGGTCTGAATCAAAGAGGTTTCGGAACGCAGGTGCTCTTCTTATCCGCATCCAAAAATGGCCACCAGCGTAATCTCCGGAATATCCAGTCCTTCTCGAAGCAGGTTAATGCCCACCAAAACATCAAACTTATCCAGACGCATATCTCTGATAATGGCGGCTCTTTCCAAAGTATCAATATCGGAATGGAGATACTTTACTCTTACCTTTGCTTCCTGCAAATATTTGGTAAGATCCTCCGCCATTTTCTTGGTAAGTGTGGTGACCAGAATCTTATTGCCCTGTCGGTTTCCTTATGGATTTCGGAAAGCAGTCGTCAATCTGTCCCTTGGTAGCGTACCACGATTTTCGATCCAAAAAGTCCTGTAGGACGGATAATCTGCTCTGCCCTCAGGATTTCATGCTCCGCCTCGTACTTCCGGGAGTTGCGGAAACGAAGAGCATTTGGTTGATTTTTCCCTCAAATTCGCTGAAATTTAAAGGACGGTTATCCAGGGCGGAGGGAAGACGGAATCCGAAGTCCACCAGAGTGGTTTTTCGGGATAGGTTTCGTTATACATCCCACGAATCTGGGGCAGACTGATATGGCTCTCGTCCACGATAATCAGATAATCCTCCGGAAAGTAGTCCATTAAGGTGTAGGGGGCTCTCGGGCCAAGGAAATTCAAGTGTCTGGTGAGTTTTCAATACTGGAGCAAACCCTGCTTCGAATCATTTCCACATCAAAGTTGGTTCGTTCGAACACGCTGGCTTCCAAAAGCTTTTTCTCGTTTAAAATAGGCCACCTGCTCATCCAGCTCTTCCAAAAATGTTTTTGCAAATCTTCATTTTCTCCATAGGAATAACGTAAGGGTGCAGGGAACACCATGCGTGCTCAGCTTTGCCTGCCCTTTCCGGTGAGGGCATCAATCAGCTGAATTTCCTCGATTTCGTCTCCGAAAAACTGGATACGGTAGGCCTGCTCGCCTTCGGATGCGGGGAAAATGTCTACAATATCCCCCTTTACCCGGAAGGTTCGACGGCGAAAATCCATATCGTTTCGGTTGTACTGGATTTCCACCAGGTTTTTCGATCAATTCATCCCTATCCTGAATCTGCCCGGGACGGAGGGAAATGGCCATGTTTAAACATCGTGGGGCGCCTGCCGTAAATGCAGGAAACGGAGTCTCACCACCACCACATCCTTTCGCTCGGAAAAGGGCTGCCATGGCGGAGTTTCGCAATTTATCGATTTCTTCGTTGATGTCCGAGTCTTTTCGATATAGGTGTCGGTACTGGGAACATAGGCCTCGGCTGGTAGTAGTCGTAGTAGGAAACGAAGTATTCCACCGCATTTTTCCGGGAAAAATTCCTTCATCTCGGAGTACAGCTGTGCCAGAGTCTTGTTATGGGAAATGATGAGGGTGGGCTTTTTGGATTTGTTGAATCACATTGGCCATGGTAAAGGTTTTTCCGGAGCTGGTGACGCCCAACAGGGTTTCAAACTGGCTTTCCTCCTGCAAGCCCTTCACCAGTTTTTTTCAATGGCAGCAGGCTCGATCTCCATGGGGCATAATCCGAATGCAGTTTAAATTCTCCCTAAGCTGCGATCTATCCATAAACTCCTCTTTCTAAAGCGATGTACTTAAGCTTAAAAACAGCACGTTATTTCTAGTATAGCAAATTCATATATGTTAAAAAGAAATTTACAGTAGAATAGAGAAGAATATAATACAGGATTTAATGGCTATAGAGTCTCGCATCTTAAGAGAACAAGTATATAACAGACGGAGAGCCTTGTTTCTTAGAAGAGCATGCATTCAACAGTGAAAAAGTGTAAGAAGAGAAAGGAGCGAAAATGCAGTATTCCATTTGCGCATTGCCGGGAGACGGAATCGGACCGGAGATTGTAAGAGAGCTAGAAAGGTATTGGAAAAAGGTAGTGAGCTGGAGGGCTTTTAGCCTTAAGTTCACGGAAAAAGCCTTTGGCGGTGCAGCCATTGACTTGTACGGAGAGCCATTGCCTCAGGATACTTTAGAGGCTTGTAAAGCTTCTGAAGCGGTGCTGATGGGAAGCATTGGGGGAAAGGTGGGTGTATCCCCCTGGTATTCTTTGCCGGTAGAAAAACGCCCTGAGGCAGGTCTTCTTTCTCTCGGAAAGAGTTGGGCCTTTTTCTGTAACTTGCGCCCTGCTAAGCTTTTACAGGAGCTTCGAGATGCCTGTCCTTTTGAAGGAAGAAATCATTGGGATGGCTTGATATCATGATGATTCGAGAGCTACCGGAGTGACTGTATTTCGGAAAGCGCTCCATTACCGAGGAAAATGGAGAAGAGGTGACAGAGACGAGCTGATTTTATCGGGCTCATGAAATCGAAAGAATCGGGCGTATTGCATTTTCCTGGCAAAGGCAAGAGGCGGAAGGCTTTTGTTCCGTGGATAAGGCCAATGTTTTGGACAGCTCCAGACTTTGGAGAAAGATTTTCACCAGCTGGGAGAGGAAGAGAAGGATGTGGAGCTTCGCCATGCCTTTAGTGGATTCCACCGCCATGGAGCTGGTTCGAAATCCGAGAAACTTCTCCGTGATTGTTACCGAAAACATGTTCGAGACATTCTTTCCGATGAGATGGCGGAGATTGCCGCTCTTTGGGCATGCCTTCTGCTTCCCTTTAGGGGAAAATGCTCTGGGCTTTACGAGCCCAGCGTGCGGCTCCGCCCGGATATTGCCGGACAGAATATCGCCAATCCCTTAGCTACCATTTTATCCGCAGCCTTGCTTTTTAGAGCTTTCCTGGGAGAGAAGAAGGCGGCGGCAAGAGTAGAAAAATGCCGTGAAAAAGGTCTGGCGCTGCAGAACCAAGGATATCTTCTCCGAAAAGAAGGAAAAAGCTTTTGTCCTGTTCGAAATTGGGATTTCGTAGCTCAGCTGTAAGTTTAATAGCTTTTGCAGATAGCTCTGAAATGGGGCACGCCTCGCCACTCGTTTTCGTATCAGCATCTAAGCTTCAATCGGCGCTACGCTTGATTTCAGCGCGCTGACGGGCCCAGATTACCCTCACTTTTCAGACCCATATGCAAGAAAAACACTGAATATTGAACTTTTTCAGCTTTTCGCTTTGTTGTAATAAGGTGATTTTGATGGTTCTATAGAGCTTCGGAACCTTTGTTTGTCAAAAATAATAGAATATCTTAAAAAAATAGGCAAAACGGAAAAAGCTTGTAGCGACGCCGATTTGCTCTTGCTTTTATGGGGGCTCTGTATAATGATATAACGGCGTAAGCTATCGAGAATAAGGAGAGTGGAATGGATAATAATAATGATTTTAAAGGCGGTGAGAATGGAGGCTTTTCTAACTGGGGCAGACGGTTCTCATCGTTTTAATAGCGGCAACAGTAACCTTCTTTATATATACGGTAGCCCTAGCGTTTTATGACCAAGGGCATGTCTCAGGAATTAAGCTATAGTCGTTTTTCTTTCTATGGTGATCAGGACCTGGTGGCCAAGGTAGAGTGGGGAGACGGACAGATTACGGTTTATCCCAAGAGCAGAGTGAAGACAGAGCAGCCGAAGGAAAAATCCAAGTAAAGAGGAGAAGGAAGGCATTGCCAGGGATGATGACGAAGGAAAGTCCTCAAACTTCGACGCGCCAAAGGAAGATACTTCTTCCTCTGAACAGAATTCCTCACTGACGCAAGATTCTCTAAGAATAATGTGGAAGGCTTTCCAAGAGGGCAGTGTAAAAACGAAGAGGTTTATTTTTAAGGAAGATATTTTCGAGAGAACTTGGGAAACGATTCTGGGGATGATTTTAAAGAATCATTTGAAGAGGAGAAATACTGCAGATCCGACAGCTCTTCCGGGCTGACTCAGGGAAAGCAGAGTTCACTATGTGGTGCCGGTCAATGCGGATGCCGCATCTTTAGTGGAGCGGCTCTATAGACACAATGTGGAGATTTACAGAAAGAGACCGGATAATTCCGCCTTTGATGCAGATTATTGTTAGTATTGTACTGCCCTTTGTTTTTCCTGATTATTCTGATGAACGCCATGGTGAAGAAGATGGAACCTCGGGGAGGATTCTCCGGAGTAGGAAAAGTCCCAAGGCGAAGATGTATATGCAGAAGGACACCGGCATCAGCTTTTAAGGATGTGGCAGGTGAGGATGAGGCGAAGGAAAGCCTCATGGAAATCGTAGACTTTCTCTGCATAATCCCACCAAATATACTTCTATCGGTGCGAAGCTCCTAAGGGAGCCCTTTTGGTAGGACCTCCGGGAACCGGAAAACTTTGTTGCCAAGGCTGTGGCAGGAGAGCCACGTGCCCTTCTACTCTTTTCCGGTTCGACTTTGTGAGATGTTCGTGCGTGGGAGCCAGTCGTAAGAGATTTGTTCCGGCAGGCAAACCAGACTGCGCCTTTGCATCATTTTCATTGATGAGATTGATGCCATCGGTAAGACCAGAGATACCCGCTATGGGGAAATGATGAGAGAGAGCAACCCTGAACCAGCTCCTTTCCGAAATGGACGGCTTTGATGCGGGGAAGGGAATCATGGTTATGGGGGCTACCAACCGTCCGAAAATCCTGGATCCGGCTCTGTTCGTCCGGGACGTTTTTGACCGTCGAGTAATTGTGGAAAAGCCTGATTTAAAGGGGAAGAGTCAATATCTTAAAGGTACATGCCAAGCGATATTAAGCTGGATGATAGCGTAGATTTTGACGAAATCGCCTTTAGCCACCAGCGGAGCGGTAGGAGCGATCTGCCAATATGATGAACGAGTCCGCCATCACTGCGGTAAAGAATGGCAGAGAAAAGGTTAGCCAGAAGGATTTGTTTGAGGCGGTGGAAGTGGTTTTGGTGGGTAGGAAAAGAAGGACCGTATCCTTTCCCAGCAGGAGAGAAAAAGATTGTTTTCACCATGAGGTAGGACACGCCCTCGTGGCTGCGGTGCAGAAGGACCCTCGAGCCGGTACAGAAAATCACCATTGTCCTGAGAACCATGGGAGCCTTTAGGGCTGCGTCATGCGAGGTGCCGGAGGAAGAAAAAATATCTGAATACTAGGCAGAGCTCATTCCATGATGGTGGAATGTCTGGCAGGTAGAGCGGCGGAGGAAATCGTTTTTGAAACCGTAACCACCGGAGCCAGCAATGATATCGAGAAGGCGACAAAGATTGCCAGAGCCATGGTGACTCAGTACGGTATGTCCGAGAAGTTCGGTTTAATGGGACTGGCAAGACAGGAAAATATGTACTTTTGGAGGTCGGGCTGTCTTAGAGTGCGGAGACGATACCGCCACAGAGGTAGACCAGGAAGTGGCACGCATTTTGAAGGAGTGCTATGAAGAATCCAAGAAGATTTTTTGTTGGAAAATCGTTTTGCTCTGATGAAATCGCAAAGTTCCTGATTGAGAAGGAAACCATTACCGGTAAAAGAGTTTAGTGAAGATTTTTGCTGAGGTAAAGGAAAAGGAAGGAAAAGGAGATCATCCGGAAAAATCCTTCAGAGGGGAAAAGAGGAAACAGAGGAAAATGAGGGCAAAGAGGAAGGACACCTGAAGCCTCAAGAGGCAGACGCTTTATAGAAAAGCCGCATTTTTCTGAAAGAATGTACAGAAAAGGTCTGTCAGAGTTCTTCTCTCAGCAGACCTTTTTCCCTATGATAAAATACCATATATGACTATGCCCGGTCTCTAAGGACGTACTCCACAATGTCTGAAACAGTACAGGAAAACAAAAGGCAAAGCTGTCGTATGGTTTCTGTAGAGACCGGTAGGTTTTTCTTCAAACGATGCAGCAAAGTGGCAGAAACTTTTGTGGTCTTGAATAAGACGATATTGGCTCACTTGTTCTCGTTCAATCAGTCGCCAAAATGGGAGTATAACTAATCACATATACCTTTTAAAATGAGAAAAAAGGAAAACAAAAATATAAAGAATTTTCTATCTTGTATAATTTTAACATTATTATGCGGATTCGTATAGAAAGGAATAGACAAAATGACTTTTCTTTTTCCTCTTAATCCTTCCCCTACTCCTGCTTATCTATTCCCAGTGGGAAAGAAATCAACTCAGAGTGGAGAAGTATAGATTTCACTGATAAGGTAAAGAAGGCCTATCGTTTTCTTTTCTGACAGACCCCATGACAAGAGCTTTGAAAAGGATAATGGATATTACTGAAAAATCGAGGAATTAAAGCCTCGGTGATCTTCATTGGGGAGACTTTTCCCATCAGCTATTCCGGAGAAAAACTGGGCGAGAGAGATGAGGTGAAAAATTCTGCTGTTTGCTGTATGCTTTTAGCAGAAAAATACCCTCTTTACTATGCCTTTGGAAACCATGAGGAAAAGCTGTTTAGTAAGGGAGGATTTTCAGGAAAGCAGCAGGCCTTTTCGGAAGGCTTTTGGAAAAGGTGGAGCTTTTAGAGAATCGTTCAGTGCTTTTAGCCCAGGATTTAGAGCTTAGCGGCTTGTCTTTGGATTTATCCTATTATCGTCCCCTGCTTTGAAGAAGAAAAGCCTCTTGGGGAAGAGGATAAGAAAAACTGGGAAAAGGCTATAGGAGCTACCTGGGAGGAACAGCCTAAAAATATTTTTCGTATTGCCTTAATGCACAGCCCCTTTTACCAGGAGGAAATGGAGGCTTTGCCGGTGGATTTGGTGCTGTCCGGACATTTTCATGGAGGAGCCATCGGCTTTTCCCGGCTTTGCTTTTAATGACACCCCAGTATAAGTTTTTGTGAGAAACCCAAGAGGTTTACGAAAAGTAGGGGACAATGGCATTTTACCGGAAGGGGACTGGGAACCCACAGCATCAATGTGCGCCTGGCAAACTTCCCCGGAGCTGGCTTGCTTTGATATTCTTCCGATGGGAGAAGCTTATGAGAAAATGATGGAAGAAAAGGTGATTTTTATAAGCTGGATGCCTTTGAGGGGCCGCTGGACTTATTGCTCCACCTTATTGATAAAATCGATATCTATGATATTCCGATTTTCGGAAAATCACAGAGCAGTATCTGGAATATATGAAGGCTCTGGAGGAAGAGGATTTGAAATCGTTTCCCGCCTTCCCTGCTGATGGCAGTGACGCTTCTGGGAAATGAAGGCCAGAATGCTGCTACCCAAGAAGGAGGAAGAGGAAGGGAGGAAGTAGACCCCAGAGAAGAGCTGGTACAGAGACTTTTAGAATACAAAAATATAAAAGAATCAGCGGAATGTTACGAGCAAAGGAAGAAAACCGCTCCCAATATTATCGAAAAAGGAAACCCAGTATTCCGAAGGAAGTGGAAAAGTATAAGCCGCCATTGGATTTAGAAGATTTGTTGAAGGGACTGATATTCTTAGGCTTCAGGAAACCATGAAGGAGATTTTTAAGACGGAAGGAAGCTCAGAAAGCGATCAGCTTCGAGCAAATTTTTGGAAAAGATTAAGCGGGAAAAGATAAGCTTGTAGGGGAAAATGCAGGATATTCTGGCTTATGCGAAGAGTCACGGACGTTTTTCCTTCCGACAGATGCTAAAGAAAAGCAGGAAAAGACGGAGACGGTGGTGAGCTTTTTGGCTATTTTTGAGCTGATGAAAATGGGAAGATTACCCTTAGCAGGAAAATGCCTTGAGACCTGGATATCACTGTTAATAAAGAAAGGAGCAGGAAGAAATGGATCTGACGCTGGTGGAAGATTTTGATTAAAAATGCTTTTTAGAAGGAGTAAGGCAGGTGGAGGAAAACGAACAATACTTTTTAAAAAGAAGAGTTGGAACGAACTTTAGCGGAAGAAGATGCCGAAGCCTTACGGGATAGGGATCTCGACAGAAGAAAAAGCTGAAGGCTCTCAGGATAGAGATCTGGTGGAAGAAGCCGACGATCTCGGGATAAGGACACGGTTCTAAGCTTGCAGGAAGAAATCGAGAGAGAAGATGCCCTGAGCTTGCAGGAAGAGGAAGATTTACTCGAAGTTTTTTGTTTTCTTTGGGAAGAACCGTGAGCCTGGAAGAAATGGCGATTTGTCTGCACATGGGGGTGGATGGAGCAGAGCTTGCAGCAGAGCGTTTACGGAAAAATATGAGGAGCGTCAAGGTGGTCTTTTAATCCGAAAGCTGGAGGAAAGTATCAGATGGTCAGCCATCCCAAAACCTATGATGCTTTGATTCGGGTGGTTAAGCAAAGCCGGAAACCGGTGCTTTCCGATGTGCATTTGGAAACCCTTTCCATTATCGCTTACTGCCAGCCGGTAACAAAGGCGGAGGTGGAGCGGATTCGTGGCGTAAAGTCCGACCATGCGGTCAATCGTTTGGTGGAATTCGGTTTGATTGAAGAGGTGGGCTGCTTTGATGCGCCCTGGCCGACTGGTGCTCTTTCGGAACCACCGAGGAATTTCTGACCTGCTTTCGGTGTAGATTCTCTTCCTCACTCCCCCAGCCTTCCCAAGGATTTGGAGAAGCTTTTGGAAGAGGAAGTAACGGAGGAATTAAAGGACAGCCTTGGCTTAGAGCCGGAGAAGCAGGAAGGGCTGAAGGAAGAGAAAGTAGAAGAGGCTCAAGAAGAAAAGTCGGAAGAGCCTAAAGAAGAGTCGAAGAATCTAAAGAAGAGAAGCCGGAAGAGTCTAAAGAAGAACAGCCGGAAGAAAATGAAAGTGGAAGACAATATAGAGGAAGAAAAACTCGGAGCCGGAATTTTCTGCTGAAAGCGAAGAAGAAAAAGAACTGGAAGAAGCTGTGATGAGGCGGAGGTAGCGAAGTAGCGGAAGAAGAAGGGAAGAAGAAGTGGAAGAAACAGCGGAAGAAAGTACAGAAGGGCAGGAGGACGCGAAGGCATTGGACCCGGAACAGTAGGCAGGGACCTTTTGGTAAGAGGAAGAAAAGCTTTTATTGAAGCTTTATCTTATGGAATTGGAAGCGGAGAAGGAAGAGAGCTCGAAGAAGATAAGGACGAGGACAACGAAACAGTCGAGAAATCAGAAGCCGAAGATAAATCGGAGGCTGATGTGGAACCGGAGTCCGAAGAGGAAATAGAAGCGATACAGGAGCCGGAACCCGAAGACGAACCTCAACCTTCTCCTGCAAGGGAACCTGCCGTAGAAAGCCGTTAAGAAACTGTTATAGAGAAGAAGAGGAGTGCAAAGTAATTCCTGGAGAAAGGAGAAACGGAAGTGGAGGCTAAGTTAAAAATCAAATATCATGTAAAGGAGCTGAAAGTCGCTACATTGACGGAAAAAGCGACTGGATTGATTTACGGGTGGCAGAAAATGTCAGCATGAAGCAGGGAGAATATCGTCTTAATCAGTATGGGCATTTCTGTGAAAATTCCTATGGCTATGAAATGTTTATTGTTCCCAGAAGTTTCTGCCTATAAGAACTTTGGGATTTTGCAAACCAATGCCATGGGAGTGGTGGATGAATCCTTCATGGCGACAATGACATTATCCACATGCCTATCCTGGCCATGGAGATACGGAAATTCATATCAACGATCGAATCGGACAGTTCCGCTTGATGCCTCACCAGCCGGAGGTGCATTTTATCGAGGTCGATCATCTGATAACGAAGACTGGGGGCTTTGGCACCACCGAAAGGCATAATAGGAGGGGAAAATGCAAAAAGGAAGAACAAAAGAGGAAAAAAGCCTAAGTTCTTTTTCTGCTACTTTTCTCCTTCTTCTTTAAGCCTCTCTGCCTGTAAGAATAAGGCGAAGGAATACCGTCTTCTGGGCATCGAAGCCCTGGAACGGGGAGACGGAAAGATCACTGGAAAAACTTTAATCTGGCCTTGGAGAAAAGTAACGGGCAGGTTTCCGCTGGCAAATGGATATTCTGGCCTATAAAAATCGAGGCGGAAATTCAACTTGGCAATATTTCCGATGCGGAGGAAAGTCTGCAAAGCTTACAAGACCTTAGCGAAAAAGGATTTGCCCTTGCTGGAGGAGAGAATTGCCGGAAAGAAGCTGATTCAGGAGCTGGGACTGCTTTGAATGACAATAAGCTGAGGATGCGGAAAAGCTCCTTTCAGAAATCAAGGAAAAGGGACTGGAAGAGGATCGGGAGTATCTTTTTCGATGCAGCGGTATATCTGGAGAAGACCGCAAAATGGCAGGGAGTTCTATGAAGCTTTTTCAGCAATACAGTACCCGCTATCCGGGAGATGAGGATGCGAAAAGGGAGCTTAGCTTTGAAAAACCGTATGGAAGTTGCTGGAGAAGAACTTTGCTGAAAGAAAAGGCGGGGATTACGGAAAAAGCAGGAAACAACGGAGACCACAGCGACAACAGAAGGGAAAGCAATTAAGATAATCAATCCTGTTTCGAAAGGAGCCGAGAATATCAGAGAAGTTTTTGAGTAGATTCCAAAAACTATCAGTGATTCAAAGTTTTCGGAATTAAATCCAAAAACTTTACTTCCTATAAAAAGAATGCTATTCTCTACAAAAAGGAGGTGGCAGGGTGATTATAAGAGAAGAATATTTGAAAAACTAAAGGCTCTCAAGGATAAACACATTATCAAGATTGTGACCGGAATAGAAGATGCGAAAATCAACGCTACTGCTCCAGTTCCCAAGATTGGCTGTTAGAGCAAGGGGTCGATCAATCCCAAATTATTTTTTATTAACTTTGAGGACCTCAGAGTATGAGGACTTGAATAATTATAGAAGTCTTCATAAATATATTAAAGAGAATTTAAAGAAAAACAGTAAGACTTATATTTTTTTCTGGATGAAATTCAAAATGTAGATCAGTTTCTAAAGTATTGGATAGTCTCACAGTTAAACCCGGATATAGATTTGTATGTGACCGGCTCCAATGCCTATATGCTTTCCAGTGAGATAGCTACCCTGATTTCCGGAAGATATATCCAGATTGAGATGCTTCCTCTGTCTTTTTAAGGAATATTGTCTGGCAAAGGGGAGGCTATGAAGACAGAGCAAGAAAATATACCGATTACTTGTTAAGCAGTTCCTTTTCCCTATGCTTTTAGCATTGGATTCCGGAACCCAATATCATCAGAGATTACTTGAAAGTATCTACAATACGATAGTAATTAAAGATATCATGAATCGGAAACAGGTGACGGATTCCATGATGCTCAAAGTGTTTTAAAGTTTATTTTGACAATATCGGGAATCCCTTCTCCACCAAGAAAAATAGTGGATACCATGACTTCCGACGGTCGAAAGATTGATTCTAAAAACGATAGAAAAAATATCTTGCGGCTTTTGAAGGAATCTTACGTCATTTATCAGGCTAAACGCTTTGATATCAAAGGGAAACAGTACTAAGACCTTGATAAATACTATGTGGTAGATATTGGTCTTCGATATATGCTTCTGGGCAAACAAGCCATGGATGCAGGCCATATATTGGAAAAATATCATTTATTTGAACTGCTTCGCAGATCCTATGATGTGTATGTGGGAAAGGTAGATAGCTTTTGAAGTGGATTTTGTCGCACAGAATCAGGACGGACAATCACTATTATCAGGTGGCTTTTGACGGTAAGAGAAGAAGCTACCTTGAATAGAGAATTAAGACCGCTGCGAATGCTTCAGGACGACTATCCCAAGCTAGTCCTTACTTTGGATGATGACCCTCCAAGGGATATAGGACGGCATAAAAGATTCTGAATGCAAGAGACTGGCTATTGGATTTGGAACAGTAGATGGAAATTGAAACTGTACATGTGGAAATCAAAGTCTAGACATGGAAAATTTCTTGCTAGGACAGGGAAAAGGATAGTATACTTTTTCTCGTATACTTATACCAAAAGGAGAGTAGCGGATGGCGAAGAAAAAGCGGGAAAGCAAGTAGGAGAAAGAGGTGGAAATATGGCAAGATATGAGGAATTATCCGTAGAGGAGTTGGAAAGTCTTTAAGAGCGGAATTAAAGGATCGAGTACAGGCGCTACCAGACCATGGATATGAATCTGGATATGAGTAGAGGAAAGCCCTGTAGAGAGCAGCTGGATTTGAGCAATGACATGATGGATGCTCTGGACAGCAATGCGGATATGTATTCCAGCGAAGGTGTGGATGTTCGAAATTACGGTGTATTGGATGGTATCGCAGAGGCCAAGGAGCTTCTTTCCGATATGATGGAAAATCATCCCGATCATATCCTCATTTTGGAAACTCTTCTTTGAATGTTATGTATGACTCCATTTCCCGTTCCATGACTCACGGTGTTATGGGAAGTACCCTCTGGTGAAGCTGGACGAGGTAAGTGGTTTTGCCCTGTTCCGGCCACATCGTCACTTTGCTATTACACGAGTACTTTTAGATTAAAATGATTCCGGTACCCATGACAGAGCAGGGTCCGGACATGGATATGGTGGAGGAGCTGGTAGCTCTGATGAGGCGATTAAGGGAATCTGGTGTGTGCCGAAGTATTCCAATCCTCAGGGCTCAGCTATTCTGATGAGACGGTACGCCGTTTTGCCCGCCTGAAGCCGGCAGCCAGAGACTCCGTATCTACTGGGACAATGCCTATGGTATGCATCACCTTTATGACCATGAGCAGGATTATTTGATTGAGATTTTAGCGGAGTGTAAGAGAGCGGGACATCCGGATTTGGTGTATAGTTCGCCTCCACCTCCAAGATTTCTTCCCTGGCTCCGGTATTGTCCAGGCGGAAACCAGCTTGAACAATCTGGACGATATTAAGAAGCAGGTACAGTACCAGACCATCGGACACGATAAGGTGAATCAGCTTCGTCATGTTCGTTTCTTCCAGGATATTCACGGTATGGTGGAAGCACATGCAGAAGCATGCCAATATTCTTCGTCCCAAGTTTGAGATGGTGGAGGATATTTTTGAGAAAGAACCTTGCAGGAACCGGCGTGGGAGAATGGACCTAAGCCGAAGGGCGGATATTTCATCAGCTTCGAAACTCTTCCCGGCTGTGCCAAGGCTGTAGTGGATAAGTGTAAGAAGGCCGGCGTAAAGCTGACTCCTGCAGGTTCCGCCTTCCCCTACAAGAAGGATCCCAATGACAGCAATATCCGTATTGTCTCAACTACCCACCATTGGAGATGCTGCAGTATTGCCTCCGAGCTTTTTCACTCTGTGTAAAGCTGGTGAGTGTGGAAAAGCTTTTAAAGGATAAGAAGGAAGGACAGGCTTAAAGGCTAGTCTTCCCCTAAAAATTCCTGTAAAAGGTAGGTATAGACCTTTTGGTGCTTGGCCTCCCATTTTAAGCAGAGAGCCTTGGCACTTCTTCATCGGGAACCGTAATCTCCACTCTACAGAGTAGGGTGCGATTTTTCCCGAATTTCCAGCTGCACAAGGTACTCCTTTGTGTCTGTCTCCGAATAATCGGAATATAGGGCCGCCTCACTTTGCAGGCGGCTTTTGTTTTTGGAAAGAAAGAGGTCCATGTCCTCCCGCACCAGCTCCGGGATATCCTGGGAAAAGAAATTTAATGTTTGCTTGCCCTCCTCCGTGATTTCGTAGCGGGTGGTGCTTTGGCTGTGCTCTGCGGAAATGAGGGAAGCCTCCACCAAATCATTGATGCATTGCTGTAAAGTGAAATAGGTGGTATATTCATTTTCTAAAAAAAATCCGCTAAGCCGACTGTTGCTTAGGGGGTATTTTACGGAATGGAGTAAGTAAAGAATCATCAGTTTGTATTGGGTCAATGCTTCTGTAGCCATAAATTCCTTTCTTTATCCCATAAAAATGGGAGTTTCTGTTTTTTGGGAGTTTCCGTCTTGTTCAGAATATAAATCTTTGCAAAATGCGCTTTTTTCTAAGAAATACGCTATACTGCTCTAAGGAAATTGCTTTTCCGAAAGAAAAGTCTGAGCCTGAAAGAGAAAAAAGCAAAGATTGGAATTAGTTTAACAGAATTGTAAGCCTAGTTGCAATAGAAGGAAGCGTTAATGGAAAATTCTGTCTTTCTCGAAAGGGCTTCCTGTGCTAAAATAAAGCCCTATGGAGAGTTTGCTATGAGAGAAAAAATCAATAAGTTAGCCAGAGGAATTATCGAGGAAGGAATCCCTTCTCTGCATTTTTTTCTGTTGAGCAGATTATGGCTGTAATTCCTTATCGGGAAAGTCGAACATTTGAAATCTTTTTGCAGTCGGTAAACGGAGTCGCCATGCGTGGCCTGGTCTATGCCAAGGGACCCTATCTAACCCTGCATAAATCCGCCTTTGGAGGTGTACGTACCAAGGTAAGCTTTTACCATTGATACGAAGAACCTGGGGATGAAGAAGAAATCAAAGGAGCTTTGCTTTGTCTACAATGGGGAGAGAAACGGATTCCCTATTCCTTTGTGGTGGAAAAACAGCCCTCTGCAAAGCAAATCCATGAGATTAAGGACTTTTCTCATTTGCAACACATGGCGGAGGAGGACAGAAAGGCTTGCGGCAGAATCTTTGATTACAGCGATTTTTTGGAAGCCCCGATTTTTCAGGATATTACCGCCCTCAGACTCTATGAGCTTTTTAAAGTCCCTGCGGGGACAGAACCCTTGCTTTAGAGGAGTTTTTGACCTATTTTCTCATCGCCCGAAGAATGCTATGAGGCGGGAGGTGCTTCCCTACCAAAGACGGGAGGAAAGGGAAGAAGTTCTTCATTTTCCGGAGGATGCAAGCCTGGAAGAAAAGATTACGGAGTGCATCCACAGAGGAGACTGGAGTCTTAGCGCCTTTGCCCTTTATAAAAAGGGTGTAGAGGAGAATGTTAAGATTACAAAACTATATGAGAACCTTCTCATGCTATGCCCATGGGATATTCGGAAGAATTACCCAAAGGGGTATATCTTTTATTTCTCCTATGAGTATCGTTTAGAAGAGGGAATCAAGCTTCCTCTTTATTATAATATTTTGAAGAATTTCCAGGAAGGTTCCGAGATTTTCTCCCACTTTGCAAGGCCGATGCAGGACTATGCCATTTCCTGTCTTTTGCAGGGGGAAATCAATGAGGAGCTGGCTTTGTTGTATAGCAAGCTGATTTTACCGGAAATGATTGATGAAAGGATGGCGGAGTTCCTTCCGAAGATTTTAAACAGCTATCTGGTGGAGGTGGAGGATCAGAGCATTGAGCGTCTGGTACTGACTCACCCTGCTTTGCGCAGGGAATGTTCCTTCCCAGTGAAGGGGGGATTTTGTACAGTGCCCATGCCCCTTCCCAATATGATTCTTCTTTTCCAGGATGCCTTAGGAAACCGATACAGTCGGGTGCCTCACAGAAAGACCAGACTGATGGAAGAGGCGGAATTGGAGAAGAAGTGCCAAAGCCTCTCGGAGGATAAGGGCATTTTCCTGATTCGGAAGACCCTTAGCCTGGTGGAAAAGGGGATTTCCGACAGTAAGGATTTGGAACTGATGGAAAAGGCCTTTTCCTATGAGGACTTTACCCTGTATTTTCGGATGAAGATTTTGCATCTGATTCTTTCCTATCATAAGAAGGCGGAGAGGGTAGAGTTCCCTAAGGAGAATCTGGAATTTCTCCATGCCCTTCCCTTTGCCGCTTTAAAGAAGGAAGAGAAGGAGGATGTGCTTAGTGCCCTGATCTATCGGGGAGATTATGACAAGGCTTTGGAATATCTCATTGCCTATCCCTACCTTTCCTTGGATAAGCGGGCTTTGGAGGCATTTTTTAGAGGGGGCTCTTTCCGAAGGGCAGGGAGAGAAGGTTTACGGGGAAGAGGAAAGAGAGATGCTTTTGTATCTTTCGGAAAAAGCCTTTCTTTCCAAGCTGGAAAAGGACAGTATTCTTCATTTCCTTTTGGAGGAATATAACGGCACCACAGAAGAGATGCTGCAAATGATGCGGGTAGCAGACCAAAGGAAACAGCAGAAGGCGAAGATTCCTTCTTCTTCCTTCTTAAAACATGGGGGAGCGGCTTTTTGGCCCAGAGCCTTTTTACGGAAAAACGAAAGGAAAGCGAAGAGATTTTTTTGCCTCTATACCCGTTACAGGGGGCGGATCCTTTGCTTCTTCGTGCCTTTTTACAGCCTATTCCGCCTCTGTCTTTCTGGGACAGAAGCCGGAAAAAGAATGGATTATGCAGCAGATTTTTGAAGAGGTTCGGGGAGAAAGCCATAAGGAAAGAGTACCGGTACTTTATCTTTTGGCCCTAAGCCTTTCCTTCTCCAAGAGAGCGGAGCTTAAGGAGGAAGAGCTGGAGGAGCTTTCGCTTTCCTGCCTATTCTCTTGGAAAAAAATCTTTGATTTTCAGCTATACCAAGGAGCTGGAAAAATTTGTTTCCTGCCCAATGAAATATTAGAAAAATCCGTCTTGGAGTATCACGGAAGAGAAGAGGAAAAGCCTTTCCTGTCTATCAGAAATCAGGGAGAAGAAGAGTTCCACAGAGAGGAATTACAGGAGTGCTATCACGGCATTTACACTGCATCCTTCCTGCTTTTCCCGGGAGAAAGCATGGAATATCGCTTTACTTTGGGGAAAGAGGACACCTGTTGTATCAGTCCACCCTGAAGAAGGAATCATCCGAGAAATCCTATGCCGAGAGGATGCCTACCAAGCTTTTGTCGGATGTGAGCTGATGACGGAGAAGCAGGCAGAGCCTTTACTGGAAATGATGGAAGAGTACGGCAAGAAGGAAATTGCTTTATCGAAATTACTGGAGGAGTAAGAGAAAGAGGTATTTGTGAAAAGCATTGGCATTAGTTTAGGGGATGATTATACCGACATTTCCCTATATCAGGAAGAATATACATATCGCTTTCCTACTCTTCTTTGTAGAGAGAAGCGAGGGACGGAGTTCTCCATCGGAGAGGAAAGCATACAAGAAGAATCTCACCGGAGGAGTGGTATTGGTGGACAAACTCTGTCCCTGTTTAAGAGAAAAGGGCAGCGCCACCATAGAAGGACAGTGTTATGAGGGCGGAGGAGCTTCTGTCTATCTTCCTTCGTTCCCTACTGAAAGAAGGAGAGAAGCGGATAGAGGAAAAGGAGCTTCCGGAGGAAGAGGGAAAGGATACTTTAGTCCTTACCCTTCGGGAGGGAGAGCCGGAGCTCTTCAAAAGATTAAAGGAGCTTCTGGAAAAAGCTTTTGGAGAGGAGTATTCGGTGCAGTGCATCAGCCACACCGAGGCCTTTGCCCACTACCTTTACGGCAGGATAAAACCCTCTATAACCGATTGGTGGGCATGTTTGAATTTTTCCAACCAGGTGCTTCACTACTATGAAATGCAGGTGTCCAAGGGGGCGAAGAAGTATGCCATTTCCGCTGGGGAAGCCTCAGCCGGAGGCCATTTCCTCGATATTATGGAAAAGCCCCAGGGGAAGCTGGATGGCAGACCAGATTCTTTCCGGGCTTAGCGATAAAATTACCAGAGGGAAGGTCTACAGTGCCTTCTTTTTGTCCGGAAAAGGGCTTTGAAAAGTACGGAATTTGCTCAGGGCTTTATGAAGAAGCTTTTTAAAAGGGAAGAAAGAGTTTGCTGGAATCCTTCCTCTTGCCATCAGGGCTTTTGGAATATGCCAAGCTTTTGGGAAGAGGGAGAAGAGGAGGAGTATCTCCTTCTTTGTGAAACCAGGGTGGCTTATGATGTTTCCCTCCGGGTGAGTCAGAAGGAAAGGAATTTCCCTATTATCTGGCTAAGGCGGAGATGCCTGGCTGGAAAAAGGAAGAGGAGCTTTTGCTCCTACCGGACCGGCAGGATTATATTGATTTTACGGTGCAGCCCTTCGTGGGAAGCAAGGGAAGGCAACTTCGGATGCTGCTGGAAGGCTTTCCGAAGAGAGAGCATGTTGCACGAAGCTCTCTTTAAAGAGTCGATTTGTGGATCGCTTCCCACCATTTTGATTCGGTGGAGGACAAGGGCTTGAGAGACTTGCACCCTGCCTCCGGAATGGTGATTGAAGAGCGAATCAGTTTGGGAAAAGGAGTAAAGTATGGCAGTGATTTTTATGTCAAAAGAAGCTACATTTCCTATTATTATGAGCGATTGGATATTTCCATCTATTCCTTGGAGGAGCTTTGTTATGCGGTGGGAAAAGTATCCCCTCCTGATTCCGGAGCATTTGTGGATCATCGTCTTTTTGGAATGGGTCAGTACTGGGCTTAAACCGTCCCATGCTTTCCGAAAAGCTGGAAGCAGTTAAAGGACATGGGAGAGCGAGAGGAGCGTTTGCTTTTTCCGTCTGCTTCGGGAGTGCTCTTATTTTTACGGAGAGAGAGCTGGAGGACTTTTTCCTTAGAGCTTAGAAGGATTCAGGCTCTGTCCGAGCCGGAACGAAAGGAAAGGATGGAGACAGCTTCTTTTCCTTAAAGAAATATAGAAAGGCCTTGGATGCCTATCAGGACGCATATCATTTGGAGGAAAAACGGCAGAAGGCTTCGTAAGATTGCAGAGTCCTACCTTTATCTAAAGCAGTTTCAAAGAGCAGGAGATGCCTTTGCCAAATTATATATAAAATCAGGATAAGGCCGCTTTACGCAGACTGTATTTCTGTCTCAGATTACCTTTCCGAAGCGATCGGGTACAAGGAGCTTTGGCAGGGAGTAGAGAAGACCTGGTCAAGGAATGGCAGGCAGAGTGGGAAGAGGCTTTGGAAGAAGCTGATCAGGGCGGAAGGAATTTAGAGCTGAAGAATGCCTATAACGAGGAGAAGAGGCATTTTTCCAAGAAGCTGGAGAAAAGCTGGAAGTTTCTGGAAAGAAGAAATACGTGGTAGAGCCTAGTTACAGGAGGGGAAAATGAAAGAACTTGCAAAAACAATATAATCCGGAAGAGGTAGAGGACCGTATCTATGAAAAGTGGCTGAAGGGAAATGCCTTCGCCGCAAAGGTGAATCCTAATAAGAAGCCCTTTACCATTATGATGCTGCCTCCCAATGTTACCGGGCAGCTGCACATGGGACACGCCCTGACAATGCTACAGGATACCCCTGATCTGTTTTAAGAGAATGCAGGGCTTTGAGGCTTGTGGCAGCTGGAACGCACCATGCAGCCATTGCCACCGAGGTAAAGGTTATCAATAAGCATGAAGGATATGGGGCATTGATAAGTGGGGAGCTGGGAAGAGAAGGCTTCTAAAGGAGGCCTGAAGTGGAAGGAAGAATACGATGATCGTATTGTAAACCAGCTCCATAAGATGGGCCCTCCGCAGACTGGATCGTCTTCGTTTTTACCATGGACGAGGGCTGCTCCCATGCGGTGCTGGAAACCTTGTCCGCCTGTATAAGAAGGGCTTGATTTACCGCGGTTCCAGAATGATTAACTGGTGTCCGGTTTGTAATACCTCTATCTCCGATGCGGAGGTTTTACATGAGGAGCAGGAAGGCTCTTCTGGCACATCCTTTACCCGGTAGTGGGAGAGGAAGGCCGTTTTTGTGGAGATTGCTACCACCAGACCGGAAACGCTCTTGAGGCGATATGGCTGTGCTGTAAATCCGAGGATGAAAGATATAAGATATCGTTGGAAAGCAGCTGCATCTTCCTTTGACAGACCGGGTGATTCCGGTGATTGCGGATGCCTATGTGGATAAGGAGTTCGGAACCGGTTGTGTAAAGATTACCCCTGCCCACGATCCCAACGACTTCCTTGTGGGAGAGAGACACGGCTTGAAGTTTTAAACATCTTTAACGGATGATGCCAAGATTCTCTGTGAAGGCTCCCCTATAACGGCATGGATCGTTATGAAGCCAGAAAGAAGATGGTGGAGGATTTAGAAAAGCAGGGGCTCTTAAAGAAGGTGGTGCCTCACAGCCACAATGTAGGTGTGCATGATCGTTGCGGAACCACCGTTGAGCCTATGGTAAAGCCCCAGTGGTTTGTGAAGATGGAAGAGCTGGCAAAGCCCGCTATCGAAGCACTGAACAAGGAGATTTGGAATTTGTTCCGGAAAAACTACGGAAAGACCTACCTGCATTGGCTGGAAAATATCAAGGACTGGTGTATTTCCCGTCAGCTTTGGTGGGGACACCGTATTCCCGCTTACTATTGTGAGGACTGCGGAGAGTTGATCGTATCCCTGGAAAAGCCGGAATGTTGTCCAAAGTGTAAGAGTACCGCCCTTCGTCAGGATGAGGGATACCCTGGATACCTGGTTCTCCAGTGCCCTTTGGCCCTTTGAGACTCTGGGCTGGCCGGAGGAGACGGAGGATTACAAGTATTTCTATCCTACGGATGTGCTGGTTACCGGCTATGACATCATTTTCTTCTGGGTAGTCAGAATGGTATTCTCCGGAATTGAGCAGACCGGAAAGACACCTTTTAAGAAGGTACTGATTCACGGTCTTGTCCGGGATGATCAGGGAAGAAAGATGAGTAAGTCCTTAGGAAACGGAATTGATCCTTTGGAAATCATCGGTACCTACAGGGGCAGATGCCTTGAGAATGACGCTTCTTACCGGAAAATGCTCCAGAAAGTGATATGTTTCATCATAGCCGTGGAAGCCAGCAGAAACTTTATGAATAAGGTTTGGAATGCTTGCATTTCCTCTTTATGAGATGTAAAGGAAGAGGAGAAAAGAAGCCCTTCTCTCTTTAGTAGGAAAGAAGGAAGCAAGTCTGGAAGAAGTGCTTTCCGTGCTTCCGAAAGAAATTTGGCTCTTTCGGATCAGTGGATTCTTTCCAAAGTAACCACACCGTTTCCGAGGTGACCAGAAACTTAGAGTCCTTTGACCTGGGAATTGCCCTGGATAAGATTCAAAACTTTATCTGGGAAGAGTTCTGCATTGGTATATCGAGATGGCTAAAGCCCAGACTCTACAGTGAGGAGGAGAGAGCAAGACCCTTGCCCTTCTGGACTCTCTTAAAGGTTTTGAAAACTTCCTTGTTTGTTGCATCCCTTCTGCCTTTCATTACGGAAGAGATTTACGATACAGGAAAAATCTTTATTCCCGGGAGAGAGAAGATGCTGATGCTGTCGGATTAGCCTGTTTTTCGCGGAAGAACTGGACTTTTTCGAGGCGGAGAAGGAGGAGAGAGACCATCAAGGAAGCCGGTTCGTGCCATCCGAAATATTCGTACATGGAAATGAGATGTTCCCCCTCCAAAAAGGCTAGTTTACTTAGTAACCGAGGATGAGGGGTTAAGAAAAACGTTTACACATAGTAAGGTATTCTTTGCTACCCTGCTTATGCACAGGATGTTATAATACAGCAAGACAGAACAGGTATTCCCTGAAAATGCTGTTTCTGTCTTGATACCGAAAGGTCAACATTTTTCCTTCCCTTCTCCGATCTACGGTGGATTTGGATCAGGAAAGAGAACGTTTGGGAGAAGGAAGAGGAGGGCTGAAGAAAGAAATTCAACGTGCAGAGGGAATGTTTAAAGAATGAGCACTTCCTGTCCAAGGCACCTGAAGGAAAAGGTGCAGGAGGAGGAAGAAAGGCTATGAAGTATAGGCAGATGCTTGAGCAGGTTCTGGAAAGAAAGAAGGCTCTTTCCTAAGCTTTAACTTCCGAGTAGACGGGAGGTTTTAGTGTAAAAGCAGAGAGAACAACGGTAGAGGATAAGAAGAGAGAGTATGGAGCAGCTTGCTCCTGCTTTTCTCCTCTTATTCCTCTTTTCTTTCAGAGTTTTCAGGGCATGCCGAGGAAAGAGCGGCCACCAAGGAAGAGCTTACCGGGGTGAAGAAGGGGACCACCGCATATCTTTGGGAAAAGGAAGACAGCGCCTGGAAGCTTTTGTATCTGGACGTAAAGTCCAAGTCCTGGAAGTATGCCACAGTCGATGGGTACAGATTGGAGACCGCTTATTACTTCAATGCCGAAGGAAAGATGGCTGAAGGCTGGTTTAACGAGGACAGCCACTGGTTTTTCGCGCAGTACGACAATAAAGAGCAAAACAGCGATACTGCAGGGGTAGTTCTAACAGGATGGGCAAGCATTCCGGATGAAAATGGAAAGTTCCACACTTTCTACTTTGAAAAGGATGAGCAGGGACGCCCCAGGCATGGTGCAGGCAGAGGGAGAAACCAATATTTCCTATCTGATTGAGGAAGAACTGTCACTTTGACGCTCTGGGCTATGCGGATAGAAGCTGATTTCCTTTGATGTGACGTGAAGTATCCAAGAGGCAGAGTGTAGGATGTTTGATGACCTATTGAAAAATTATTGCGGTTGGGAAAAATCAAAGAGAAGTTTTATCGAGGCACTTTCTGAATACGAGGCGCCTTTCTTCCCTATTGTAAAATGGGAAACTATTGAAGTGGCGGATGAAAAAGACCAAAGGAAGAAGCCAGTGAAACGGAGTGTTTTACAGGTTTTTGGAGAAGGAGGAGAAAGAATTTTAGTAAAAATTCTTGATCGTGCCTTTGTGATTGCCTCTGGCCCATCCTGGGAAAGGAGTTGGATTCCTTAGCCTTTGCCAAATTTTTGGAAAAAGCAGGCCCTCCATGGAGAAAGTGAATTCTGTTTTTGTGATTGAGGCTCCCTGGGTCTGGCCCCTCCGTCCTTTCCAGAGCCAACTATTCCTTTAAGCTTCTCCTCCATGACCTTCTCACCAGCTTATGCAGTGATTCTTTTGGAGCAAAATATACAGAGCCTTCCGTATTAATGCAGGGGGCCTTTATCATAAGTAAAAAGAAAACGCATAAAAGCGATTGCTTATAAATTCTTTTATTTAAGTCAGACAAAAAGTTTTATAAATCGTGCAAAATGCTGGATAATCCTATTGGAGAATGCTACAATCCTGTATTTGACAGTTGCGAAAGAGTCAAGAGCCCATAAACGGCGTAATTACGCTATTTATGAGCTCTTGTTTTTCTTTTTGAATTCTAGCAATATTTCTACTTTCTCGTTGCAGTTATAAATCTTTTTTTATTTCTCTTTGAGATACAATCTCGTAATCCGTTCTAAAACCAAATGTGTCGTGGAGTTTGTCTGTAAGGTCGGTTCGTGTATACTCAGGGATATATCCTTCACCGGGAGCTATCAGCATGTTCATTTCTTTCAGTGTTCTTATAATGCTTTCAGTGGTATAACTCTCACCTAACTTCTTCTCTAGAATGCGATAAAGAATCAGGGCGGTGAAGCAGGTAATGAAATGTGCCGTGATTCGATCTTTCCTACTGAGATATACCGGTCTGGCCTGAAATTCACTCTTCATAATACGGAAACATTCTTCAATCTGCCATCGTTTTTGATTAATACTTATAATCGTTGCCACGTCATCTTCCAGGTTTGTGCATACGGCATAGAAACCGTCATAACGTTCCTCTTCTGTGGCAACATCTTCATCTATCGAAGGGATCATTTTATCTGCAATCTCGCCGTCAGAAGTACAGTGATTCTGACGTATAAAACGCTTGGGATCGTTTGGACGTTTTTTATTCAGAGAAGAAGGATTTTCGACGAGCTTTTCAGCGCGTTCAAGCTGACGATTCCGTATCTTTCTCATATAGTCCCGATATTGAAAGGAAAAGGTGACAACGAGATGTTGCTCCAAACCGTCTTCATTAATCCACCGGTCTTTATAGAAAGTCTTCTCGTAATTCTCGACCTCATCTAGTTCACTGAGCTTGTACTCTTTTTTATCTCCGATAAGGTGCCATCCGTCTTCATCAAGACAGTAATCCTTGAGGTATCCTTTCAGCTTTTTTTGATTGCTTGCGTGGTAACAAATTTTCGGTTTGGAGTGTTGTTGAAGACACGGTTTGAAGTTGATGATAGCCCTGCATCTGTACAAACAATAAACTTCGTCATTCCAAAGTCAGAAAGAATCTTTTTCTCCAATGGTTTCATCGAAGGTTGTTCATTCTCGTTTCCGTTAAAGAGGGAGAAGGTGAGGGGAATCCCATCTGCATCCATAAATAGCCCCATCTGTACAATCGGATTCGGACGGTTTTCTTTGGAATGACCATATTTTCTGAAAATCATCCGCTTCCTCAATCTCGAAGTAATAGTTAGTGCAGTCATAGTAAAGAACTCTTTTATGTCGATTCAGTACCATTTCGGAATTCTTGTAAAAGTTGAGACTGGAAAAAAATCATTCTCTTTTGCAAGGATTTCCAGTGCACGATAAACGTGATGGAGCTTGCAGTCAGGCTTTTCAAGAAACTTTTTTGAAAGTTCAAGAGAAGATCTCTTGGACCCGGGATAAATAATCCTAGAGAAAAGTAGCATAGACAGGATTTGATTCAGGTCAAACTCAAACTTGTACTTTTCGGCAATCTGAGCACAGATGTCATGGATTTTTAAATCATAGTAGATGTCCTTCAGAAAGAGGTAGCCTACGTTTACGCTACGGCAGCTTTCTTTCTTAATCAAGGTCGAAGAGGAGTACTTAAGCATAATGTCTTTTTTTGAAGCTTTTTCTTCTGCGGAGCGTTTGGCAGCGTACTGCTTTGCCCACTCCAGCGGAGTAAGATCTCCGCAAACCTTCAGAAGTTCATCTTCCGAACCAATCTTCTCTATAGTCTTAGTAGTGGATTTACCATCTACCCAAACTGATTTACTTAGATAATAGATTGTCTGATTTTTTGATTTTTGATACAGATACTTTCATGACGCAGTCCCTCCATGCGCCCTATTATACCATATATAGCCAAATATAGCTAGTGCTATTTTCATAAAATTTGACAAAAAAATACAGGCTTTTTCAAGGCCTGAGGAGATTTTGGAACTATTTAACTGTCAAACTACCGAAATATACAGAGCCTTCCGTATTAATGCAGCCTTATCATAGTAAAAAGAAAACGCATAAAAAGCGATTGCTTATAAATTCTATTTAAGTCAGACAAAAATTTATAAATCGTGCAAAATGCTGGTAATCCTATTGGGAGAATGCTACAATGAAAAAGCTAGTTTTTAATGAGATTCGTAATTATCTCAATAGAATAGGAGGAGAAAATGTACCAGATCAGGCACGTATGTGGTTTATGGCTGTAAGGGTGTCCATAAGATTATCGGAACGACACACCTGAATTTAGAAGGAATTCAAAAAGACAAAGAATATTATATCTTGCAGGCAGTAAAGAAACCGGATGGTGCCGTATGTACTCCGTCAGAGGCAGGTAAGACCAATATGCGTCGGTAATGACCAGAGAGCAGGCGGAAAGCTTTATGCTTGGTGTGGAGAACATTCATGCTTTACAATGTAAGACGCCGAAAGCAGCGGGAAGAGAATTGCAGGAGCAGCATCAAAAGAGCTGTGCGCCGGATGCGCTGTTACGAGGTTATCAAGACCTTGATGGAAAGAAGAGTGGAACGGGCAAGACAGGGGAAAAACTTACTCTTTTGGACTTACACTTTGTATGGAGCGGGCAGAGGATATTCTTTATGAGGGCTCTCCATTTCTCTCAGCATTCCCAGAGTGGAAGTGGAAGAAAGAATCCATGCCCATTCTCCCAAGAAAGCCGGCTAGAGTATAGAGTAGATGGAGAAGCCGCCATGAATGATTGAAGGAAAGTAAAGATACAGAAAGTAAAAGCAGTAAGAAAGTAAAGGCAGTGAAAGTAAAAGGCAGTAAGCAAGTGAGGATACATAGCTTTACAAAAACAGCTTTTGGCGCAGGATAATCTTAGCCCCTACGCCGGGGCTGCTTTTGTAAAGCGTTTTATTTTCACTCGACTTCCTATCCCTTCTTGCTTTCCCTTCCTCTATACTAGGCATGTTCAAAAACTAAGAATAGAATTTAAGGTGTTAAAATATAATGAATAAGCAATTATTAGAAAGTATACGATATCTTGTAATGGGAGTTCTCACCACTTTAGTGAATTACGTGATTTATCACGCTCTGGATCTTCTTTGCAAAAAGCAATCTCTTTCTCCTTTTTCCCTATAAAATATCCTGATGAGGGCTTTTACTCTCTTGGCGTGGTCTTTTGCTCTACTACGGAAATAAGTTTTTGTCTTTCAAAAACGGAAAAGAAGGAATTCAGAATTTCTTTCTTTCTTTTCCCTGAGTGTTTTCCGGCACTAGCCAGTTTTCCTGCTGGTATTTTTGTGGATATTTTACATTTTTCCATGGGCTGGGATGGCTGGGTAGCTCGGTCATTAATCTGGTGGGAAATTACTGCCAGCAAATTTTTGATTTTTGAAGTAAGGAGAAAAAGCTATGAATAGAGAGAGAAGCGCTTTCGAGAAAAATCCGTTTAGGAAAGCGAAATCATTTCCTTCCTGCTCCCCTTCTGGCCATGCTAGGGATTTTATGGCAAAGGGGAGTATTTCCATTTGGAAAAAGAAAGCTTTTTTGCGTACGGACTTATATCACCAGTACGCTCCCTTTTTCAGGAATTTCAAAGAAAGCTGCAATCCAGGGAATCTTTACTCTATAGCTTTCATATAGGTCTTGGCAGCAATTTTTATTGCTCTGATTGCCTACCATCTGGCCAGCCCTTTGAATTGGTTTATTTTTGCTTTTTCCTAAGGGCTTGGTGATTGAGTATGTAAGTATTTGGTGCTTCTGAAAATTGCACTGACAGGAGCGACGGCATCCCTGTATTTTCCTATCATTTTCAGAAAAACAGTCCCTTACTTTATAATCTTCGCCCTGCTTTATGCCCTGTCCGGCTATATCGCGGCCTATTCCTGGAATGTAATGTGGCTGGATTGTGTACTGCTTTTCCCTTTGATTCTCCTGGGCTTGGAGCGAATGATGGAAAGGGAGAGGTTGGACTGTATACGGTAAGCTTGGCTCTTTCCATTCTTTCCAATTATTACATCAGCATTACGATCCGCCTGGTGGTATATTTCTGTTCCAGTTTTTCTTTATCCTCCGGGAAAGAAGACAGGGATTTTTTTCTGATTCTTTTCGCTTCGGCCTTTATTCCTTGTTGGCCAGGGGCAATGGCGGCTTTTTCCTGCTCCGGCTTATTTTGCCCGCGTTTTACCGCTTCTTCAGCATTTCCTTTCCGAAGACTCTTTACCAATACTTGGCATTATCGACATGCTGGCCAGACAGTTTGCCTTCGTGGAAACGGAACAGGGCTTGAAAACATTGGCCTAATATTTATGCCGGAACCTTTGGTTGCTCTTTTTTGTTTCCTTTGTATTATCGAAATCAAAGCATTTCCCTTTCTCGAAAAATGCTTTTTACGCTATCCTGAGCATTTTCTTCTTTTAAGCTTTTTCCATCAATGTTTTGAATTTTATCTGGCATGGCTTTCATTATCCCAACAGCCTGCCTGCAAGACAGAGCTTCTTGTACATTTTCTCCTCCTTACCCAGGGGGCGGAGCTTATGGTGAAGCGTAAAGGAATACGAAAAAAGACTACAGCCTTTCCTTCTTCCTCTGCTTTGTCTTTTGCGCTTTTGTGCCAGAAGCTGATTACGGTGGAGGGCTTTCACTGGTCTGTGTTCTATCTGGGCATGCTCTTCAGCTTTTTGTATTATCTTCTCTTTGTGCTGGAGAAAAAAGCATTTACCCCAAGAAGCTTTTTCTATACCTTGCTGGCTCTTTGCTTTATAGAAGCTACGGCAAATATGGCGGTGACCTCCGTACCCACAACCAATCAGGGCGAATTATCTGGAGGGCAAAAGGAAACGGCTACCCTGCTTTTCGGAAGTCAAGCTGGAGGATTCCGATTTTTACCGTGTGGATAGGGCGGATCGTAAAACCAAGGATGACGGAGCTCTTATGCAGTATCCCAGTGCCTCTATTTTCTCCTCCACAGCCTACGGGAAAATGTCGGAGGTTTATACTCTCTTGAGAATGGAGCTTCCACCAATGCTTACGCGATTAACGGGGCTACACCCTTGATGAATAGTCTTCTTTCGGTAAAATATCTGATTACCAAGGAAGAATTGAAGAATGGGAGGAACAGAGGCTGGCTTATTGGACAGGAGAGGAGACTATCGCCTGTGAAAATACCCAAACACTGCCTGTAGAGCTTTGCTTTTTAAGCGAAGAGAGCTGAAGCAGTGGAATGAAAAGGCGGGAACTCCGGCGCTGGTACAAAACAGTATTTCCGAATCTTTAACAGGGGAAAATGCTCTGGAAACCATTCTTGAGTGAAAGAAAGGAGAAGATTACCGTTTTACTGCCGGCGAGGAAGGTCACTATTTTTGCCTATGTGAATAACACGAAGGTGGAAGAGGTCAAGGTGCAATTTCCGGAGAGAGAGAAAAGCTATGACCATGTGGATAGAGGATATTTACTGGATTTAGGGCTATCTTTCAGCCGGAGCGGAGTAAAGCTCAGCTCCAAGACGGAGGGCAGAGCATGGATGCCACCGTGTATCGTTTTCACTATGATGTACTTTCCGATTTTGTGGAAGCTTTTGTCCGGACGAGATTTTAAGCTTGGTAAAATGAATGCAAGAACGATAGAAGGTACGGTGCAGGCCAAGGAAGAGGGCAAGATTTTCTTCAGTATTCCCTATGATCCGGGCTGGAAGGTCACGGTAGATGGAAATAAGGTGGAGCCGGAGGCAATCTTTACGGGATTTTTAGGCGTGCCCGTATCGGAAGGACAGCATACCATTCGTTTACAATATACGCCGGAGGGTTGAGATTCGGACTTTTGCTAAGCTTTACGGCTATTCTTTTTTCGCAGCATTTCTCTTGATTCGGAAGAAGCTGGGACCGGCGCCGAAAAGCCCGGAGCAGCGCCCCGGGGCAGAGAACCTGCGGGTGAAGATTCCCCATGATAAAATTCCTAACGGAAGAAGTCGAAAGAGGCCACAGTCCTATCCTGTAAAGGTTTATACCGGCAGACTTCCCAGAGGAAGAAAACAGGGGGCTGGAAGTGGAAAAATGGATGTAAAGGAGTAGCGGATGAAATTATGGGTGGAAGATTTACGGAAAACGTGGATGAGTTGGCACAGGCCTTTAACGCCTCTCTCCCCTTTGATAAGCGTTTAGCTATGGAAGATTTGGAGGGCTCCCTTGCCCATGTGAAGATGCTTTCCAAGGTGGGCGTTCTTACGGAAGAGGAAGGTCGGAAGATTCAGGAGGGCTTGGAAGGGATTCGAAAGGACTTACAGTTCGGGAAGCTTTTGATAGAAGGGGATGCGGAGGACATTCATTCCTTTATGGAAACGGTTTTAATTCAAAGAATAGGAGAGCTGGGGAAGAAACTCCATACCGGACGTTCCCGAAATGACCAGGTGGCACTGGATATGCGTCTTTATGTACGGAGAAACAGTGAGGAATGTAGAGGCTATCTGGAGGAATTACTTGCCGTCATTGAAAAACTCATGGAGAAGCATAGAAGAGATATTATGCCGGGCTTTACCCATTTGCAAAAGGCTCAGCCCACTACCATCGCTCACCACTTCGGGGCCTACAAGGAAATGTTTTTAAGAGACAGGAGCCGTCTTTTGGACGGAGAGAAGAGAATGAATTTCTCTCCCTTGGGCGCCGGAGCTTTCGGCGGCACTACCTATCCTCTGGACCGGGAAATGGTGGCAAAGGAGCTTGGCTTTACCGCCGCTACGGAAAATTCCATGGATTCCGTTTCGGATCGGGACTATCTGATTGAATATCTATTCAGTCTATCCATGATTAGTATGCATTTATCCAGACTGTGTGAGAAATCATTCTTTGGAACAGTAACGATTATGGCTACATCCGCTTGTCCGACAAATATTCCACAGGCTCCAGCATTATGCCCCAGAAGAAGAATCCGGATATGGCGGAGTTGATTCAGGGGAAAAAAACCGGAAGAGTTTACGGCAATCTCTTTTTCTCTTCTGACCACCATGAAGGGACTGCCTCTGGTCTATAACAAGGATATGCAGGAGGATAAGGAGGTGGCCTTCGACAGTATGGACACCTGCAATTTTTGTCTTCGAGTCATGGCAAAAAATGCTGGATAGCATGGAATTTCCGTTTGGAACGCCTTCAGGAAAGTGCGAAAAAGGCTTCAGCAATGCCACGGATGTGGCGGATTATCTGGTGAAAAAGGGTATGCCCTTCCGTACTGCCCACGGTGTTGTGGGAGAGTTGGTTTTGTACTGCGAAAAGGAAGGAAAAGGATTTGGAAGAGCTTTCCTGGAAGGTACAGAAAGTTTTCCGATTTAGTGGAAGAGGATATCTATGATGCCATTTCTCTGGAAAGCTGCGTAAAGAACAGGAAGACTAAAAGGAGCTCCCGGAGCGCTTTGGGATAATAAAAAATAGAGGATGTAAACTGCAGGACTTTTTCCTTGCTCAAATGTACTGTAGGTCTGAAATCAGGGACACGCTCTCACGCTAACCTTCGCCCTCGTGGGGATACTAAGCGAAAAACTGCAGTACCTTTGTTTTTCACAAGTACCCGAGCTCAGATTATCCTTTTTGGAACCTATACATTCAGAACTAAACTGTTGCATCTTCTATTTCCCAGGCTCTAAAAAAGACTACAGCTCAGGAACTCATCAGAAATGAGAAATATTACTTGGGAATATAATATATTATTCTCGATGGAAGACATTAATATTCATAAAAAAGGAATAAATGTGGATATAATTGAATAAATATGCTTGACATATGAATAAATATCTATTATTCTAAGCTGGTCTTGAGGATAGAACAGCGTTTTGGAGAAAGATGGAATTTTTGAAAGGAGTCATTATGGAAGCATGATACCGGAGGGAAATACCAAGGGAGAAGATTATTCTGGCCTATTCAGGAGCGGTCTGGATACTACTGCCATTATTCCTTGGCTGAAGGAGAATTTTTGGCTATAGGTGATGTGTGTCTGTCGTGGATGTGGGGGCTGGGAAGAGGAGCTTTCCGACCTTCCGGAACGAGGCGAAGCTGTCCGGAGCGGAGAAACTGTATATCAGAGCATATTCAGGATGAATTCTGCGAGATATATTCTTCCCTGTATTCAAGTCAGCTACCTGTTATGAAAATAAATACCTTTTGGGGACTTCCATGGCTCGTCCGGCTATCATGCAAAAGATTGGTGGAATTGCCAAGAAGGAAGGGCTACCGCCATTTTGTCACGGAGCTACCGGAAAGGGTAACGACCAGATTCGTTTTGAGCTGGGCATTAAGTAGCCCTTACCGGGCTGCATATTCTTGCCCATGGCGGATGACTGAGCTTTGGACCTTTCAGGTCAGGGAAGACGAAATGGCATACTGCAAGGAAAAGGGCATCGACCTGGCTTTTTGGATCATGAGAATTCCTACAGCAGGGACAGAAATCTTTGGCATATTTCCCATGAGGCTTGGAGCTGGAGGGCCCGGAGACAGAGCCGAGATTATGAGCATCTTCTGATGCTTTCCGTAACACTCAGAAGGCACCGGATCAGAAACCGCTCTTTCCATTACCTGGGAAAAGGGTGCCAGTGGCACTAAATGGGGAAAGAAAATGTCTTTGAAGGAGATGATTGAGGAGCTGAGATCAGCTGGGCGAAAGAAAAACAGTATCGGCATGTGTGGATATCGTGGAGAACCGCGTGGTGGGGAATGAAAGAGTCGTGGGAGTTGCAGAGACTCCCCGGCGGAACCATCCTTTTGGAAGCCCATAAGCAGTTGGAAGAGCTGATTTTTGGATCGGCAGACCATGGAAATGAAGAAAAATCGTAGAGAAGTTTTTCTCAGGTGGTTTATGAAGGAAAAGTGGTTTGCTCCTCTTCGGGAAAGCTTTTGCAGGCTTTTGTGAAAGAGCACCAGGAGAAAGGTGTCCGGAGAGACCAAGATGAAAGCTTTACAAGGGGAAATATCATAAAGGCAGGAACCTCTTCTCCCTATTCTCTTCTAATGCTTCCTGGCTAGCTTTACCACGGGAGATTTATACGATCATAGGATGCGGGGGCTTCATCACCCTTTTCGGACTTCCGGAGCTGGTAAGACTTTACAGGAGAAAAGAAAGCGTAAAAGGAAGTTTTTCATAAGAATAAAATTCTTTCCTTCGAAGAATAATAAAACAAAAATACTGTGTGAAGGTTCCAAGCCGAGTGGAGGAAGACAGCTTGGAACCTTTAGCACTATGTTTGAGGTCTGTTCTCCCTGTATCGTGTCCCTGTCTTGTTGGCGTCACTCAAGACGATTTGGGCGATCATATTGCATTGAGAAAGCTTGTGCATAACAGAAAGCTTGTGTAAAACAGAAAACTTGTATAAAACAAGAAATATTATGCTAGTATAAACAGCAAAATTATAGGATATAGGATTGGTATGTTATAGAAGTCCATTAAGGGTCAGTGCAGGAGGAAAAGGTATGAAAAAGAGCAGAAGCAAGAAAGCCGTTGTTCAGTATTTAGAGGCTCTTTCTTCCAGAGCCCGATTCCCGGAGGCGGCAGGGCGGCTGCCTGTCTGCCACTGCCTCTCTGGGATGATGGTGGAGAATCTGACATTGGGAAAGAAAGGAGCTATGCAGACTTTCAGGAAGAACTGGAAGAAATCATGAAATCCCTGGAGGAGGCAAAACAGAAGGCTCTTGCTTTGGAAGCAAAAGGATGAAGAGGTTTTCCTGCCTCTGTCAAAAGGCATATTCCTTACAGAGAAACAGAGGAAGAACAAAAGATTTACAGAGAAACTATGGAGAACTGTCTTATAGAGCGTCATCTGGTGCCTCACAGAGCTTTTGAGAGCTATGCTTAGAGAAAATTCCATTATTTGCCCGATTACAGGAGAGGTTCACGAGGTGCCCTATCGGATGTGGGAGTGAGGTGCTCAGGCTCCGAAGACAGCCATGGAAAGTGCCATACTGAATGTATATCAATACCAAAAAGTATGCAGAATCAGAAATCAAGGCGAAAGAGAGGGCAGTTTGCGATAGAGGCAGAACGGGCATTTCTTCGCTGGAAGAAGTTATTCAGGCGGTGAAGAAACGTGGTAAGAGGAGCATAAAGACTTAATTTCAAATGGGAAAGGAGTAGTGAGGAAGTATGGAAGAATTATTGGGAAAAGCCGGGTGGCGGAAGAAATAGAGAAGGAATGCGTGGCCTTTTTGGCGGAAAGGGCCCGGGGTGATGCCGGCTCGGCGCTTATTCGTGTGGGAGAAAAGGACGGCGGATGTTACCTAGTGAGAAGGCCAGTAAAAGCGTTTTTCTATCCTTTCGGATTGGAAGTAAAGAGCTATCAGCTCCGGCGGATTGCAGCAATGAGCAGTTTCAGGAGGTTATTCAATTTTTAAATGGATGATGAAGAAGATTCACGGAATCTATGGTATTTCGTCCCTTCTCTCATTTGGATCGAAACAGCCTTCAGAATGATTAAAAGAGAAAAGGATGTGGAAGGGTCAGCAGAGAGAATATGGCGGGCTTGATTTTTAAAGGATGAAGAGTGCCTTTGCGCCCTACGCACAGGCAGTTATGGAAATGTGCCGTTTTTATAAGATTCCCTCTGGCGGGAAAGGAAGTTTACATTTTGGGGCGTTCTTTTGGTAGTGGGAAGACCCTTGTCCATCCTGATGACCAATAAGGGATGCCACGGTAACTCTCGCACAGTAAAACAGAGTAATATCAAAGAAGTGACCTAGCAGGCAGATGTTTTGGTTTGCTGTATGGGAAGAAAAAGCAAAAGGCAATAGGCTCTTCTTATTGTAAGGAGGGGGGCTACGGTAATCGACGTAGGAACCAACCAGGATGAAAAAGGGAAATCTCAGGAGATGTGGTTTGATACTATGGCTACCGTTGCCGAGAAGATTTCTCCGGTACAAGAGGTGGGCGGCTGTAACTACTGCGGTATTGGCCAAAGCGGCTTTTGAAAAGCCTACCGTTTACAGGAGAAAGGGATAAGGGTCTGTAAAAAAGTCAAAATAATAAATAGATTTTTCGGCAATATAGGTCTAAAATGAGGTAGTCTAGGCCCGTCGGTACTTGCGAAAAACAAAGAGGTCAGGTTTTTCGCTAGTATCCACTGGCGGGAAGCAGGGCCCGTGCCCATTTGCTTAGGAAAACTATTTGATTTTTACAGCCTCTCTGATTTTCAGAAAAATTTTTAACAGAGATAGAAAAGAAAAGGCATCTTCAAGAGCTAGTGACAAAATTTGACAAAAATTTTTGGCGTCTTGTACAAAATATCATAAAAATAGTAAGAAAAATATAGAAATTCTATGCACAAAATTCCGTGCATGGGTTCTCTTTCTTTATTTTAAGAATCTTCATAGTATAATAAGAAATTGTCTATGAGGAAAGATTTTTGGGAGGTATAAAATGGGTGTTACCACTTTTTAGGGTGGCGTTCATCCCTATGATGGAAAGGAATTGGCAATGGATGAGTCCATTGTTGATTTGCGTCCTGAGGGGTTGATGGTTTATCCACTTTTCGCAGCACATTGGAGCCCCTGCCAAGCCCTTGGTACAAAGGAGTCGGGTTCTTTTAGGACAGAGATTGCAGAGGCAAACGGCTTTATTTCCGCACCTGTTATTTCTTCTGTGTCAGGTACCGTTAAAGCCATTGAGAAGAGACTGACCGTAGGCGGGAGCTATGGTGGAGTCCATTGTGGTGGATAACGATCAACAATATGAATCATTCCTGGCTTTGGTGATGAAAAAGGGGACTACAGTAACTTGTCTCAGGGAAGAGATTGTAAACATCGTAAGGGATGCAGGCATTGTGGGCTTAGGAGGTGCCAGTTTCCCTACTTTTGTAAAAAGCTTAGTCCGAAAGAAATCGATAAGATTGATTTATTTTTGGTAAAATCGGTGCGGAGTGTGAGCCTTATCTACCTCCGATTACAGAGATATGCATGGAGATGCCGGAGAAAGCTGATCTGGCGGCTTACAGGTGGTCGCCCTCTCCATTTTCCCAAATGCCAGGGAAAGATTTGCATTGAGGACAACAAACCAGAGCATCAAGCTTTTGACGGAAAAAGTTAAGGCATGGACAATATTGAGGGTAGTAGCCTTAAGAACCCGTTATCCCCAGGGTGGAGACGGCAGTTGATTTATGCAGCCAGCGGAAGAAAGATTAATTCCTCCATGTTGCCTGCGGATGCAGGGTTGTGAGTGGACAATGTAGACACCGTTGTGGCTGTTTATGAGGCGGTTTTGTGAGTCTAAACCGTTGGTCAGAAAGATTTTAACAGTAACCGGTGATGCGAGTAGCCAGTCCCAGTAACTTTTCGTGTGCCCTTGAGAGACCAATTATCAGCAGGTGATTTCTGCAGCAGGCGGTTTCTCGGAGGATCAGGGAAGGTGATTTCGGAGGTCCATGATGGAGCATGCCGCTTTTTGTGCTGGATATTCCTGTGACCAAGAACTCCAGCTCTATTTTGGCGTTTAAGAAAGACCCGGTAGCGGAAGAGCTACCACTCCTGCATTAACTGCGGCAGATGCGTTACAGCCTGCCCGGAGATTTGAGTGCCTACATTGATGATGGTGGCTTCTCTTCAAAAGAACACGGAACGCTTTGAAAAGCTTTACGGTATGGAGTGTATCGAGTGCGGATGCTGTTCTTATGTCTGTCCTGCAAAGCGTCCTTTAACCCAGGGCTTTAAGCAGATGAAGAGAAAGTCAATGCAGAGAAGAGACAAAAAGCCGTAAAAGGCTCAGGGAGGTAAATAAATGAAACTTTTACATCTTTCTACGAATCCCCTATGTGCGTGACAGGGTGACTTCACTGGAATTAATGAGAGACGTTGTGATTGCCATACTTCCCACCGCTGTTTACGGCGTTTTACAGTGGGGATTTCACGCTCTGTTGGTAGTGGTACTCACCACTTTGATGGCGGTATTTACAGAGTTTGCTTATCAGAAGGCTATGAAGCTAGCCTGTGACGGTTAACGACTGGTCTGCTGCAGTAACTGGTATGATTTTGGCATTAGACTGTCCTCCAGGAATTCCATATTGGATTCCTATGTGTGGGATCCGTGTTTGCTATTATTGTGGTAAAGCAGCTTTACGGAGGCTGAGGGCAACTTCCATGAACCCGGCTTTTAGCAGCTCGTTGCTTCCTCTTGATTTCCTTTGCAGGAAAGATGACTGCTTTCAACAATGCAGGGGCAGACGGATTGCCACCTAACCCCTCTTGCAATTTTAAAAACAACTCGGATGCCAGCATGAATCTGATGGATATGTTTGTGGGAAGAATTCCGGGAACCATCGGAGAGGTATCAAGATTTGTCTTTTGATCGGTGCTTTATACCTGATTGTTCGGAAGGTTATTTCTCCGAAAGATGCCTTTGATTTATATCGGAACAGTAGCGCTGTTTACCTGATTTTCTCCGGAAGAGGATTTGATATGCATTACCTTGCCTCCGAAATCTTAGGAGGCGGACTGATTTTTCGGTGCCTTCTTTATGCTGACAGACTATGTATCTTCTCCCATTACTCCCCATCGGACAGATTGTCTTTGCAGTGCTTGTGGGAATTTTGACCGGATTGTTCCGTCTTTTTCGGCGGTTCTGCAGAGGCGTTTCCTATGCGAGTATTTTGAGCAATATTTTGGTACCGACAATCAATAACATGACGATACCAAAAGGCATTTGGCAGGGAGGGAAAGTAAGATGAAAAAGATTCCTTTATGAAAGACGCCTTAGTGCTTACTGCCATTACCTTAATCTCGGACTGCTTTTAGGGCGTGGTATACGGAATGACGAAGGATACCATTGCCAATGCTATTAAAGCAACAACAAAGCCTACAAAGGTGGTTTTGGATGCTGCGGATTATGACAGTGAGGAACTGAAGGATACTTTACAGAAGGCTACCGAAGAAGGAACTTTGGCAACGGATAACGGCGGCGCAGAGCTGACGGATGCTATTGTGGCTAAGGATGCTTCAGAAACTGTGGGATATGTGCTGAAGGACATGCAGCAGGCTACAGCAGTCCCGTTGTGGTGGTTGTAGGTGTGGATAAAGACTTAAAGGTTACCGGAATTTCTTTTCCGGAAACCTTACCGGAGACAACAGGTCTTGGACAAAAAGCAACTCTTCCCGAGTTCTACAGAGCAGTTTGCCGGAAAAACTACAAAGATTGCCGTGAAAAAGGCGGCGGTGCAGGAGAACAGAAATCGATGCGATTTCCGGTGCCACCATTACCAGTACTGCGAGTAACCAATACGGTAAATGCATCCACGGAATTTGTGGAAAATTACGTTTTTAAAGTAGGAGAGGGAGATGAATAAATACATAGAAAGATTATATAACGGTATTATCAAAGAAAACCCTACCTTCATTATCATGCTGAGAATGTCTACCTAGCAGCCACCACCAGCGCGATAAACGGATTGGGAATGGGATTGTCCACCACGGCGGTATTAATGTTTTCCAATATGCTGATTTCCGCCCTTCATAAAAACTATTCCGGAGCGTATGCGTCTTCAGGAGAAATCGTGGTAGTAGCATCTTTGGTTACCATTGTTCAACTTTTGATTCAGGCCTATGTACCGGCTTTATATGAGGCTTTGGGTATCTATATTCCTTTGATTGTAGATTAACTGTATCATTTTAGGAAGAGCGGAGTCCTATGCCTTGTTTAACGGTCCAGCTTTGTCCTTCTTTGACGGTCTTGGTATGGGTATCGGATACCATGGCGCTTAACCATTATCGGATCCGTAAGAGAGTTAATCGGTGCAGGAACCATCTTTAACTGAACTGATTCGGAGGCCTACAGCATCAGCATTTTTCGTACTGGCTCCCGGTGCCTTCCCTGGTTCTGGCGGTTCTTACGGCAATTCAGAACAAGTTGCGTCTTCCTTCTGCAACCAATGGGGATGCTCCGGAGGAATTTGTTTTGCAGCGGAAAGCTGCATGGGCTGCTTCTCCGAGTGCAGAAAAAGGCTCCTGAAAAGAGTGAAGTAGAAGAAGGAGGCGGCAGTATGATTGATTTGCTATTGATTGCCATTAAATATTCCCTGGTTAGTAACGTGGTGCTTTCTCAGTTCTTGGGAATCTGTCCCTTTCCTGGGAGTGTCATAAGAAGACGAGAGTCCTCCAAAGGGTATGGGAGGAGCAGTAATCTTCGTTATCGTGATTGCCTCTGTAATCACCCATGGCATCTATGTTGCCTTCCTGGCAGCTTCAGCCCCCTTTACAGGCCCTGGAGCTTAACGGATGGTTTTGGAGTATCTGAATACCATTGATGTTCATCCTGGTTATTGCAGCTCTGGTACAGTTTGTAGAGATGTTCTTAAAGAAGAATGTACCTTCTCTTTATGAGGTCTTTGGGAGTATATCTTCCTCTGATTACCACAAACTGTGCGGTATTGGGTGTGGCCTTGAATAATGTTTCTTATGGTTATAACTTTTGCCCAGAGCTTGGTTTACGGACTGGGAATTTCCGTAGAGTTTTGCTGTAGCATTACTGCTTATAGCAGGAATCCGGGAGAATATCATTGGAAGGAAATGATAGGAATTCGTATCTTTCCAGGGTCTCCCATTGTACTGAGTTACTCGCAGCCCTTATGGCGATTGCATTCTTCGGCTTTGGCGGATTGATTTAAGGAGGATTGAGTATGAGTCTAATGACAACATTGGTCCATAGTTGCCCGCCGGTTTAGTGGGTGCAACAGGTTTGATTTTAGGGCGTATTTTTAGGGTAGTCTCGAGGAAATTCAAAGTGGAGGTTGACGAAACAGAGGCGAAGATTCTAGGGGCACTTCCGGGAAACAACTGTGGTGCCTGCGGATTCCCAGGCTGTGACGGTTGTGCTAGAGCTATGGCATTGGGAGAGCTCCCGTAACACAGTGTCAGTTGAGAGGAGAGTCCCATGGCAGGAGAAGATTGCGCAAATTCTGGTGCCGGAGAGGTGTCCATGAATAGGGAAAAAGGTTGCCCATGTGCACTTGCCAGGTTCTTGCTCAAGACAAAGCAGATTGCCAGCTATGCAGGGAATTGCAGACTGCAATGACTTGGCTGTAGTTCCGGGAGGAACGGAAAAAGTCCTGACCCCTATTCCTGCTGTGGCTATGGTTCCTGTGTAAAGGTCTGTGCCTTTGATGCCATTCATGTGGTGGATGGTGTTGCCATTATGGATAAGGAGAAGTGTGCAGCCTGTGGCGCTTTGTATTAAGGCCTGTCAGAAGGCGTTGATTTTCCTTTGTTCACTATAAGAAGAAACACATTGTTTCCTGTAAGAATCTTTTTAAAAGGAGTAAGGCAGTTAAGGACAGCTGTTCCATCGGATGTATTGCCTGTGGAATTTGCGAGAAGAACTGTCCCTTCGATGCCATTCATGTCCCTGAATGATTTGGCAGTGATGAATGAAAATGTACCGATTGCGGTATTTGTGCTCAGAGTGTCCCACTTCCGCCATTACCGGTAAAAAGAGTGAAGAAGAGTAGAACCGAATGGAAGCTGTACAGGAAAGAAGGAAGAAGCTAAGAGCTCCCTGTTTCCGTAGGATAAATCAAAAGATATCTTTTATAGCATCAAGATATGGCAGAAAAGAGTATTTCATAAGCATAAACAAATAAACTGAATAAAAATTTTCATAAAACTCTTGTAAAACTTACAAAAAGTAGTCGATAAAGTGTCTGTTGTGAAAATTTTCATAAAAAGAGCTGTCCCGAAAGACTGGATTTAGAAAAGAAACATTACAGTAAAAAGTGCTAAAAAGCTAAAAAGAACTACCATAAAATTTGCTTTTTGCTTTTAGAAGAAATTGTAAAAAGTTTTTCTTTAACAATATTGTCTATTTCGTAGGGCTAGTGTAGAATCCTTTTTATATGGAAAATGTCACAGGGAATTATCTCGTAAGTGAGCAACATCAGGAGGAGGCAGCATGAAGGAATGGTCAAAGGCATTTCAGAAATCTATCGATTCTGGTCGGTTTGGATTATCCTTGCAGTGCCGCTTTTATGCTCTTATTTGTGGCATATCAATTAAAGAGCACTTTCACATTTTCTTACTGGATATACCTGCCTGCATTTTCTTCAGTCTTGCGGCTTCCTTTATGACAGCCTATAGTTTACCTGTCTGTCTCAAAGAAGGAGAAGAAGCAAGACAAAAGGATCAGGCACTTTTAACCAACATCGTTAGGAGAGCTCCGACTTTAGCTTTTACATTAGAAAGGATAAGAAAAATGAAGGTACAATCTACTGTGAAAAGAAAGCTGTGCAGATTGCTGTGCAGTGCGGAATAACTTGCCTTGTGCTGCTAATCTGTCTTTCTTCATATAGCAAAGCCGGAAATAGTCAGCTTTGATTATAAGGTGATTCTTTCCCGCCGTATTAGGAGGCTTTTGTGGCAGTAATGAATTTTTATCTCATGGGGATTACTGTTCAGGAGATTGTCAACACGGAAAATCAGGAGGATGCTTACCAGAAAAATGAGAGCATCTTACCGAAAACCGTACCATGCTACAGTTGATTTGGATTGTGATAGCGCTAATCGCTCCCATTTTTAACGCACGTGCCGGTATTATTTCCCTTACTTTTTCCAGAGCATTTCTGAGAATACGAGGGTTCTCGACTGGAAAAAGAATACGAAAAGCACAAAGGAGGTGAAAACTAGAGTATGAATTTTGATATTTCTGGAGCAAAAATATTTCCTTAAAAATTCCTACAGGAATTCCTTTCCTAGGGAGATTTTCTGCTTTCGGAAACCCTAGTGGTCAGCTGGATAGTTATGGCGATTATCACCGGACTATGTATCTTCTACCCGAAATCTGCGGGTGGAAAATATTAGTAAAAGACAAGCCATTGCAGAGCTGATTGTGAAAGTGCCAACAACGAGTGCGCAGTAACACGGGAGGAACCAAGTTTGATAAGATGATTCCTTTTGTGGCAGCCCTTTTTGGCACCAGTATCGTTTCCAACTAATCAGTTTTGACCGGATTACGAAAAGCCCTACCGCGAGACCTGTCCACAGAGGCAGCCTGAGGCACTTACGGTTTACTAATCATCATTGCCAACAAGATTAAGGCAGGTGGAGTTATTGGATGAAGGGATTTACAGCCCATTCCGGTTATGACGCCTGTTTAACATCCTTTCGGATGTGGCTACCCCCATTAGTATGGCATGTCGTCATTCGGTAACATTTTGTCAGAGTGGTTATCAGTGGTTTTGATTTATGCATCATTGACCATTGCCTCTTCCGCAGTTTTGAGGCTTGATTCCCGTGTTGTGGGAGATTTTCTATCAAATGTTCCTATTTTTTTGCAGTGGGTCTGCCCCGCTATCGTAGGATTTTATTTTGACTGGTTTTCCAGTGCCATGCAGAGCATTTGATTTTTACCATGTTGACGATCCTGTATATCGCCAACGCAGCAGAAGGATAAACAAATTAATTTAGGAGGACAAGAAAATGAGTGAATTTCAGTTTTTAGCAAGAGGTGTGCATTAGCAGGATGTGGAATCGGTGCGGGTGCTGCATTAATCGCCGGTATCGGACCCGGTATCGGAGAAAGGTAACGCTGATAGCTAAGGCTTTGGAAGCTATCGGAAGACAGCCCGAGTGTAAAGGGTGATGTTACTTCTACCATGTTATTGGGTTGTGCGATTGCCGAGACAACCGGTATTTACGGATTCGTAACCGGTCTTCTTCTGATCTTCGTTGCTCCCGGTATGTTCCTGAATTTCTTAAAGTAAGAACAAGTACAGAAGCAAAGCGAAGAAAGGAGAAAAGTATGGAATCGCAACAGTTGGTAACCATCATTCCATGGACCTTCATTGCCCAGATTTTTGAACCTTTTTATTCAGGTATATCTCATTAAGCGTTTTCTTTTTAAGCCATTAACGAGGTCTTTAAAGAAGAGACAGGAGAGCAGCAGATAAGGACCTACAAGAGGCAAAGAAAAGCAAAAGAAGCAGCTAGAGGCTGTTAAGACAGAATATGAGACCAGTATGTCTGATGCTAGAGGAGAGGCAAACCGTATCATCGAGGATGCGAAGAAGGATGCCAACCTCCGTGCCGAGGATTGATTAAAGAGGCGGAACAGCACGCAAGCTCTATTAAAGCAAAAGGCAGAGAGGATATCCGTTTAGAGAGAAAGCCCAGTGAATGAGGTAAAGGATGAAATCGGAAGCATTGCTATGGATATTGCAGGAAAAGTTGTGGAGAAAGGAAATCCACGAAGATGAGCATAAAGCTTTTAATTGATGAGTTCTTACAAAAATGTAGAGGAGGCATCATGAATAAGGCATCCAACTTTGTGCAGGAAAAAGTCTTTACGGCTTAGCCAAGGAAGAGCATCTGGAAAAAGAATTTTAGAAGAGATGAGCTGTGTAGAAAACACTTCTGGAGGAAAATCCGGAGTATTATTCTCTTCTGGCAGAGCCTTCCATTTCCCAAGAAGGAGAGATTATCTCTTTTGGATCAAGCCTTTACAACGGAACTGCAGCCTTATTTGTTGAATTTTTAAAGTTGCTTTTGGAAAAAGGGTCTGGTAAGAGCTTTTAAAGAGAGCTATAAGACCTACAAAGCACTATATCAGGAGGATCAGGGTATTGCAGAAGCTCTGGTCACCAGTGCGGTGCCTTTACAAGAGGAACAAAAGTCGGCTTTAATCGAAAAGTTGCAAAAGCTTTGTGCAAAAACCATTATTCTTTCCGAAAAATCGATCCCAAAGGTAGAGCGGATTGAAGGTGAAGTAGCAGGAAAGACCTTAGATGCGTACGGTTTCTGCTCGATTGAAAGAGATTCGTAAAACTGTTAATGAAGTAGTCTTAGTAAAAAGGATGGGCATAGAATGGAATTAAAAACCAGATTTCCGAGGTCATTCGAAGCCAGATTAAATATTACCAAAATGCCATTGTTCAGAATGAAACAGGCACCGTACTCACTCGTTGGTGACGGTATTACCGAGTTTTCGGTCTGACAAATTGTATATCCGGAGAGCTTTTAGAGTTCGAGGACGGCACTCGGTATGGCTCAGAAACCTTGAAGAAACAAGTGTTTCTGCGGTACTTTTCGGTTCCGACAGTAGGAATCAGAGAAGGCGGAGCGTAAAAGCGTACAGGTGAAGAGTAGTATCTGTTCCTGTAGGAGACAATTAATCGGACGAGTAGTAAATGCGATTGGACAGCCTATTGACGGTATCGTCCCATCGAAGTACAGAGTTCCGTGCGGTGGAAAGCCCTGCGCCCGGCATCATCAGAGACAGCCGGTTAAGAGCGCTACAGACAGGAATCAAGGCGATTGACTCCATGATTCCCTATCGGAAGAGGGACAAAGAGGTTGATTATCGGTGACAGACAGACCGGTGAAAACCACCATTGCTATTGATACCATCATGTAGCAAAGGGTAAGGATCGTTATCTGCATCTATGTAGCAATCGGACAGAAGAGATCCACTGTTACCGCATTGGTAAATGAATTAAAAGGAAGCCGGCGCTATGGATTACTCCATCGTTGTTGCGGCTACCGCTTCCAGAGCCGAGCCCTTGCAGTACATCGCACCTTATGCAGGATGTGCTATGGGTGAGTACTTTCTATGAATCAGGGAAAGCATGTCCTGATCATCTATGATGATTTAGAGTAAGCATGCGGTGGCATCACCGTGCAATTTCCTTCTGATTCGTCAGACCGCCAGGAAGAGAAGCTTATCCGGAGACGTATTCTGCTTACACTCCAGATTGCTGGAAGAGCGGCAAAGCTGTCTCCTGAATTAGGAGGAGGATCTGTAACAGCCCTTCCTATTATCGAGACACAGGCCGGAGACGTATCCCGCATATATTCTACCAACGTTATTTCCATTACAGACGGACAGATGTTCTTGGAGACAGAGCTGTTTCCACAGCGGTATTATGCCGGCGGTTAACCCCGGTATCTCCGTATCCCGTGTGGGAGGAAATGCGCGGATTAAAGACATGAAGAAGGTAGCAGGAACTTGAAGCTGGTTTACTCTCAGTATAGAAGTTACAGTCCTTCGCACAGTTTCGGTTCCGACCTGACCAGGATACCAAGCAGAGACTTGCCCAGGGTGAGACGTATCGTGAGAGAGTACTGAAGCAGGGTGAGGGAGAGCCTGTTGCCGTTGAGAAACAGGTAGCAATCCTTTATGCGGTAGTTCAGGAATCCCTGACTGCTGTAGAGGTTAAGGATATCCGTCACTGAGGAAGAGCTTTATCACTTCTTAGATGCCGATGCAGAGGCTCTGAGCGCAATGAATGCCATCAGAGAAACCAGTGAGCTGGAAGAAGAGACAGAGAAGAAACTTAGAGTCTAGCTTAGAGCGTTTTACAGCGGAATTTTTAAAAGAGACTGTAAACCCAGGAAGAAGGAGAAAACATGGCTGCAGCAAATATGAAGTCAGTGAAACTCGTATGTAAAAAGCATCCAGAATACCATGCACAGATTACCAGAGGCCATGGAGCTGGTAGGCTTCCTCTAAACTAGAGAGGCAAAGGGAAAAGGCGGAGAATACCAAACCGTATTTTTCAGACTTTTAAAAGAAAACTCTTTCTGGAGATTGCCAATGGAAATACAGATTTTTCCTCTCCTACACCAAGAAAAACAGCTCCGAAAGAAGTGGTGCTATGTATTGATTGCAGGAGACCGTGGTATGGCGGGAGGCTATAATGCCAATCTTTTTCCGTACCCTGGAGGAAGAAATCAAGGGCAAGGAATTTGCTTTGTTCCCATGTAGGAAAAAGAAAGCCTTAGAGTATGGACAGCAGAAGAGTATGAGCTGTTTAATGACAGCTATACTCATGTGGAGAGGTTGGAATTTCCAGCTCTTGGCGTGCCCAGAAAATCGTGAAGCCTATAAAAATCAGGAATTCAGCCATGTGGCATTGATCTATACGGATTTTTGTGTCCATGATGAGCCAAGAGGCAGGAGCTATTTCTCTGTTGCCCTTGTCTGATTTTTAAAGGAAAGCGAAGAAGAAGCGAAGAAGATTCAGTAACCTGATTCTCTACGAGCCAAAGTGGAGAAGATGTTTTAATGCGATAGTACGGAATATCTTGCAGGGCTGGTCTATAGCGGAATTTGTACTTCTGTTGCCGAGTGAGCTGGCAGCAGAGAAGAACAACTATGGAGGCGAGCTAGAGATAACGCCGGAGAGATGATTGATAAATTAAGTCTATTCTACAATAGAGCAAGACAGGCAAGTATTACCCAGGAAATCACGGAAATCATTGCCGGTGCGGAAGGATTTCGTGTGTAGAAAAGGAGAGATACATGACAGAAAAACATGTAGGAAAGGTTATACAGGTCATGGGTGCCGTCCTGGATATTCGATTCCAGGAAGGGGAACTCCCCTCCTTATTGAACGCAATTTCCATTCAGCTTGGAGATACCGAGGCTGATTGCGGAGGGTTGCACAGCAGTTTGGAGATGATGTGGTACGTTGTATCGCAATGAGTTCCACCGATGGCTTGGTTAGAGGAATGGAAGCTGTTGATACGAAACCCCATTACAGTACCTGTTGGAGAGCCCTGCTTGGGAAGAATCTTCAACATTTTGGGAAATCCTGTAGATGAAAAACCTGCCCCTGAGACAGAGGAAAGATGGGCGATTCACCGTCCAGCTCCTTCTTTCGAGGCAGACCCCTGCTACAGAGATCCTGGAGACAGGTATCAAGGTAGTAGACCTGATTTGTCCTTACACGCAAGGGAGGAAAAATCGGACTTTTTCAGTGGCGCAGGAGTAGGTGAAAACCGTATTGATCATGGAGTTAATCCATAACGTAGCAGCAGCTCACGGCAGCATTTCCGATGTTACCGGTGTGAGGAGAGCGTACTCGTGAGGGTAACTGACCTTTACGGAGAAATGAAGGAAAGCGGCGTTTTGGATAAGACTGCCCTGGTTTACGGACAGATGAACGAGCCGCCCGAGCGAGAATGAGAGTTGCACTTTCCGGTCTGACCATGGCGGAGTACTTCCGTGATGTGAAGCACCAGGACGTATTGCTCTTCATTGATAACATTTTTCCGTTTTACCCAGGCAGGTTCAGAGGTATCCGCACTTCTCGGAAGAATGCCTTCTGCGGTAGGATATCACTAACACTGGCAACAGACATGGGTGCTTTGCAGGAGCGTATTACTTCCACAAAGCAGGGATCTATCACCTCCGTTCAGGCGGTTTATGTGCCTGCGGATGACCCTACTCGACCCGGCGCCTGCACAACATTTACCCACTGGATGCGACCACCGTATTGTCCAGAGATATCGCAAGTAAGAATTTACCCTGCAGTAGATCCTCTGGATTCCACCAGCCATATTCTTACTCCGGAAATCGTGGGAGAGAGCACTACCAGGTGGCAGAGGTGTACATGGGTACTCCAGAGATATAAGGGAATTACAGGATATCATCGCCATCATGGGTATGGATGGATTGTCTGAGAAGATAAGATTAGCGTTTTCCGTGCCAGAAGATTCAGAACTTCCTGTCTCAGAGCTTCTCTGTAGCAGAGCAGTTTACCGGTCTTGCAGGAAAGTATGTTCCATTAAAGGAGACTATCCGCGGCTTTAAGATGATTTTGAACGGAGAATGTGACGAGCTTCCTGAGTCTGCTTTCCTCTTAGTAGGAAACATCGATGAAGTTTTTGAAAAAGCTAAGAAACAGTAGGAGGATGACTATGGCAAACTTCCATTTAGAGATTGTTTCTATGGATGGGCAAAAAGTTGACGATGAAGTGGAACGTGTCAGCTTAAGAACCATTACAGGAGACCACAAGCTATCATGGCGCACCATATCAGCTACTGCACAGCGGTGGGGATGGGTACAGCCAAAGTGATTATGAAGGATGGTAGCGAGAGAAAGGCAGCCTGTATCGGAGGAATGCTTTCCATGATGGACAGCCATTGTCGATTGATTCCCACCACCTTTGAGTGGAGCGAGGAAATCGATGTAGATCGTGCCGAGAGAGCCAAGGAGCGAGCTGAGAAGAAGATTCAGGATGAAAAGCTTTCCGAAGAACAAAGACTTCGGAATCAGGCAAAGCTTTATCGTGCGCTTGTCCGTTTACAAACAGCAGGAAAAAAGCAGCTTATAAAAATACTATTTTATAAAAACGATATTTTATAAAAAAATGATGTTTTGTTAAAACAATACTTTATAAAGCAATTTTTATAAAGAATCGTAGATATTTGAGAGCTTAGAATGAAGGCTTGGGAGATACTCCTAAAGCATTTCTTCTAAGCTCTTTTCTCATAAAATTCAGATGGAAATCCCGGAGTTTTTCTCTCAATGTAGCTGTCCTTTGAGTGAATTTATGGTACAATGGATTCTAAAAGTATAAACACAAGAAAAAGGAAGAAGACCATGGATGAAATGCATTTTTAGAAGAATTCCCAAAATTGACAATATATTGGAGGAGAGCAGATTCTCTCCTTTTATTCAGGATTACGGTTTATCCTATGTTACGGACTGCGTAAGGCTTGAGGTGGAAAAATCTCCGAAAATGCGTTCGGGAGGAAGAAGAGGAAAGCCGGATAGAACAGGCTTTTCTTCTCTTTACAGTCGGATTACGGAGCGCATCGAGGGCGATGTGAAGCCGAAGCTCAGGAAGGTGATTAATGCCACTGGGCACCATTTTACATCCAACCTTGGTCGTGCTTTGCTTTCTCCGAAAATCGGACAGGAGCTCGCCAAGATGCTTTCTTCCTACTCCAACCTGGAATATGACTTGGAAAAGGGAGAGCAGGGGAGCGCTACAGTCATATTAGGATAGTATTTGCACCAAAATCACCGGCGCAGAGGATGCCATGGTGGTCAATAACAATGCTTCTGCCGTTTTACTGATTCTTTCTACCTGGCTAAAGGGAGAGGTTGTGGTATCCCAGGGCGAGCTGGTGAAATAGGCGGAAAATTCCGTATTCGGATGTTTGTGCCGCTTCCGGAGCAGGAGATGCGGGAAGTGGAACCACCAACAAGACTCACTATCAGGATTATGTGGAAGTTGTAAATGAAAATACAAAAGCCTTCTTAAAGGTGCACACCAGCAATTACAAAATCTGCGGTTTCACGGAATCTGTAGAGCCAAGAGAATTAAAGCCACTTTCTCTGGAAACCGGAATTCCCATCGTTGAGAGTTTAGGCTCCGGCGTGCTCCTTCCTTTGGAAAAATACGGACTTCCCACGAACCTACGGTACAGGGAAGCCATCAAAGCCAGTGTGGATGTGGTTTGTTTCAGCGGAGACAAGCTTTTGGGAGGCCCTCAGGCAGGAATTATTATCGGAAAAAAAGAATATATTGATCAAATGAAGAAAAATCCTCTTACCAGAGCCCTTCGGGTAGATAAGCTTACCATTACCGCCTTGGAGCTATGCTTTTTAGAGTATCTGAAAGGAGGAGGAATTGAAGAAAAGAATCCGTACTTCGTATGCTGTCTGGAAGAGCAAGCGTGGTCAAAAGAGCGGGAAAGGCATTGCTTCATTTGTTCCAAAGAATCTATCCCTCGGAGAATATTCCTTTGCAGCCTCAAAAGCCCAGGTGGGAGGCGGTTCTCTGCCGGATACCTATATGGACAGCTATGCAGTGGTTTATCAGCCCAGAAAAACTATCCATATCTCAGCTGGAAGCCAGACTTCGAAAAGGAAAAACGCCGATTATCGGAAGAATCTGGGAAGATGATTACTGGATGGACTTAAGGACCATACAGGAGGATGAGCTGGAAGAAATAGTGGATACATTTCAGGAAGCCCTGTATTAGATTGAAATAACAGGGCTGTAAATAATTCAAAATAATTTTCTAAGCAATATAGGTCTGAAACAGGGCACGCTCTCGTAGCTTACGTACCGGATACTGGCTGCATTTTCCTTGTCATAGGGTACCAGAGCTCGACACCCCGTATTCAGACCTATTGCCGAAAAATTTCGTTTCAATGCAACCTTTTTGGTAAAACGATAGATGCAATTACAGGTCTAAAATGGGAGGGGCAATCTGGGCCTGTCGGTACTTGTGGAAAGCCTACGTAGGGAAGGGCTGTGAAAATTACTAGTGTAAGCGACTGATGCAGTATGGGTCTGTATCGAGGGGCAATCTGGCCGTCAGTCCCTCATGACGAGCAAACGCGGCAAGGATTGATGTATGGGACAGACTCATCAGAAAAGTCGTCCAATCAACCAACTTCCGAAGGAAGTTGCTTTGTATACAAAGTGAGCAGTGGTTAACATAAACCTACTGCTCAGTCAGAAACGAGATTGCAGACGTGCCCCAGTATGACTAAAACACTATCAGGCCCTGTATTCCTGCTCATAATACTCCGGAAAGGCGATAGAATTTTCCTTAAAGATATGCATGAAAATATCTTCTGCAGGCTTCCATCTGGCTGAGAGCATCTTCTATAGAGTAGGGCAAACATCCTCCAGGGGCTGTAAAGAAATTTGTCTCTTTCTGTAAAAGAGCTAATCAGATCTCCTGCTCCACTGTGTTCTTCCTCCAAACCCTTCACATAGCAATGTCTTCAGAACTTGGTTTACCAGTTTTTCATAATCAGGAAGACCAGCTTTTTCTTCTTTTGCAAAATGTTCTTCCAAGTCCGCCTTTAAGAGGGCAAAGTGGTGATGAATGGAACTAAAGCTCTTCTCCATGGTGCTCGTAGTGCACCACAAGAATTTTGTTTAAAAAGCCTCTACATCTGCCAGTAGCTCTCTTTCCTTGACATGGTGGCTGCGCTCTAAATCCGCCAGCATTTCCGGTACAGACAGAGAACAGAAAACGCTGCAATTCTCCCTCGTAATCTAAATTATTCTTCTTTGGAAGGACTGCCAATCGTTCCAGCTCCGCATAAAAGGCTCCAACTCAATATTTTTCTCTCTTGGCAATCTAGTGCAATAGGATCATGTCCTCCGCAGCAATAATCCAAACGATATTCATTTAAATAGGGAATGGTAGCGGGATATTCTTTTACACATCCGCTAAGGTCATTTCTTTCGTAATCATATAGACTCCTCCTCACTAATTTTCTCTTTACGACTTTAGGATAGTGGAGAAAAATAGAAAATGTTGCAAATGTAACAAAATCAATATGGATAAAAATGCAAGGTAAAAATTCTTGACAAAGAAATATAATAGAGTAAAATTAAAATTACAAACAATCTAATAGATAAAAAGGCTATTACACGAATTTTAGAGCTAAGGAAAGAGTAGAGTATAGGAGGAAAATATGGGAATTTATGATTACAGTGTAGAGAAGAGAAATGGAGAGATGCTTTCTTTAAAAAGGAATTTGAAGGAAAGGTGGTATTGATTGTCAACACGGCAACAGGCTGTGGCTTTACACCTCAATACGAGGACTTGCAGAATCTCTACAATGCCTTTCCATGAAAAGGGCTTGGAGATTTTGGATATTCCCTGCAATCAGTTGCAGGACGAACTCCGGGAACAGATAAGGAAGTCCATGAGTTTTTGCACCTTACAGTATAAGACAAGTTCGATCAGATGAAAAAAGGCAGAGGTAAATGGTGCCAATGCTCTTTCCTTTATACAGCTATCTTAAAAAGAGCAAAAAGGCTTTGAGAGTTTGGAAAAGGATGAAGGCTATGACTATGGGGCAATGTGCTTTACCCAAGGATCCAAAATACAAGAAGAATCCGGATATCAAGTGGAACTTTACCAAGTTCTTGGTGGATAGAAAAGGAAATGTGGTACAGCGTTTTGAGCCAACCCACTCTATGGAGGATGTGAAGAGGCAGTAGAGGCACTCTTATAATTTGCGAGACTGAGTTTATAGTTTTTATTGAAAACAGGTATCCTGTAAAAACTTGGGATACTCGTTTTCAATATTCTCAATTCTGAATATCTATGTGCCTTTTCCTGTTAAAATGTGCGTAGAGTATTTTTAGAATATTATTCTAATTATTTGGGGGCTGATATGGCAAAAAGAAGAATCAAAAAGTGGAAGTGGTATCATTTGCGAGAAATATTACTGCACAAGGCTGATGAACAGCATCCACTAAGCATGGCGGAAATCGAGGATTATCTTAGGGATATGGACATCGAAACAGACCGGAAAAAGTATTTATGATGATTTGGAGTGCCTTCGCCAAATGGGCTATGATGTGGTGATGGAAAAAGCAGGGTAGAAGCTATGTCTATTAGCTTGGCAGTAAAGGAAATTTGAGTTGGCGGAATGTAAGCTTTTTGGCGGATGCGGTGCAGGCCTCCCGCTTTATGTACGGAGAAAAAGTCTAAGAAGCTTATCAAGAAGCTCACCACGCTTGTCAGTGAATATGAAGCCAGGCAATTAAACCGACAGCTGATGCTCCCCGGACGAATCAAGAGCATGAATGAGATCCATTTATTATGTGGTGGACGAATTACATAGAGCTATTGCAGAGAATAAACAAATCAGTTTTTCTTACCTGCAATGGAATATGCATAAGGAACTGGTGGAAGAAAAAGAAAGCCCTACCTGGTCAGTCCCTGGAATTTGATTCTGGAAAATGAAAATTAGTACCTTCTTGGCTATGATGGAGAGGAGATTTTTAAACACTACCGGGTGGACAAAATGAAAAACATCCGGATTATGGAGGAAAAAGACAAGGGGAAGAAGCTTTTCAGAATCTGGACATGGAGCATTTTTCGAGCAAAAAGAACCTTTTCCATGTTTGCAGGAGAGCGGAAAAAGGTGAGCCTTATCTTTCGGGAGGAAATGGTTGGAATTCTTCTGGATGAATTTTGGAAAAAGAGATTTCCCTTTTTCCTGCGGAAGAGTCAGAGCTATGCCATCTATCATGTAGATGTGGCTGTGAGTGAAATGTTTTTGCTTGGGTGTTTTTCTTTGGGAGGAGCTGTAAAATTCAAGGTAGGAGGATATTAAGGAAGCATATATCCATGCCATGAAAAAAGGGATTGGAAGAATATTGTTGGAAATAAAAATGAATACATATCCTCAAGATAGATAATGAATATTCTCAGGAAAGAAAAAGTCCTTGCCAAAAGAAAATAGCTGTTACAATAGGGAAAAGCACCTTGTGCTTTTTCTTTTACGATGAATGTCTTTAACACATAAAAGCATAGACACGTAAAAGTGAAAAGCGCAAAGATGAATTTGCAGAAAAAGTGTATCAGACAAAACTTTGCTTGAAAGGAACGAGCGGAACTATGCAGCTCTGAAGTAAAGAAAGGGAGGAATTATGGCACTTGTTGTATCAATGATTGAAGCGGTAACCGGATTTTTATGGGGAGACTTGGTGAAAGATTCCACTACCCGGAGGAAAGCAGTTTGGGGGCTGTCTTTGATGGTGATTCTATTAATCCCGCCGGCATTTATTATACGATTCGCACGAAATTTCTTCCCTATTCGTTTTATTTTTCAGAGATGGTGGCGGTGATTTTGGAAAAACCGAAAAGGAAGGAAAAGGAGATCTGAAGAAAGGGAAAGCTGTCCGGCCTACAGACCCTGATTGTTTCCACGGCCACGAAAAGAGTGAATGGAAATCTTGTGGGATGGTTGCAGCCATTTCGCAGGAGGAGCCAGTGCGGATTTTTGGATGTGGATTACCTTTTAATCGGTTCTTCCACTGCTTTTCGTAGGCTACGTTAGCTCAGCTGCATAAGAGAAAGATCCCTATACAGAGTTCCGTGGCAGTCATACCTACTACATCCATGACTTCTTTTTAAGAAGGCTCCCGGGAGAGGAGCTGAATGGAGAAATTCCCAAAAAGAAAAAAACATTATTGCGATGCTTTTTGCCCTTTTCCGGTTTGATTTGTTGGGGAGGGAATCAGTCAGGTATTGGCAACTCCGTGTCCTCCGCATTTGAAAATGCTTTCCGTTAAACCGATTATTTTCACAGCGATTTTGGTGTTTCTTGCAGCGAGTGATGTATTGAAAACACGCTACAGCAAAGGTTTTAGATGTGATTGTACCAGTGATGGTAAACTTATACTTTACTGCTTACCGTTTTTGTGATCTTGAGAAATATCACTTCTCTGCCAGAGTGATTTCAGAGATCTTCTCCGAAAGCCATCGGTCTTCGGCAAATAGTGGTGAGCGGTTTTGGTGCAGGTGGTCATGAGATGGTGTGAAGCGCGGACTTTTCTCCAATGAAGCAGGCTCCGGATCTGCAGCCCGTGCAGCGGCGGCTGCAGATACAGATCACCCTGCGAAAATCGGATTGTTTCAAGCTATGGGGGTATTCATTGATACCATTGTAATCTGTTCCTGTACCGCTTTTTATCATGCTTTTTGGTACCGGAAGACAGATTGTAAATCTGCAGGAATGGATATTTTGCAGAACTGCTATGGCATATCACTTCGGTTCCTTCGGAAAGATTTTTATTAGCGATTATTTTGTGGCTCTTCAGCTTTTCGACTTTTTGGGAATCCTGTTCTATGCTCGTTCCAATATATCTTACATTTTCGGAGACTAACTGGACATCTCAAACCAGCTATAAGATTTTTGCCTTAATTATGCTGTTTGTGGGAGGTATGGCACAATACACCATAGTGTGGGATATGGGAGACATGGGCGTTGGACTGATGACTATTTTTCAATCTGATTGTAATGTATCCATTAAGCAGAGAGCTCTGGCAGCCTATAAAGGATTACGAAGAGCGATTAAAGGAAGAGCGTAAAGAAAAAATTAAATACAGAATCTATTTAGGGAGAAACCAGCATGAGATGCAGTTTCTCCTCTATTACTGGGAGTAATATTATTCTTGCCTTTTTCATCCTTAAAAGGTATTCTTAAGCTGAGTGAAATAATACTTTTTCATTAAGGGGAGGTCAGTATGGAACAACAAGATGAACAAAGGAAAGAAGTTACAGCAAGATGGCGATTCCGGAGAAGCCAGGAGCACTCCTTCTGAGAATCTTCAGGCGGCAGCAGAGCTGTGAGAAGAAAGTTGGAAGAAGGAAAAAGAAGAGCTGGAAGAATCAGGCTGAGAATCTTGCAGCACGGAAGCGCAAGGGCAGGTGGAACAGCTGGCAGAGGAAGCTCAGGATAAAGTGAATGAAATTGCTCCTGAGGTGGAAAAACAGGCTGAAGCAGCGGAAAGCAAGCAGGAAGCTGTTCAGAGGCACAGCTCATGCCGTGAGAAGCTGTTCAAGGGCACAAGCCGCAGGAGAAGCAGCAGAAGAAGTTCAGGACAAGGCTGCGAGAGCTTGCAAGGAAGCAGAGCTAAAGCTGAAAGAAGCGACTCAGGAAGCCGGGTCTAGGTTGAAGAAGTAGTAAAGAAAGCAGAGGAGGCAACTGCAGCAGCAGGTGCGGCTGTGCGAAAAGGCATCGAATTAAAGAGAAGGTAGAAACAGAGAAACCGACAAAAACTCAAAGAAATCAAGGCAAAAACAGGTAAAGACAATGCTAGTGCAGAAAATGCAGGAAAGAATAATTCCACTTTCTGTAGGAGTTGCCGTTGTTTTTGATTTTACTTGTTTGGCATCTTTCTTCGCTTTATTGCCAAGAAAGACAAAAAGTCAATTTGGACAAGTATGTCACAGTAAGCTTTGATGGCTATGATGGCTGGAAAAGCCTTAGTGAAGTTGATAAGGATGCGTACCTGAAGGATTACAAAAAGAAAAATCAAGTTAAAGAAAAGCGGGAAATTTCCTGCAGGACAGCTTGACCAAGAACTACAGGGCAGCAGGCTGCTTTATGATTTCTACGATTGACGGAAACTGGAAGATTGAGGAGTTCGTCGGACGGAAAGCTGAAGAACGGAGAGACCGTAAAAAGCAGCTGAGATTCAGTCAGGAAGAACTGGAAGAACAATTCAAAGTCAAATTCAGCTCTAAGGAACAGAATTCAGGTGGAAGGTTTCAAAAGGATGTACAGCTTTTGATGCCTTTTAAAGATTTTGACTATAAGTTCACCGGCATTTCCCCTGAGGGAGCTGTGGAGTGGAAAGGAACCGGAGATATGGATGGCTCAAGGGTTACTACTTCACGGTTGAACCTTCCATGGTTGAAGAATGGCGACAAGGTAAAGGTGAAAATCGAGCCAGCCAATCCGGGAATCTTTAATTCAAAAATACAGTATGCTCCCTAAGAAACAGAAAAAGAAATTACGGTAGAGGGCACCTTCCTAGTGGAAAAAGGCTGATGCAATTTCAGATTCTTTATTGCAGGATATGCAGAAGGAGATTACAGATAAGATTCAGTCTCAGTTAGCAAGCCCGAAAGGAGAAGAGGTAAGCTTTGTGGGGCGGAATACTTGGGATAGTGTTCCTGACTTCCAAAGAGTGCCAATGTCTTGAACACAATATCATGTTCCCGGTAATGAAGGTCAATGTGCAGATTAACATTCCGGATAAGAGCTATTCGCTCAGCACAGTTATTACTTTTACAGGCGCATTTACCAACCTTATGGATGAGGAAGCGGTAAGGTCACAGTAGATTTAAATGATATGGATATTCCTTATCACTACGCCACCATCGATACAGGAGTTGTAGCTTGGTTCAGTACTGTGAAAATTCAATTTTAGTGGATTTTGAAGACCTGAATTCTCTTCGGAATCAATGCGTAAGCCGAAGCTGGATAAAGTCATACTGTAGAGGAAACCGTAAAGGATCACTGCGGCGCAAAGCACAGAGTCCAGTGCAGGGAATAAAGAAGAAAAGCTCTACTGCAAATGGGAGAAGGAAAGTAGCTCTGCAGCAGAAGCAGTAGCAAATCCATCCTAATCAGCTGACAAAATTTCAAAAATACGAAGAAGGACTGTGTTCTCATCCCTTGCAATTTAAATCTGCCTAAGGGTAATATGAGATTCTCAAGAGGAAGAATAAATCTTTCCCTCTTTGCTGACAGAAAAATTACAGGGTAGGGTGATAGATAGTAAGATGGCTGAGAATTAAAGACATGAGATGAGCAAAGTTGTTCTGGATTGGATATAGAGATTCCCATGGCGGTGGGAGAATGCTCATGAAAAGCGGTGCGGAAACCTACCAGTGTGGAAGAGACGATGAATTATGTAGCAAAATCTCTTGGGGTTCAGCATTTTTCCGCTTATGTTTTAAATCGAGGATCTTGCCTCCGGAACCAATGAAGGTAGAAAAGAGTCAGCGTAATGAATGTACCGGATACAGTATATAATTTGCGGAAGGTGGAAGAGTGAATACCTTGTCCCGCAGTCTTTCAAGGAGAATAAATTCCGAAAGGCAGAAATTTTCGACGTTTGGATGGATATAGATAAGATAGAGGATATGGATTTTTCTGGATTTTGAGTTGCCTACTATTTTTGGAGCCTTCGGTTTTTGCCATGGCTCTTGGGTTCCTTTTTGGATTCTGCTATATCCGAGTTTGGCCGGTATATGTTTTGGGGCATAGCCAGTTACTATTTGTCCCGCTTTGTCAGCTAAGCTATATTATGACGATTCTGGAAGCTGTGTGGTGACTCTAGCGTAAATGTTATGTATTATTTTCGAATCGAGGAATATCCAGTCGAGTAATGCTGGGAGCTTTACATGCTATTGGTTCCGGGAGCCTTTTACGAATTCCGTGAGAGAATTTTTCTCAAAAATAATTACCTGGTAGGAACATCTTTGCTGCTCACCGCAATGCTTACTCTGCGTTTCCATGTCCGTGGAGTTGCGGCAACGACGGAGGTTTTCACCTTTGCTATGCAAATGGGAGAGCTAGGAATCAAATTTTATGGAGTATTGTATAAAGCGCTCTGTGCAGTAACGGCGGGGATGGGAACGGTTTCCTTTGCTCTTCTTTATCAAGTGCATTACAAAATACTTTTTGGGACATCGGTATTATCGGTTCGTTTCTGGTTTATTTATTTGATGGTAGAGGATATTTCAGGAATGGATCTCCATGGCGGTTCTGTTTTCGGGAATCTTTTGCAGCAGTCTTCTCCCGATCCTTAGCGGCTAGAGAAATGTCCCACCACCATCTTTTTATCCACCAGCATTTTCCCTCTAATTCCGGGTATTGGTGTATATAAGGCACTTTATTATTTAATTACGGGAAATGGAGCCTTGTCTTTGAAATATGGGCGGTCTTGCTTCCTTACAGCCTTTACCATTGCTATTGCTATTGGAATCTGTACAACAGATTCCGCAGAGTTTCTTCCATCAAAAATAAGCTTGCATTGTGAAAAAGTAAGATATATTTTTCCTATCGGGATGTAGCGCAGGTGGTAGCGCTGTGACTGGGAGGGTCAAGAGGCCGCAGGTTCAGAATCCTGTCATTCCGAGGAAAAAGACTGTAGAAGGAAACTTTACAAAGTCTTTCTGATTCTGTAAGCTTTATACATACTGCTTTTAAAAGCGCTTTGGTTTTTAAGCTTCGTAGAAATAAGTGTCCGGCACAGGGAAGATGTCACGAATATGTGTAATCATACTATCGGCGATGGCAGAGAAAAATAAGCAAAAATCGAAAAAGTAGAAAATTTTCACTATTGACAGTCCTATTTTCGAATGTTAAGATACAGAAAGCTGTCGCACAAGACAGCAAAAAGCAGAAAGAAAGTATAGGAAAAATCAAGGCTTTAGCCAGGATGAACCGAAAATCTTTTGCAAAACTGAACCTTGAAAATCAAAGATCGAATAATACACAGACCCTGAAGATTCTTGAAAAGAAGTTCTTGAAGAAGAACAAAAGCCGGAGTTCCGGCAGAGAAAAATTCAGAAGCACAGAAATGCAGAGGAAACAAACTTTCAACAGTAAAAGGGAAAAACAAGCTAGCGCGTTTGACGGACTGAACTTTAAACCGCTCGGAAGAGCGGATAATGCTACTTTGCAAGAAAAGCACTTTTATGAGAGTTCGATCCGGCTCAGGATGAACGCTGGCGGCGTGCCTAACACATGCAAGTCGAACGAGATGCGTATCGAGCTTCGGCCGGAAGATAGGTTATCTAGTGGCGGACGGGTGAGTAACACGTGGGTAACCTGCCTATGGAGGGGATAACGAAAATGCTGCTAATACCGCATAAGCACACAGTACCGCATGGTACAGAGTGAAAAGATCTATCGCCATAAGATGGACCCGCGTCTGATTAGCCAGTTGGCGGGTAAAAGCCTACCAAAGCAACGATCAGTAGCCGATCTGAGAGGATGACAGTACATTGGGACTGAGACACGGCCCAAAGCTCCCACGGGGAGGCAGCAGTGGGGGAATATTGCACAATGGGAAGCCCTGATGCAGCGACGCCGCGTGGTGAAAAGTATTTCGGTATGTAAAGCTCTATCAGCGGGGAAGATAATGACAGTACCTGACTAAGAAGCCCGGCTAACTACGTGCCAGCAGCCGCTGGTAATACGTAGGGCAAGCGTTATCCGGATTTACTGGGTGTAAAGGAGCGTAGACGGAATGGCAAGTCTGAGTGAAAATGCCGGGCTCAACCTGGGAACTGCTTTGGAAACTGTTGTTCTAGAGTGTTGGAGGGTAAGTAAATTCCTGGTGTAGCGTGAAATGCGTAGATATCAGGGAAAAGAACACCGGAGGCGAGGCGAGCTTGCTGGACAATAGACTGACGTTGAGGCTCAAAAGCGTGGGGATCAAACAGGATTAGATACCCTGGTAGTCACGTGTAAACGATGAATACTAGGTGTCGGGTGCAAAGCATCTCGGTGCCGTCGCTAACACAATAAGTATTCCACCTGGGAGTACGTTCGCAAGAATGAAACTCAAAAGGAATTGACGGGACCCGCACAAGCGGTGGAGCATGTGGTTTTAGTTCAAGCAACGCGAAGAACCTTACCAAGTCTTGAGATCCCGTGACCAGAGTATGTAATGTACTTTCCTTCCGGAGGCAATGGTGACAGGTGGTGCATGGTTGTCGTCAGCTCGTGTCGTGAGATGTTGGGTTAGAGTCCCGCAACAGGCGCAACTCTATAGTTAGTGCAGTCAACAGTAAGATGGGCACTCTAACTGAGACTGCCAGGGATAACCTGGAGGAAGGCGGGGATGACGTCAAATCATCATACCCCTTATGACTTGGGCTACACATGCTACAATGGCGTAAACAAAGGGAAGCAAGAGGGTGACCTTAAGCAAATCTCAAAAATAACGTCTCGAGTTCGGACTGTAGTCTGCAACCCGACTACACGAAGCTGGAATCGCTAGTAATCGCGAATCAGCATGCTGCAGTGAATACGTTCCGGGTCTTGCTACACACCGCCCGTCACACCATGGGGAGTTGGTAATGCCTGAGTCAGTGTTCCAAAGAGGAAGCTACCGAAGGCAGGACTGATGACTGGGGTGAAGTCGTAACAAGGTAGCCGTATCGGAAGGTGCGGCTGGATCCTCCTTTCTAAGGATAAAGTGAGGGGTTTGTGTGTTATTCGATTTTTGATGAATAGAGGGGCGACAGAAATGTCATGAAAACATAGAGAAAACTAAAAAGAATGAAATAGTTAAACTTTGTCCGGTGTTGATGCGTTTAGGGAAACACCGTTCCCATCCCGACACGACGGTTAAGACTTAAGCGGCTGAAAAATACTACTGGTAACGGCACGGGAAGATAAGTGGATGCCGGACATTTTTATAAATACAATGTGTTAGCAGAACACATCGAGCTCATGACCCGACATTGTACTGCTTACGAGTAAACATCGTACCTGAAAACTACATATCAAGTATTATTCTAGTAAATAGAGTAAGACATCCGAGGGTGACAGGTAAAACTTGTACGAAAACAGAGCAAGATAACTGGGAAAAGTTGACTTGCAAATCAGAAAAGAGATACACGCTAGTATCTCGAACACTTGAGCAATCGAGGGAGGTGGTTAAGCAATAGAGCATAGGGTGAATGCCTAGGCACTGAGAGCCGAAGACAGACGATAAGCTGCAGCTGCGGGATTGGCAAATACGATTTGATCCAGATACTCTGAATGGAAACCCACTAGGAAAAAGCTCTAGTACTGTACAATAATCCATAACTGTACAGAGGAACCCCGCTGAACTGAAACATCTAAGTAGGCGGAGGAGAAAAACAACAGTGATTCCGAAAGTGAGTGGCGAGCGAAATCGGAAGAGCCAAACCAGGTGCGTGCAGCCCTTGGGGTTCAGACCGCATTTAGTTCCGTAAGTGAGTGGAAGACGATGGAAAGCGTTGCCAGTAGGGTGAAAGCCCTTACACGAAGCGTAAAAGGAATGGGCGAATCAAGTACTCGTCAGACACGTGGACCTGGCGGGAATGCGAGGAGATCACCCTCAAGGCTACAAATACTACTCAGTGACCGATGGCGATTAGTACTGTGAAGGAAAGGTGAAAAAGGACCCCGGGAGGAGTGAAAGAAACCTGAAACCCTGTGTTTACAAACTGGAACAGCGCAAGCTGAACCGCGTACTTTTGTGAGAACGGTCGGCGAGTTATAGTTACTGGCAAGGTTAAGGACTTAAGGTCCGGAGCCGAAGCGAGCGAGTCTGAATAGGGAGCGCAAAAGTCAGTGAGATAGACCCGAAACCGGGTGACCTATCCATGTCCAGGATGAAGCTAAAAAGTAAAAATTTGGTGGAGGTCAGAACGCACATCCGTTGAAAAGAGGGTGGCGATGAGGGTGTGGATAATGGAGAAATTCAATCGAACCCGGAGATAGCTGGTTCTCCTCGAAATAGCTTTGGGGCTAGCCTCATGGAGAGTCTAACGGCAGAGCACTGAATTCTTGAGGGCATCCAAAGTCTACCAATAGATATCAAACTCCGAATGGCGTATGAGATATACATGAGAGGTCAGACTGCGGGATATAAATTCCGTAGTCAAAAAGGAAACAGCCGATCTACAGCTAAGGTCCCAAAGTACATGTTAAGTGGTAAAGGATGTGAGATCTCATAGACAACTAGGATGTTGGCTTAGAAGCAGCTCACACATTCAAAAGAGTGCGTAATAGCTCACTAGTCGAGAGGTCCTGCGCCGAAAATTAACAGGGGCTAAAACATGACACCGAAGCTTAGGGATGGTGGAAATCCATCGGTAGAGGAGCATTGAAAACACGTGAAGCGGTACCGAAAAGGATCCGTGGAGAGTTTTTGAAGAGAGAATGCCGGAATGAGTAGCGAGATGGAGTGAGAATCCTCCAGGAGATATCTAAGGTTTCCAGGGTAAAGCTGATCTGCCCTGGGTAGAGTCAGGGACTTAAAAGCGAGGCTGAAGCGTAGTCGATGGACAACTGGTGTAGATTCCAGTACCTTACTAAATCAGAAATGTGGGGACACATGGAGAAAGAGACGGGAGATGAGAAGACCGGTGCAAGGGAGGTGGGAGATGAGTAGGAAAAAGCCGCTGCACAGTCTGAAGACGATGCGGATCGAGAAAAGTAGAAGCTCTTGGACTCTGTGAGCAGGAAAAGCCGCTATTGTGTTTAGTAAGCCCGTACCGCAAAACTGACACAGGTAGATGAGGAGAGAATCCTAAGGTCGGCGGAAGCATTGAAGAACTCAGCAAAATGACCCCGTAACTTCGGGAGAAGGGGTGCCCAGACAACTGAGACCGCAGAGAAAAGGCTCAAAAGCAGCTGTTTAGCAAAAACACAGGTCTATGCGAAACCGTAAGGTAAAGTAATGGGCTGACGCCTGCCCGGTGCTGGAAGGTTAAGAGGAGAGGTTAGAGCAATCGAGAGCTTTTGAATTGAAGCCCCAGTAAAGGCAGCAGCCTAACTATAACAGTCCTAAGGTAGCGAAATTCTTGTCGGGTAAGTTCGACCCGCACGAAAAGGCGTAATGAGTTTGAGCGCTGTCTCAACAATGCACCGGTGAAAGTGAAGTGCCAGTGAAGATGCTGGTTACCCGCGCCAGGACGGAAAGACCCCATGGAGCTTTACTCCAGCGATACTGGATTCAGTAATGTATGCAGGATGGGTGGGAGACGAGGAAGATGGGACTGGTTTTATCAGAGTCGCTGTTGGGATACCACCCTTATGTTATTGGATTTCTAACCTTAGGGCCGTAAACCGGTCAAGGGACAATGTCAGGTGGGGAGTTTGACTGGGGCGGTCGCCTCGAAAGTGTATCAGGCGTCAAAGATCCTCAGGATGGGTTGGAAACCATCCAAAAGAGTGCTAAAGGCATGAGGGGAGCTTGACTCGGGGCGACGGGTCCGGCAGAGTGACTACGGAGACTTAGTGATCCGGTGGTATGAAGATGTGGATTGCCATCGCTCAACGGATAAAAGCTACCCTGGGGATAACAGGCCGATCTCCCCAGAGTTCACATCGACGGGAGGTTTGGCACCTCGATGTCAGTGCTCACGCATCCTGGGGCTGAAGTCGGTCCCAAGGGTTGGGCATGTTCGCCCATTAAAGCGGTACGCGAGCTGGGTTCAGAACGTCGTGACGTTCGGTCCCCTATCCGGCGCGGAGCGTAGGATATTTGAGGATCTAGCAATGCGTAACTTCC
>BNJU01001877.1_pt1 | contig 109860 bp, 138 predicted proteins | sample 8539281 | NCBI WGS metagenome assembly BNJU01 (sample SAMD00202456, study PRJDB9452) | human saliva metagenome | isolation source: human saliva | place: Japan
TCCGGTTCAAGCTTTTTTGCACTCGACCGCGGCCAAACTGTCCTGAAAATGGGCTTGGCCCTTAAAGTCATAATCAGGCCTGTATGACTTCTCATACCTGCTTTGAGCTGAGTGTGCTCCCATGACCTTTGTCTCCACTGCCAGTGGTGGTACATGGAGCAGGCTTCATAGTTCCTCATAATCTCTAATCATGTGCTGTGCGTTTCTTAACCAGGTCAAAATGAGGTGCGTGTCCTCTATCACTCCGAGGTTATTATGCGTGGTCGCCTAACTTTACTGCTTACAAGGCGCTTTTCCTTTACTGGGTCAAGATTCTGCTAGAACTCAGCATTTTCCTTGCCCATATTGTGTGGCAGAGTAAGGGCGCGACTGATTAATTCTCTGGTCTCTGCTGACACTGAGTTGTAAAACGTGCTCACGCATATTTTCTACTATGTTCTTGTAGATGAGATTGACCACCCTCGTTTTAGATTGGTCGAGGAAGGCTTGATCTCTATTTTCGTGAATCATTTTGAATCTGTCATGGGTTCTCTGAAGCTCGTGTGTGTGCATGTGCTTTCCTTTGCAGCAACCAGCTCATACTCTTTATTTTTGTCAACATTGAAAGCGAAAGGCCTTCTCCAGTCTTAAGCAAGCTCTCAAATATCCTGCGAGTGACTCGCTCTGCTTGTTTAATTCAAATTTATTTTCAAGAAAGTTTTATAATTACGCTGTATCATCGGCCTTTATAGGCATCTCCCAGCTTTTATAATAATAATGCTCAAATAGTCATGGAAATCACGGCTCACTGTATTGGTCTCTTCATCTGTTGCCATCTCTTCAATCTCTAAGTTAGCTCCTCAGCACAGAACTCAAGGTCCGTCAGTTACACTCAGTGCCCTCCACAAATGAATATATATAGTACGGCTATTTTATATAATCTTCTTCGCTTTGGCTCTGCCAAAGCTTTGAGATTCCTCCTTTGCCTGATGTGGTCCTTTATCCAAGAAGTAAGCCCATAAGGCCAAGATAAATTTCACATAGGCAACATCTGCGCGGAGCTCCTCGCCATCCAATATTGCCTCAGTCGCCCTGAGATATCCTGAATCTCACCACATTAGGGTTCTCAAAGCATTGTTACCGATGACATGATGTCCGACAAGATATAACATATGCTGCGAAACCTAAAGTAATCTTTGATATCGCGTCGGCAAAAGCATATCAGAGCGAGCGCCTTTCAGATGCCTCGACCGCCTCATCATATTCTTAAATTCGAGAATATACGCCCGATATTACCACTATGTCTTAACCGGCAGTACATTTCTTAATCCATGTTTCCCTTCATTATTTCATCGTCACGTAATAGTATCTCCTGTAGCCTTTTCGTCTTACCAAGCATGCGCAGCACTTCCTATCATATCATATAGTCAGAAACGAGCAGTTCCCCATTCCCGAAGCTTAGGGCCGCTATATTCACTAAGCCGCTTCCTCTTTTAATAACCTCTGACGGATTCCCTGCGTCGCATGAACAAGATAAACCTTTGCTGCTTTCCATCGCTCGCACGCCAGACATAGTCTTCCCTTTATATCTGATGGTTTCCGTAAGTCTGTCAAGTAGCTCGTGCCCCTTCCGCACTTTAACAAGATGTCTGATATAAGCTGTCTCTGTGATATGTCTGCTCTGTAATGAAATATAGTCATCTCATGTCTGGGTTATTCTCACGCTAACGTCACAGAGAGCTATAAACCAAATATCAACTTAAACATTAGCGCGTACACTCAATGCGATTACTGCCTCATGGCTGTCTTCGATTTCGAGATATGTCCATCGTAATAAGTCTCGCCTGCCTTGGTATCCTGTAGTTTCTTTGTACCACCATCTTGTGAGAGGTATCAAGAGGCACGCCATGCATCTGGTCGCTTCTGTCCGCGGACCGTGGCGGACGCTGCTGTCCTTTCTTCTTCTCTGTGTCTCCTACTACAATGATGTAAGGCTCGCTTCGTGAGCTTGAAGCCCTGTAATCTTTTCATTCATCGCGCATCGTCATAGTTGGCTTCTGCACCCTATGCCCATCTCAAGAGACATCCTCAATCTCCTTAGTACCTCTATTGTGCGTTTCCTGCCCTGAGTAGGTGCTGATAACACCTGACAAGGAGATATCCAGAACGAAATCTCCTTGTAGTTCTCTCTATAAGCATGCATCGATGACTCCTTTCAAATGAGACCAAAGATGGCTCTATGCAACTAACCTAGGCGCTTGATAGTTCCATCGCTGTCCTGATATGGGCTCGAAGTTGTGTGAAGCTGGAAGTCAAGCTGGATAGTCTCACTGCCATGTTCTCTTCCGAGACATCCTTAATCTGAAGGTCAATCTTAGACCGTGAAGCTCCGTCTCCTTCGTTTACCTGTAACCGCCCTCGCCGTGCTTCTTGTCAAGTATCTTTCTTAGTACGCCTCAGCACGGTTCCATACTTCTATATCTCCCATAAAGTCATCAGGGACGTGTTGAAAGTTTCACTGTGTGTGTGATGCCAAGGTGTTATATATCTGATCGTGCTAAACCTCCATTCGTCTGCATATCTCTTCTTCTATCTGAATTCCATTACAGTGTGGTCATCATCCTGTCCGAACTCTGAACTCTGAAAAAGTCCGTTAAGCTGGCTGACTTCTCTTTTCGTGAATAACGTCTATTTCGTTATATCTGATTGGAAGCTCTTTGTAGGAATAGAACTGTTCTCTTTGTAGGTAAGCATCGCATTAGGACAGTTCATAGGGCTTCTACTATAGGTAGAATCTGAATCAGCTCTATATTCTGTAGGTCCTCTGTAAGGTCATCATCAAAGCCCGGCTGATAAACATATTGTTTACATAATGAGCCCAGTGGCCGCTATATAAGTCAAAGCACGGTTGTTGATGACAGGAGCTGATATTTCCGATAACCGTGTGCCATCGTGTCTTCCTCAGAACTTGATAGCTCTGATACAGCCTCCAGCCTCTTGGGAGCCAGTGGAGCATACCCGGTGCAGTCTCGTGAACATAAAAGGTCAAGCTTTGGTCCAAGCTTCTTTATGGTCTCTCCTCAAGAGCCTCCTTAATGAGGTTGAGATGTGCCTTTAAGCTCTCTTCCTGTAGGAAGGCATGACATATATTCTCTGAAGCCTGTCTCTCTTCTCGTCACCCTCCAGTAGCACCTGAAGCGGACTTAACCTGAAGGCTACATTTAGAGCTCTCTGAGTTCTCCAATATGAGGTCCACGGCAGGTCATGAAATCATCTCCTGTGTTGTGGGTGAGAATGATGGCATCCTCAGGAGGTCATTGATTATCTCAACCTTAAACTCGGTCCTTGAACTTCTCAAGGGCCTCTTCACTGTAAGTTCTTTCTTGTCCAGAGTCTCTTTACGCTTTTAGATTTCGGCATTTTATCTTCAATAACCTTGTAGTCGTCCTCTGTCACTGCCCTTGGAAGTACAAAGTCATAGTAAAAACCATCTTCTATCTGTGGTCCCATAGCAATCTGAACACTGTCACCAAATATCTCAAACACTGCCTTTGCAAGCACAGTATGCTAAAGAATGGCAGTAAACCTGTAAAATTCTCTCTTTCCATCTTAAATCTCCTTGTAATTTTCGCCTATGAACAAAACTAATATATTCGTAAATGCCTATCTGATTTATTACACCCTTTTTCACCATAAATACAAATCTGCAAAAACCCGATAAACCAGCCTGAAGCCAACTGAAAGGCCGGTAAAGCAAAAGACTGATTAGTTCTTTCTTGAGCTCTCTTTTCTGTGCAAGAGTGGATCAAGGTTTTTCTTTCTTATTCTTAGCGTTTTTGGTGTAATCTCAAGCGACTCGTCTGTCTCTATAAAAGTCAATCGCCTGCTCAGGCTTAGTACCCTTGGAGGTGAAAAGCTTAAAGTGCGTCATCAGAGCCCTGATGAACGGGTATTGGAAAAGGTGCTTGGTCTTACATACATTTACCTCTACATCCTCTGCCTTTCCATTCTGTCCTATAATCATCTACTGTAGACCTTCTCACCCGGGCAGAGATAAAGAGGTTCCTCTTTCGCTGCATTGAAAGAGTCCATCAGGTCACGCTCACACCTGTCTCATAAGCAATAAGTGAGCCCTGTCCACGGTAGCTAATCTCTCCCTTATAAGGCACATAGCCTTCAAATATAGTATTGATGACACCATTTCCCTTGGTATCTGTGAATTCACCTCTGTATCTATAAGTCCTCTTGAAGGGATGATGAACCTCAAGCCTTGTGGTTCCCTTTGCGTTGGTAGTCATATTTCTAAGCTCGCCCTTACGCTCTGAAAGCTTGGATATAACTGCTCCCTGAGAATTCATCCAGTACATCTATAATTGCCTGCTCAACAGGCTCAAGGGTTCCACCCTTTTTCATCCTCTTTGTATAGTACCTCAGGCTTACTTACCGCAAACTCAAAGCCCTCGCGGCGCATATTCTCAATAAGTACGGATAGATGAAGTTCGCCTCTTCCAGATACCTTAAACGCCTCTGTGGTATTAGTATCCTCTACCCTAAGGCTCACGTCTGTATTAAGCTCTCTGTAAAGTCTGTCTCTAAGATGCCTTGAGGTGACAAACTTGCCTCAGTGCCCTGCAAAAGGACTGTCATTTACTATAAAATTCATAGCAGGGTAGGCTCTGATATCTTCTGGAAAGGGATAGCCTCCGGATTGTTTACATCATAAAGAGTATCTCCAATATGTATATCGGCAATTCCTGAGATTGCCACAATAGCTCCTATGGTAGCAGATTCAACTTCTACCTTATTAAGTCCGTCAAATTCATAAAGCTTTGTTACCTTTACCCTCTGCTTCTTTGACTCATCGTGGTGGTTAACAAGCATAACCTCACCGTTTACCCTGATAGTACCGTTGCTTACCTTACCGATACCAATACGGCCTACATATTCGTTATAATCTATTGTACTTATAAGAACCTGAAGTGGAGCCTCGCTGTCTCCCTCCGGAGCAGGCACGTGTGACAGAATAGTCTCAAAGAGGCTTCATATCCGTACCCTTCACATCCGGATCAAGGGAAGCATAGCCTGCCTTTGGCAGAAGCAAAGATGAATGGGCAGTCAAGCTGTTCTTCATTGGCATCAAGCTCAAGGAGAAGCTCGAGTACCTCGTCCACAACCTCATGAGGACGTGCCTCAGGCCTGTCTACCTTGTTTACACAGCAGATAACAGGGAGGTCAAGTGCAAGTGCCTTGGTAAGTACGAATCTGGTCTGTGGCATGGCACCTTCAAAGGCATCTACCACAAGGATAACCCCGTCTACCATCTTAAGAACTCGCTCCACCTCACCACCAAAGTCTGCATGTCCCGGTGTATCAATTATGTTTATCTTAACATCTCCGTATGTAACTGCCGTATTCTTGGCTAGTATGGTAATTCCTCTTTCACGCTCTATGTCATTTGAATCCATAACACGCTCTGCAACTTCCTGATTCGCCCTGAACACCGCTCTGTTTTTAAGAGCTCATCCACAAGCGTAGTCTTGCCGTGGTCTCATAGGCTATGATTGCAACGTTTCTGATATCATTTCTTTTAGCTAAAGCCATCGTTTTTTACCTCATTCCAAATGCTGATTGTTTGTTAACCTTAGATTTTATCACAATAGGTTACAGGTGTCAAAAATATTTATCTGACATTTAAAGTAAAGAGGTCGGCTTGGGGACCGACCTCTTCGGAGAAAATATTTTTGTTACTTATGGGGTGTAGCAAAAACTATATAATGTATTGGGGTTTACGCTTATTAGTATAGCAGAAAAACGCAATAAGTCTGCTACAAACTTCGTACCTGCGATTTTTCTATTAATAATTACCTTGTATTTATAGAGACCATAAAAATCATCTGTCATTTTAAACTATAAATGTCTTTTTCTTATTAACATTAATAAGCGTGGTTTCTAAGTACTTTTAGTTAAATAAGGCTTCGAACTCTTCCCTGGTTATTCTTTCCTTTTCCATAAGAAGCTTTGCGCTTGCGTGGAGCATCCATATGCTCGGATATGATGCGCTTTGCTTCCACGTACACTCGTCTATTATCTTCTTAACTTCTTCGTCTATCCTGCCCGCAGTCTCCTCACTGTAAGCCCTTGTATGTACAGGGTCTCTTCCTATAAATACCTCGTCATCATCATTTTCATAGTTGATAAGGCCTATTTCGTTGGTGAAACCAAAGCGGGTAACCATGGCTCTTGCAACCTTAGTTGCGTGTTTGATATCACCTGACGCCCCTGTGGTGATATCGTCAAGATGAGCTCCTCAGCCACACGGCCTCCAAGTGTTACTATGATATCCTGCCTCATCCTGCCTCTTGTGTTAAACATTTCATCCTTCTCAGGAAGAGGCATAGTGTAGCCTGCTTTCCCATTTCCTGTAGGTATAACAGAAATGGTATACTAGGTCCTACGTCAGGAAGGACATGGAAGAGGATAGCGTGTCCCGATTCGTGATAAGCAGTGATTCTCTTTTCCTTTTCTGATATAATATGGCTCTTTTCTCAGTTCTATTCCTACTTTGATAAATGATTTCTTGATATCTTCTGAAACTATATATTTTCTATTCTCGAGGCAGCCCTTTATGGCGACCTCACTTTAAGAGATTCTCAAGGTCAGCACCTGTAAAGCCTGCGGTAGTACGTGCGACCTCTTCAAGGTTTACATCATCTCCAAGAGGCTTGCCCTTTGAATGTACCCTTTAGTATCTCTTCCTTCCTCTTACATCCGGATAGCCTACCTGCCTTTCTGTCAAATCTGCCAGGGCGAAGGATAGCTGGGGTCAGGATGTCTACCCTGTTGGTAGCCGCCATCACTATGATGCCCTCATTTACACCAAACCCATCCATCTCTACAAGCATCTGGTTAAGTGTCTGTTCTCTCTCATCATGTCCTCCGCCAAGTCCCGTACCTCTTCTTCTTGCCACAGCATCTATCTCGTCTATAAATACTATACAAGGAGCATTTTTCTTGGCATCGTTAAACAAATCGCGGACTCTTGAAGCACCCTACACCAACAAACATCTCTACGAAGTCCGAACCTGAGATTGAGAAAAATGGCACTCCGCTTCTCCCGCAACTGCCTTGGCAAGAAGGGTCTTACCTGTTCCCGGAGGGCCTGTAAGGATGACACCCTTTGGTATCCTTGCGCCTATACTGTTATACTTTAGCAGGGTTCTTAAGAAAGTCCACTATCTCTTCAAGCTCATCCTTTTTCTTCCTTTAGTCCTGCCACGTCATTGAAAGGTAACCCTTTTATCTTTGTCAGACGACATCCTAGCCCTGCTTTTTACCAAAATTCACCATCTTGGCATTGCCTGCACCGCCGCCTCCTCCCATAGCAGGGCCAGCGCTCATCATCATCATCATTATAAAAAACATGACAAAAATGAGCATATAAGGCATAAGGGTGACCAGCCAGCTCTGCTTGGTTATATCGTGCATTACATAAGAGGTAAAGCCCTCCTGCCTTAGCAGATTGACTACTTCATTTACATCAGGAACATAAAAGCTTTCATTTCTTTGATTCTTATCTTTACCTATAATTACTTCCACTTCACCTGTTGGGGTTGCCTGATTTTGGAAAATATCCACAGAATCCACAATCTTTTTGCCAAGATCTGTCTTAAAATTCTCATAGTTATAGTTGTTGCGGTTTATGTTATACAGATTGTCAGATAAAAACATAGCAATCACAACTATAGCCAGTATTATAAAGTACGTTCCTATTCCTCTGGTTTGTTTTCTCACCTTATTCTCCTGTTTCGCTTAAAATAATCCTTAGTCCAAATGCACTACGCCGATGTATGGAAGATTTCTATATTTTTTGAGCATAGTCAAGACCGTAGCCCACTACAAACTCATCAGGAATCTCAAAGCCCACATAGTCCACGGTGATTCCTTCTACCACCCTTCGTTCAGGCTTGTCAAGGAGGGTGCAAAGCTTAAGCGAGTTAGGCTTCTTGGTCCTAAGCATATCCTGAAGGAAGGATAGAGTATGCCAGAGTCAATGATGTCCTCAATAAGAAGTACATCTTTTCCTTCTATGCCCTCGTCAAGATCCCTACTATTCTTACCCTGTCACGCTCTCTCGTAGCATTGCCATAGCTTGATACAGACATAAAGATCCATAGTTAGAGGAACTGTTATGTGCTTGGCAAGCTCTGTAGTAAAAATACACTGCCTTTAGAATGCAGATTAAATGTACTGCCTTTTCCTCATAGTCCCTGTTAATCTCCTCTGCAAGCTCCTTTTATGCGGTATGAAACCTGCTGTTCACTTAATAATGTAGTAATCTTATCTTCCATTTTCTCCTCACTACTTCCTTTTTATTTCTATTTTTAATAACCTTTTTCGTACTCTTTGTAATCCTTGCGCCTTCACCCGTTCTATAGCCTATTATCCAAAGGACTTCATTTCCAGAAGCCTGAGCAGGGATTTCGCCTCTTTTATCTGAAGGAACCTTGCTGTCAGTAAAAAGTATTTTTTAGCTTCTCTTTATCTCCCTCAGGCGAAATGACAAGATAATCACCCTCTTCCTTGAAGCGCACCATTACATTCTCAGTTATTTTTATCATAATCAAACCATCTGATACAACTGTTTTTGACTAAGATTTTTTTACCTCCGTCTTCAAATGTGAGCCTTATATTATCTTCCTCTGATGCAACCGTAGAAATGCCTTCTACATCCTCAGTATGAAGCAAAAAGCTCAGGCAGTATCTGTATGCTTTCTCCCGATTCAGACTTGTTGGCTCTCCCTTTAAGCCTTATTCCTTTATACTCCCTAAACGCCCTTACCTTGTATGGGAGGTCAATTTCACGGCTCTACCTGCTTTGCTAAAAAGCTCAAGAAGGTGCGAATGTGTACACTTCCTATCTCTGCCCTTCCTGCGCCTCTGACAGTGCTTTATGAAGTACTTCTTCTATTATTACCTCATCAAGCACCAATATTTCATTGCTAATAAATATATCTTTGCTCTTAGTCGCATAACTCTTATACGCCTTTGCAGCTTCCTTTATAATGTAGCCCTCAATCTTTCAAGTCTCTCACAGGCATCGTTAATATGGCTTACAGCCCTCTCATTCACTTCTTCAAGCTCAGGAATTACCCTCTTTCTTATCCTGTTTCTCGTATAAATGAGGCTGTTATTGGTGCTGTCAGTGATAAAGCTCTCACCAAAGCAGGCGGCTATTTTCTCAATCTCAGCCCTGCTTGTCTTAATAAGAGGCCTGATTAGCACACCACTTCGTAGCTTTATACCTGTAAGACCTGTTATTCCACTTCCTCTTGAGAGATTCATAATAAAGGTCTCCGCCACATCATTTAAGTTGTGGGCAACAGCTATTTTATCAGCTTTGTATAGGAGCCTGATTTCCTCAAACACTCTATATCTAAGGATGCGTCCTGCTTCTTCCTCTGAGATTTTGTTATCTCTTGCAAAGAGCGGAACATCCAGACGCCTGATTTCAAGCCTGATTTCAAGCCTCTTACATAGCTTTAAGACAAAGTCCTCGTCCCTTGTGGCCTCTTCCCCTCTGATTCCGTGATTTATATGTACTGCGGTTATACATTCAGGAGGCATTATCTCCTTAAGTACAAGAAGAAGGCATACCGAATCTGCTCCTCCCGATACGCCTACGACCACTCTATCTCCATCTTTAATAAGTTCATTTTCTTTAATTACTGCCTTGATTTTATCTATACTGTCCATTTCATCCCCTTAGCGACAATCAAAGGCCTGACTACCTGGCGGTTGTCAGACCTTTTATTTTTCCGGTTCAAATACTATTTCATTTTCGTAGGCTAAACCAAATTTATCTCTGGCGGTTTCCTCAACAAATTTCCTTGTCTTCATCTCAGCCTTAAGACCTTCAAGCTCCTCTGCCCTGTCTTTTTCGCTTTCTAAATAGGCCTTCATAGCCTCATTCTTAACCTTTGCCTGCACTAACCTGTCATCCAGCATAAATTTATTGATGCTGATGATAGTTAGGAACAAACAAGCAAACACCGCACAAAGCACTTTCCCGAGCTTGCCGGTACGTCTTCTTCTTCTCCCTGCCATAACAGTCTCTCCATCCACTTTAAATATGTTTCTATTTTAGCCTATTTCCTAACATTTTACAAGCCACTAGATATTGACCTTTGGGTAACTAAATTAAACATTATATTGCTTTTTAAATATTAATTGAAACTATATTACTTTTTTGTATTACTGCCGATATAGATAATATCGTTAAATATAATAGAAAAATAAAGAGGTAACCATGAGAAAAAGACAAACCATAAGCTGGTTGGTTTGGCGTTATTATACTGAAAGTACGACTTTTACATTTTTCAGGAAATGTGCCTGTATATGCGGGTACTGTAGAGAATTTACCTATAGAAGGAAGCGTAGCACTTAACCAAAATGCCATACTAACAAGAAAGCAGCTAGTAGATGCTTTTATTAAGCACATAACCGATCTTGACAGGGATTTTACCCTGGTTATCAGTAATCAGGCACTAAAGAATGAGCCAAAAGGCTTTTGAGGATTTCTGAGGAGCTTACCAAATATCCTCAGTACAATGACATAATAGAGATGCTAACTATAGACCGCACTTTGACCTATGATTATAACGGATACTTTACCTGGCAGGTGAGGGTAAGCTATGACATAACAAAGGCAGAGGCTAAGAAGATACTGGATGATGTTCAGCCTATAATAAAGACCGAAAAAGAGCTTACAGACCTTATGTTACTTCATGCCAAGAATCTGGACAGGGATTTCCATATTAATCTCGATAAAAGTGTCCTTGATTTAAATAGCACAAAGAAGTACACAGCATTTTGGGAGAAACTCTATGCAATACCTGAATTTAACGATATTAGCAGGTATTACAAGAATTTTAATTCCATAAAAAGTACTTACAACGGTTATTATAAGTGGGTAATAAAGACTGATTATGAGATTACCAAAAAAGAGGTAAATCATCTGGAAGACTTTGTTGAGAGCTGGGTAGATAAGCATATCAAGGACGGTATGAGCGATGAGGAAAAGGTCAGGGCAATCAATGACTACATCGTATCCCAGTACAGATATACCTTTGGTGACAACAGAAACTACCTCACAAGAGGCAAAAGCGTAAAGGATGAAAAGCTTGGTAAATACTCTGTGTACAGCTCTTTTGCCCTGCTTTATAAGAAGGGCCGCGTATGCGATGCCAAGGCTAAGCTCTTTTACAGGCTTGCAACTGAGGCCGGACTTGATACAATCTACATAACAGGCTATGTAAATAAGACTACATTACATGCTTGGAATATGGTAAAGGTAGACGGAAAATGGTATCACGTGGATGCTACCTGGAACCGTGGCCAGAAAAAGCTGGATGAATGAGTACCAGTACTACAACACCAGAGACTACTACCTAAAAAGTGACCTCTCTATGAGAAAAGGCCACCACGAGTGGGATGCCCACAAGTATCCTGAGGCAAATAAGGATTATGCATTAAAGGCTGATGCTAAATAATGCAATTATACCCTTATATTATTCAATCACCATACCAAAACCTGTTTTTAAATATCAGGTTTTGGTATGGTAATTGTACTACTAACATGATTTCATTTTCTAAACTAAGATTCTTTTTACTCCATAACCTCTTCAATCATCTTAATCATCACATCCTTATCTACTGCCTTTTCTACAGAGATAGAATGTTCATATGTGCCATCATTCCAAATGGCAAGGTTTAGTGCCTCCTTAGTTCCCTTTACCGTTACCTTGATATCATTTACGCTAACCTCTCCCACATAGTCATAAGGATTGTAATTGCCTGAGTTATCCTCTTTGTCTGTTGATTTCCTGTAAATCAGCCTGTCGTCATCACTAAGATAGGTTATTTGAGCAAAACCCTCACCTAGCATCATATACTCAGTTTCACTTGGCTTAAATGGCAGGCTCTTTATCACAGGTACATTGAAGCCCACTGCTTTAGAAAGCTCCTCTACTGAGGAATATCCTTGCATAGGATTTACCCCTAGTACATTAGAACCTTCTCCTACTGAGCCTGTACCGGGATCTATAGGCTTGGTTACATTGTTATCCCAAGGCCTAATTATAATCATAAGCAGGGTGCTACCGCTACCCCACCGAAAAGCAAGGTAGAAGGACTTTTTCCTGGCATTTTTTTCTTTTTGCTAAAATGTTCATCTATATTACCAAGGATACGGCTTTTTCATTTCATCAGTTACATTTACTCTTTCCATTATTTCATTGTATTTACTCAAAGTCGTACACCTCCTTTAATATAGTTTTTAACCTCTCCTTGCACGCTTTTAAGTCAGACCTTATGGTTGCTTCTTTTTCTGCCTAGAATCTCAGCTATTTCAGCAGTCTGATAGCCTTCTTCATAAAAAAGGTGGATGACATCCTCTGTGTGTCCGGAAGTTCCTTTACAGCCTCCCACACAAAGGAAAGGTCTGCTTTTCTCTTCAGCAAGCTCTTCATTAAGCTCATCTGTCTCGTGCCTCTTGTTTGCAGAGATGTGGTTTTTGGCTATATTTGAAGCAGTACGCAGAAAATACGCCTTGATATACTCCTCGTCATCTGATTCTAGATTTACTTCTAAGATTTTGATAAGGGTTTCCTGCAAGATGTCCTCTGCCTCATCCATATTGTGAACATAAGCGTATGCCATCCTAAGCACCTGATTACCATACTTCTTCAAGAAGTTCTCGGCACGCTCATTTAATAAGGCTCTTGTGTCTTCTTTTTTGGCAAATGGCAGAACGGAAGCCCTTTTTACGGCGGCTCCAACCATTTTAATCAAATTAATAAGTCCTTCTTTTAAGAAAATTCCGTATCCTCTGCAATTAACTCCATAAAGTTTCCTCTTCTTTTTATAGTTTTTCGTGAATAACCGCACTCTCATTCCTTTACACTTTTGTCGCCTAAAAGCTTCATCTATGCAGGTATAAGACCAATGTGGCTGCTCATAATTCAGACAAAAACACATACTGTGGTCTTGCCTGAATCTGAGTTTATCGTTTTATGGATTAATTGCAGGGAATTATTAATTTTTATGGTTTTTATTTTACCTGACCAATAATATTCTTAATCTGCTTAAGGCTCATCCCCTTTTGTTCTCGTTATAAATACCTACTGAATAAGAATATTTACCTTTTGTCCAAGTTGCAAGCGAATAAGTCTTATCGTTACCCTGTAATTTTTACCTTGTAACTCTTCACTGTAATTTTCTTGGTGTTCTTGTACTTATTATAATCTCCGCTTACATCCTTTTTGGGTTTCAGCCTTTCTGATAGTGATTGAGTTATTGTCATCTTTTCTGTAGTTCACCTGAATGAACTTATCTTTTTAACTATCTCATAGTTTATTTCATCATATCCCTTTATCTTCTTAGGAGCTGTCATCTTAACTACCGGTCTTTTTCTCTGCCTCTTTAAGACTTTTTAACTTCTGTAAAAGGACTAAGCATGCCTACTTTTTTCATCCTGTCCTTCAATAGGATATGGACTCCAGCTTGACTCATCCTGTCCTGTTATTACCCCTGCGTTAGCAACAGCCTCTGTCTCAATTGGATATGGACTCCAGGTTGACTTATCCTGTCCTACCATCATATCTGCTCTTGCCACACTGCTCATAAGGCTTCCTGCTACTAAAACTCCTGCTACAACTGTTAACATCTTCTTCATCTTAATTTCCTCCATATTGGTTTATTTTTAGGCTCATTTTGCCTTTTTCACTATATACACAAAAATGAGGGCATAAAATGTTGCAGGAAATTAAAAAATTTTTATTTTTTTAGAATTGCCTATATACGGGTTTTTTAGAACTTCATCTTTATCAATTATTGCACCTACTGAATCGATATATTCTAGCTTTTTCAATAATCACTATCTTACTATATTCGAGTCCTGACTTATGAGTTTAGCTCTTTCTGTGGATGTGATGATATGCATATTTGTGTGTAATCTCACTTCGATAAGGTATGCAGATAAAAATAATCATAATGTGATTGGAATAACAAACAATTATATGCTCTTTTGATTTTTTTCTTTAATATTTCAGTATATAGGTGGATTGGGGTGCTTTCGTAAAAGGCATCAGTAAGTTTCAAAAATCTGATAATCATTTTCCGGGACGTTCATTAAGTAGTTCTCCTTAAATTGGATATAGATAAACGAGAGGCTTTTAACACCTCTCGTTAAGTACTTCATCATTCGGTCAATTTTTATTTTTACCGTCCTGTCGGAACCGTCACAGGGCTTCATCGCTCAGTCAGTTTTTATTTTACCGTCCTGTCAGAACTGTCACAGGACCTCATCTTTGATGAAGAAGAACATCTCTGTTCTTATGTTCATTCTAGCATAAAATCAATAAATTTCAATCTGCTTTCAAACTTATATTACTATATCAAAGTTTTCTTTTTGATATGACATTTTGTCAACTCAAAGTCTTATACTCTGTACTTCTCTATTATCAACTATGACAAGATTTTTTACATCTTAACATAACATATGTTAAGATGCAAAATTTTTATGTTATGGAATACTTTCCCTGGACATTCTTTACAATAATAAACGGAGGCTTTTAACTTCTCGTTAAAAACTTAGTCAATTTATTATTTTTATTTTTACCTGACCTATGATGTTCTTGATCTCCTTAAGCTCATACCCTTGCCATCATTGTAGATGCCTACTGAAAATGAATACTTGCCCTTTGTCCAGGTTGCAAGTGAGTAGGTCTCTGCCGTTCTGAAGCTTTATCTTGTTACCTTTACTGTTACCTTCTTGGTGTTTTTGTACTCATTATAATCACCGCTGATATCTTTCTTAGATATGCCCTTTTCTGATTGCAACCGAGTTATTATCATCTTTTCTATAATCAATCTGAACAATCTTATCTTTCTTAAGTAATACCTGATAACTTATTTCATCAAAGCCTTTTATCTTCTTAGATGTCAGCTTAATGCCGGTCTTTTTTCTCTGCCTCTTTGAGGTCCTTCACATCTGACCAAGGATTAGGAAGGCCTACTTTCTCTCCCTCAACGGAGTTTGCACTCTTTGATGATCTCATCTCCGCCAAGCTTGACATTATCCTTAGCTGTAACCTCTACCGGATATGGACTCAAGTTGACTTGTCCTGTCCTACTATCACATCTGCTCTTGCCACACTGCTCATAAGGCTTCCTGCTACTAAAACTCCCTGCTACAACTGTTAACATCTTCTTCATTTTGATTTCCTCCATATTGGTTTTATTTTTTAGGCTCATTTGCCTTTTCACCATACACAAATGAGGGGCATAAAAATGTTGCAGGGAAATTATTTTGTTTTTAGAATTAGCTATATACAGGGGGTTTTTCTAGAGCTTCTCATGAAAATATTTTAAAGGTGAATAAGCGTATCTTCTGCGAATTTCACGACTGTGCACTACTTTTACAACTTCTAATTTGTAGAGTTTTTATATAAACTATCTAGTGACGCTCCGAATGATAACATTTCAGACTCGCTCCGGCATCCGCTTCGCTCCGCCTAATGCGCCTGCTTAGAATTTATCATTCGTAGCTGGCACCTTAAATTTATACAAATAATAACTAGAATACCAGATGAAAGACAGCCCCACCTGCCCCTCATGTGGCTGATGTGTTTATTTTTGCCGACTTATCAATTAAACAGCCGGAACTGATAATGCTAGCAGAGCGCATTAGGTTTTTCGTCAACAGAATAATCCTAAAATAGTTCCTTTCAGAAAAACCGTAGCGAGTCTGGGACATTTATTAGTGGAGGCGTGACTTTAGCCAGATAAACAAACACATCAGCCCCTACAAATTAGAATTTGTATAGAGCATAGATATAAAAATGCGCTTTTAGAATTGAATTTAAAAGCGCAAAAAGTGATATCCTTATATAAGACTATTTGAAAATGAGGTGCGATTATGCGAGATATAGAGATTATTAATGATAAAAAAATGAAAGTCAGGTAGTTGAGTGGAAAGAATCATGGTAAGATAAATATTTGGAATGGATATGTGGATATGCAAATGCTCAGGGCGGGACTTTGTACATTGGTGTAGATGATAATGGTAAAGTTCTGGGATTGAACGAAAAGACAGTTAAAAATTGTTAGAGGATATTCCAAATAAGATTACAGCGAAAACTTTGGAATAACCTGTGATGTTAACCTTAAAAATAAAGGGTAAGAATAAGTATATCCAAATTGAAGTTAAGAAATCGAAATTACCCCTAAATCTTCTATGCAGGTATTACTACCGTACAGGAAGTGTGAAAAAGAGATTACCGGATTTGAGCTTACTGAATTTATCATAAAAGAGTACTGGACGTCATATGATCAAATGACCTCTGATATTCCCCGGAAAAAGCTTACATTTGAATCTTTTAGGGAAACGATATATTGAAGTACGGAAATTGCTGTTGGAATTTGATGATGATTTAGTGAGCTTTTAAAGCTTTATGCAAGAAGATGGTCAAATGACAAATGCAGGAATTTTATTTGCAGATCAATGGAATGTACACCATTCAAGGATTTTTGTACTAGGTGGAATGGTCTTGAAAAAGGTAATTCTACACAGGATGCAATTGATGACGCTGAATTTACTGGCGGACTGATAGGACTTTACGAGAGCACTATGGCATTTTTAAAGAACAATACAAAAAAAGGATGGCGTAAGAAAAAGGATAGTCGTGTTGATTTGCCGGATTATCCGGATCGAGCATTAGAAGAGGGATTGGTAAATGCTCTTATACATAGAAGCTATCTTCAGACGGGCGCTCACACTCAGGTTGATATTTATGATGACAGGCTTGTTATCACCAATCCTGGTGGAATGTTTGATGGCTCTGAGGTTCAGTTGCTAGATTTGAGGCATGTGCCATCAAAACTTAGAAATCCAATTCTTGCAGATGTTTTTGGGAGAATGCGTCTAATGGAGCGAAGAGGTAGCGGATTCAAGACGATTCTTGATGTTTATGAGGCTCAGGAACGATACAAGGAAGAATTAAAGCCTGTGTTTTATACAGACGGATATAATTTTTCCTGACTCTTTGGAATCTGAATTATGAATATAATAAAGCGCAAAAATAAAAGCGCAAAAATAAAGCGCAAAACTAACCAAATAACTGATCGCGAACATATATTACTTCTTCTAAAGAAAATCCTTCATTAACACAAGTTGAGATATCAGAAATGATGAATAAATCTAGGGAGAGCAATACAAATGCTGATGAAAGAACTTATTGCTGAAGGAGTAATTGAACGGATTGGATCAAAAAAAATGGGCTCATGGATTGTAAAATAAAGGAGCAATTTGCTGTTTTATTTCAGGAAGGACAAGTAAAGACAATGAAAAATAGTAAAACAATGCTAAGGCTATTATTATGGATAGTAGCAATTATTATTTTCTTAATTTTGATTTGCTTTTGTTTATCATAGGTATAGGCTTACTGTAGAGGAAAAACTAAGAAAGCCATTAGGACAGCTCATTGATATAAATGGGAAAAATATGAGCATATATGTGGAAGGAGTGGTTCAAAAACACTTGTATTTTTTTATCAGGGGGCTGGAACCTGCTCTCCCATTCTGGACTTTAAGTCGCTATACTCATTGCTAAGTAACAAGTATCGTATCGCTGTTGTTGAAAAGTTTGGATATGGATATAGTGATATTGTCGATGAAGATAGAAATATACAGACTATATTATCTGAAACAAGATTAGCTTTTGCATAAAAGCAGGAATCGATGGTCCGTATATTTTATGCCCGCATTCTATGTCTGGAATTGAAGCACTTTATTGGGCTCAGGAATACCCAGATGAAATCGAAGCAATCATAGGCTTAGATATGTCTGTACCGGAATGTTACAAAGAATATAAAAATAAATCTTTCACTGATGAAACTCGGACAATATGATCTGCTCTAGAATTACCAGACTAATTTCCTGCACTTTCAGAAAGTGATGCCATAAAGCATGGAACATTGACTGATTATGAAAAGAATGTGTATAGAGCAATTTTTATAACAGGACTGCAACTGTAACAATGATAAATGAAGCAAAAGAGTATTAGGATAATGCAAGGATTGTAGAGCAAAATGGAGTGCCACAGGTTGATATGTTGTTATTTATTTCAATGGCACTGGTGGAACTGGTTTTGATAAAGAAATATGGAGAAGGATAACTGAAGAATACATCAAAGAAGTGAAGTCTGGAAGGTATGTGAATTGGATTGTCCACATTATGTACATGATTACGAGTATAGAAGAATAAGTAAGGAGATTAAAAACTTTTTGAGTGATTGATATTTATTCTAAGTTGTCGGGCTGATGTTGTTAACTTACTAGTGACGCCTTCACTAATAATGTCCAGACTCGCTCCGGTTTTTTCTGAACGAAGCTGTTTTAGAATAGTTCTGTTGACGAAAAACCTGATGCGCCTCGCTTAGGCATTATTAGTTCCGGCTGTTTAATTGATAAGTCTGCAAAACAAACACATTAGCCATATGTAGGGCATGGGGCTGTCTTTAATTTGGTATTCAGCTTGTTATTTGCATAAATTTAAGGCATCAGCTACGAATGATAAATTCTAAGCGAGCGCATTAGGCGGAGCAAGCGTATGCCGGAGCGAGTCTGAAATGTTATCATTCGGAGCGTCACTTAGGTTGTTAATGTAGCCCGCAACTTATTATTTTTCATAAATCATGGTGCCAGCTACGAATGATAAATTCTAGCGAGCGCATTAGGCGGAGCGAAGCGTATGCCGGAGCGAGTCTGAAATGTTATCATTCGGAGCGTCACTAGGTTGTTAAGAGTAGGGGTGCGGACATAAAAGTTGACTCTTATAGAGCTCTGAAAGGAGCTTTTTATGTATTCTAAGCAACAAAAAGAGAGCATTAAAAACTGTATAAGCAATCCAAATCGGTAAGTGAAACTGTAAGAATTTTTAGGATACCCAACTAGAAAAACAATTATATAACTGGGTATATGAAGAAAAACATCCACCTAAAAAAGCGTAAAAATTAACTGCAGTGGAAATCGCCCTATCATCCTAGAAATCCTTCATTAGATGTTAAACTTAATGCACTGATCGTTGCTTTGAACTGGGTGAGAATATAAAATATGTATCAGAAGATATTGGTTAGCAGAGCCAGTATATATCAATGGTATAAGCGGATACCTGAAAAGAAGGTGCAATAGGTCTTATGAATAACAAAAATATTCCATCAGGAAAGTTGACAGAAGGAAGTTCTTCTAGAATTAAAAATAATTTCATCAACAGAAGAAATAGAAACATTAAGATCACAAATGCAAGATATGCAAATGGAGATAGATATTTCAAAGAAACAATAAATGTATTAAAAAGACCTCGGCATCGACCAAACAGCTCTCAGCAACAGAGAAAAGGCAGGATAATCGATGCCATAAAGAATAAATACTCACTGCCTTTCACTGCTACATAGTTACAAATATCAAAAAGCAGCTATTATTGCAAAAAGAAAGCTATATCACGTAAAGATAAATATGAAAACTTAAGGACTAGGATAAAAGGATTATATGAAGAAAATAAGAAGCGATATGGATATCGAAGAATTCATGCTATCCTTAAAACGAGAGAATATGGTTATTTCAGAAAAAGATAATTAGACGTATTATGTGCAGAAGGTTTAATAGTAAAGATTAAAACAGCCAAATATAACTCCTATGCTGGTGAGATAACTCCTGCTGTAGCCAAATAAATTAAAGGGTGATTTTACTGCTACAAAACCCTAACGCTAAATGGTTGACAGATATAACAGAGTTTGCCATTCCCTCAGGAAAAGTATATCTTTCTCAACAGTGGATTGTTTTGACGGTTTATTAGTAACTTGGAACATTAGTACATCGCCTGATGCCAAACTAGTTAACAAAATGCTGGATAATGCCATTAGTAGTTACAACCCGGTGATAAACCCTATCATACATAGTGATAGAGGGTGTACACTACCGTTGGCCCGGTTGGATTGAACGAATGAATAATACCCGGATTAACAAGATCGATGTCTAAGAAAGGTCGCTTTCCTGATAACTCAGCTTGTGAAGGTGTATTTGGCAGATTAAAGAACGAGATGTTTTATAATACTGATTGGAGTGGAGTAAGTCTTTCAAAGTTTATAGATATATTAAATAATTATCTTATTTGGTATAATGAAACACGAATAAAAAAATCATTAGGATATATGAGCTCTATGGAGTACCGACGAAGTTTAGGATTAGTAGTTTAGTTAGTCCTAAAAATCGTCCGCACCCCCGTATGTGAAACTTTTTCTGTAAATAGCTATTACAATAGGTCTTCTATGATAAAATATAAATCATAGGAGGCCTTTTATTATGGTAAAAAGAGAAAAGAAACCGGTACACAAAGTTGTAATGACTGAAGGTAAAAGAAACATTATTCAGCAGTTACTTCAAGAGTATGATATTGAAACAGCTGAAGACATTCAGGATGCACTTAAAGATCTGTTAGGTGGAACCATCAAAGAGATGATGGAAGCAGAAATGGATGAACATCTTGGATATGGCAAATCTGAGAGATATGACAGTGATGACTACAGAAACGGCTATAAGTCTAAGATGGTTAACAGCAGCTATGGGCAGGTCGGAATTGAGGTTCCTCAGGATCGCAAGTCTACTTTCGAGCCTCAGATTGTTAAAAAGCGTCAGAAAGACATTTCAGACATTGACCAGAAGATCATATCCATGTATGCAAAAGGAATGACAACCAGGCAGATTTCAGAGACAATAGAGGATATCTATGGTTTTGAAACGTCTGAAGGTTTCATTTCAGATGTAACAGATAAAATCCTGCCTCAGATTGAAGACTGGCAGAACAGGCCATTAGATGAAGTTTATCCAATCCTTTATATTGATGCTATCCACTATTCTGTCCGTGATAACGGCGTAATAAGGAAGCTTGCAGTCTATGTCATCTTAGGTATTAATACTGAGGGAAAGAAAGAAGTGCTTACAATACAGGTAGGTGACAATGAAAGCTCAAAATACTGGTTATCCGTACTAAATGAGCTTAAAAACAGAGGAGTAAAGGACATCCTTGTAATCTGCGCTGATGGTCTTACCGGTATAAAGGAAGCCATTGGAGCAGCCTTTCCTAAAACAGAGTATCAAAGATGTATTGTTCATCAGGTTCGTAATACATTGAAATATGTACCTGATAAAGACAGGAAAGCATTTGCGACAGATTTGAAGACCATTTACCAGGCTTCTGATGAAAAGAAAGCTCTAGTGGCCTTGGAACAGGTGACTGAAAAATGGACACCAAAGTATCCTAACTCAATGAAACGCTGGAAGGATAACTGGGATGTTATTTCTCCTATTTTCAAGTTTTCTTCCGTTGTTAGAAAGGTTATTTATACAACTAATGCTATAGAATCGCTTAATTCTACATACCGTAAGCTAAACCGCCAAAGAAGCGTATTCCCAAGCGATACAGCCCTCCTTAAGGCCTTGTATTTAGCCACATTTGAAGCAACTAAAAAATGGACTACCACGATACGAAACTGGGCACAGGTCTACGGTGAGTTAAGCATTATGTATGAAGGACGACTGCCTGAATAGAATACAGTGGTAAAAGAAGCGGGTGGCTTAGCCACCCTGTATTGACATACACTTTTTTAACTGTTATATATAACACAAGGGTGAAAATCCTATTTAAGAGATTTCCACCCTTTATTATCATAGAAGATTTTTATTTACAGACTTATCTTCATAGTCTCGTTGTTAATGTAACCCTATAACTTATTATTTTCATTAATTAAAGGTGCCAGCTCCGAATGATAAATTCTAAGCTCTCGGTTGGGCGGAGCGAAGCGGATGCCGGAGCGAAAATGTTATCATTCGAGCGTCACTTATGTTAGTTTATATAACCAGTCACTAATCTGCAGACCGGTTTATCTTCCTCTTCATCACTTATTTAATTTCAATATTATCTGATAATCTCCTAAATTTTGTTCAATTTCTCCATTACAAAAATGCCTAAATTATGCTATAATCTTTTAGCACTGTTAAAAAGAGGAGGAATATGGAAACAAAGAAAACAAGATGGGAACCATGCCGGTGAAGGCTCATTCTTAACTATGTCACTTCCCTATGATAATATCTATGATGGTACAGGCACTCTACAACGTAGTAGACAGCATCTTCGTGGCCCAGCTATCAGAGGAGGCGCTGACTGCGGTAACTCTGGTCTTTCCTATGCAAAACTTTATTATAGCCCTTGCTACGGGTACGGGAGTAGGCTTTAATGTACTTCTATCTCAAGGCCTCGGAGACTATGAAAAATCAGATTCTAGCTGCAAATGCAGGTGTCTTTTTGGTACTTATAAATACCATTATCTTTGTGCTTATAGGTCTCTTTGGCAGCAATCCATTTATCACAAGCCAGACAAGTGATGCTGCCATTCAGGCTGACGCCATTATCTACCTTCAGATAATCAGCTTCCTCTCTACAGGCTCCTTCTTACAGATTACAGGGGAACGCTTGCTTCAGGCTACAGGCCGCACTATGCTTAGTATGATATCCCAGATAGTTGGTGCCGTGGCAAATATCATCCTTGACCCTATTATGATATTTGGTCTCTTTGGTCGCCTAAAGTTAGGAGTGGCAGGACGCCTATGCCACAGTAATAGGTCAGTTCATAGTCGCGCTACAGGACTCTTCTTAAATGTAAAATACAACAAAGAAATCCACCTCTCCATAAAGCAAATTCTACACCCTCGTATGAGGATAATAAAGCCAATATACTTCATTGCTATACCTAGTATCCTTATGGTATCCATAGGCTCTGTTATGACCTATGCCATGAACATCATCCTCATTGCCTTTTCAACTACAGCGACTGCGGTCTTTGGTGTATACTTTAAGCTACAGTCCTTCTTCTTCCTGCCGGTATTTGGACTAAACAACGGCCTCATTCCTGTACTTTCCTATAACTATGGGGCTATGAACAAGAAGAGGATAGACGAGGCACTACGCTTTTCACTTGCTCTTGCCTTTGGCATAATGCTCGCAGGAACCCTGCTGCTTGAGGCTGTTCCGGGCGTCCTACTTGACATGTTCAATGCTGCTGATGATATGAAAAGCATGGGAATAATTGCACTTCGCACCATAGCCATCCATTTCCCACTGGCTGCCATCGGAATAGTGCTTAGCTCGGTTTTTCAGGCCTTCGCACAAAGTATATATTCTTTAATTATTTCGGTACGAGACAGCTTGTAGTCCTCATCCCCTGCCGCCTGGCTCCTTGCACAGACAGGTAATGTAAACAATGTATGGTGGTCATTTTTCATAGCGGAAATCATTTCATTCATCGCCTCAATCTACTTTTTTAAGAAGGTGTATAATAGTACAATCCGTCCTATTGAATCTATGCAGGGTGAGTAATTGAAACTGTGGCTTACATTCTATACAAGCACTTCCACAAGACAGAGTAAGCCCTGTAATAATGAATATAAGCAGCATTTTGGTAATTCCTGTTACATACAAGCCGCTTGACAAAAGGATTCTATATCTTTAACCTTTCACCGTCTTGTTTCCTATGCCCGCATACCGGCGGGCACTATTGTTCGAAATGCTTTATGTCACTGAAAATGAGGAATTTCTTATTAAATAAAAAAAGCGATTAGATTTTTTACTTTTCTAATCGCTCTTGTAAATATTTTTAAATTAGCTCTAAAACCAAGCAACTTTATTATCTCTAAATTGAGGTTCCTCACTATTTTCATAGGGATTATAATGATTGATGTTGCAACCGAATTCTTTTAGTTTCTTGATTTTATTCTCTTTTGTCCACTCAATCAACGATATACCATCAAATTCATCTATTCTCCCATCATTCATCTTGTTTTTTTGAAGTACCACTCCACAACTGTTTGATGTTCACTGTGAAAAAACTGCTTAATCTCCCAACAAATAACCTTTCCACGACTGTTCCATTCATTAAACCAATGCCTCACAGTTGTTCGATTTTCATATTTAGGACACCAACTTTCAGTATAAACAACATCTTCCGCAAATATATCATCTATTCCTAAATCTTGTTGTTTGAGCCACATATCAAACCATAATCTAATAATTCTTTCTCGCTCTTTCATTTTATCACCTTTTTCAATCTCAAATCATCTGATTTTTCATTCCAATTTTCATATCCAGTCGCCACTTCGGAACTTCTCCATCATCACCCCAGTATTCGTCTATCGAAACAATTTTACCATCTTCTATCCTAAGAAAAGAAGTTGCATGGGCGGAAATAGAACTATCCGTACCAAATACCCTAGTTACTGTAATAATTAAATCTCCTATTTCTTCTATGTCAGGTCCAAGCATCTCCTCAGATTTTTTTCAACCAGTCCACCTGCATGGTGAGCTGGCCGACCTTCTTTGCGTAAGCTTCTTTCTCTTTGCGCTCCTCGAGAGCTTTTCCTAGTTCTCCTCCCGCGTGTCGTCAAAGACCACAGACGCTTTCTCAAGGAACTCCCTTCTTCCAGTTTCGAAGGAGGTTAGACTGAATGCCATTTTTCGGTAGCAATGACATTCAGTTCCTTTTCTCCTTCAGAACCTCGAGGACGAGGTCGGATTTAAACTTTAGCACTAAAGTTTCTTCTTGTACGAGACATTTTTGAATCCTCCATGTTGGTTGTTCTAAGCATATCAGATTCATTAAAACTGTCTTAAAAAGTGTCTGTTTTACGGAACCATTATATTCTCAATTTTTCAAAATATAATTTATTTTTCATAATTAAAAACCGAAAATAACTTCTCTTTTCCTTCCTCATCCAATGAATATTGTTCCAATACTTCCCCATTTTCAATATGCACAATATATGTGCAGGTCTTCAAAATAAATTCCAGATCATGTGTAATTATCAGCAACAAATCAAGCTTAGGCTGTACCTGTTCCAGCAGTTTTGCCACCCGTTCCATCTGATGATAATCAAGCTCCACTCGTTGGCTCATCTAAACAAATCAGCTTTTCTATCACTATAAAGTGCAGATGCCATTGCAACTCTCTGCTTCTGCCCGCCTGACAATGCCATCGGGTGAGTATCTGCATAATTTGTTAAGTCCAACATAGACATCAGTCCATTTCTTTCCTCTACGTTCTTATTTTCACTGCCTAATGATATTTCTTCCTCCACACTATTTGTAAACAGCTGGTGGTTTATTTCCTGAAATACTTCAAAGCTTTCTTTTGCTCTTCTCTTTATTGGAAGAATATCATTTCCCTTACAATAGATTCCTTTTACCGATTTATTCATCCCACATAAACCATTCATAAAGGTGGATTTACCAGCACCATTATGACCAATTACTGCTATTTTTTCATGTAGCGGCAGCCTACACTCCTTAATCTTTAATACCGGCTCTTCTCCCTTTGTACCCTACAGGCAACCTCTTTCATGTAGATATGTTGTGCCGCATTCCAAGATTCCCTTTTACTTTTTTCACTAATATCTCTGTCTATTTTTTCTTGCCCCAGTTCTTCCTCATGCAATATATGGTAATCAAGTGAACGAAGTCCTTTTTCTCTTAATTCCTGCCCGGAGAGTTTTTTAAATGCTTCTATCGTATACTCTTGCGCAATTTCTCCGTCTTTTATATAGCAGACACGGTCTGCAAGTTCCATCAGGTAATAAAGTCTGTGTTCTGCAATAATAATGGTCTTACCCTGCTTTTTTAAGGTCTTTAATATTCTTTCAATGTCCTTTATCGCATCAAAATCCAAATTTGCAGAAGGCTCATCCAGCACATAAATATCCGGTCTTCCCGCATAAATACTTGCAAATGCAATTTTTTGTTTTTCGCCACCAGACAACTGCATAATATTGCGATTCTGCAAATCCTCCAGTTGAAACTGTTCTACACAATCTGCTACCCGTGCTTCAATTTCCTCTGTAGGAATCCCCTGATTTTCACAACCGAAAGCAATCTCACTAGAGGTATTCATATAAAAAAATTGAGATCTTGGGTTCTGAAATACACTTCCGCAAATTTTAGATATCTCTGCAAAGGGAATTTCATCCGTCTGCTTTCCCATTAATTCAATTTTTCCTGTTATTTCTCCTTCGTAAAAATAGGGCACAAGTCCATTTATCACACGAAGAATCGTGGTTTTTCCACATCCACTGATTCCTGTTAACAGAACACACTCCCCTTCTTTTACACTCATTGATATATTTTTTATGCCATTTTTCCGATTCACACCAGTATACTGAAATGACACATTTTCTAAACGAACTGCCTCCATAAATTTTTAATATCCTCCACATAACTTCGAAAAAACCACAATAGTCACGGAGCATACCATCACAAGATAATCTGCCATTTTCAATGAGACACGACACAAATTTGTTCTTTTGTTGTGCATGCCAAGCCCTCTTGCTAATGCCGCTGCTGCTAATTCTTCTCCAATCTTTACTGTTGAAAATAATAGTGGAACAATCATATATTCCATAGACTTTATCGGATGCGCAAAAATCTGCCCCTGCTCCTGTTCCAATGTTTCTCATACGCATAGCTGCGTATGTGATTCCATTCCTCCTTGACAGTAGGAAAGAATCGCACCAGCACAGCCAAAGGTATAATAATTACTTGCGGAACTCTTATTTTTTCCAGCGAAGCAATCATGACGTTGATTTCTGTGGTTGAAACAAAGAAATCAGCCGACATAATACAAAAGAAAAATTTGCGAAATGCAATAAACACAAGACACGCCAATGTAGATAACCATGGAACAGTTATTGCCGGCAAAATGCACTTATCTCCAAACAGCAAAAACGCAAATATCAGGTCATAATGAATGCATTTTTTCCACTTACCATTTGCCATGAATAACCCACTTACACAAGCTAATAGCACTAAGCTCCATTATCACATTTACACCAAATGTAATAGTGATATTGATTGCGAGGATGCATAGTATCTTTTGTTATTGGATTTAAAATTTCTCATGCAATTCCTGCCTTTTCAAAATGTTTCTTATTCATTTTTCCCAGCAACTAATCCGCCCACAACACCAGCGAGCAATTGTGTAAGCAATCATAACCGGGATAATCCAGAAGGTGTCATTGCTTTTTAATCCTTCTGCATATGCTTTCTCCCATAGATGCTACAACACCATCAAAAATAAGCATCTCTCATAAGCCAGATTGGGAAAAAAATGAACCAACAGGCCAGATGGAAAATACATAATATCCAATCAGACTCATCTTCTTGCTTGTATATCCACCCTGCTTTTTGTAATCAAGTCACTGATAAGACCTAATAATGAACAAAAATACAAACATAATCCACGAATTACCGGTAGTAAATACCATTAAAAATACCAATTAATACACCATGAGTCGTAATCATTCCAAAGGTTTTTTTACTTTTTGTAATGAAAAGCATATAAATAGGTGCACAAAAGAATTGCAATAAATGCTGGTAATAAAACATAAGTAATTGGTGCAAAAAGATATTACGGCAGTAAATACGAACATAACAACAAAATAAATTGCTGTAAAAATACCTGTGTTAATTAAATCCTTTGCTGATAATTTTTTTAATTTTTCCATTTTCAATAATCTCCTTTTTATAGTCCCTGTGTTGCATAAAGGCGTGAAAACACTCCCTGATTACGCAATAATTCCTCTGGAGTTCCCTGTTCTGCTACTTTCCCTCCATCCAAAACAACTATCTTATCTGCATTTGCAACTGTACGCATACGATGTGCAATTACTAACACTGTCTTTCCTGCCAACAGCGTAGAAAGAGCTTCCTGCACTAATGTCTCACTTTCTGCATCCATAGATGCTGTCGCTTCATCTAAAAGTACCACTGGTGCATTTTTAAGTAAGGCTCTTGCTATCGAGATACGTTGACGTTCTCCACCTGAAAGAAAGCTTCCGTTTTCACCAATGTTTGTATCATATCCTTCTGGCAATCGTTCAATAAATTCTTCACACTGTGCTGCTTGGGCAGCCGCTCTCACCTCTTCATCCGTTGCATCTTTTCTCCCCAGTCGAATATTCTCCATTACTGATTCATCAAAAAGCAAAACATCCTGAAAAACAATTGCAAAATTTTTAAGTAACGTCTCAGGCTCCACTTCGGAAATATCCACTCCACCTAATGTTATTTTTCCACTGTCAATATCCCAAAAACGTGCTGCCAGCTTGGAGACTGTAGACTTTCCACTTCCGGAAGGACCAACTAACGCTGTCACTTCTCCCTGTTTTGCTACGAAGGAAATTCCTGATAATACTTCTTCTGCATCCTCTTCTTTCTTATAAGAAAATACAACATCCCGAAACTCAATCTCATATCCTTGATTCGCACACACGCTTTTTCCTGTCTGAATCGATGTTGCTTCCATCTCTTTCATACGTTCCACACTAACTAATGCAGAAAAAATTTCCGACAAAAGCATAAAACAGCTGGAAAACGGATCATATATTCTTCCTGCTACAATCAGAAAAAGAGAAACATAGGAATCGTTAATGTCCCTCTGCAACAAAAATATCCACCTGCAAAAAGCACTGCAACCAGTCCAAAACGTACCACAAACTGGGCTGACTGCAAGAGCTGAACCCGGGATAAGTTCGTTTCTGAAAGAACACTTAACTACCTGAGCCAATTTTCCTTCCAACCCTTTTAAGTATTCGTCTTCCCTTGATGCAGATTTTAATTCCTGAATTGTATCCAAATATTCCTGCACACCATCATAAGCACTTCTTCTGCCTGCACATTCTCCACCTCTGCCTTCTGCTGTGCTTTTCTGGCAAGAAAAAGCACCAGGTTGCCAACGGAACAGGTAATAGAATGCATAGTCCCATACGATAATCGGTCACAATTAATCCAATTGATATTAAAAATAAAGGTCACAATTGTTCCAAACAGCATTGGCATTGCATTGGAAAATGTTCTCTCTAGCGCAGTACAATCTCCCATAATTGTTGTAGTCAGATCCGCAATATCTTTCTTTCCAAAAAAGGATAAAGGTAGTTTTCTCATTTTTTCTGCCAAAACAATTCTACGGTTTGCACTTTCTTCATAAGCAGTCGTATAGGTCTTGTTATACTGAACCCATTGTGCCGCAAAAATCAGTGTAAACAACACTACCGCTCCAATCAGATAGAACACGATATTCTTCTGTATTACAGGCTCTCCACTCTCGATAGAAAAAAGCATATCCTGTACCAACTTCATTAACAATCCTACCGGAATCATTAGACATAGATTATAAAACGCCGCTGCTATAATACCGCCTTTCAAGCTTTTTGCACCCTTATCGCTTAAAGCAAACATCTTTTTTAACATAGTCATCACCTCGTTTCCAACATGCCATTTTGTTGTCTTAATATAATCTTTCCACATATGTGCGTAAATTCCGTCTTTCTCCAGTAACGCTGTATGGTTTCCCTGCTCTGCAAGTTCTCCATCCTTCATTACAAGAATCTGGTCTACCCCCTGAATCGCCGACAATCGATGCGCAATCATAATCACCGTCTTTCCTTCTGTCAATTCGGTCAGTGCTTTCTGAATCTGTACTTCATTCTCCGGGTCAGCAAATGCTGTCGCCTCATCTAATACAATAATCGGAGCATCCTTTTAGATTGCTCTTGCAATTGCAATTCTCTGCACTTCTCCACCAGAAAGATACATCCTTTGCTTCCTACCACCGCATCAATTCCATCTTGAAATTTGCCAAAAATATCATCACATTGTGCCAGATGTGCGACATGTAATGCTTCTTCTCTATTGGCATCCCGCAGCCCTGCACAGATGTTGTCTAATAAAGACTCTTTAAAGAGCTTCAGATTCTGGAACACAAAAGGCAACGTTTTTCATCAAATCTGCCTGAGACAATTCTCTAACATCAACACCACCAATTTTTTATCTCTCCTTCTGTCACATCATAAAAACGTGGTATCAGGCTGGCAGTTGTACTTTTTCCACAACCTGAAGGTCCCACCAATGCTGTTGTTGTACCTTCCTTTACCACAAAAACCAAGATTTTTAACTGCTGGATTCAGAGCATTTTCATAAGAAAAAGGTTACATTCTCAAAAAAACAATATCATTACCCGTTTTCTGCTTCGGATTCTCTGCTTCACTCTGCTGCTCTGCATTTAAAATCATATCGATTCTGCGCATAGATTCCTGTGCCTGCATCTTATAGTTGCTCATATACATAATTTTTATTTAACATAACACCCTACATGCCGGCGTGAAAATCAGATAAAACAGAAAATTTTCCGTAAAAATGAACCATATTATCTGAAAAAAACACCTGACAGAACTGCCGCCGGTATTAATACCAGAAATGGTGAGTTAATTACTGCCGTAAATGCCACCACACCTGTACGACATCGCCATTGTAAATGCCATCGCATTATCACTATAATCCTTAATGGCTCTATTAAACTTTGTGAAAGACTGCACTGTCTGTCCAAATACTTTCACAACTGATATGCCTCGTATGTACTCCACTGCTTCATGATTCATTGTCTCTAATGAATCCTGATAGTTCTGCATAAATTTCATCTGTCTTTTCCCATTAACATAAACTGAAGCATAAAACCAATTCCAAACAATAACAGCAATGGAAGTCCAATGTGCCAGTCAAAGCACAGCATCAGGACTAAGCTTTGCAATCATTGTTACATATGCACCTACTAAATCTGGAAGCTGATGACCCTACATAACTTTTCCGCCTGTGTGCTATTTTTCATCAATAATTTTTCTTAATTTTCCACTTGGATTTGCATCAAAATAGCCCATCGGCATTTTTAGCAAGATGTGCAACGTCGCCATTTTCAGATTTTTTTCTCCATTTGGAATGCTCGCTGTATGAGAACACAGTAAGCATGCAAAAATAAATTATCAATCCTACTAATTCTGTCGCCAGTGCATAACCTCCCCAGCGCATTAATGCATTCACATTCAGCGGACTCCCAGTAAATACTGCTACCATCTCTTTGCGTAAAAATACACACATACATATGGAATTAAAATGAACAATGCACTTATTCCAGATAGTATATGAGATACCGTTAATAACCAGCGTTTTTTCCCTGCGAATGCCAAGAGCCTCTGGATTAGATCATCTTTTTTTCTTCATAACATATCCTCCTTTTTAACAAAAAAATGCGAGAGTTAGCTTAATCTAATCACTAGCACAATTATACGCAAAAGAAGTCTATAATTCTACTCCATTCTTTTTTTGTTTTATAGAAAATAGCCCGTTTTTATCTTCTTTTTCCTGTACTCTCTCGGCAATTCTCCATATACCGAATAAAAAGCCTTAGCGAATTTTGCTTTGCATTGGAATATCCTAATTCCATTGCAATATCACCAATCCGTCGTTCTCCCGTCAGCAGTTGGACTGCAGCCACATTCATACGATATCTTTTTAAGTATGCATAGAGTTTCTCCATATATTTCCATAAATATTTGATAAAAATATTTATATTAATTCCTGATGAAACTGCTAATTTCTCCACAGATATTTTTCATCAATATGAGAAATCAAGTACTCTTTTACCCCTTTGTTATCTGTACCTGTTCTCTATTAAAATATCTGCCATCGAAACGATTTTCAATCTGAGTCTTTTCTATATGGTAAAGTACCTCCATTACTTTAATTCTAAAATAATCCGTGCTTTCATCTCTTTTTCCCTGATATACTGCTTCAAATATATCAGCAAGTTCTTTTTGACGGCGGGCTGACATACCAGTGTTTTTTCTCCATTCATCAGACACATTAATCGTCCAAAGTCAATTCCAAACACCTGCATCAACTGTTGCACCTGCTGTGGTATTGCCTGCATATCTAATACTATAGACAGCCCTTCATACTTTTTAAGTGGAAAAGAAAAGCATACTGGTAAATACTCTGTTCCATTAATACTAAACTGCCCTTCCGACAGACAATCTAATGTCTGATTTGGGAACTGACATTCATATTGTCCTTTTCTACAATGACTAATGCTAATCATTTGCTCAGGGAAATTTTGGGTTGGAAATATATCGGAGTATCCATATCCATAAAGTATAAATACACTCCCTGGAAAGATATCATATATTGTCAATTCTCCTTTCCAGTACACCCATAATCAAGTTTTATGTAATTTACCTGCTCTGCTATCACTTTTGTCTCACTGCTGTACCACTTTTTATTCTTCACATTTCTCACCTCATTAGTATAGACTAACTCCAAAGTTACCACATATTTTATCCTTTGTCAAAAGCTAACCTCAAGGAGTTTGTGTCAAGTACTTGTGGTATTTTTCCAACTAAAAAGCAACTTAGTTTTGCACTTACCTTGGAATCCAGTCAAATAAATATAAGCGCTCAATAGAAATTCCAGTGACATATAATAAACTCCCAAAATCAGCTAGGACTTCAGCTGACTGTGGGAGTTTATATATTCTTTATCAAATGATGTGGACATCAAAATCAGTTTACATCCTATCCATGCTTCTATAACTTTATATCCGCCTCTTTAAATCCTCTATACACCTCTTTTTACAAAGCCTTCCTCATTAGTTATCTGAGGAAGATTTAACACAGAGTTACTATCTCCTTCTTCACTCTTTCTAAGGAAGCCTGTCTTAAGGTCTTCTTCGAGAGCTTGTAACAGCACTGTCATCAGTGAAATTCTCGGGACTCGAGGTATGAACCGGCAGTTACATCCCAGTTACAAAAGGCCTTAATACCGTATTTCTTTTTCATTTCTCTCAAACCAGTAATTGGTCTTATCAACTATGTACTTGCCTGTATCAGTACCAAAAGAAAGCAGGTTCTTCTTGAATTTTTCCACCTCAAATATTACCTTTTTGAGGCAGTTGTTTCCTGTAGCTATGCTGATAGGCACTCCAGAAGTTAATACCTTGAATGTAGCCTCATAATCCACAGAGAAATTTAACTCATTGATTGTAAGCCCACCCACGACTAAAGGGGATGTTATTCTCCCATAAGAGTGACTGATTTTACCTTGTTAAAAAGCCGTCTCATCCTTCACAAGAGCTCCTGCAATATTAGTAAGAGAGCCTGTTGCAAGTATATGTACCTCATCCTCTGAATTAAGGGTATCTATTATGAACTTGGTGGCTTCGTTATCATAATCCCACGGAGTCAGTCCTCCCTTATACACCTTTTATATCACTTCTTCCTATTTCCTTAAGAAAGCTTAAAGTATTGGCATATACTGTTTCAGTCTCGTTATTGCCGAAGCAGTTTGTAATTCCCAAGATTTCAACATCTTTGCATCCCAATAGATAAAGAAGAGTTAATCCATCATCCACATCGCAGTTTTTCTACACCTATAGTATTGTCACAGTCAAATATTATCTTTTTCATTACGCTTCCTCCAATAGTATAAAGTCATTGTTTTTCCTACTTATAAGCCTTACTTCATCACCATTTTTGATATCAAGCCCCTATGTATTCGCCGTGTGGAAGCCTTACCTTATACTCATGATCTCCCGCTTCCAGTACGAGCTCAGTAATCTCTCCTCTAAATGAAGTCTGCTTAAGTCTTACCTTTATCCCCAATTCTCCCTTGTTATCCACATCTAATTCGCTTGGACGAAGAAGAAGTTTATATTTCCCCGGCTTTTTATCAGTTCTGAAAGCTAATTATATCAGATGTAAAGGTGTTCCCTTCCACCTCGCCGCAAAAAGAGGTTCACATCGCCCTAACATAGTCGCAATTTCTCATCTTTTTGGACTGTTATACAGCCTCTCGGGACTGTCAATGGCAAGGATTCTCCCTTCTTCCATAAGGGCAAGCCTGTCAGATAGCTCCATAGCCCTCTTCTTTGTCATGGGTTATCATCACAGTTGTTATGCCATTTTCCCTGTGAAGCCTTCTTACAAGCTCTCCCATTTCCTTTCTGAGGTCTTCATCAAGGCTTGCAAATGGCTCATCTAAGAGGAGGAGCTTAGGCTCGGCACCAAGGGCTCTGGCAAGTGCCACCCTCTGCATCTGTCCTCCAGAGAGTCTGCTCACCTTCCTCTTCCCGAAGCCCGAGAGCCTTACCTGAGCTAAAAGCCTATCGACCTTTTCCTTGATTACTGCCTTGTCCATCTTCTTAAGCTTCATGGCAAAGGCGATGTTATCCTCACATTCATATGAGGAAATAGCCTTAAGTCCTGAAATACTATCACCGTCTGCCTTTTTCAGGTGGAAGCCCTACTACATTCTTATCAAAGATGTTTATATCTCCGTTATCAGTTTCTAAAAGTCCTGCTATACTCTTTATAAGGGTGGTCTTGCCACAGCCGCTTTTCCCGAGTATGGAGACAAATTCACCACTTTCTATCTCAAGGTTGATATCCTTAAGTATGTGGTTTTTCCCATAGCTTACATTCAATCCTTTTACACTTAAACTCATATTTCACCCTACCTGTGATACTCTATTTCCGCATTTTTTAGGAAGAGCTTTGCCAGTCTGTCAAAGCCCGCAAATATTACTATCGTCACTATCATAAATACCAGACTGTATATGCTGGCAAAGTTCCTCTCCCCTGCCCTGAATGTAAGGCACCATAATAACCGCAAAGGTATTGACATTGCCTCCTCCGATTAGGAGGGTTAAAAAGTACTGGCTAAAGGAAATGAGGTATGCTATGGTAAAGGCTGAGAGGATGACAGGAGTGAGATTTGGAAGGCTTACCCTTAAAAATGCCTTTACAGGGGAGCAGCCAAGCACCCTGGCCTGTTCTTCAAGCTTAAGGGACAATGCCCTTGTACCCTCTTCTATAAGCCTGGTTGCGTATGGAGCTGAGTAAATCACATGACATAGAATCACTCCCCATACATTACCTGCAAGTCCTATTCTAAGCAAGGTTACCTGTATACCCATTGCAAATACCGTGGTCGGTACAAGAAAAGGAAACATAACCAAGAAGCTAACCACTCCCTTAATCTTAAATTCGTAGAAGCTAAGCGCCCTCGCCGTCATAAGCCCTATAACCACTGAAATAGCCGCTACACTCAGAGATAGCACTATACTTAGCGCAAAGGTCTTCATCAGCTCAGAGTTCATCCTTATAAGGCTGTTGACCGCCCTTAGTGAGAAAGCCTGAGGAAAGAGTGAAGGCCAGGTAAATCTCTCCGTAAATACCCACATAAAAAGGGAAGAATTGGGAGGATGACTACTAGTGAAAATATTATTACTATAATCTTTCCAAATATGTTATTTCTTTTTCATTTGCCCTCCATATCTCTCACTGCTCTTCTTCATCAGTCTGAAATAAACAATGGCTGCAAATACCGAGATTACCGTAAGCACACCGTTATAAGCCATTGCATAAGGGCGGAGCCTAAGGTCAGGCTTTTGAAACTCTATATAGCTAAGTATTGGCAGTGCCTTTGGCTGTGTAGCCCCTAAGATTTGTGGAAGCTCATAGGCTCCAAGGGCATATACGAATATGATGAGGAAGGCACTTAGGATATTGCCAATACAAAGCGGAAGGCTGACCTTAATAAATGCTGTAAGCCTGCTTGCACCGAGGTTTATAGCTGCCTCTCCGAGGTTGCTGCTGATTGCCGCCATAAGAGTTATGACAAAGTAAATGACAAAGGGAGCCTCCTTCCATATATATGCAAGGATTACACCCACTCCTCCCGCATCATTTATAAAGAGGGGGAACTGGCTCTGGTCGCTTATGATGTTTAAATGAAATAACATCCTCGCAAGAAGACCATTCTGCGACATTACATTTACTATCATAAGGGCAACTATGGTGTGTGGCACTATTATAGGGAGCTTCACTATGGCGTTTATAAGTCCGTTTCGCTTCGTACTTATGAGCACATAGCACATAAATATCCCAATGAGGATAGACAAGACAGCAGATACTCCCGCTATCTTAAAGCTGTATATAAATGCCTGTATGCTTGCCTCTCTTCCCAGTATTTCCTTATAGTACATAAGTGTCGGAGTATATAACTTAAAAATCGGAATTACCCCAAGGCTTTGAGTAATTCCGATTACGATTCCTGTTATAAATACTGTTCCAAGTATAAGCTGAGGCACCAAAAGTAAATATGGTGTCAGTTTTTTCATTATTTTCCTACCACTTCTTCATTCCAGATTTCTTCAATGATTGGAACAAGGCCTGCAGGCATCTCAGGAAGTCTCTTTGAAAGGAGTTCAGCCTGGCTGATTACACCCTTGCCGATGTCTACGCTGTCAAAAGCCTTCTTCTGTTCGTCATTAAGCTTCTCATACTGAACAACAGGGATTGTTCTAAGAACCTTATACCTGTCTGCCTGAACCTCAGGATCCATCATTTCGTTGATAGCTACCTGTGCACCTGCGCTATTGCCTGAGTTAGACGCTATAGCGATATAGTTGGTATTACCGATGGTTCCCTTGTCAAACTGGAAGGTTCTTGTTGTATCTGTAAATGTACCATTTTCGATATTGGTAGCCACTCCAAAGGCTGAATAGCTCATTCCCATAACAAGTTCACCATCTGCAAACATCTTGGTAACTGCAGGATTATCAGCAGGGAAGGTCTTTCCTTCCTGCCAAAGATATGGGTTAAGCTTTCTAAGGTACTCAAGAGCCGGCTCGATAGCCTTCTTAACTGTAGCCTTATCTGCCTTCATATCAGCAAACTGTTCATAGCCTACTATATCGTAAATAACATTTCTTACAAAGGCTGAAGATGTGAAATCAGGAAGAGCAGCATAGGTAACCTTTCCCTTGTACTTCTTAGCGAATTCAAGAAGCTCATCTGTGTTCTTAGGTGTCTCAGGTGTAATCTTGCTGTCGTTGAAGAATACAAGCTGAGCCTTGCCGTAAGGAGCTTCATAGCCGTCTATAGGGTATGCAAAGTCATAGTAAGTCTCTTTGTCGTCTTTGTTGATGTAGGCTTCAAAGTTAGGTAGAGTCTCTGCAAATGGTCCGAAAAGCATGTTGTTTTCCTTTTGCAGTCTTGAAATTCTCTCCGTTTATCCATATCATATCGATATCGCCGTCCTTCTTGCCAGCCTGAAGCTCGCCTGAAAGCTGGCTAAGTATCTTGTCGATATCCATAGGAACTCTCTTTAAGGTAATATCATACTTATCTTTAAGTCTCTTAGCAAAGTACTCATCAAGCCGGGCATTTAGCTTATCGTTCCGCCCCAGCCGTAGAAGCTTACCTCAGTACCCTTTTGCGACCTCTACAAGCTTGTTAAAGTCACTTCCTTCAGTCTTAGATGAGCTGTGGATGCTGTAGATGCAGCAGAAGCAGTGCTCTTTTGTGGAAGCCACGCTTGTAGTGCTCTTTGCAGATGATGTCGCTTTTGCTTGATGCAGTATCGCTCTTTGCTCCACAGGTCGCAAGTGATACAACCATAGCCAGTGATAAAATACCTGCCAATAATTTCTTTTCATTAATTTCCTCCTTTTTACATAGCCTTTTGATAGGTTAAACGCAATTATCTTACATAGTAATCCATACAAAGTCAAATAGATAAAACAAATAAATACATCATATATAGTATACTTACTATATATCTTCCAACTCCCCTTCATTAAATAAGGCTTCTATTCCTCTGATGAAGCCATCTTCCAAGTACTGGGACAGCTTCTCCCTTGTACTTTTATTCATTATCTCCTTGTCTGCTTCCTTATACTGAACATACGCCATTGCGCACCAAGTCAGCCCTCTGAGACAGTTTATCTTAATGAAAGCCCGAATAGCTTCTCTTATTCCCTGTGTATCAAAGTAGTTTTCCGCTTTTTCTAAGTACCTGGTTATAAAGTTATCTATCTCTTTCTTAGTGAGGATGATATCAGTCTTCCAAAACGTGCTTGTTGGCGCTAAGAAATGCCCCTATATCCTGGGCAGGGAAGCCGTACACTGCCTTTTTCCCAGTCTATGAGATAGTTCTTACCCTCTTCATTTATTGAAGTTGGTCGAGTTAAGCTCAGTATTTATAAGGCATCTATACATTCCATCAAAGTTTATTTCACCTGATCTTGACATAGCCCAGCCCCTGATCCAAAAGACGCCTTATCCTTTTATGAATGTCTTTATCAAGGTGACTGCTCCTTGTATAGTGTCTAAACATCTCCTCACATTCATCAAGCACAAAGCTAAAGCCTGTGCCTGTCCTGATGAGTCCGTTATCAACAGGTAATTCCTGCCTGTGTATGTCTACAAGAATGTCTGCTGCCTTCCTTAGATCCTTTGTATAGTCAAGTGCCACTCCGGGCAGGTACTCCATCACAAGAATGCCGCTGTCAAGGTATCTTTTTCGCCGTCAACATAGTAAAGCTTCGGAGTCCTTCCTGAGTTCTCAAGGAGCCTCAGGGTATTTGCCTCATATTCAATCTGCTTATCAAGATGCATCTGAGAGCCCTGATTTATCCTTAAGACGAGCTTCTTACCTGATACCGGATGAGTGAAAACTAGGTTCACATTGTACTCACCTGCTGCAAGCATCTCGTACTTTTCTTCTATGGTTTCGGGAAGTCCAAGCCCCTCCCTGTATTTCTTGCTTTTTATAAGCGGTTTTATAAGTGTAGTATAATCCATCTTACCTCACATCCTTATACATTGCTGAAATTTCTTCTATATTTACTCCCTGCGGTACTTTCGCCCCTAAGGCGGTTCATCTTCCACATAAGCCTTAGCTTCCTTATAGGGCCTCCCTAAAGCGTCTTGCGCTTGTGTATATTCTATGCTTGCACATACCCAGCTTCACTCCCTTTTCCTTGAGGGTGAGGGAGAGCTGATAGTCCTCCATATCGGCAAGTCGGGTACATCCCTTATTTCCATAAACAAATCCCTGTCTATGACTATACCCTGGTCTCCAAACATTACTTTCCTGTCAAATACCCTGTGATTGCTGATGTACCTGCAGATAAACATAAGTGGAGAAAGGCTCTTAAAGGCTATACCAAAGCAGCCTGCCCTATACTTCTCCATCAGGTCAAGGATTTCTTCAAGCGGATGAGGTGGCAAAACGCTGTCACAGTGAAGGAAGAATAAAATGTCTGCCTCTACGCTAAGCGCTCCGAGGTTCATCTGGTTGTTGCGGCCTTTCTTAGAATGAAGCAGCCTGAACTTGCTCGCATCAATTAGTTCCAGTGTCTTATCCGTACTTCCGCCGTCCACAAAGACAATCTCACATCTATCCTTTATCCCATCAAGCTGATTCATAAGGCTTACAATGGTATCCTCTTCATTATAAGTAGGAATGATTATTGCTATCTTTTTATTTTCTTTAAGAAACTTTGCGGTATGGGTCTTCCTAAAGTCAGCATCAGTCCGCATTATATCATAATAAGCCTTTATATCCTCTTTGGTATCTATGTCTCTATGGCTTTTCCCTGTCCCAAGGCTTAGCCCCATATCCTTTATCTTCTGCTTGGTATTCTCATATACACTGCTTCCACCATAGCCTTCTATATCAAATATTTCCTTATTAGCCTTCTTCATCCCCACCAGATAATAGCCTCCATCCTCGGTAGGAGATAGGACTATGTCATTATTCTCTAGGTTTGTAAAGGAGCTTATTATATCCTCTGTAGAAAGAAGAGGAATATCAGTTCCGCTAAGACTAACCGCAGATGCACCTTCTGATAAGACCTCAGATATAGCATTATACATCTTATCTCCAAGGTCCTCTCCCCTCTGCTCTCTGTAGGTCTTATCCTCTCCGAATATATTTTTAATAACGCTTACATCTCCCTCAGGAAGATAGTAGATATAGGTCTTTACAGAGGCATCCAAGTCATTTATAGTTCGAGCCAGGTCTTTAAGCATGGCAGTATGGAGTCCCACGCACTGCTTTGGCGTATAGTAGGGAAGCAGGCGGGTCTTTGTCTTATGTTCCACAGGTATCCTTGTAAATACAATATAAGCCTTCATTCATCTGCTCCCTTTCTAAGCACTGTCTGCTGCTTCTTATTCTAACATAGGGCGGGAGTAAATTACAACCATATCATATTACAATTCCATATCTATCATTTTACTTAAACTTGGTCTTTGCCCTGTTGGTCCAGGAATTCTTATAATCCGCCTTCTCTCTCGTTCCAAGAATCATAGGGAGGAAATGGTCCATGTCACAGACCTCTACCTGAAAGAGTTCCTGCACAGGTACCACAGTAGCTGATAAGCTCTTCATGTCCCCTGTTCCTTTAGCTTTTTTAGGCATGTCATCTGCAAAGCTCTCTTTCCTTTACCATAGCACAGCCAGCCCATTCCACAGCACTGTACGTCCTTTACAAAGTTTGTCTTTTCACCTATAAAAAGGCTTAAGATACTCCATCCATTTTTGTTTTTCCTGTCCGGGCAAGGAAGGAAGATGTCGGCATTTACATCTATCTTGTTGCCAAGCCCGAGTTCAGCTAGCTTTTCATAGATTACGGTAATCTTACATCAGCCTCATCACCAAAGTGATAGTAACAGTTAGACAGAGCAAAATGAGTTCTTCTATTCCATAGTCTTTTAATATAGTCATTTATCCTGTCCATTATCTTATTCTCTTCCTTTACAAGACCAAGCTCTGCTATAGGGTTTTTGCCACAGCAGTCATAGACAGTATCTATGTCCGCCACATCCTTTAAGAGCTTTGAGAGGTAGGCTATAGTCTTTGGAAAGTAAGATGGGAAGTTACATCCCGGAAATAAAAGGCTCTTTGACTTTCCTTTTCTATAATTCTTAAATATATAGTTCTTCTTCTCAAAAAGTAATGCCCTGTAGCCCTTTTGCTTGAGACCGTACTTACCTTCTTTTACTTCATCAGTCCTCATATCAAGGATAATCTGCCTTCCATCTATGTCCTTCGGACAGACTCTTGTACATTCGCCGCAGAGGAAGCAGCTGTATTTTAACTCCTCTAAGCCTGTCCACATCCCCATAGTAATACCATACTTAGTGAGGAATGAACAGTGCTTGGTACAAAAGGTGGCAGTTTATACATTTACTTGCATCTGTATGCTTGATTTTTACCCATATTATTCTCCAATTTATCTCAAATTATTATTCATCTATATGTGTTTAGAAATTCCAGACGATTCTCTTAATTCATCTATAGCTTCATCTTATTCAGACTTTTTCTCAGAGCTTTCCTTGTTTTCTTCAGAAATTTCCTTCGGCATCTCCTTGTCTACCACGAACTTCCTAAAGAGGTAGGCTGTAAGGAAGACCACTACTGCAAGAGCTATCGCTATCCCAATATATAATACCCTGTTCTTACTGTCAGCAAAGCCCGCTGTTCCCACCGTATACATAGCAGTACCCGGGAGGATAAAGATAAAGGTAAATATAGAATAGGTAGATAGCTTTATGTCGGTAATTCCGTATGCAAAGTTCTGAAGATTGAAAGGAAAGAGTGGCACAAGCCTTGTTATCATAAGTACAAAGATTCCGTTTTTCTTCATATCATCAAAAAGATACTTTTTAAGATACTTATTCTTCATAGCCATAGGCTTAATCTGGTCTCTAAGAAAGAACCTTCCTGCTATAAAGGCTACTATTGCACCAATGCTCGCTGCCAGGGTACAAAGCAAGGTTCCCCAGAATGCGTCAAAGAGTATGCCTGCGACTATCGCAAAGCTCACCCTCGAAGGGCAAGAAGAACGTCGCCTGCAACGGTAGCACTACATAGATAACAGCAGCCCAGCAGGAAATTGTCAGCAACCACTGTCTTAAGCTCCATTAGCTTTTTCCATCTTTAGATATGAGGATAGCCCTAAGAAATGATTAGCAATCACGACTACAGCTATAATAAGTACAAATATAATTATCTTTTTCGTTGATTTATTTAGTTTCATCTTTTTCCCTCTCATCTGATTAAATTAAACTATATCAAATGTCTGTGTCTTTCAAAAATAGTACAAGTCTATAGGCATTCCTTTAATTTTACACGCAGCTATATTATTATTCAAATAGATTTTTATCTATAATTGTATGCATTTATCTGAAAATTACAATAAGTTTTTCATATTTTATATGTTTTTCATAAGGTATGTTATAATCCACTAGATGTGTAGGCTTTATAGTCATTATAAAGCCATTATTTACCTAAAAGAACGGAGGAAAGAAAATGAAAACAAAAAGAACTTTAATCGTCTGCACTTCTTTGTGCAACCATGGCACTTACTGTAGGTTGTGGCGGACAGTCCAGTGCAAACAAGACTTCAAGCACCACTGCTTCAGCTAAGGCTTCAAGCACTGCTGCTTCTACAACAAGCACTGTTTCTTCAAGCAAGGCTTCAAGTACAGCAAGTGCTGCAAAAAGCACAGCTTCTAACGCCGCTGCTGATGAAGTAGATGGCGTATCTCTTGCTAACCCAATTAAGATTGACAAGGAAGCTAAGACAGTTACAGTTTTATGTAGTGTAAACGGTCAGTACTTTACACAGCCAACCAGACACGCATCTGTATTTAAGGATGGCAGTAACGGTACAAAGTCAATATTCACAGCTTATGGCACTGCCCTTGATTTCTATGATGCACTCATTGCAATCGGTGCAAAAGAAGGCGGCAACATGACTGTAGACAATAAGGAAACCACTCACGTTGAGGGAGATCCTATCAAGTGTGAAGTTACCTGGAACGGTGCAGGTAAGTACTATGACTACAACGAAGTAATTATCGACAGCAACAAGAAACCTATTGAGATGAGATTTGGCGGAAACCGCAAGACTGCAGAAGCTAAGAACACAGGCTGCTTATCCTGCCTTGATTCTTGTCCTGTAGGTATCGTTTCAAATACTACTTATACATATGGCGCCGTTGAGACCAGAGGAGAGGTTGGCTTTACCGGTAATGCTGATGTTCTTCCTGAAGATGGAACTTATGTAGCTGTTAAGTATACACTCGAGAAGTAATTTAATAACCAATGCCACAGGCAGAGCCAATTTAGCCTTTTGCACTAAACTGCATGCCTGTGGCTTCTTTCCTAAAAGGAGGACATTGTGAGAAAGTTAAGAGCCATATTTTACAACGCTACTATGTGCTTACTCTATAGCTTACATCCTCGGTATCTTATTTTCACTTAGTAATAGCTACCAGATGATGATTAACCTTGCTTTGGTTATGTACATACCTGTTGCCTTCGGCATCATGCTTGGTATTGCATTCAACAATATCACAACAAAATACCTTTTCTTCATCTATGAAGGTATTCTTATCGTGATGGCACTTATATTTGGTAAGATACCAAATATCCTTTACTTAACTAAAGAAGCGCTTAGTTTACCACCAAACGTATCAGTTAACGCAATGAAGGTGCCTTTCATCATCTTTGTCGTAGTTGTAAATATCATAAATATCTACATAACCCTTACACTCGGTAAATATCAGAAGATATATACCAAAGCAGAGCTTAAGGAAATCAAAGAAAAAGAGGCTAAGCTTAGTGACCTCAGAGAAGAAAAGAGCGAAGAAGAAATTCGTGAAATCAAGAGTAAGAGAAAGAAACTTAGATATATTGCGCTTGCAGGCATTGTAATCTTCTTCATCGTTTACTTTGCTTTTGCAGACTTTAGAAATAATCTCAATACTGCTTTTGCTACCATATCAAAGCTTGATACAACTGTAGTTATAGAGTATCTTAAGTCATTTGGTCCTCTTACCGCTGTAGTTTCATTCATACTTATGATACTTCAGTCAATAGCGTACTCCCTATCCCCTGCCTTCCTCATCACCCTTTCAAATGCAGCCATCTTCGGCTGGGTATGGGGTGCGGTTCTCTCCTGGTCTTCAGCAATGGTAGGTGCAGCTCTCTGCTTCTTCCTTGCAAGAGCACTTGGTAGAGATGTAGTAGAGAAACTTACCAGCAAGGGTGCTATGGAAAGCGTAGACGTATTCTTTGAAAGATATGGAAAATATGCAATCTTAATCTGCCGTCTCCTTCCTTTCGTATCATTTGACTTTGTAGCTACGGCGCAGGTCTTACCAATATGGGCTTCTGGTCTTTCTTTATTGCTACAGGTATAGGCCAGCTTCCTGCAACCATCGTTTATTCTTATGTAGGCGGTACACTTTCAGGTGGAGCACAGAAGCTTTTCGTAGGCCTCCTTTCACTCTTTGCACTTTCAATCGTAATCGGTATAATCAAGAAAATCTATAACGATAAGCACAAGGTAGAGAAGGAAAAAGGAATCGAGCTTCCTACTGAAGAATAAAAACTTATGCCATAAATATATCTCTTTTAGATGTGTATAAGAATATCAGAGAAGATTTTGCAAATCGGGTAGGAGGTAGATAATTATTTTATTCATCGATTCTCACACCACCGTGCGTACCGTTCGGTACACGGCGGTTCTTTAGTTTTTCACATATTTTCATATAGTACTCTGTGAATGTCGGATAGCCGAGTTCACGGAGTTTCTTATTGTTAAATGCAGTCTGTAATACAAAGTATCCACACACAATACCAGTTTCCATTTCTGCATATTTGCGCATATCCACGCTTTCTCTTCATCTACACCCTAACTTCTTTTAGTTCTTTGAATTTAGTCTTTACTTTCTTCCATTGTTTCCAGTAGATTGTCCTTATTTTATGTCTCAGCCATTCGTCAGTTCTAATAAGGATACTCTTTATATCTGCAAGCCCAAAGTAATTGACAACCACGTATATAAAGCGTAAGTTTCATTGCCCTGTATGAATTACTCCATCCGTTACTTCTTTTGTCAGTTCCCTTATTCTGTCTTTCATCTTAGCTACTGACTTTGGGTGTATCCTCAGTCTGCATTCCCCTTGTACCTATAAAAGCTGTACCCTAGGTATTTGACCTTGCTGATATGCGCCACGCAGGTTTTCTCTTGTTTACTTTAAGAAACAGTTTACCTTCTATATATGGCGTGATATTGCGTAGGTTCTCTCTGCACTCTTTCTGCTTTCTACAAAATATCATACAGTCATCTGCATATCTGACGTATCTGTGTCCCTTCGCACCAATTCCTTATCCAGCTCATTTAGCATTATGTTGCTAGCTACCAGGGCTATGGACCACCCTTGCGGTACTCCCTACCTCGGTCCTTTTCAAATACTCCTCTGCTTATCACTCCTGCATTGAGGTACTTGTGAATAAGTGATATAACCTTCCGTCTCTGATGGTTCGTGATAGTACTTCAATAAGCTTTACTTTTGGCATACTGTGTCAAAGAACTTCTAAATCCATATCTACCACATATACATATCCATCATTTACGTTTGTCTGACACCTCTTTAGTGCATCGTGCCCTTCTGTTTGGACGAAACTCGTAGCTGTCTTCTGAAAACTGTTTCTGTAAACTAGAGTTAGCACCTGTGATTGCCTGCTGAAAAACTCTGTCAACAAACCGTTGGTACTCCCAGTTTTTCTAAACTCACCCTTTGTTTCTTTCTGGTATTTCCACCCTTCGACAGGATTGGGTTTATATTTTCCCTTCCATCAACTGCTGTTTAGTCGCTTTCCGTTGTTTCTGAGAAACGCCAGAAGTTCATCTACGTTCATCCCATCCACTCCGCCTGCTCCTTTTATTCGATTTTTACCTTTTGTACGCTTTGTTAAGGTTATCGTTTGATAAAATCTCTTCCATCAGTTTGTCCGTCTGAAAATTCAGTGATGGTGTCGTTTCTTTTCAGTAATCCTCTCGATGGTCGGACACTTCTGCATACTCTTTCTGTTCCGCAGATACCATTTGCAGATAGTCCTCTATATAAGTTGTCTGTCCTTAACTCCATCATTGGTTACATTCATTTACTAACACCTCCTAAAGTTCAGTCCTTCCCATTATGTTTGCAAACCGTAATGGTACTATGACTTTTGCTGACTTCTTTGCCATTCGTTGTTACTATGGCTTCTTACTCTGTTTCCACCACTGGCAAGACCTCCCTCGGTACCACACGTTTCTTTCTCCCCACCCATCTGCCACATTTACCATAGCTAATCCCGAGTAGTTATTGGACTTCAGTTTGTGCAAAGAACCTTATCCTTAGCCATAGCCTGATGTGATTTCTATTCGTCAGACTGGAGATTTGCCATCCGACTTCCTTCAGATTCCACTCACGATGGACACCCTTGTCTTCGGCTGTATCCTTCCCACTACTAGGGCGGATTAGGACTTTCACCCTTTAGAAACGTAGCTGTCATAAGACATACTGACAAACGGCTGTCTGCTGGAATGTAGACAGCCCGTTTTTCTTTTCTATGTAAAGTTTTTGTAAAATGAGGGCATCAAAACATATGACACCCTCATCTTTTATTTCTTTGTCTAGGCTTATAAATCCCGTCTTACTGAATATAATGTAAAATCAGCTCAACTGTAGCCATAAGACCCTGTATGTGTGTTCTCTCCATACCATGAGAAGCTGCAACACCAGGTCCTATAAGGGCACAGCGCACATCATGTCCTGACCTCCAGGCTGCGATGGCATCTGAGGAATACATAGGATAGATGTCGGTAACATAAGGGAGATTATGCTTTTTGCTAAGCTCTACAAGCTTTGGTTGTCATGTCATAGTCGTAAGGACCTGAGCTGTCCTTTGCACAGATAGACACATCTGTCTCCCTGCAGTTAAGGTCATCTCCTATACAGCCCATATCCACTACCAAAAGCTCCTTCATGTCCTTTGGAAGAGTAGCACCACCGTAGCCTATCTCCTCATGAACTGAGAAGCAGAGGTAGGTCTTGTGCTTTGGCTTAATGCCAAGCTCCTTAAATATGGTAAGCAGAGTAATGAAGATACCTGCGCAGGCCTTATCATCTATAAAGCGTGACTTAAGGAAGCCTGAGGAAGTAAAGGTAGTCTTAGGGTCGTAGCAGACAAAGTCTCCTGCGGCTATGCCAAGCTTCACTACATCTTCCTTGGAGCGAACCACCTCATCCAGACGGATAACCATATTTTCAGCTTCTCTTGGGTGGGTATTGGCATCCTTAAATACGTGCTTGGCTGGAGTTTCTGATATAACCGTTCCCTCATACACCTTGCCTTCTCTTGTGTATATACGGCAGTATTCACCATCAAGGCTAGGTGTGACAGGTGAGCCTACTACTGTAAAAGCAAGGTCTCCGTTAGGCTTGATTGAGCGAACCATAAGCCCCAGTGTATCCAGATGAGCTGACATGCCAAGAGGAGCAGTATCATCCTCCCTTCAACCTCAACCACCACATTGCCCAGATTGTTCTGCGTACATTTGTAGCCAAGGTCAGTTACCATCTTCTTAACTCAGCTCAGCAGCATTATGGGTGAAGCCTGATGGGCTGTCAACACTCATAAGTGCCTTGATATTGCTTATAAGAAGCTCTTCATATTTCTTTAGTTCCATAGCGTAAACCTCCGTAAATGTGATTGTTATGTGAATAATATACAATGTTCCAACAAATAATCTACCACATTTAGGGATAAATAACAAGGGCTATGACATAATTGCCATAACCCTGTATTTTTGTAAGGATTACTAGGCCTTAGCTTACAATCCTATATCAAATTTATAAACATCCGCTTGTGCACTACTTTCGCTATTAAATCAGGCAGAATATTACAGCTTAAACTTCTGTACTGCTTCTTCAAGTCCCTTAGCCATCTCAGGAAGTTTCTCTGCGGAGCTCTCGATGATGGAGGTTGAAGCTGCCTGCTCTTCAACAGATGCGAGGCATTCCTCTGTGGTCTGCAGCATTCTCTTCAGATACAGCCGCAAGTCCTTCAACTATCTCAGAAAGCTCTCCTCTTGCATCTTCAAGCTCTTTCTCTGAGTCATTTAATTTGCCTATTATGGTCTTGGTTACATCTATCTCATCGGAGATGTATACAAACTGTTTCTCTGTCTCATCTACACAGGTAACCTGCTCGCCAACGACTGTCTTTACCTCTTCCATTATGTCTACAGCTTCCTTGGTTCTCTCTGAAAGGTTGCGGACAACCACCACGATTTCCTCGGTGAACTTGTCTGTCTGTTCTGCAAGCTTCCTGATCTCATCAGCAACCACAGCAAAACCCTTTCCGGCCTCTCCAGCTCTTGCAGCCTCTATGGCAGCGTTTAGTGCAAGGAGGTTGGTCTGTCCTGCTATTGACTTAATCATGTCGCTGCTTCATCTATCTTCTTGGCGCCTTCATCGGTTCTTTTCTATTACCTCACTTACCTTAAGTGCTGATTCTTCAACCTTGGCGGTAGTGTTTATAAGGTCTTTAATAGCAGATATACCCTTTTCCTTGGCATCATATACACCATCTGAAGATTGGTTAGCTCTACCATAGACTCTTCATTTGCCCTAAGTGCCTCGCCCATGCTCTGCATAGCCTTGGTACCTCTTTGCATATCCTCTGCCTGGTGCATAGCCCCTATAGAGATACCGTCTACTGCCTTGGTAAGCTCATCAGAAGCCTTTGCAGTACTCTTTGCATTGTCTGCTATTTCATCGGATACGTCGTGTATATGACCTGACACCTCTCTGATGTTAAGTACGATGTCTCTAAGCCTCTCAACTACCTTCTCAGTACCTCTTGATATAGAGCCAATCTCGTCTTTTCTTCCTGAATTCTTGCTGATTCCTGCCTTAACTTCCTCGCTAAAGTCATAGTCTGCAAGCTTCTCCATGTCTTTTCCAAGTGCTGCGATAGGACTTGTGATAGACTTGATTATCCAAAGGAGAAGACCTAAGATAAGTACGAAGAAGAACGCGCCAAGGCCTATCATAAACACGCTTAGCTTATGCACTCCACTCATAACCTCTGTCTCAGGAACGCTTACAACCAAGGTCCAGTCTGTACCAATAATATCATACTTGGAGTTTACTCTCTTTACACCATCTTCTACTGAGTAAAAGGTCTTGTCCTCACCTTCAAGTATAGGATCCACAAGGTCTGCCTTGCTTCCATCCTCTATTTTACTTAATTCTTCAGAAGGCTCGTAGTCCTTATAAGATACGATATATCCTTCGCTGTCAATAACATAGGCAAAGCCGGTATCATAAAGCTTGATTCCATTTATTAGTTCTTTTATATCCTTCATAAATATGTCTATACCAAGCACACCTATGGTCTTATCATCTTTTTTAATCTGTGTGGAAACAGTTATAACGGTTTCCCCACTTGAGGCATCCTCATAAGGAATCGATACATAAGGATGGTCATACTCCATAGCATCCTTGTACCAATCTCTTTCTCTTGGGTCGTAGTCCTTGTCTACTGGCAGCTGATCACCGCTTAGATAGCGCTTGTCATCAAATCCCACAAAAGCCGCAAGGATTTCACTGTTTTTGTCTGTTATAGCTATCAGTTCTTTATAAAAGCTTATCATCTGAAAGATCAGACAATGCTATAGTCTCTGACAACATATTAGCATAAGCAACCTCTTTTGTGATAAAGGTCTCTATGTCAGAGCCATATTTTGTTGCGGTAGCAAGCATCTCACTCTTGCTTAGATCCTCCACCATTCTGCTTGAATATACATATGAGCTCCCTGCAATCAGCAAAAATAGCCATAAGTATGGGAAAAGCAATAAAAGCCAACATCCTTGTTTTTTAATCTTCATTTTAAAACCTCCAAAATTTTATTGTTTTTCTTTTCTGCGTCCGGTCTTATCGCATTTAACCAGATGCACTTTATTATAAATACTCATGAAACATTTTTGCTGTTTCCGTATATATGTCAGATTAAACTATTAACCTGTAATCATGAATAATTATCTTCTAAAACTAAGCTTCACCTTTTTGTCTGAAAAGGCTTACAGCCCTTCTTTCCATTTCTTCCCTTCTTCTAATATTGGAAGGGCTTCCCTCACAAACGAAGGAAGTTCTCCATGTTCCTCTAAGCTCTTCTTTACTTTACCGTTTTCATCAATACTTATACCGTGAGCAGACCTCCTCTCATCTTTGGCTGCTGCAAGGGCAAGTCCTCCAAAGATGAGATTGGTTAAAATGGTAACAGAGCAAAAAGTAATTATTACAACATTTTTCCTCAGGTCTGCCACGATATTTTTCATACAATATCTGCTCCGGTTCTTTTTTGGTTAATCAGGTATGATACTTGCTTAAAGCTGTTTCTTGAACTCTTCAATCATAGTGTCGAATACGCCAATCTGGTGTGAGAGCTCCTTAATCTGCTCTACATAGAGTCCAACACTGCCATTTACCTCGCTTACGGCTGATGAATTCTCGTCAGCAATTGAGGTAAGTGTCTGTATATTCTCAAAAAGCTCTGTGATGGACTCTGCCTCATCGTTTAGCTTCTTAGAGTTGTCAATCATAAGCACAGATACTGCCTGAAGGTTGTCATTTGATACCTGTGAGGTTTCTACAGCCTTATCAAGCGACTCATTTTCTGCTGCAAGCACCTGATACTGGTTGTCTATACCTGATACTACTTCTTTCATGTTAGATACAAAGCCTGTAAGGTTGTTGTTGATTTCCTCAACAGCCTTGTCTGTCTCTACTGAAAGCTTTCTTACTTCCTCTGCTACCACCGCAAAGCCTTTTCCTGCTTCTCCTGCTCTTGTCGACTCTATGGAAGCATTGAGTGCGAGAAGATTAATCTGGCTTGCTATACCCGAAACTATAGATACAATCTGAACCATCTTGTCTGCATCATTTTGAAGCTCAGCACGCTTTTCTGATTGTTCCAAGTCCGTCAAGAACTCCGTTTATCTCTGATGCAGTCTTCTTAACTCCTGCAAAGCTTTCCTCGATACCCTTCATAGCATCTTCTATTTTTTTACTCTATTATCCTGACTTTCTTCAGATATCTCAGTGATATTATGTCACTTCCGTTTAAGACATTTACAAGGCGCTCAGTTTCACTTGCCTGTCTGCTTGTATCCTCTGTAATCTTGCCCATAATGCCCTTGATATTATCGGAGGTACTTCTCATGTTGCCTGAAATCTCACCAAGTGAGTGGTTAAAAGCCATACATCTCATCAACCACAGCATTGAAGTCGATAAAGTCTTTCTGTACTACTTCCTTTCACCTGTGATATTTCTCCGGCAAGCTCTTCATATTCATCGCCACTCTCAAGCATCATATGGGTGATAAATCTTCTTCTTTAAGTCTTCAATCTCTTCACGGAGCTCTCTTACAGGTCTTGCAAAAGTGAACCTAAAACTGCTGGTACAATTCCCTGAAACCAAGGTAACAACAGCCGGCTCCCAGCCAAAAACCAAAGGAGACAAAGCTTTGCCACTCCCACTCCAAGATGGTAAAGAGCGAAGTCTTTGCTACGGTATTTTTTTAATAAAGCCAAGTGAAAGAGCCTTGTTTAACTTATAGTTCTTTTGTATAAGAAATAGGCTTCTCAAAGGTAAGCTCAAGCTTAGCTCAGGTCCGTTCTGGCTGATTAGCTTTACATCTACCTTTTCATTAAAAGTGTGCAAATACACCCTTTAAGAGTCCTTTTAAGATAATCTCCCAGCTGTCTCTTAGAGCGGTACACAAGCTGTGCCCTGTGTGAATCAATAGGTGTCAGGTCAAGTGCAGGAGGAGTTGCCCCTTTAAATCTCTTCATTACTATAACATGTACATCATTCATTGACTTTAAGAAATGATATGCATTCTCGTGTCTGAAAAATCCGGATAAAATTTTTTCGAAGGTTCTTATATTCTCCCTTCCCATTATCTCCCATATCTGCTCGTGGCTGTTTCCTGTCTTCTGTCCTAAGTACTCTACCATTCCGAGTGCCATACTATCATCTACGTCTTCAAGTGGGGAAAAATGTGATCCGGCTTCAATCCGTATTTCTCAAAGGCTTCATTTACTACCTTGTCTCCGAAAAGTCTTCTTCCTGAGGGTCATCCAAGAGGCTACTACAGTACCTTTTCATAGCTTTTTCTCCTTAATATTTAATTAATAATAACTTCATAATTCATGATGTAAAAAGTCATGGAGTTTCACACCTGATGACTTTATCGGTTAATATTAAGAAAAACTTAGTACGCATTTTTCACAAAATGTGAAGGATTATTTTGATTTATTATAGAAATACATCCATATGCCCATCGCAAAGATGATGGCATAGCCTGTAAAGCTCATCCCATCAGGAAGCTGGCCTAAGAAGATGAAGCCCAGAAGGGCTGACACTATTATCTGGTTGTAGTCATAGATTGATATCTCTTTTGCAGGAGCGTAGTAATAGCCTTCGTGATTGCAAGCTGTCCTACGGTCGCTGACCACACCACTTAGAATAAGCATAGCAGTCTGATGAAGGCTCATAGGGGCATAATTCATTACTACAAAAGGCAGGCAGAATAGACAGGAAAATGCTGAGAAGAAGAATACAATGAGGCTGCCATTTACCCCTCTCTTGCCCTAAGATACGAACCATAGTATAGGCGGCTCCCGCTCCTACCCCTCCAAGTGCACCTATGAGGGCAGGAAACATGGATACATTGCCTGTTGGCTTTATTATAAAAAGTGCTCCTACAAAGGCGCCAAATACGGCCACTCCCTGGAATATGCTTATCTTTTCTTTAAGCAGTATAAATGAGAAAATAATAACAAAGAAGGGCGCGAGCTTATTTAACATATTGAGCATCTGAGAGCTTTAGGTGGTCTAAGGGCATAAAAATTACAGACTATGCCAAGTGTGCCAAAGCCTGCCCTTAATATCAAAAACTTCAAATCGCCTTTGTCTATATGTAATTTACCTTTAAGCCCCCTAAGCCCTGCCCCTGCGATAAAACACAGGGACAATGTTTCTAAAAAGGCTTTTTGTATGGTGGGGATACTTCCTGCAAGATTGACAAAAGAGCCCCATAAGGGCAAAGCCAAATCCCTGCCAGAAGGATAAATAGTATTCCTTTTTGTTTGGATGAAATATTCATCAGTTTGCTCCTTTTAAGCTGCTTCTATGCTTTCGCCTGCAAACCTCTTCATAATAGGAGAAGAGTCCGGCAGACACTTAATCGCAGTCAGTGAAGTAATGATTCCTAAAAGCACTCCTCCGATTACATCGCTAGGATAGTGGATACCTACATACAGCCTGGAAAATCCCATCAGCGAGGCAAGTGCAATCGCAAGGATTCCGTATTTTTTTGGCATCTTAAGGAAGATAACCACAGCTACTGCAAAGGCACTTCCCGTATGCCCCGAAGGGAAGGAAAAATCAGGTGCCCGTCCGACTAGGAGGGTAAGCCCCTGTATCACCTCATAGGGCCTGATTCTTGCTGTCAGGTTCTTAAGTATGAGGTTTGCAATAATAAACTCAAGGAGTAGCGAAGCAAACATCAGTATGCCTACCTTCCTAAGCCTCTTAAAGTAAAGAAAAATAAGCACTAAAAGTATGCAGGATATGCCCGCATTGTTTGACAAGGTAAATGGTATGAGAATCGCATCAAGTATGGGATTCCTCACATTGTCCTGTAAAAACAACAATATACTGTTTTCAAAATTCAATAAACTTTCTATCATACATTACCCGTAACTTAACTACAGAGAGTTTACCTCTCTATAAATCTAAGTATTCCTTTCTTCCTTTTTCGTCGTCCTTATAAACACCGGCATCCGTGAGAACTTCAGAGAATACAAGTCCTATTTCCTGTCTTATTATCTCTTCTGCATTATCCTTATTAAAGTCCTTATGTTTAGCCATAAATTCATCCACCCAGTCAGCATGCTTACCAAGCACCTCATCCTCCCTTATGTCCTTGCCTTCAAGGAGCGCAGTCCTTAGGCTGTCCATCTCAGACTTAAGCCTGCCGGGAAGCACGGCCAGTCCCATAACTTCAATGAGACCGATATTTTCCTTCTTGATATGGTGGAGCTTATCGTGAGGATGGAAGATACCAAGAGGATATTCCACTGTGGTTCTGTTGTTTCTAAGTACCAGGGTCTATCTCAAAAGTCTTCTCCCTTCTCCTTGCAATAGGAGTGATAGTGTTGTGTGGCTCTCCGTCACTCTCAGCAAGCACATCTACAGCCTCGTCCGAGTAGCCTCTCCATATGCCAGTATCTTATCTGCAAGTTCGGCTATTTTCTTATAATCTTTTCCTGTAAGCCTGATAACAGACATAGGCCAGTCTACAACTCCAGCCTTAATATCCTCATAGCCCTTAAACCTGACCTTTTCTCTAAGTCCTGCCCTTGCCATAGGGAATTCATAGTTTTCCTCCCTGGAAAATGGTCGTGGGTAAGGATGGAGCCTCCACTATAGGCAAATCTGCATTGGAGCCTGCCATATAATGAGGAAACTGCTCAGTAAATTCAAGGAGCTTTTAAAAAGACCGCCCTGTCTATCTTCATAGGAACATGCCTCTCATTTAAGATGATGCAGTGCTCATTGTAATACACATAAGGGGAGTACTGTAGAAATAATTCTCCCCGACAGCGTAAGTGGTATGAGTCTGTGATTCTCCCTTGCAGGCTTGTTCATATCTCCTGCAAAGCCCTCATTTTCCCTACAAAGCAGGCACTTAGGGTAGCCTGTCTGCACAAGCTTCTTGGCTGCAGCTATCGCCTTAGGGTCTTTCTCAGGCTTTTGAGAGGGTTGATGGTTATATCAAGCTTTCCATAAGGAGAATCAGCCTGCCACTTCACATCCTTAACTATCCTGTCTTCCCTGATATAATTGGTAGCCTTGCTAAAGTCATAGTACCAGTCTGTGGCTTCTTTAGGGCTTTTCTTAAGCAGTTCATTGAATTTTCTAACTATCTCGGAAGGCCTGCCAAGAAGGCAGTCCATCACCTTTGTGTCAAATAAATCCTGCTCGGTAATGGAGTCACTTACTAAGCCCGTATCCAGCGCATACTGTATTATGTCTGAAAGAATACAGACTAGTTCTTCCCTACACTCAACAACCTCACCATTTCCCTCGTAGAAGGCAGGCAAAAGGGTGTAGAAAGCTCTGTTTCTTGTGTAATCGATGTCTTCTTTCTCAAGTAAGCCTTTCTTAAGTCCATATCCAATCAATCTGTCAATTGCCTTATAAATCATAATCTTTCCCCTTAGTCTCAAAAATGTTGGTGTTTAACACCTTCTATTATCTACAAATCTCAGCTAAGGTCAAGTAGTTGTTAACTCTGTGTAAATATAATGTTTAAGTTTATTCACAACTAAGCGAAAGAGAACAGCAGCTAAGCTGTTCTCCATAAGAGTATATTAATTGTACAATCTTTGTTTCTAAAAATTTCCAATATTTCTCTTAAATCTGTCCAAGGATAATGCTTATTATCAGGGCTTAATATAATCATCATAAGATATGCAATAAAGTAAAGACATTGATTTCCTTCTCGCTATCATCGAAGTAATTAAACAAAAACTTTAGATGCAAAATATAAATCTATAATCAAAGTGCTTATTACAATGCTTAATCATGTTTTTGCTTTTTGACAGTTTTAAGAATTTAACTTCATCTAACGTTAAATTGATACAATATAACATCATCAAAAGGCAATAACAGCTACAGCAAATTACTAGCTAGCCCGTGGCTGAAAAATGCCAAAACCCTATAAGAGCACTTATTTGTATTAAAAATGCGAGCTGGTATATCAATGATGGTTTTTATAACGAGTTTCATCAAGTCTCCTTCCTGAATAATATATTCAATAATCTTTAGAAACATCAACCTTTCTTAAAATAGCATTGCATAATGGTATATTTAATACCAGCATAATAGTGCACAGAAATGCTAAACCATCATCATTCAAAATGCTGAATCCCTTATAAATTCTCTGCCTATAAAGAACAGTTCCAAAATTAAAATACCTAATTTAATACTCCTTATATTATTATCCATTGATAGCTTAAAATATGAGATTTTATTTAATAATTTATTGGATAAATGAACTATTATAAGTGCAATAACAGGTATAAGAAAAACTATACTTCATCATACAGATAATAATTTAACTCCACTACACTAAGGCACGATGCAATTGCAAAATAAGAAATAAAAATATTAAAACCTATTCTAAATGCCAATTTCATCTTACTCCTCCAACTTACTTAAGTCAACTGTATTGGTAATTACAAAAATCTCTTTCCTTTTGTGACGACATAAGCCTACAATGGCTATACTCGCCTTTTTGTATAATTATAAGCAAAAACAAGCACCAACACAACATTTTTAAAAACTAACACACTTTATGTTGTTATTTGAAGAATTAAAAGTCCACATTAGTATGGATTTTACTTTTTCCATATTCGGAATGTATCCGTTGCTACTGTTTACTACGTGGTAAACAAAAGAAATCCACACTTGTATGACTGATTATAGTATTATTTCTGGTGAGTGCCAGCAAAAATGCCGTCACTTTTTGATAAGCTAGATAATAATCACTAAAAAGGATAAGCATCTTTTGGAAATTCTTTGTCATCCAATTCAGATAATATCGGGATTCCCGTTATTAATCTATCCTTCCAAAAATCCAATTCGTATATACTGTGATTAGCAGAAAATTTAATAAGTAATAAAATTATTTTATCTCTTTCCCTAATACTTATGCCATTTTCAAGACAAAATAGACTAGCTGATTTAATTTCATCTCCAAATATTTCAAATAAGGAAGAAACCAATAATTTATGCTCTTCATACAGTTTTTAAGTGTTAAGTCATAATCGCTTTCTTTAACTTTAATCATTAAAATAATCTCCATTCTAAAATTTCTCTGATAGCATTTGCTATTGAGGTTGTGTTCTGATATTTGCTAAAGCAAAGTGTATTTGATGTACCCGCAAACATGCTCATTAGTTAAAAATTATGCTTGTTAAAGGTAAAAAATACATCTTTTTTTAGTTTCAAGTTTACAATTCCTTCCTTAAAAAGTTTTGTACTAATTATAATGTAATGAAAGTAAAATGGCAATATAGTACTGTGCAAAATTGAAAAATTTGTTATTTGTGGTAGTTTTCAAATTAAATGCAACATGATGTTGCACCTACTGACAGGTGCCTCTGTTGCATTTTACATTGAAAAAGATATCGTTGTGAAAGTATTGCTGATTTCCTCGAAAAATCCTTCTACCATTTTAAGAGAAATACAAAAGCATTCACTTGTCAAAATACCTAATACCTGTGACTGCAATGACTATAATGGATGTAATGTTAAGCTATGTATGCGGTTCCAAAGAGTGTAATAAAAATGCTCACTCATCTTACCTTGCCAAAAATACTGTGAACATTATAACAAAAGAAGTTGCGAACACTGGAACGGCTCCTCTGTAAAGATATGCAACAGATGTGCAAAAGAGGATACTGCCGTCTGGAAAAACATATCTATGATGCTGAAAAAAGGCTCATTTAGCTTTACTGTGATACCCTTGTAGCAATCACAAAATGGTTTTGACCTTACTCTTTACGTCATAACAAGGATAAACAGTATAGTCTCGCCACGCATAAAAAGGACAGTCACTTTACCATATAGCCAAGAACAATGAAAGTGAACTTAATATCAGGTATAAGACCTTGGGGAATTTTATAGCCTATACTATCTTTACTATATTTTTCATACTTCCGTCTGAACTATATGTCCGAAGTTAAGTTCATCTTGAAACAATCCATATACGTAGGCAGGGCTTTCCCTGTAAAGTTCTGTTTCGGTATCTGATAACTTGTTATACAGTTCTGAATCATACAATAATCGCATTGCAAAATCATAGTCCAAATTTTTGCTCTTCAGAAATCATTTCTACTAAATCCTGAATCATATACTCTATCATCTGTTTTTCTTATCCATAATTAATTCCTCTCCTTCTTGAGCAAGCTTATTGCTCTTTCTGTATGAAAAAGAATACTGGTTTGTAGTTTCTTTATAAATCATTCCATTTAACATCGTATCAAATGTTATCATTCCATTCTCATATTGTCTGAATAAAAGCGCCATATCATCATCTGCAATGGGACCTATGACTATATCATATTTATTATCAAGATTACATTCAATATCTGAATAATTTTCATTTTTTCTATTGCGATTATTTCTTTGAATCTAGCCCACTCTTCAGATGTCTTTGTACCAAAATTCTTTATATTCAGCTCTCTCATAGCTATAAAATTTTCATCAATATTATATGCATTTACCACTGGTTGCCACCATAATTTTGGCAACTCTATTCGCCATCTTTTTCTGCTTGTTCTTTAATAACAGTCAGATAAAACCCTCTGCCAAAATCCTTAAAAGGACGACATAAGCAAGATTAATCGTTCTAATGTCTGATGTTGCTTCCATAGTCAATATCATTATAAATTACATTATTTCTACAAATCATTATAATATCATCTATTACATCATCCATCAGTTAATGTATGCTCTATGTCATAATGTTCTTTTAATAAATGCAATTCCCTATATATTTATACAGATAGTCAAGCCTCTTTTTCAGCAATATTAAAGTTTGTTTGCGAACTCATTTACACAAACTACAGTATAATTAATTTCTTTTCAACTCACTCATTTATTTATATCCCCACTTACATTTGTCTGCTGTAAATATTTTTATCCATATTCCAATTATATCAAACTTAATACTATAATCCAATCATTTATTATCTATAGTTTTCAATGTACAAATATATGCAGTTTTAAACTTAAATGCAACATGAGTGTTGCACTTACTGACAGATAACCATTTTGCATTTACATTGAAAATATCATTGCCCTTACTGAAAGTAATCTTGCACTTGCCTTGAAATCTAGCTAAATATAACTTTAGTATTGAATGTAAAATATTCGGGTCTTTGCTATAATAATAAAATATATATTGACCTTGTCGTAATAAAGTGCTACAATTAATTTTATAACAGTAATAAATATAATCTCTCGGAATCCTGGTGATTATGGTCAGTGTAGTTGACGATGGACATTGAAAAGTGAATATTATCCGAAAAATGAAAAGGAATAAAAATAAAGCATGAGAAACAAACATAGCTTTCACTATGTTCCAAAAATATGGTATTATAGTCAATAGGATTATGCCACTTCTAAAATCAACTTTTGTAGGTGGATTCAAAGGCAATCCCAAGCATCAGATGCTGTAGCATCATGATGTGATAGAGGCGAGCAGTACCACATTTTAGTAGAGCAGTGTCTGCCGTCTTCTAATTTGAAGTCTAATTTCTACGCTTATTGGAACGCTCTACAAAGTTCTTGCATTAAATTCCTTTTTCCATTCCCGCACTGTCACGAGGTGGTATGTTAATCAGTCTTGGGTTGTCCTTCATAGCAAGATGCACTGTTCTGCCATATTTTTGAATCAGAGCAGGGATGTTCACAGGAACAGCCGTATTTTCTGCTTGCAAGTGGGCATCTAAATTTTACACGACGATTAGATGGTTCACAACCATCATGGTTCATACGATACCCTTCTTTACAGACAGGGACACCATCTTTTACCGATGGTAAAGTCGTTTTTATGTTAACTTTGATACCACGTTTTTTCATTCAAAATCAATGAAAGGCGTGATGTTTTTCCTGTTTACAGTACTCGTAGATAGGGCATTGCATCATGGGCAGAATCTAAAAGGAGCTTTGTAACGATGAAATCAGGAAGAAGGATTTCATTCTGAAAAATGTTTCTAAAAATCCATAAGAATCATGTTTGGAAGCAGGATTTAATAAAGGAAAAAAACAGGCAGGTCGCTTTTCAGAATCGGATGCAACCAGCATATATAAATCATATCCATAATTACCAACAGTCTCTGGAAGAATCCCATCCGATATCGCAGTCCGGTTGGGAAAAGTATCTGTCACATTTGCATTCGAAATACCCTTTTGCGACAGTAACAAATACGGTACGCTTCTCATTCTGTGAGAGGTAACAACAGGAGTGCCGTCACCTGCTACAGATAAAGAATCAGCATTGATTAGTCTTTTAGAGACAGACACATCAAAAACTGCTTTTTTATAAATTTGAGCGACGAATGATAAAGGTCGCTGTTCAGGAATAAAAAGTAGGTGGTCAAGCCTAGTAATCGCTGGTCAACGGTTACTTTTTCAACAGATGCGACTTTTGCACTTTCTGTGGTTTATTTACCTTCGCTTTACGGGATGAATCACGGGAGAAAAGATTATTATCTTTAGAATCCCATAAGCGGTTAAAAATCATAAAAAGTACCGACACCCGTGTATTTCCTACTTCGAAAACCGCTGAGTATTGCGTACAAAAGGATTGATTTTAAGTTGAGCGACCCAATCGGTTATGGAAAGTAACCTTAAAATCAATGGATAAAAAGATAAGAGCGTTGCATAGATGAAGGTGTTCTTGGAGCGGACCGAATTTAGAGTATTTATCACGCATAATTCATCAGTGTGAAAGATAAATCCAAAGTCCAAAAACGTTCAATGATATCCATCTAGAGCGAGGCAGTGCATCAGTTAGGGATAATATTTACGAAGATTTTTAACAACAAAGTTTTGGTAGTCGGCATCGTCTGCTGCAGTTAACAGAGTGACATAAAATCGCCTCCAATCTCGAAAAATATGTCTTATAAATGAGGGCGCGTAGTGCCATTTTTTCGATGGATTTGTCAAAGTGTTTTTGGCAAAAAGTGAGAGTTTTAATAAAAAGGAATCTGAAAGCCTTATATTTACTGGCTTAGAGATTCCGAGAGTATCAAATTGAGGTAAAACTTATGGGTAACAGGAAAACGTTTCAAAGATTGGTAGGTTTTGGGGTTGTATTTGCAATGTCGCTTGGTTTATTTTCCGGAGGTGTAGGGCATTTTAACCGATATACCACAGAGGCTGCGGTAAAAACTCAGCAATTAAGCTCTCAAAGGAAGCTTACAAAGCTTATAAGGAGGTTGAGAGCCTGATAAGCAAAAAGCGACATAAAGAATAACTTTGAAGAACTTACTAAGACACAGAGAGTTGGGGGAACCAAAGAAAACAAGGAGGCAGGGAAAGTATATATTTGATACTGTTAAGGGCTATGGCTATGATGTAAAATTTCAGAATTTTAACGGCTATGATGAGAAACTAGTTGACTTAAATGGCAATATTAATAAGAATCAAAAGAAAGAAAAGGTACTATTTAAGGGTAGAAAATATAATCGTAAAAAGGAAAGATACAGATCCGAAACTTAAGACTGTTATATTTTCTGCAAGATATGATTCATATAAGGGCAGCATAGGCGCACTTGACAATGCCGGTGGAGTGGCATCTCTTATGGAGATGGCAAGGGTTCTTTCTGATAAAGAGCTTTCATACAACCCTGAATTTGTGTTCTTTGATTCAGAACACCTAAGGAGAGGCTCAAGGCACTTTGCAACAAGCCTGTCAAAAGCGGAAAAAGATAACATATACGGTGTAGTTAATATCAATTCCATAGGCAATAGAAGCAGAGAAAGCAGATGTTCTTTGCATCTAAAGTAGATAAGAGCGAGCTTAAAAAGCAGTGTGAGAAGTATTTTCCTGGTATTGTAAATTATAAAGGTGCTGGAACAGATGCAGAAACATTTACATTGGAGAAAATCCCTACACTGTGCTACTTTACCTATGATATCTTTGCATCTCAAAAGATGTAAAGATAAAGATAAAAGACTATGTAAAGGAAAAATGATACTTCCTTAGTAGATATTGATACTCTTGTTTTATGATACTGCATTTATAACAACGTATGCGTATTTTGCTTAATACAAAGCCAGTCAGAATCCAACAAAGGTATCAACAGTAAATAAGCCTACTGCTAGAAATAATCCTGATATCATTAGTGATTTTACCTGCTCTGCATTAACAGATGATATGGTAGCTAAAGATAGGAAATGAAGTTAAAAAATAATGATTGATGGACAAGAAGGGCTTATAAATTGAATAATTTTACTATTGCTTTTTAGCAATCAAACTAAGAAAAGATAAGACATATTTTTGATATTACCGTGATGGCAGACTGGAAAACAATCAGAAAACCCGAAGACAGCCCTGTAATTATTGGGATGAACGAAGTGGTTAAGGAGCTTAAGACAAAAGAGGAGATAGATAAAGCCAAGGAAATTATAAGCACTATATAGCAGAAATGAATCCAGTACAATAAAATGGAGCGTTTACCTGATTATTTTAAACTTCGCTTTATTAAAAGCAATACTAACATATGATCGCTATTCCCTGAAAGAATAGGGGGAAAACCACCCTCTATCCTTTGAAAGAATACTACAATAAGAACTTTAAGGAAAACAAGGAAGAAAAGAATAAAACTGGGTCGAGAAACTTTACTTAGAGACCTCAAAGCAGTGAAAAATTAAACTTATAATTGTATATACAAGGCTTCCTACGATAAATATCGACTAGGAAGCCTTGTATTTGATATATTACCGGTTATTTAATGTGATATCACCATCCATCAGTGAAGTGCAAAAACCAACCAGTATTCTAAATAGTTACCAACACATATCCTAAGGTGCAACAGAGAGTCTCGGAACTGAGAGCTCCCGCAGCCCCTTTGATACAGCCATCATTTTGTAGCTGTGATAGGTCCGCCGATGTTGGCATTGGAGGCTATATTATCTCTTCAATGAGAAGTGAAATATCTTACCAAGATGAGTGATACAATCATATTTACTGCAACTATAATGAGCGCAAATACGAGAAGGAGTGGGGACTCCTTTACTATCATTGGTATGGAAGCAGGTGCTCCGATAACCGCAAAGAAGATGTAGATGAGGAAGGTTCCTATCTCCTGTGCACCCTTTACGGATGACATCTGCTTTGGGAAGGCTGAGGCAAGAAGCATAGTAAATGTAGTCATAAGCAGATATTTATTACCAAAGAAACCGCCTATGAATTTACTTACAAAGTCATCTCCCGGGAAAGCTCCGCTTATAACTCCTGCAAGCTTTGTGGATACTGTAACTATTGTAAATGCTATAGCTACTGCAAAAGCTATGTCCTTAAGGGAAATCTCTTTTGCTCCCCAATATTAGCTGCCATTGTCTTGTTGTTATCTTTATCTGCATCTGTCTGTGCCTTAAGAGCATCTTCGTAAGGCTGTCTGTATAACTTCTTTATGATAGCCATTGAAGGCAGTGAGATAAGCACGAATACATAAAGTACCATAAGAAGGTTATCTGCTACAAGGGCTGCAGATACGGTCTTGCCCGGAACTGCATACTGCTCTGACATAGCTATGAAGTTAACTGAACCACCTGTGTAGGTACCAACAAACATAGGTACAATGTCATTCAGCGCAGGTATGGCACCCTTAAGTGCAAAATAAGCTACGAATCCACCCACAAGAGTTCCCACACTGCTTAGCAGATAGATGATGAACATCCTTCCCGATTCTTTCCATATCTTTTTAATGTTGGCATTAAAAAGCAAGAGAGGAACCGCAAGAGGAACAACATAGCCCCATACAGCATCATAAACCGGTGCATCTGTAGGTATAATGCTGAGGTTCGCAAGAACCAAGGTAAATGCTGTCGCAAGAATACAGCCTGTTACCTTACTTGCCCAGGCGTACTTTTGTTCCAGATAAATTGCAAGTGCTGCACATACGGCTAATACCGTCCATAGCACCCAAGTATCATCAGCAACAATAAAAGTTGTTGCTTCCATAAAACACCCTCCTTCTATAAATATATAGTTTTTATACAAAAAAATTATATATCTTAAAGGTGATATGTCAATATTTTACGAATTATTCTTCTTTCTTTGTGTATTTTATTGCTGATTGCTCAGTTTATCAAGCGCGATTATTTATTTTATTTAGTATAATTTACGATTTAGCACTTTAGGTGTTAAATCGCTTTTTCAGTGTTTTTATGAGTGCTTTTTATGAAGATTAACTTGTTTTCATGTGATTTATCGAGTAAAATTAATCGTATAACTATAAATTTAGAGGTAATTTAAAAATGATAATTTACATAGATGAATCAGGTTCAATCAATAACCATATGTCGGGGAATGACTATTTTATAATAGCATTAGTGAGTTCTCAACAAAGATAGATTAAAAAGTCGTATAAACGATTTGTAGCGTCTAATTATAACAGGTCGCTGTCACTTGATGAAGATAAGATACATCCTAAGACCGGAAATGTAATTAAAACCGGTGGAAAAATGTTTAAAATAGCAAGTTTCAGGGTTGAAAGGCTCACAATTTGACAAAGATATGAAACAAAATTTGTTCATTTTTCTCTCAAAAACAATCTTTTGAAATATACTACATTAAAAATTTCAAACAAAAAACTTACCGATAAAATTTTTGTGAAAATACTGCCCAGAGTTTTTAACTATACACTTAAATTGGCATTGGAATATTTTTATTTGCAAGAATTATTTACCCAATGAAGATTGTTCATTACAACTAGATGAAAGAAACGAAAAACTGAGACCAAATATTTTTAGAAAATTATCTGAATACAGAATTGTCCATGAGATGGGACAGCAGTTGGAAAATTTAAAGTTGATTACTTTGATTCTGCATAATTCATTAATTCAGTTGCAGATGTGTTTGCAAATATATATTACTCACATCTCGCAAACAGGAGGTTATGATGAAGAGATTAAAAACCCTAAAAGATAAAGGCATATTAAGATTTACATTTGTGTTTCCAAATACAAATTAAACCGGTAAATACAAGTATAATAAAATAAATTTCAGATATATCAGGTTAAATCAAAAGTAAATCTTGCAAAAACCGAGCAAACTAAATATTGACATAATTAATAACTTATGCTAGTATTGACTTACCAACAGTAAGTCCTAATTAAGTGCCATCATCGAGGTAAGCGTCATCTGTTGGCGTCACTATTAGGCAATTGGTATTAAAAAAGCTCAACAATGGTTGGGCTTTTTTGTTTTCTATTAATCTAAATCATATATTAACCCGGATTATTCACGAGTATTCTCACAAAAATACTGTAACAAGACTACATTCTCCCCAGTGCGAGATTTTTAGAATCTCAGTAATATCATAATATCACCCCTCTATCATCCTATAAAGTGCTTGACTAAGCCCATATTCCTCCATCATCCTCTTTACCTCATCCATAGCCCTAAGCTTTACACTTTCAGCCTTGTTAGGGTTCTTTACTGCCCTTATGAGTATGTTTTTAGGTGTGTGGCTTAGGTCTACAAATTCAAGGAGGTTTACATTGTAGCCCATATATTCAAGCAGATTCCCACGGATTGCGTCTGTCACAAGGGCTGAGAACCTCTCTTTTATGATTCCATACCTTGTCATAAGAGAGAAGGTTTCGCTCTTTATCTCGGCATTTAGCTCGTGCTGGCAGCAAGGTACCGAGAATATATAGCCTGCACCCCAGCTTACGGCATTGTACAAAGGCAAAATCAGTAGCCATATCTGCAGGCATGCAAGGTAATAACCATGTCTACCTTAAAAGGCGCACTGTAGCCGTTGATATCGCCTAGCTCAAAGGAGAGATTTTCATAGCCGTACTTCTTCGCTGCCTTGTTGCATTTTCTAATTACATCTTCCTTTAAGTCAAGACCTATCATATTTACCTTTATTTTTGATTTCAGTCAGGTAATAATATACTATGAAGGTGAGATAGGACTTTCCCATGACCAAAGTCTATGATATTTAAATGAGTGATAATCTTCTTTTTAAGCTCATCATCAATTATCTCTATAAAGCGGTTAATCTGCTTGAACTTATCATACATCGAGTTTACTATCTTGCCCTCTTTGGTAAATATCCCCATGTCAATAAGAGGTTCTATTACCCTGCCCTCTTCAAGTATGTAGTTCTTCTTCCTGTTATTGTCCCTTACCTCATTTGCAAGCGCTGAGTTATCCGCCTTTTTAATGTCAAAGAGGAGCTTACGCTTTTTGGTAAGCTTTAGTGAGACTTCCTCTCTAAGCATCCGGGCATTTAGCTGGAGAAAGTTCACACCGAGTTCCTCTATGCAAAAGGAGATTAGCTCCTCCTCATCTACATTTTTATGAAATACCTGTTTATCAGAATACTGCGCTATCTGAAAGTGCTTTTCCTTTTTCTCTATCTGTACCTTTTGTATCCTCTGCTCTTTATCTGCCACATTGCTTAATACTATCTTAACAGGAGAAAGCTTAGCTATCTTTCTTAAGGCTTCTTCCACAGTCATATCCTTGTTCTTCATAAATCTCCTTTCGATATCCTCTTTCTTAGAGTGACCTGCACCCACATATTCTATCAGAAACAATTTCTTCTTCCGTCTATGTCGGTAATAATATTGTAGCGGTCAGGTCTTGCCTCGTTTATCTCCTCAGGGGCGAAGTACTTGAACATATTCCTAAGCTTTCGTGAGCCCAGCCTTTCTGCAAAGCTGATTTCCTCCTTGTATAGAGGGATGAACTGTAAGCTGTCATCATCTTTACCTGATATAAGAGGCTTTTACAGAATGCCCCCACAAAGCTCTTTGCCCTTATTTTCTTCTCCTATCTTTCTGCTAACAAATACATTTCCCTCATAGATATCATATTCTCCTTTACCTGCGAGGTCCAACATTTCATAAAATAGACTCAGCGGAAGATATTTTGAGGCCTCTAAAGCCACAGTCCTCCCTAGCACATGTTCCGCTTCCTTGTGCTCATCCAGCTTATTTTCCGCTGCCTCATTCTCTTTCAGATCGTTTTTCCGCATCTTTTTCTCTTCCTGCTCATCTTCCACCCCGCCATACTCCTCATAGGCTTCCTTAGGGAGATTCATAATTATTTTAAGCCCGTCCACTTCTCCTACTGCTGTAGAATAAATCCCGCTATCTTCTATTTTCATCATATATTACCATCTTTCTTCATAATCTTTATAACTACAGTTAATTTTTCATGGCGACAAAACAGCATGTTATAATAGAACGATTATAACATGATAAAGGACAAAAACAGATAGAAAATTTTAAGAAAATTAGTGTACTCATACTAATGGTGTCAGGACTTGCCCTGATCTTCCTGCCTTTGTATAGTAAAATAAGGATTAAGGAGGATGCCAAAAACATAGTCGAGGTAGTGGAAGAGGTCACTCCTGAGGTGCTTAAACAAAATGATGAGAAGGAGCAGCCTAAGGAAATATTTGACTTCTCACAGGTAGAGGAAATCTCTCCTACGGGAACCCTGCTGACAACCAGCCCCTTGATAAATCCTGCTTATCGGACAGATTGTAATCCCTTCACTGGATATGAACCTCGGTATATTTAAGGGAACCACCAACTACAACCTGCTAAGAGGTGTAGGCACAATGAAGCCTGATGACAAGATGGGCGAAGGAAACTACACCCTCGCAGGACATAACAACGGCGATAAGAGCCTGCTTTTTGGCTCGCTTCTTGATATAAAAAAAGGAGCCATCATCCGCATTACAGACAAGACCACCATATATGAGTACAAGGTAATTGAAACCAAGGTAGTTCCTAACACCTCTTTGGAGCTGATTGAAAATGCCGAGGCTGATGCAGTTGGGAAGCCTATTATCTCCCTTATGACCTGTGACAAGGGAACCTGGACCAGCAACCGTTTCTTTGTAATCGGAAAATACGTAAAGAAGTACAAATACGACAGAGAAAAAGATGGAATCAAAGAATAAGTTAAAGGGCTGTCTCTCACGCGGTAAAACCTGCTTGGAGACAGCCCTTTCTCTAACCTATTGTAACCATATTTTTCCTGATTTTTTGCTTATATACATATTCTCATCTGCTCTCTTAATAAGAGACTTTATGCTGTTACACACCTCTCATAAGCTCAATATCATATGATAAAACGAACCGCCAACCATACTAGAATACTGGGTTTTAGGCATTATGTCAAGGGTTCTCTACTATTTTGATTCAATATCAATTTTTTTGCTTTTATCCGCAGAAGACATTAGTAATCAGCCGGTTATAAACATTTTCCATCTTTTACTTGCGCCTATAATATGGTATAATCTAGTCGTTGCACTCAATCAATACCAAGGAGAGATTTATGGATATCTACTCAATAATTACGCTTTGCGGAGGACTTGCCTTCTTCCTTTTCGGGAATACATGTAATGTCAGGCAGTCTTGAGAAAGTCGCAGGCGGTAAACTGGAGGGCATACTTAAGACACTTACCTCCAATCCCGGCAAGAGCCTTGTACTGGGAGCGGTAATCACAATTGCCATCCAGTCATCATCTGCTCTTACCGTAATGCTTGTAGGTCTTGTTAACTCAGGAATTATGGACTTGTCACAGACTGTAGGAGTAATCATGGGCTCCAACGTGGGTACCACACTTACAGCTCGGATTCTTGGCTTAAATGGTCTTAAAAGCTGACAACTTCTTCCTTTTCCATCTTAAGCCGGAGAACTTTTCTCCCTATTATCGCTCTCATAGGCGTTATTATGATAATGGGTGCAAAGAGTGCGAAAAAGCGTGATGTAGGTACCATCATGGTAGGCTTTTCGGTGCTTATGTTTGGTATGGACCTTATGAGCGACTCTGTTGCTCCCCTTGCCAATATGCCCGAGTTTACCAGTATCCTTACAGCCTTTAACAACCCTATCCTTGGTGTTCTTATCGGCGCTGTATTTACCGGCATAATCCAGTCATCCGCAGCTTCAGTCGGTGTACTTCAGGCACTCTCTCTTACAGGCTCTATTACCTACGGTATGGCTATCCCTATCATCATGGGACAGAATATAGGTACCTGTGTGACTGCGCTTTTATCCTCTATAGGTGTTAATAAAATGCTAAAAAGGTATCTGTTATACATATAAGCTTCAACCTTATCGGAACAATACTGGGACTTATTGTGTACTTCATTCTCAAAGATATCGTTAAAATAGGCGGTTTTGATAATGCTATCAACTCCTTTGCAGTAGCTGGTTTTCACTCAGTATTTAACATAGCTACTACTATAGTCCTTTTACCATTTTTCTAAGAGACTTGTGGCTCTTGCCAACTTTGTAATCAAAGAAGGCAGAGACAGAAAAGCTACGTGCTTCTTGATGAGCGTCTCCTTGTGTCCCCAAGTATAGCTATAGGCCAGTGCAAGATTAAGACTGTCTATATGGCAAATCAAGCCAGCAAAGCGTTTCTGCAGTCGATAGCCGTCTTTGACAAATATACAGAAGAGGATAAGGACGAAATTAAAGCGGTGGAAAATGAGCTGGATGAGCTTTGAAGATGAGCTAAACGCTTATCTGATAAAGATATCAGGTACTGATGTCAGCGATACAGACGGTAAGAAGATAAATGGCATGCTTCACAGTATTGTCGATATAGAGAGAATCAGTGACTACGCCATGAGTATGATACTTCTTGCTGAGAATATGGATAAGACAAATGTCAGCTTTTCAGAAGGCGCAAAGGGAGACATAGACGTGCTTAATAGAGCCGTTTCTGAAATTCTTGTTAATGCTGTGGAGTGTTACACGGGAGAGAACACAAAACTTGCTTCTACTGTGGAGCCACTTAAGAGTATAATAGACAAGCTAATCCTTTAATATGAGAAACAGACACGTGGCAAGGCTTCGTACAGGCGAATGTTCAGGGGAGCTTGGCGTAGTGCTTACCGACTATATCAATTACTGTGACAGGGTTGCGGGACATTGTTCCAACATCGCTATCAACGTAATCCAGTCAGGCAACATCATATTCAGCGAACATGAGTTATCTTAGAGACCTTAGCGAGGCTGAAAAGGCTGAGTACAGAAGAATAGAAACATCTACAAGGAGAGATTTGCCTTCCTGAATAAAGTATCCGGCAAGTTAACACGGAGAAATTTATATTGCAGATTAGCTGTAAAAATACATTATTATGAGTAAAGGGCTGTCACTAAGACAAACCCTTTTTATGTTATGGTACAACTCTCAAAATCCAGCGACTCTATGTTAACTCATTTGCCTCTTGCCTTAAAGAGGCTATTATCCTTTTTCCTTCTTTTTATTCAACGCTCTTTAGAGGTCGTCATATCTATTTTCTTAAGCATATAGTACATCACAACATTTACGAGGACAGAGAAACCTATGGTTATAATCTTGCTAAAAGGTAGCTGTGAAGTCCCATATTCTGCCAAACATCATAAGGTCTACCTCCACAGTGACTATCACGTATTGGTGGAGGATGGTGCCATCTAACTCCCGCTATTATACCAAATATGGTCAGGATGATATTCTCCTGTATACATAAGTGACCACCTCACCATCATAGAACCAAGTACCTTGAGCGTAGCTATTTCCCTCTTTCTCCCAGAACGTTTATACTGTTAGGCTGTGAGAACCACAAAGGCAAGGAGACCTCTTCTGCATAATTAGTACAAAGGTAATCAGGTCAAGAACTTTAAGCATACGGTCTATATTTTTCTTCAAGCTCATCCACAAAAGCTTGCTCCCGAACATCCTGAGTACGAGAGAAGCCTGCTTCAAGGTCTCCTTCATCTACCTTAGACCTGTCAAACTTTATGTTTTGAGGTATTGTAATCAGAGCTCTTCTTTATATAATTTTTATAAAGTTCTGGTGACATGAAAAGATAATGAAAATACATAGTTTTCAACTATTTTCTCAATCTTTACAGATACCTTCTTTTCTCATCCCTTACGATATCTACACTGTCTCCCACCTTTACACCAAGCATCTTGGCTGTTTTCTCGGATATGTATGCCCCATCTCCGCTTGGGAAGCTATATTCTACTCCTGTAGTCCTATCTTTAAGAGTGAGGAAGTCCTTTATCTTCTTCGTATCCTCAGGTACAAAGAGATAGGTATTTCTCACCTTGTCTCCGTGAGTGAGGTCTACTGCAAAAAACTCTATCTTAATCTCCTCAGATACTCCCTTATATGAGGCAGCTGCTTTAGCCACCTCTTCCTTTTCTGCCTCAGAAGCCTTGGAGTTAAGTGTAATACTTGCGTCATAAGTAAATATCTTGATGTATTGCTTCTTTGCTATCTCGTTGATGGAGTCCTTTAGTCCAAAGCCCACAAGTAAGAGCCCCATACAGCCGCCTATGCCGACCACTGTCATTATAAGCCTTTTCTTGTATCTGGCAAGATTTCTAACTGTCGCCTTACCTGTAAAGCTAAGTCTCTTCCAGATGAAGCCTATCCTTTCCAGAAATACCCTCCTGCCTGAGCTTGGTGGCAGAGGACGCATAAGTGAGGCAGGATTCTCAGTGAGCTGTGAAAGTGCGGATATCAGGGTGGCAGCCACTGTACTTATTATCGCCGCTATTAGGGCTAAGAATGCCTGCTCATAGTTTATCGGTGTAAAGCAGTAAGGCAGGCCTCTAAACAACGTACCGTAGGACTTGATGATAAGAAGTGGCAAGAACCTCTCACCAAGTGCTACTCCTATAAGGCCTCCACTCACAGTCGCAAGCAGTGCATAGGCTATATATTTCCCCGCTATAGCAGAGCTCTTAAAGCCGAGAGCCTTAAGTATGCCCATGCTCATGCGGTTTTCATCCACCATTCTGGTCATAGCCGTAAGACTCACAAGGGCTGCAACAAGAAAGAAAATCACAGGAAATACATTGCCGAGGCTGTCCATTCTCTCTGCATTCTGCTTGAAGCTTACATAGCTCTCCATCATATCTCTATCAAGCACATAAAAGTCAGGCTCTTTGATGTCTGCCACATCCCTCTTTGCCTTGGCAAGCTTCTTTTTTCCCTTTTGAAGCTTCTTAGTGGCTGCAGGAAGCTCCTTTTCGTACTTCTTCTCCGCTTTTTCTACCTTTTTTTTATTATCATCAGCTTCCCTCTTGCTTCTTCAAGCTTTGCCCTGCCCTCTGAGTATTTCTTTTCAGAGTCAGTAAGCTTTCTCTCAGACTCTCTGATTTCTTTTTTTCCTGACTCTAGCTCAGCACTTTTCTCACTAATCTTAGCCTTTCCTTTGTCTATCTCCTTCTTACCGCTTTCAAGCCTAGCTCTGGCTTTATCAAGCTCCTTTTCAGACTTTGCTAACCCGTCCTTACCTGCATCAAGCTTAGCCTTACTGGTCTCTAAGGCTTTTTTTGTTTCATCAAGTGTGGTCTTTGCAGTGTCCAGGCTTACCTTAGCCCCTTCAAGCTTTCCACCTTCTTCTTCTAACTTAGCCTTAGCTTCAGGAGTGGCAAGCCCTGCCTGCTCCGCCATTTCAAGTTTCGCCTTTGCTTCTGTATATTTCTTTAACCCTTCTTCATAGGCTTTTAGGTTCTTTTCATACTCTGCCTTACCTTCATTATATTTCTTTAAGCCTGCCTGATATTCCTTTTCTCCTACTTCTAGCTCGGATTTAGCTTTGGAAAGTTTTGCAACACCTTCATTATAGTCGCTTTCCCCTGCTTTAAGCTCTTTTTCCTTATCTGCTATCAGCTTTTTAGAAGAGGCTATCTTGTCTTCGCCGTCTTTTATCTTATTCTTTGCCTTTATGAGCTTATTTCCTACCGTCAATGAGTCTTACTTTAGCATCTTTTAGCTTCTTTTCTTCCTTGGCGAGCTTCTCCTCACCTGTCTTTAGCTTATCTTTGGCATCATCTATCTTCTTTTTAGCATCACTTAGCTTTTTCTCTCCGTCAAGGAGTTTTTCATTGGCCTCTTTTAGCTTATCCTCCGCCTCAAGCTTAACTTCCTCATATCTCCTACTGTTTATCTTATCTTCAAGACTCTTTATCTCATCTTTTATGACCTTTACCTTATCCTCGTAGGTCTTTGAATAGGTCATAAGCCCGGTGGTTCCCTTAGCCTTTACATAGGCCTCCGTGTATATATCTGACTTGAAGTTCTCATCAGGTATAAGTAAAAATGCGTCAACAGAGCCATCTCCCACAGAGCTTGTTCCCCTGCCTCTTTCAAGATAATAAGGCAGATGGCCAAATCCCGTTATGGTAAATGTGGTGTTTTTTAAGTCCTTAGACAAGTCAGAATCATCATCAGAGGAAACTGTTATCTTATCTCCTATCTTATAGTCTGAAAACCAGGATATCTCTGTATCTACAAGGCATTCATCACTCTTTTTTGGCAGTCTTCCTTCGGTTATATAAGGCTTATTTACTTCTTTTGTGATACCTATTAGTTTGAGTACAGCCTCTGCCTTTTTGGCACTTAGAACCACATCCTTTGTATGTGCTCCGGTTACGGATTCTACGCCATTTACCTTCCTTATGTCACAAGGGTCATCATCTGTAAGTCCCAGTGTGCTAAGTACCTTAAAGTCCATAAGCGCAGTGTCATCATAGTACCTATCCGCTGATATCCTCATGTCGCTCCCTGATGAGCGCAGCCCTGCAAAAAAGGCTGTTCCAAGCATTACTATAAAAAAAATGGAAATAAAGCGGCCGAAGCCTTTCGCTATTTCCCTAAAAAAATCCACTATTAGTTTATTTTTCATATCTGCCTCGCAGTCTTACCACTCTATGTCGTTTACCGAAACAGGCTTCGTATTAATCTCTGATGAGCTGACCCTGCCGTTTTTTTATGTGAATTACCTTGTCTGCCATAGGTGTAAGGGGCTGTATTATGGGTAATTACGACTACAGTCATCCTCTTTCCCTACAGGTATCCCTGCAAGAGCTTAAGTATTTCTTTACCTGTCACATAGTCGAGTGCTCCTGTCGGCTCGTCGCAAAGAAGGAGCTTGGGATTCTTTTGCCAAAGCCCTTGCTATAGCCACTCTCTGCTGTTCTCCACCGGAGAGTTCGGCAGGGAAATTGTTCATCCTATTGATGAGGCCTACTTCCTCAAGCACTACCTTAGCGTCCATAGGCTCTTTACATATCTGTAGTGCCAGCTCTACATTTTCAAGGGCTGTGAGGTTTTGCCATAAGGTTATAAAACTGAAATACAAAGCCCACATCCTCGCCTGTAAGAAATGAGCGCTCTGGGACGAAGTCTGCTTATATCTGTGCCATCTACGGTGATGGAGCCTGAGGTAAGTGTATCCATCCCGCCGAGGATGTTAAGAACTGTAGTTTTCCCTGCACCGGAAGGTCCTACTATAATCACAAACTGCCCCTTATCAATGTCAAGAGTAACTCCGTCACAGGCATTTATCGTACTCTCCCCTACTTTATATGTCTTTACTACATCTTTAAGGGAAATATAACCGGACATGGTATCTCCTTTCTACTTTCTGCAATAACACTGACCGCCGTTTTTCTTCATATCTGATTTGTTGCAGTACATATTGGCATCTGCTTCTTTAAGGAGCTGTAACATAGTACATCCCTCTCTTCCACAGGCAGATGAATAGCCGTAAGCAAAGCTTAGGTTCATTCCCGGATTTGCTTCATTAAATTTATTCACATTGCCTTTGATTCGGTCAAATATCCTGCACAGGTTATTATCACCTGCATCGTAGATTACGGCTGCAAACTCGTCTCCGCCATACCTTCCGATGAAGTCATTGCCTCTTACCGACCTCTTTAAGATGTCGGCAAAGCCCTTGATCAGCATATCTCCGGTAACGTGTCCCAATGTATCATTCACCTTTTTTAGGCCGTTTAAGTCAAACATAACACAGCACACATTGTCTCCGACAATCTCTGTGCCGTTAAACACCTCTTCACAACGGCTCTTATTAGGAAGCCCCGTATGCGCATCAATGTAGGCTTTTTTGCCCAGGTTCTTTGTCAGATTCAAAAGGTTTTGCTTATCTGAGAAGTCTAAGATAACAAGACCTGTGATGCCTACAGCCACTAACGCCAGTATTATCTCAAGTATGCCCATTTGAGCAGCGAGGCTTTCTGAATAGTCTCTCTGCATATACTGTGGCATTAGCCATATCAAAAATACTCTTCACTTTCTTTGATAACCTCATCTGTCAGCTTTTTCTTGTCTTCCCCTTTTGCCTGCTTTTAAGTCTAGAATATCTTTTGGATAGATTTTTCCCAGTACTGTGTCTGTATAGAAAGCTTATCCCTAAAATTTTTCTCATCTATCTTTGGTATGTTAAGCTCTTCGCTTCCATTCCATCATGCCATCAATTATTTTGTTGATTCTATCGAGAAGCTCAGGGTCACTTCGCCCAACAAGTTCAAGCTTAACAATCCTCTGTGTGGCTCCTCTTGCATAGCCTGAGTAATTGATGAGCCTTCCAACCTTTGAAAATCTCTCTATGTAAAAAGCATGAATAAAATCAAAATGATAAGTACAATCATAAGTGCCTTTTTGCACTCCTTGCCTTAAAACATCTCCATTTATCTTCATATGAACCTCACCCAATTTCATTACCTTCATTTTACATCAAAACTACCCTTTTAACAATATATATTGTAGGTTTTAAGGCTGTAAAATAGCAAGAAAATCTATTTCTTAATTTTTTTATTTTTATAATTTTTTCACTAATTGTTCACTATTATGGTTTACAATAAGCATATATAAATTTATCGGATGATTATGCTTGATTTTTAAAAGCTAAAAAGGCTAATTTCAATATTAAAGATTTTGTGAGGGCGATTATGAACAATGAATTTGATACAAATGAAGGCAATGAGTTAATGGATGTCTTTAGTAAGAAGGAGAAGTCAAAGATTGAAAAGGCTATAAATAAGCTTAGCAACATTGACTTTAACGATATTTCCATAGAGGCTAAGGAGAAGATAATTGAACTTCTAAGGGAAAATACCCTGCCTGCAGAGAGGTTTTTGCCAATTACCGCTGCGCTATTATGGAGGTAGAAACTAAGTTTAAGGTACTTAATGAGAATTTTCCCTGATGTATGACGGTAACCCTATTGAGACCATCAAGTCCAGGGATAAAGAGCAATGAGAGCATCCTAAGGAAGGTAATAAGGCGTGAGCTTCCTTTTGACCTGGATGCCCTTGAGGAGAACCTTGATGATATTGCAGGTGTGAGGGTTATCTGTTCCTTTGTTGATGATATCTATAAGCTTGCAGACTGCTTTATGAGACAGGATGATATTACCCTTATCAAGATGAAGGACTATATCAAGAACCCTAAGCCTTCGGGCTATAGGAGCCTTCACCTTATTGTGGCAGTTCCTATCTTCCTTGAAAATGAGAAGAAGCTAGTGAAGGTGGAGGTCCAGCTTCGAACTATTGCAATGGACTTCTGGGCTTCGCTTGAGCACAAGCTTAGATATAACAAAAGATAGCTCCAGAGATGTTAGATGCACTATCCAGGGAGCTTAATGAGTGTGCCTCTGAAAGTGCTGAACTGGACTTTAGGATGCAGAACGTTAAGAACACTTTCCTGGGTAAGGATTTGCCAAAAAGGGCTTAGGATAGCCCCCGCCTTTTAGGTTTGATTTTACCACCTTATATGCCGGATTTTAACTTATTGGTCTAGCAATACGTAAAAATGGCTGCCGTCTTAAGATAACCAATATTCAATATAGATGTTTGTGCATTGATGACATCTATACTGTGTGAGGTTATATCTTGTACGGCAGCCTTATTTTTATATATGATGTGGGTGTCAACAGTATTTGACACCCATTGATACAGGATTGCTACAGTGCAGCTTTAGCAATCCTTGGCACTTCCTTCTTACTTTGAAAACATTATCTTTTCAGAGTCAAACATCTTGGTAAGCACCAATACTAAGACTCCTGTGTACACGATATTGGCAGCCACTGCTATAAGTACATCTACGTTTGAATACGAAAATGTAAATATCTTGTTCATGCAGAGAATGCTGTTGTATATCGGTAGTAAGAACAGAGTTATCGGAGTTTCACTGTCTCCCTTGCTAAACATAGGCAAGAAGGTCATTACCATAATTACCACCATAAGCGGGGATATGAGTGTAGTAGCCTCCTTCACGCTCTTTGCAAATGCTGAGAGCACTGATATCACTGCAACCATAAGAATGGTGGTTGATATGATGATGATGAAAAGGTACGCAAAGTCCTTAGCCCCATAAAATGCTGTATTTACGCCAGATTCCATGCCCTGATACATGGCAGGGAAGGGATGCAAATGTACCTACAAAGCTTGAAACACTCGGATAAAAGGCGATTATACTAAGAGCAAGTATTTTGCCAAGGGCAAGTGCCTGTCTGCTCATAGGTGTTACAAGAAGAGTGGCTATGGTTCCTCTTTCCTTTTCTCCCGCTATGGACTCAGGTGCAACCGACATACAGCCCGACCATATGAAGATGATAAGGAGCATAGGAAGCAGGCTTCCAAAAAGCTTTTCCTGTCATGTCCTCTTTATTAGCGAGGTCGTAGCTTGTCTTCTCGTTTGCATTTACATCAAACTTGTTGCTAAGCTCGGTCTCATACTTGTCAAGGATATCGTAAACCTTTTTGTAGGAAGCCTGTGACTCTTCAGTTGCTGAGTTGTAGAATATCTCAATCTGTGGCGCTTCTCCCTCTCCAGTCTTGTACTCTGCTACTTCCTTGTCAAAGTTTTCAGGGAAATTTATAGCCAGGTCGATGTCTTTGTCAGCAACCAGCTTTTTACTCTCGCCAATATCTCCCTCAACCTTTTTACCTCAAACTGACTGCCCTCAAGCCTTGGACTAATTGACTCAGGCAGATTCTTTACATAAACCTTAGCCACATAGTCTGCATCCACTCCAAACTGATTTCTCATCATGTTTTCCCATGAAGGTATACATTATAAATATCATAAGTCCCGGAAGGATGATGGTGGTAAGGACAAGTCTTTTTATCCTTAAAAAAATCTTGCCATTTCTTTTCTGAATATTGTATATATATTATTCTTCACTTCCTACCACCTCCTTATATATGTCAAAAGAATCTGTCCTCTAAGCTCTTACCTCCCTTTATCTCCTCGATGCTGCCACAGGCAGTAAGCCTTCCTTCTATGATGATGGCTGCCCTGTCGCATATCTTCTCTATGAGGCTGAATATATGTGAGGATATAACTATGGTCTTTCCTTCCTCTTTAAGCTCTACAAGGTAGTCAACCACTGTCTTAGCTGTGATTACGTCAAGACCGTTGGTAGGCTCATCAAAGATGATTATTTCAGGATTGTGGACTATGGATATAACAAGGAGAGCTTCTGCTTCATACCCTGTGAGAGGTCACCCACCTTTACTTCCGCAAACTTGTCTATACCAAATTTACTAAAAAGCTTAGCCTTTCTCCTCTCTCTCCTTTGTTTCAACTCCGTGCAAATCAGAGAAAAAGTCAAAGAGATAGTTAGGCGTGAAAAAGTCCTCTATCTTTAGTTCACTTGTAAGAAAAGCCTATAGTCTCTCTTACTCCAAAGGGGTTCTTTACTATGCTTTCGCCATTTAGGGATTGCATCTCCCGAATCCGGCTTAATCAGGGTTGCAAAGCATCCTCAGTGTGGTGGTCTTTCCTGCTCCATTTGGCCCCTAAAAGAGTCCAAATATTTCACCTTTATTTACTGAAAATGAAATATCATCTACTGCCACCTTGACATTTTTTTCTTAGTCTTTTCAATCTTTTTTTGTTTGGCAGAGAGCTTGAAGGTCTTTCTCAGGTTGATAATCTTGATTATTTCTTCCATTACCGGCTTCTCCTTACGCTGTTTTAATAGTTATAAATTTAAGTTTCTCACTTTCAGAGAGTTGACTTACCTTGATGCCTTTTTTTCTTAGCATAATTCATTATTCCTCTTAAATCTATTTTTACTTATTTGGCTTAAAAGAATTGGATTTGGAGTATCTTCCAGTGATTCTTTATATTTCTTCATCTGTCCACTCATAAGTATAAACCTCCTTTATTATACTAAATATTATCATTTATACAACTATTTATCAATATTTTTATTACATATCTGCACAATTTACCCCCTAATTCTCAAACTGGCTGTTGTAGAGGTCTGCATAGAAGCCTCCCTTTTCCATAAGTTCAGCGTGATTTCCACTCTCTATAATGTCTCCGTCCTTCATTACAAGGATGAGGTCAGCATTCTTGATGGTGGAAAGCCTGTGAGCAATAATAAATGAGGTTCTGCCCACCATAAGCCTATCCATAGCTCTTTGTATCTCTTCTTCTGTTCTTGTATCCACGGAGCTTGTAGCCTCATCCAGGATGAGCATAGGCGCATCTTCTACCATAGCCCTTGCAATGGTTAGGAGCTGCTTCTGCCCCGCAGAGAGGTTCGCATTTTCATTCAATATGGTGTCATAGCCCTCAGGCAGGGTTTTCACATAATGGTGGAGCCCCACAGCCTTTGCAGCCTGCTTTACTTCCTCATCAGTTGCATCAGTCTTGGCGTATTTTTATATTGTCCTTAATGCTTCCCTCAAAGAGCCAGGTATCCTGAAGTACCATGCAAAAAGCCTCGTGTACTCCCGACCTCTTAAGCCCGCTGATTGGTGTGCCGTCTATAATGATTTCACCCTCATTAAGCTCATAAAACTTCATAAGGAGGTTAATTAGAGTAGTCTTGCCCGCTCCTGTAGGCCCTACTATAGCTATCTTTTCACCTGATTTCACGTCAGCAGAGAAATTCTTTATTATTATCTTGTCAGGGTTGTAGCCAAACTTAACATTCTTAAAGCTTACATTGCCCTTTATATCATCGATATGGTCTTTCAAACCTTCCTCAGAGTCCATTTCAGCCTCAGAAAGAAAGCCGAATACTCTCTCGCTTGCGGCTGCTGTAGACTGAAGGCTGGTTCCGGCTTGCGCAAACTGTGAAAGTGGCTGGGTAAACAGTCTGATATAGAGCATAAAGGCTACAATGTCTCCTATTTGGGCCATATCCTTCATAGTAAGTATCGCTCCTGCCACACAAACAGCCACGTAGCCAAGATTCCCTACAAAGCCCATAAGAGGCATCATCATGCCTGATAAGAACTGACTCTTCCAAGCCGATGTATATAGCTTCTCATTCATTCCGTCAAATGCCTGCTTGGTCTTTGCCTCGTTGTTAAATGCCTTTACAATGAAGTGTCCTGTGTAGGTTTCCTCTACATGTCCATTGACACGTCCAAGCTCTTCCTGCTGCATGGTAAAGTATTTTTGGGATTTGCCCATAATTATCATCATGAATACAAAGCCTACAACTGTAGAAAGTATCCCTACCACCGTCATTATCCAGTTGGTTATAAACATCATAAGAAGGCTTCCAAAGAACATTGTTATAGCACCTACAAGGCTTGCCAAGCTCTGGTTCATGGTCTGTCCTATGGTGTCAACATCATTGGTTATTCTTGAAAGTATGTCACCTATGCTTGTTTTATCAAAGTATGACAGTGGAAGTCTGTTTATCTTCTTTGATATGTCACTCCTGAGGCTCCTCGAGGTCTTTTGAGTTACATCTGCCATTATTATACCTTGTAGAAGGTTAAGTATGGCTCCTGCGCCGTACATAATGGCAAGGGTGAGTGCTATCTTAAATACAGCCTCTTTGTCTATCCCTGTCATTACACCTTCTGTAATAAGGGTAGTGATTTCTTTCATCTTGTCAGGACCGATTACATTCAGTACCGTGCCTGCTGCCGAGAAAATGATGGCCGTTATGATGGCAGGCATATATCTTTTTATATAGTAATAAAGGTCTTTAACTGCCTTTTTAAAGTCCTTTGCCTTTTCTCCGGGCATCATCCCAGGTCCCGGACCAGGCCCCATTCTTCTATTCTTCCTCTCTGCCATTACAATTCCTCCTCTGAAAGCTGTGACATAGCGATTTCCTTGTATATAGGGCAGGACTTAAGCAGTTCTTTGTGCTTTCCCTGTCCTACAATCCGTCCTTCCTCTAACACAATGATAAGGTCAGCTTCCATAATCGTACCTATCCTCTGAGCCACTATGAGGCTGGTACTTCCCTTGCTTCTCTCCCTTAGTTCCTTTCTTAGTATCTTGTCGGTGCGGTAATCAAGGGCAGAGAAGGAATCGTCAAATATCAGGATTTCAGGCTTATTATATAGGCTCCTTGCTATGGAAAGTCTTTGCTTTTGTCCCCCTGATACATTGACAGCTCCCTGTGAAATCTTTGACTTCACATTGTCAGTAAGCTTCTCCACAAATTCCTTTGCCTGTGAGATTTCGAGAGCTTCGTTTAGTCTTTCACTATCAGGAGTATCAGCCCCATAGCAGACATTTTCTTCTATAGTTCCACTAAAGAGCAGGGCCTTCTGAGGGGCATAGCCTATCTTTTTCCTAAGTTCGGAGAGCTTGTACTTCTTTACATTTACCCCATCTACAAGGACCTCTCCACCTGTAACATCATAAAATCTTGGAATAAGGTTAATCAGGGTGGTCTTGCCACTTCCTGTAGCACCTATGAAGGCAACCATTTCTCCCTTATTTGCCTTGAAGTTTATATCACTTATTATATCATCTGCGGCATCAGGGTAGTGGAAGGATACATTTCTAAATTCTACAGTGCCTGTCTCTGAGGCATTCTCACAGCCTTCTCCATCCATTATCCTATTCTTTGTATCAAGAACTTCATTTATTCTTTTACTTGAAACGATGGCTCTAGGCAAGATTATGAAGGTAAAGGTAAGCATCATAAACGACATGATTACCTGCATAGCATAGGAGGAGAACACTATCATATCTGAGAAACAGGGTTATTTTATCCTGAAGGGCGGCCTTATCTATGAGATAAACTCCTATCCAGTATATAGAGAGGGTGAGTCCTGAGCTTATAAGAGTCATTACCGGTGACATTAATGCCATTATTTTCTGGTTAAAGAGGTTCACAGATGTAAGCTCTTCATTTGCCTCTTCAAACTTGTCTTCCTGGTACTTCTCTGCATTGTATGCACGAACCACCCTTACACCGCTTAGGTTCTCTCTGGCTACCCTGTTTATATTGTCTGTAAGAGTCTGCAGCTTCTGAAAGCCCGGAACCACAAGGACGAAAATAACCGCTATAATCACAAGTAAAAATGCGACAGCCACTCCCGTAGCTGCGGACCACATTAAGTTTTTATTGATAATCTTGGTTATAGCCCAAACAGCCATTATAGGTGCTCTCACACTTGCCTGCAAGCCTATGGCTATTACCATCTGTACCTGTGATATGTCATTGGTGGAGCGGGTAATGAGGCTGGCTGTAGAGAATTTACCCATTTCTTCCATGGAGAATGAGATAACTTTGTCATACACCGCTTCTCTAAGCCTTTTTGACAGCCCTGCTGCCACCTGTGCCACAAAATAGCCTACTACAAACATAGCTGCCATACTTAAAATGGCACAGGCAAGCATCTTCATGCCTGCCCACACAACAGAGCTAAGTGCACTGTCCGGTGTCTGTATAAGCCTTGTTATCTCTGCCATATAGTCTGGAAGCCTAAGGTCAAGCCATACCTGAAATACGATGAAGCAAAGGCTGATACAGACAAAGAGCCAATCCTTCTTCCTTAGATACCTAAATAATTTAATCATTTCATTTCCTCCAGGTTAAGGGTTTCGTTTACTCTCGAAAAAGTTTTTAAATCATTGTACACCATTTTTCCCCGAATTTGTCTTTATTAATTGACTATTAATGCTTTATATCTTAAAATTATCTTGTTGTCACACCTACACCGGCAACGGAGGAGGTGCAAGAAGTGAAGATAGTTTCAGAGTTCTTATTTCTTCTCACAGTAAATGTGGCAAGTTATTTCATTTACAAATGGCTGAGAAGAATAGCGGTGACAACGATAGCCTATAAGCACGAAAAGCCCCTAAGGTTGGCCGACCTTAGGGGTTCTTTTTGGTGCAAGTATTTCTCAGAGTTCCTAGATACATTTTACACTATTCAATGCTTTTTCAAGATGCAAAATTAACTACTTCAACTTATGTGATAAGGATGTAAAATTAGTGATTATTCATCTTCTATCCCAATCCCAAATACTCTTTCATCTTCTATTAGCTTAACAAGGTCTTGCTTCTCTGCTTTTTACAGCCATTCCGTGAGACTTTTAAGCCATTTTCATTTACATAACTTAATGCTCTATAAAGCTCTGTCTTTCTATCCATATAATTATCCATCATATCTGTGAATGCCACATTATCTTTAAGGTAGTTTATAAGGCTTATATAATGCTTTTTGCATTTTCTTCATCTTTTAATTCTTTGAAAGTGACTCCCTCTCCCGTTCCTTCATAGCCTAGGAGATATGGATACTTAGGCAGGCTGTTCCCTGCTGGTTTGCCCATATACCAGTATTCATGCTCAAAAATATCATTGTTACCATTTACATCATTTACAATTCCTACCCAGCTATTACCTAATTCATACTTTGTCTCAAAGTCTATAGCATCTTTATAGCTTAGTATCTTATCAAAGGTAATATATGCCCTATAAAGCCTGTTATCTGATAGTTCATCTATTCTCTCTTTACTTTCATTTCTGTTACTGCCAATGCTTGAAAGCAAACCTAAGATTTCCTAGCCTCTTTTCTTCATTTTTCTTTGGTTTTTAAGTTGTTTAATACTGAATTTTTTTCAAGTTGCTTTTGTAAGACTATCATTATAATCATTATTATTTATCTGCCATTCAAATATATTGTCAGCCATGCTCTCCAAAGCCATAGGATCATAAAAGGTTATTCTGTTCTTCCTTATATTGCCTGCATATTTTTCTCTAGTCTCTCCAATTCTTATTACACTTTTATAAGCACTAAAGCTATAGTTTCCATAACCTTCTGAAACAACCTCTGCTGAGTCAAGATAGTTAAATGGAGCCGTCAGTTCTGTATATATGCTTAAATCAAGGCCAAATCTTTCTCCATATCCTCCTACCCCTTCAGGCTCACTGTAATTACCTGCGAGCACAGGGATTGTAATATAATAAGTCTACAGCCTTTGGAAGTATTGTAATCATGAGTAAAATAATTACAAGTACTGCTGCCGTAACAACTGCTCCCATTTTGATAAATGCTTTTCTTATTGATTTTCTTATCAGCTTTACAAATTCATCTTCTTTCGCTGATGTTTTCCCACCTTCTCGTGTAAATCCCTGTCCTCTGTCTCAGATATTTCTTTATCATATTCTTCATCCTCTTCATCAGGATATAAATACTCACTGATAGCCTCCTGCTTTTCTATTTCAGCTTCCAGCTTTTTACTTTCTTCTTCAGAAAGTCTGCCACTCTTATATAAATCCAGCAACTCTTTATATTTCATAGCCTGCCTCCTCTAAATATAGTTTTAATTCCTTCTTCCCTCTAAAGGCCAAGATTCTAACATTCTCTGTTGTTATATCTAAGAGTTTTGCTATATCTTTACCTGATAACCCCGAAAAATATTGTAACAAAAGCACTTCCCTCTTTTTGCCTTCAAGCTTATTTAGAGCTTTATAAAGCGCTTTCTTTCTTTCCGTTCTAAGCAGTTTGCTTTAGGGGGCTTTCTTCTATTTCTTCTCTTATCACCCCTTTATTTTCAGCATTTTCAAGTCCTATAATAAGTCTTTTATCTTGTCTGTAAGTATTGAAATACAGATTTCTTGCCACCTTGTATAGCCAGACTCTTATTCCCCGTATCAGCAGTCACTACAGTAATTAAGGCCTTTGCAAAGGTTTCCTGCATCAAATCCTCAGAGAGCTGTCTGTTATGGCTCAGTCCATAGAGGTATAAATATATTTCCCTGCTGTATGTCCTATAAACTACCGCTAAGACATCATTTTTCCATAACCCGCCCCCTTTCTTTATTTTTATAATTTTAACTCTTCTTTATTATATAACACCTGTAAAGATAAAAAAATGTTACATATTTTATAAATTATGATAGGTGATAGGTGTATAAACTACAGAATACATATTATGAACCCTAAGGTCTATCTACCTTAGGGGTTCTTTTATGCAAAGTAAATCAATCAATCTCCTTTAATTTCTTTAATATTTTTTTATAACATTTGGTTGACTCGGTGTAAATTTTACACCATGTTTTTAACATTCCCATAACTTTTTGCTTTTCGTTCAATCTCCTCAACAACATGTTTTTGTCAATATCAAATGATTTCCTGCAATTGTATATTCTCTGTCAATATATTTCTCCGTTATTGGAAACATATCCTGTATTAGAAATACACTTTCTTTATCATTAGCTAGTTTTACAATTTGTAAAATGTCACATAGTTTCCACTTTTTTTCTCTTTGCTCCATTAGCACTTTATATTTATTGATTTTTGCTCGACAATGGTATCATCCAGTATACCCCTGTATTGCCATCTCTAAAGCAATAATAGTGCGGTCTGTTACCATCTTTATTCATTTTAAGATTTGGGTCTGCCATCTCTTCAAAAAACTATCTTTAATTATATAAAATCCAGATATTTTTCATTTTTAATGCCCCTCCACAAAAGTCCTTCGCCTTTTTAGCGAAGGACTAAACTCAACTCAACCATTTTTATACCGCATATTGGTCGGCGGTAAACTTTCAACCCAACCATTTTTTATACTGCATATTGGTCAGCGGTAAACTTTACATATATAGAATATCAGCTTTTTAATTAAAATGTCAATGACTATCCTCCCACAGCCTCACTCCTGTCTTCAGCCTGTTAAGCCCATCTATGAGGTTCTTTTTGGTGCAGGCTATATTCATCCTAACAAAGCCCTGACCGGATTTGCCGTATTCCCTGCCATCTGTAAGATAAAGCCCCGTAGTAGCCTAAGCTCCTTTTGCAAAGCCCTTACCTTCGTTTTTAAGTCCCTCTTACATCCAGCCAGAATAAATAAGTTGCTTCCTTTTCCACTACCTTTATTTCAGGGATTTCCTTAGCTATAAAGTCTAGTACCATCTTCCTGCTGTCATCCGGTATTCATTAAGGCTGTCAAGCCATTCTCCTCCACCCGTATAGGCTGCAATAGCAGCATCTATAGCAAAGGCATTAGGCTCAGCCACCTCATCTGTATTAAGCCCTCTGTTCACCTTATTCCTAAGTATTTCATTTGGCACAGACACCGCTGCGGTATGAAGTCCTGCTATATTGAAGGCTTTACCGGGACTTAGGCAGGTTACGCTTATCTCTTTTGCTGTCTCGGACACACTTGCAAATGGAACATATTTCTTTTTGTTTACTGTAAGGTCACAGTGAACCTCATCAGATATTACAGTTACACCGTATTTCTTACACAGCTCAGCTACCCTTATAAGCTCATCCTTAGTCCATATCCTTCCACCCGGATTCTGAGGATTACAGAGTATCATAAGAGTAGTCTGGGTATCTGAAAGGTCTTTTTCAAGCTGATTAAAGTCCATCTCATAGCGGTTATCCTTAAGCAATAACGGACTTTCAAGTGCTACCCTTCCGTTGTTTAGTATGGAGTTAAAAAATATATTGTAAACAGGAGTCTGGATAAGTACCTTCTCAGCAGGAGTAGTTAGCTTTCTAACAAGACTTGATATAGCAGGGACTACTCCTGTAGTAAAAATTAGCCAGTCCTTTTCCATTGTGAAATTATGCCTGCTCTTCCACCAGCCAATGTAAGCTTCATACCATTCATCAGTTATGCCTGAATATCCAAAATACTCCATAGCTTAACCCTAGTCTCAAGAGCCTTTCTTATAGAAGGGTGCAGCCTCAAAGTCCATATCTGCAACCCACATAGGGAGTTCATTTTCTTCTACCTTCCACTTCTCTGCATTGTGTATTTCTTCTGTTTATCTCTTTATCAAAATTAAATGACTTTTCAATATGCATATTTACCCCTTCTTCTTAGCTCAGTCTCCTTCCTTCACCTGAAATAAGCTCAACCTCTGCAAGAGTTACAGGCTTTGGAGCCTCTCCTTCAACTATTATCTTGGTATCAGCAGGATTTATTTTGTCACCATCCATAATCAGAGTTCCTATCTCCTTAGCCCTTTATGGTTCCTCCTTTTTGGATTGAATACGCTATCAATCTTCCCTGTGATTTCTACATCTACAGTGGAATATTCAAAAGGCAAGAGCAGTATTTACAAGCTTGCAGTTCTTCATAACGAGGTTTTCTATATAACAAAAATCCTGTAAAGCTCTCTACTGTGCAGTTAATTAGCGTTATATTCTTAGAATTCCAGCCGAAATACTCTCCAACTATAAATGAATCATAGATTACCACATCTTCAGTATTCCAAAAGCTGTCCTTTGAGGTAGCCTGCAATTATGTACCTCTATGTTTTTACCACCATCAAAAGCAATAATTGCCATATAGATTCAGTCCCGTCAGGTAGACATTTTTCACTGTTTAACTCAAAATAAGCACCCTTTGCTACTACATTTTCAAGTCTTATATTCTTACACATCCAAAAGGTTTCATTTGCATTAGGAATAGATACATTCTTTTAAGTTTACCATCACATCTACGGAATTCCTTTGGTGCTTCAATCATAGTATCCTCTATATTGATGTTCTTACCATACCAGATTCCTGACCTTGCCATCTCAAAAATGTGGAGTCCTTCACCCTCACATCCTTAGCATACCAAAGCGGATATTTCCACTTATACATTGTGTTTACAGCGTTTATATTTTCACCATGTTTTGTGGGGATTCTCCATCTGCAAATATAGTACTGTCTATGTCAAGATCTTTACCATGGAATAGTGCACGTTCTCCCGTGAGAAGCTCATTACTTATCTTTTCATTTATTCACCTTTCTTACAGTTATTTATTTATCTTTATTTTAATGATATGTGTGTCAAAAGATAATAAATTCTCATGCAAAGCAAGCTTGTATCAATTTTTATACTTTTTGACACTTGTATCTTTAAATAGTATGCAATAAAATTTTGAATAAGTAAATAGGCTGAGAGAATTTTTATCTACAGCCTGTCACCTGTGAATTCCCTTTTTGCAGAGCCTCTCAGGTGCAATCCCTGAAAGGCCCTTGTTGGTTTATTTGTCTGTATATACGCTATATGACATTCTTATATACCTTATACTTGCCAAATACTTTTCTCTCTTTTGTTTCAAAGTTAATCATATCAAGATAGCAGGTAGCATCTGTGGTGTCTGTTAAGCCAGCTTTTAGGTAAATACTTCTGCTCACATAGTTGATTGGTGCTCCTTGTGCATCGTAAAATACAATGAACACATTGCCGCTCACAGGAAGCTTACCTGTGTTCTTTGAGTTAACGGAAACAACTACCTGTTCCTCTGTCTGTGACTTGATACTATCCTTTACCTTAAGTTTCTTCTCTGCGTTGGTATAAGTATAAGCAGGTGACCTTGATATCCTTACCATCTTCATACCTGTCTTTGTAACATCAGGGTCAAATGCACTGGCATTAAATACTATCTTTGCATAACTCTTTTTATTTGGCATTAGAGAGTACACAGATGTTACTTCTGATAAATACTCAGTACCGTCTGTACCCCTTAGAGAGTACTTGAATTTACCATCCTGAAATATAGCTCCGGTCTTATTGGTAACTTCTACAAGTATTTCTCCCTTGCCAATCCTATAAAATTTGTATTCAAATTTTGACTTCTTAACAGTTACATTGATTACTACTGTGCCTGTCTTTGTTACATAGGTTATCTTAGCTTTTTCCTGCTTTTTAGCTTCAAAAACAACCTTCTTATTGTTGTTTTTTCCCTTTGAGTCTTGACTACGGATTGGTTAGTATTTTTAATGCTTTTAACCTGTGTGAAGTCAGTTGACTCATAGGCTTCACCAACGTACATAACCACCGTCTGAACTCTTCCTGTTCTTGCAGCACTTGCAATTATAGGTGATACTGTAGTCTCTGCAAGTACAAATACCAAAAAGAAAAAGAAACAAGTTTTTTGATAGATTTTTCATAAGTTTCCTCCGCTTGTTAAATTTTATTACACATATAATTATATCCAATTTCATAAATTTATCAACTTGTCATTACCTGATGAAGGTCTAGTATACCTATTTTTATTCTTTTGTGTTTTTAGTGCTTGTTTAGATGCTTAACTATACGATGAATTATTTTAAAAGTAGGAAGGTCCTTTGCGTTTCCGCAAAGGACCCTTCCCTGTATATGTGGAAAATATCTACACAACAATGTTCATCAGGCTGCATCTGTTTGCTTTCTGCTTAGGATTATTCGTTCTCCTTCTTCTTAAACATCATCAAACCTGCTAAAAGAAGCAGTACGCAACCATTTGCATAGAATACCATATCATCGGTGCTTCCTGTCTTAGGAAGTCCCTTAGGTGGATTATCATCACCAACCTCAATGTTAGGATTCTTGCCCTTTGGCTTCTTAACCCTTACCACTGAACCCTTTGGTGTATCTCCGTCATCTACTATAACAACGTCTCCAGGTTTGTTAGGCTTCTTTGGATCCGGTGTACTTACAGCCGGACGAGTTGGAACTCCTTTTGGTGTTGGGTCCGGTTCTACAGGTACCTGTGGTTCAAATGGGTCCGGATTCTGTGGATCCAATGGAGTCTGTGGAATCTGTGGATCAGGAATGTCTGGTGTAGGTGGTATTACAGGGATGTCAGGTGTATATGGCTTCTCTTTATTGAGAACCACAAATCCGTCCTGAGTATTTCCTGTTATTGTCTTAGTATATCCGCTTATGTCTTCCTCATCTACACTGTAATCTATTACCTTACCTGTTTCATCATACTTAGGAAGTGCGAGCTCTGTAGTCCAGGTAGTAGCATCTCCTGAAGCAACTGCTGCCTTTGTTACAACTCTGGTTGCAACAACTTATCGCCATCCTTGATGTTAAGTGTAATGAATGCTCAACAGCTCCATCCCTTCTTTGTTACCTTAACAATTCCGTTCTCTGAGTTGGTAGTGTGATGTTGCCATCATTGTTGTCAATTACCTGCTTTGTATGATTAGCTACATCCTTCTCATCCACTGTATACTTAAACTCGTGTCCGAGTCCGTCATACTTAGGATATGAGCCAAATGCAACTTCCCGGTGTTAGTTGTTCCAGCCTTAGGCTGATGCTGTCACTGTCTTTGTTTCAGAACTGCGTCACCACGCTTGAGTGAAACAGTAATCTCATCGCCTACCTTGCCATACCACTTCTTTGTAACCTTGTATGATACCATCTCTGTGTTGGTAATTGTTACACCACCACACTCAACATCGCCTATTGTCTTGCCATAGTTAGGGATGTTCTCCTCATCAACACTGTAGGTAATCTTTCACCATTAGAGTCTAATCTGTCCAAGATCAACAGGTATTTCCCATACAATAATGTTCTGGTTATCAAAAGAGATACTTTCTGGTAATGTCACCGTCTGTCTTATAAACAGTTCTAACATAGAGTTCTTTTTCCAGTCTCTGCATCTTTAATGCGGATGGTAATCTTATCGCCTTCTGCACTATCCACTTCTTAATAACCTTGAAGTGCTCGCATCCGGTCTCAGTATTGGTAATTGTGAAACCAAGGTTCTGGTCTCCCTCTACTGTAGTGTTATATCCGGATATTGCAGACTCTGTTACTGTATAAGCAATCTCATTGCGGCTGTATCATACCTAGGTAAGTCATCAAATGTCATTTCCAGGGTATTAAGATCGCCGTTCTTAATTGCTGCTGAAGCAGTTACTGTCTTTTGTCGCATAAGGGATGTCACCCTTTGAGTACAGATACGGTTATCTCGCCTGCAACCTTACCAAGCCATCTCTTGTCTACTCTTATCTTAATCTTTTCGTCATTTGGCTTTTCAGTATTGGTAATGCGAAACCATCTTTCTGATTTCCACTTATCTCCAGTTGTGCAGCCTTCCATCTCAGCCTCTGCAACTGTGTGAGTTATTTCATTATGGTCTGCGTCATGCTTAGGTGCTTCGTGTCAACTCCCAAGTATTCGCATCTCCGCTTACTGCTGATGCATCTACTGTCTTAACCTGAACAATCTGTGTGCCATTCATTAGGGAAACGGTAATCTTATCGCCCTACCTTGCCAAAGCCACTTCTTGTCCACCTTAATTGTTACTGTCTCATCATTAGGTGTTGGATTCTCTGTGTTGAGTAATTACGAAAACCATCATTCTGATTTCCAACTATTTCAGTTGTATAACCTGTACTGTCAGCCTCTGCAACTGTGTAAGTTATTTCATTACCATCTTTGTCGTACCTAGGTGCTTCAAATGTTAACTCCCAAGTATTCTCATCTCCATCCTAGCACGCTGATGCGTTTACTGTCTTTTCTTCAACAACGTTTGCGCCGTTCATTAAGTAAACAGTTATCTCATCTGCTACCTTACCAAGCCACTTCTTGTCAACCTTTGATGGTTATCTTTTTCGTCGTGTGGTGTTGGGTTCTCTGTGTTGGTAATTACGAAACCATCCTTCTGATTTCCGAGTTATCTCTGTTAGGTATCCGTCTAATGCCTTCTCCATAACAGTGTAAACTATTTCCTTACCTTCAGCATCGTACTTGAGTGCTTCAAAAGAGAACTCCCAGTTATTCTGGTCGCCGTCGCTTTGCGGCGGATGCATTTACTGTCTGTGCCTGAACAATATCTGTGCCATTCATTAAGAATACAGTTATCTCATCGCTTACCTTACCAACCCACTGCTTGTTGACTTTGATTACAACCTTCTCGTCATTAGGGCGTTGGGTTCTCTCTGTTGATAATTGTGAAAGCTTCCGTCGTTGTTATTGATTATCTGCTCGTAGCCCATTCATCCTGCTCATCCACGGTATACTTAATCTCGTGTCCAAATTCATCGTACTTAGGAACCGGACTAAATGATACTTCCCAAGTGTCTCAGTTCCGGCTACGACATGCTCAGTTATTGTCTTGGTTTCAAGAACTGTATCACCAAGTTTGAAGGAAACTGTAATCTCATCGCTACCTTACCAATCCATTTCTTAAGTACCTTGTAAGATACAAGCTCTGTATTGGTAATTGTTACGCCAGACTCAGTAACTACTATTGACTTGCCGTAGTTAGGTACGTTTTCTCATCATCAACACTGTAGGTAATTCTCTACCTTCAGAATCAAAGGCGCCAAGTTCAACAGGTACTTCCCAAACTATTACGTTAGGGTTTTGCTGGGTCTGTAATTCTCTACAAGGTCAGCATCTGTCTTGTAAATAGTTCTTACATAGAGCTCTTCTCCTGAATTAGCGTCTTTAATGCGAACAGTAATCTTTATCGCCTTCAGCACCAATCCATCTCTAGTGATCTTGAAGATCTTCTGCAGCTCTCTGTATTGGTAATTGTGAAGCTCATCTTTCTGGTTTCGCTTACCTTTGCTGTATAGCCAGCGATTGCTGACTCTGTTACTGTATAAACAATCTCCTCACCAGTCGCATTGTACTTAGGTGCTTCAAATGTTGCTTCCCAAGTATTTGCCTCGCCAGCCTTTCTTGCTGATGCATTAACTGTCTTTGTTGCATAGGTATGTCGCCGTTCATTACGTAAGAGTGATTTCATCAGCAACTGCAAGCCACTCTTATCTACCTTAATCTTAACTTTTTCAGTGTCTTTGTTGAATGCGGTAAAACCATCCTTCTGATTTCCGCTTACACTTGCCTCATAGCCTGCTATTGCTGACTCTGTTACGGTGTATGCAATCTCATTGCCTGCAACATCGTACTTAGGTGCTTCAAATGAAACTTCCCAAGTCTTAGCATCGTTAGCCTTTGCTGAAGCTGCATCTACTGTCTTAGATTCAACAACATTAGTGCCATTCATAAGTGAAAGGGTTACCTTTTCAGCTACCTTACCAAAGCCACTTCTTATCTACCTTAATCTTAACCTTTTTCGTTGCTTGTATTGGTTACTGTAAAGCTATCGCTACGACTTCCACTAACCTCTGCCTTATAGCCTGCAATTGCTGCCTCAGTTACTGTATAAACTACCGCCTTGCCATCTTTGCCGTACTTAGGTGCTTCAAATGAAACTTCCCAAGTATTAGCATCGCCCTGCTTAGCTGACGCTGCATCTACTGTCTTAGTATCAACAACTGTTTCGCCATTCATTAAGGAAAGTGTTATCTGGTTAGCATCTTACCAATCCACTTCTTGTCTACCTTAATCTTAACCTTTTCATCACTTATATTGGTAATTGTAAAGCCTGTATCCTGACTTCCGCTAACCTCTGCAGTATAGCCTGCTATTGCTGACTCTGTTACTGTATGGCTATAGCATTGCCGTCTTTGCCATACTTAGGTGCTTCAAATGAAACTTCCCAGGTATTAGCATCGTCTGACTTAGCTGACCTGTGCATCTACTGTCTTAGTATCAACAACTGTTTCGCCATTCATTAAGGAAAGTGTTATCTGGTTACCTACCTTACCAATCCACTTCTTGTCTACCTTAACCTTTACCTTTTCGGTATTAGTAATGAGTAAAGCTTCCGTCGTGATTATCGGTAATTTCTTTGTCGTGAGTTGCTTCATTCTCCTCATCAACAGTATAGTTAATAAGGTGTCCGAAAGCGTCATACTGGAACCGGCAGATGTAACTTCCCAAGTATCGTTTGTATTAGCTGTAAAGATCCGCACTTGTTACCTTCTTGGTTTCGATAACCTTATCTCCACTCTTCAGGGCTACAACCGTAATCTCACTGCCCTACCTGTCAACCCACTTCTTAATTGCCTTGTAGAAACTTCTCAGTATTTGTAATAACGAAGTTATTTTTCACCGCTTACGATAGTCTTACCGTAGTTAGGAACGTTCTCTTCATCAACACTGTAGGTTATCTTTCTTCCTACTGAGTCAAACTTATCAAGTTCAACAGGTACTTCCCAAACTGTTACGTTAGGGTTAGCTGGATCTGTAATTCTTACAAGGTCAGCATCAGTCTTAGTGATGGTTCTTACAAGGAGTTCAGCTCCTGTATCAGCGTCCTAGCGCGAACTGTGATCTTGTCGCCTTCAGCACCGATCCATCTCTTAATAACCTTGAACTTCTCTGTTCCGGTCTGGGTATTGGTAATTGTGAGCCATTATTCTGATCTCCGCTTACCGCCTTATGTCCGGATATAGCTGCTCTGTTACTGTATAAGCGATTTCTTCGCCAAGTGCATTGTACTTAGGTGCTTCCAAAATGTAACTTCCCAAGTCTTAGCATCACTCTGACATTGCTGATGCATCAACTGTCTTGGTTGCATAAGGTATAGAACCGTTCATTAGGAAATAGTTACCTGATCAGCAACTCCTCCGAGCCACTTCTTATCTACCTAATCTTAACCTTTTCAGTATCCTTATTGATAATTGTGAAGCCATTATTCTGGTTTCCGCTTACTGCTTCCTAGCCTGCAATTGCTGACTCTGTTACTGTGTAGCTATTTCATTACCTCTTTGCATCATACTTAGGTGCTTCAAATGAAACTTCCCAAGTCTTAGCATCGCCGTTCTTAGCTGATGTAGCATCTACTGTCTTAGCTTCAACAACGTTTGTGCCATTCATAAGAATACGGTTATCTGGTTGCTACCTTACCAAGCCGCTTATCTACCTTTACCTTTACCTTTTCAGTATTGGTATTGGTAGTTGTAAAACCTGCTTCCTGATTTTCCGCTTACTCTTTGCTGCACAGCCTGCTATTGCTGACTCTGTTACTGTATAAACAACTTCCTTGCCATCCTTACCATATAGGTGCCTCAAATGAAACTCCCAAGTGTTGGCTTCTCCGGCCTTAACCGCTGTAGCATCTACTGTCTTTGACTCAACAATCTCTGTGCCATTCATTAAGGCTACGGTTATCTGGTTAGCTGCCTTACCAAGCCGCTTCTTGTCAACCTTAATCTTAGCCTTTTCAGTGTCTTTATTGGTAATGGTGAAGCCTTTCCGGCCTGATTTTCCGCCTACCTCTGCCTCGTAGCCTGCGATTGCTGACTCTGCACTGTGTAAACAATTGCCTTGCCATCCTTGCCATGCTTAGGTGCTTCCAAATGAAACTTCCCGGGTACTACATCGCTGCAACTTAGGCTGCTGATGCATTAACTGTCTTCTCATCAACAACCTGTGAACCATTCATTAACCAATGGCTCACCTGAAGCCACTTTACCAAAGCCACTTCTTATCAACTCTAGTACTGTCTTTTCGGTGTTATGTAATAGTGAAGCTTCCCAGTCGTTGTTGTTTGTTACTTCTTTTACATAGTTAGCTACATTCTGCTCATCCACTGTGCGTTAATAAGGTGTCCGAAAGCATCATGCTGGAACAGGCTTAAATGTGACTTCTCAAGTATCGTTTGTCCAGCCTTAAGATCTGCGCATTGCCTTCTTAGTTTCAGAACTCTCTCACTCTTAAGTACAACTGTAATCTCACCCTACCTGTCCAGCCCACTTCTTGTATCTGCTTGAAGGAAACTTCCTCAGTGTTGGTAATTACGAGATTATTTTCACTGCTTGCGATAGTCTTACCGTGAGTTAGGAACATTCTCTTCATCAACACTGTGGTTATCTTTCTGCCTGCTGAATCAGAACGTCCAAGTTCAACAGGTACTTCCCAGTGGCTAACGTTGAGGGTTTGGGATCTGTAATTCTTACAAGATCAGCTGTCTGTCTTTGTGATAGTTCTCACAGGAGTTCAGCTCCTGTATCAGCGTCCTTAATGCGAACTGTAATCTTGTCGCCTTCAGCACCGATCCACTTCTTATATGCGAACTTCTCGTACCGGTCTGGGTATTGGTAATGTGAAACCGTTATTCTGGTTGCCGTTTACCAGCGCTATATCCGGATACTGCTGACTCTGTTACTGTATAAGCGATTTCTTCGCCAAGTGCATTGTGCCAGATTGCTTCAATGCTAACTTCCCAAGTCTTAGCATCGTACTCTTTCTTTGCTGATGCATCAACTATCTTTGTTGCATAAGGTACATTGCCGTTCATTAAGGAATGATTACCCGATCTGCTACTCCACCAAAGCCACTCTTATCAACCTTTATCTTAGCCTTTTCGGTATCTTTGTTGACTATAGTAAAGTCCTGTAGCCTGATTTCCGCTTACCTTAGCTTCACCAGCCTGCAATCGTGACTCTGTTACTGTGTAAGCTATCTCGTTACCTCTTCGCATCATACTTGTGCTTCAAATGAAACTTCCCGGTCTTTTGCTTCATACCTGACTTAGTACTTGATGCATTTTACCTTGATTCAACAACCTGTACCATTCATAAGTGACACGGTTGTCTCGTTAGCTACTTTACCAAAGCCACTTCTTGTCAACGTTAATCTTAACCTTTTCGTTGCTCTGTTGGTGATTGTAAAAAGCCTTCAGCCTGATTTCCGCTTACCCTGCTGTATAGCCTGCGATTGCTGACTCTGTTACATGTGTACCTGCTGCTTACCGTCATTGCCATGCCTTAGGTGCTTCAATTCTACTTCGAGTCTTAGCATCACCGTTCTTAGCGTACATCGCATCTGCTGTCTTAGTTGCAACAACTCGGTACCATTCATTAAGGATACGGTTGCTCTGGGTTTCTTTGCCTTACCAAGCCACCTCTTGTCAGCCCTTAACCTTAACCTTTTTCAGTGTCTGTGGTAATTGTAAAGCCTTCAGCCTGATTTCCGCTTACCTTAGCTTCATATCCTGCAATTGCTGACTCTGTTACTGTATAAGCTATTTCTTTTCCTGCTTCATCATGCTTAGCTGCATCAAAAGATACTTCCCAAGTACTTGCATCGCCTGCTTTCAGTCGCTGATGCGTTAACTGTCTTTGACTCAACAACTCTGTTACCGTTCATAAGAATACGGTTATATGGTTGGCTTCTGTACCAAGCCACTTCTTGTCAGCCTTAATCTTAACCTTTTCAGTGTCTCTATTGGTGATGGTGAAGCCATCCTTCTGATTTCGCTTACATTTGACTCGTAACCGGCTGTGCTGACTCTTTAACAGTATAAGCAATCTCTTCGCCATTAGCGTCGTACTTAGGTGCTTCAAATGTAACTTCCCAAGTCTTAGCATCGTCCTGCTTAGCGGATGTTGCATCTACTGTCTTCTCTTCAACAACTTCTGTGCCATTCATTGAAATGGTTATCTGGTTGGCTGTACCAAGCACTAACATCGCTTTAATCTTAACCTTTTTCAGTATCCTTATTGGTAATTGTAAAAGCCTGCATCTGATTTCCACTAACCTCAGCCTTATAGCCTTCAATTGCTGACTCTGTTACTGTATAAACAACTTCATTACCGTCCTTGCCATGCTTAGGTGGCAAATGAAACTTCCCCAGGTCTAGCGTTTCCGATCTTGGCGCTGATGCATCTACTGTCTTAGTATCAACAACCTCGGTACCGTTCATAAACTTCACGGTAATCTCTGAACCTACCTTACCAAGCCGCTTCTTGTGTACTCTAATCTTAACCTTTTCAGTTAGTCTTGTAGTTGGTATTGACAAAGTCCATCCTTCTGATTTCCTTCACCTCAGCCTTATAGCCTGCGATTGCCTTGCTTCTGTTATCATAGCTATGGCATTTGCCGTCTGCCATACTTGGGCGCTTCCAAATGAAACTTCCCGAGGTCTTAGCATCGTTGTGCCAGCTGCTGTCTTCCTCTTCAACAGCTTCTGTACCATTTCGGTAACTTAATGGTTACACTGCCCTGCTACTGCTTACCAATCCGCTTCTTATCTACTCTAATCTAGGTCTTTTTCATTGTTGATAATGGTGAAGCTTCCGTCGTTGTTGTTGGTTATTTCTCTGCTGCCATCTGCATCTGCTCGTCCAGCTGTGTAGTTGATTGCTATGTCCTAAAGCTATCATGCTGGAACGGCCTTAAATACGTTTCCCATCGTGTTTTGTTCCAGCCTTTAAATCTTTTGCTTGTAAGCTTCTTAGTTTCAGAACCTGATCCTCCACTCTTAAAAGTGAAACTCGGCCTCGTTGCCCTGCACCTTGCAAGCCACTTCTTAGTTACGTGAAGGAAACTTCTTCAGTGTTTGTAATATGACGATTGTTCTCGCTATTTACGATGGTCTTGCAGTGAGTGAGCGCTGTTTTCTTCTACATCAACGCTGTAAGTAATCTTTCTGCCTACAGAGTCGAGACTTGCCGAGCTCAACGGGTACTTCCCAAATTGTTACGCATTGGGTTTGATGGATCTGTAATTCATACAAGTCAGCATCAGTCTTGATGATGGTTCTTTCAAGGATTCAGCTCCGCATCCAGCATCGCTTGATGCGTACGGTAATCTTGTCTGCCTGCTGCAGCCCATCTCTTGATAACCTATGAACTTCTCTGTTCGGTCTGAGTATTGGTGTGTGTAAAGCCCATTGCTTCTGGTCTCCGCCTACGCGCGCTTATGTCCGGTCGGTACTCGGTGCTGTATAAGCAATCTCTTCGCCAAGTGCGTGTGCCCGTGCCTTCAAATGTAACTTTCCCAGATCTTAGCATCTGTACAGCAGTACTTCGATGCGTCTGTTGTCTTAATCGCGTCAGGGGTGGCACCATTGAGTGAGAAATAGTTACCTGATCTGCTACTCCTCCAAAGCCACTTCTTATCAGCCTTAATCTTAACCTTTTCGGTATCTTGTTGATGATTATGATGTCTGTCTTCTGATTTCCGCTTACACTTGTGTCGTAGCCTGCTACCGCTGACTCTGCTACGTATAAGTTGTCTCATTGCCTTCTTCTGCATCGTAGCTTGTCTGCTTCAAAGAAACTTCCCAGGTCTTTGCATCGTATGGCCTTAGCGACTGATGTGGCGTCTACTGTCTTCTACTTCATGTGACTGCCGTTCATTAACTTGAGGTGTAATCCTGTCATCTACCTTACCAAGCCACTTCTTGTTAACATTAATCTTAACCTTTTCGGTGTCCTTGTGGTAATTGCGAGATCTGCGGGCGGCTCCCGCTTTAACGCTTCTGCCTTATGTCACTGCGATTTGCCCGGCTCCTGTTACGTAGCTGTCGTCATTGCCTGCTTCATCATGCTGGATTGTACTAAATAATGCTCCCAAGTCTTTGAATCGCCTGATTTGGCTTCTGTCTTCTCTTCAACAACCTGTGCACCGTTCATTAACTTAGCAGTTACACTGTCTGCTACCTTACCAAGCCACTTCTTGTTAACGATTAATGCTTAACGGCACCGGTGTCGCTTATTGGTAATTCAAATCACTGCGAACTGGCTTAACACTTCTGCCTTATATCCTGCGATTGCTGCTCTGTTACGTTATCAGCTATCTCATTGCCTGCTTCATCATGCTTGGAATTGCTTCAAATAATGCTCCCAAGTCTTTGAATCGCCCGATTGCTAGCTGTCTTCTCTTCAACAACCTGTGCCGTTCGTAACAGCAGTTTTCGCTGTGCACTGCCCACCTGTCAAACCTTCTTGTCAGCCTTAATCTTAACCTGTTTCACCAGTGTCTCTATTGGTACAAGTGACCGAATCCTGCAGACTGGCTTCCGCTTTCCACTTCTGCCCTTATAACCTGCGATTGCTGACTCTGTTACTGTATAAGCTGTCTCTGGTGCATCATACTTGGGTTGCCTCAAATATTAACTCCCCAAGTCTTCCTTCAGCCAGTCTTAGCAACAGTCTTTTCTTCGGCGACCTGTGCTTTTACCGTTCATTAGCTAACTTATGGTTACGCTGTCTGCGCTGCTTACCAAGCCACTTCTTGTCAGCTTTACATCTCTTAGCCTTATCAGTGCTTGCGTATTTAGTAACAGTAAATCCTGCTGCCTGGTTGCACAGCTTTGCCCTCTGCCTTATAGCCTGCTATTGCTGACTCTGTAACAGTATGTGCCAACCTATCTTTGCCATCCTTGCTATGCTCGTGCTTCAAAGTAAGAAACTTCCCAAGTGTTGGCTTCTCCGGCCTTGGCTGATGCTTGCATCTGCTGTCTTTGTATCAACAACTTCGGTGCCATTCAATAAGGAAAGTCATAACTTTCTCCTTACTACCTTACAAACCGCTTCTTGGTAACTTGTAATCTTAGCTTTTTCAGTCTCTGGTGGTGGTGAAGCCTTCGTTTCTTATGCCGCTTGCAGCTTGCCTCATAGCCTGCAATTGCTGACTCTGTAACAGTTATAAGCTATTTCTTTTCCATCGCTTGCCATGTAGGTGCTTCAAATTGAAACTTCGGAGTTGTTGCATCTCGGACTTGGCTGCTGATGCGTTGATTGTCTTCTCACCGACAACTTCTGTGCCGTTCATTAACTTAACGGTTGCTTCATTGTAGCTATCTTACAAGCCGCTTCTTATCAACTCTAGTCACTGGTCTTTTCGGTGTTAATTACAGTGGTGCGGCTTCCGTTGTTATTGTTTACTGCCATTCTCGCAATTGTTAACTTCCTCCTGCTCATCAACTGTATAGTTGATCGTCATGTCCTACGCTTCTCATACTGGAGACAGCCGTAAAGTGCCAACTTCCGGTATCGTTTGTCGCCAGCCTTAAGATCGCAGCGCTTAACCTTCTTGGTTTCGAGAATCTTATCTCCGCTCTTAGGGGGTTAATGTAATCATTACCTGACCAAACCACTTCTTAGATTTACCTTGAAGGCTTCTTCTGTGTTGGTAATGGCGAAAGCCTTCACTTGCTCGTAACGATGAGTCTTGCACCATGTTAGGTAATTTCCTCTTCGTCAACGCTGTAAGTAATCTTTCTTCCTGCAGAATCAGACTTGCTCAAGCTCAACAGGTACTTCCCAAATTGTGCGATTGAGGGTTTGAAGGGATCTGTTTGTTCTCTTAAGGTCAGCATCAGTCTTAGTAATGGTTTCTGACAGGAGTTCCAGCTCGTTCATCAACATCATGATGCGTCTGCAGTAATCTGTACAATGCCTTCTGCCAGTCCATCTGTGAGTAACCTTGAACTTCTCGTCCGGTCTGAGTATTAGGTAATTGTGTGAAGCCATTCTTCTGGTGTCCGCTTACCGGCGCCTTATATGTCCGGATACTGGCATTTCGCCTCGGTTCCTGTGTAAGCAATCTCTTCGCCAGGGTGCATTTATTGCGGAGCTTCAAATGTTGCTTCTGGTCTTGGCATCGCCTGACTTGGTAGCTGATGCGTCTGTTATTCTTTGTTTGCGCCAGGTGTGGCCTGCATTTAATAATGAAAGTGGTTACCTGATCTGCAGCTCCCGCCAAGCGCCCTTCTTATCAGACGTAATCTTCAACCTTTTCGGTATCGCTGTTTGATAAGTGTAAATCACCTGTCTTCTGATTTCCGCTTACGCTTGCTTCATAACCTGCAATTGCAAGGCCTCTGTGCTGTATAAGCTATCTTTCTTTTCCTGCTTCATCATGCGTCAGCTTTAGAAGAAACTTCCCGAGTCTTAGCATCTCCATCCTTGTTTCGCGAGTGCGTTCGGCTGTCTTTCACCAACAACGTGTACCATTCATAAAGCAACGGTAATCTGACGAACCTGCCTTGCCAAGCCGCTTCTTCGCTCAGCTTTATCTTAGCGCCGGTATGGTGTGGTGATTGATAAATCCTGATATCTGATTTCCGCTTACCTTTGTCTCACCAACCTGCTGCCAAGCCTCTGTTTGCTGTGCCGGTAGTCTCGTGCCTGCTTCGTCTTACTTATCGGCATCAAATAAGCTCCCAAGTCTTGCCATCGCCATCGCCTTAATGACGCGGCATCAACTGTCTTTGTATCCAACAACAGCTTAGTGCCGTTCATAAAGCAACGGTGATGTGCGAACCTACCTCGCAAGCCGCTTCTTATCAACTCCTAATCTTAACCTTTTCGGTGTCATCGTTGGTAATAGTAAATCCTGCACTCTGATTTCCGCTCACTTGCCTTATATCCTGCAATTGCGAGCTCTGTTACTGTATAAAGCGTTCCTTACCCGCATTCGTCGCCTTGTCTGCTTCAAAAGTAACTTCCCCAAGTCTTAGCGTCGCCTGATTTAGTCAAAATGTTGAATTTACTGTCTTTGTACCTACAACCTTAGTACCATTCATAAGGATACGGTAATCTCGTTAGCTTCCTTACCAAGCCACTTCTTGTCAACGCTAATCTTGACCTTTCGGTTGTCTTTATTGGTGATTGTAAAAAGCCATCCTTCTGATTCTTAGCTTACCTTTGTTTCGCAACTTTGGTGCTATCCTCTGCTACTGTATAAGTAATCGTACGACTGCTTCATCATACTTATCCGCATCAGATAAAGCTCCCAGAGTCTTGCCATCACCGTCGCTCAGTGCGCTGATGCGTCAACTGTCTTTGTCAACAACCTTAGTGCCGTTCATAGGTTTAACGGTGATCTGGCGAACCTACGCTTGCAAGCCACTTCTTGGTGCGATTGATCTTAACGCTTTTCGGTGTCTTTGTGAGAATGGTAGTCCACTGTAGCTGATCTCCTCTTGCTTCGACCTTATAGCCTGCGATTTACGCAGACTCTGTAACTGCATATGCTACTTCTCTTCCGTCTTCACTATACTTAGGTGCTTCCAGATAGAAACTTCCCAAGTCTTCAGCGTCGCCGTCACCATGGGCGCTGATGTCTACTGCTGTCTGCTGTCAACAACCTTGGTGCCATCTAAAGAAGATGCTACTGTAATCTGTGAACCTGCCTTACCGCAGCCGCGTCTTGTCAACTTTAATCTTAGCTTTTTCAGTGTTTGTGTTGTTGTTATTGTAAATCCGTCTTTCTTATTTCCATGCTTGCAGCATCGCAGCCTGCAGTGCTGACTCTGTTACTGTATAAAGCAATTTCTTTACCGTTTTCATCATGCTTGTCTGCTTCGAGGTTTACTGCCCAAACCATTGGCTGACTCCTGCCTGTAGCATATGTGTCATTTACTCTCTTGGTGCTAACAACGCTAGAACCATTCATTAAAGAAATGCAATCTCGAGATCTTTGCGCCCACGCGATCCACTTCTTATCAACTTTAATCTTGATCTTTTCTGCAATGTCTCTCGTTGGCAATGGTGAAGCCATCAGCACAGTTTCCGCTTACCGTAGTCTCATAACTTGGTGCCTGTTTCTTCCCTTAACTGTATAAACTATTTCTACTCTACCTGTGTGTCGTCAGACTTACGTTATGCTCCAAATTCCAGCTTCGGGTATTTGGATCTCCGTCCTTAATTTTGCTGACGCATCTACTGTCTTTGTCAACAACATCTGCAGCGCATCCATCAATTTAAGGGTAATCTGTTGAGCACTACCCACCAGCCACTTCTTATCTACCTTTATCTTGATCTTTCTGTACCCATGTTGAAAAGTAAAATTGTAAATCGCTTCTGACTTGGTTCCGGCTTATATCAGCACCTTATCCTTCGATTGCGGCCTCTGTTACAGTATAAAAGGCTCTAGAGCCGTTTAAGCTGTGCATACAGGTTAGCTTCGAATGAAAAGCTTTCGAAACGCTTGGGTCGCCTCTTTTGCTGATGAAGCATCAATTGTGTGGTTTCTACAACTCCTGTGCCTTCCATCAAGGAAAGAGTTACCGTGTCTAATCTTGCCAGACCGCTGCTGTTACCTCAGCTTACCTTTTTCATCATTGGTGACTGGTAGTTGTAAATCCGTTCTTAGCATCTCCGGTTATCTCGACTCTGGCCTCTGGTAGCCACCTCTGTTGCTGTATAATGAATTAAATTGCCAGTATGTCAATCATAGCAGGAACTATAAATCCAGTTTCCCAACCCTGTGCGTCGTAACAGAGTTGCATATAATGTCACTGCTCGTCAACAACCTCTTCACCATTCATTAACCCAACACCTTCAGCTGACCTACCTTACGAATCCATCTCTTGTTAACTGATAATTTCGGTATTCTCAATGTTGAGCATAGTGATGTTGCCATCTGTGGTCCATTCACTTTAGTGTGTATCCAGAGCGGAGATAATCTCTTTCCAGCAGACGCTTGTTTCATTCACCATCTGTCGCACTTTTCAACAGGGGGCAAAAGTAACTTCCCACTCATTGTTTGTACGCCGGCTCTGTCTGCGCTTGAACACATAGTCTTGGTCTCACCCATAGCTCTTCACCTGCTAGTACTACGTGTGCTCATGTTTACCTATCTTACTGACCATTTCGCTTGGAGTAACCTTGTAAAGCTTCTGTCTCCTCTCGACTTTTCAATGATAAACCTATCACAGACCTCTAACCATACTTAGCATCAAGTTTCATCACCCTTTTGTAAATATATGTGTTGCTTGCCATTATTGGATCTTCATCACTGTGGCAGAGTTGCTGTCCGCCATTAACTACGTGTTGTCAAGGTCAACTTAATACTTCCCGATTAGCTTTGCCGGTGTTGCATCACCTATGTGATTCTCTGCAGATCAGGTCATTTCTGTGTATTGTTTTTAACAAAAAGCTCTTTTCATAGCTACTCCTGTCGTAAAACTGAACAGTGATCTGATCGCCCTCTTCTACTATCCAGTTCTTTCGTAGTCTTGTGCTTCTCTTTTCTGTCTTTGTGTTGTCATATTGTGAAGCGCCATCAGCTGGCTTTGATAACGTTTACCGTGTAACCGGATCTTGGCTGTCACGTTCGAGTGTAGCTTAATCACTCTGCCCTGAGTGTCGTGCCAAATGGGAACTAAAGTTACTTCCCACTATCTGGTCTTTTGCAAAGAACTCATCTGTGGTTTTGTGGCATGAGGAAAGAGTGCCGTTTAACAACTGAGTGTTGCATTTTTGTCTTCCTCGCCCGATCCTTCCTTTATATACCTTAACCTTAACCTTTTCCCGTGTTGGTTATAGTAAAGCTTCAGAGTGTTGCTGTCTTTTGGAAACAGTTGTGTTATAGCCTTCTAAAGCTGTCTCCTCGAGCACTGTGCTCTGTGAAGTGTGCGTGAAGCATCAAACTTATTAACTTCATGTGGAACTTCCCATGTTGTAACGTTTGGCTGTGAAGGATGTTCGCCTCTCTATCGAAAGCCTGTAGTATTTCTGGTAACTGTATTGCCTTGTCAAAGGCCCTCTTTAGTGTGCATTCTTACAGTGTGATGTAATAGAGTCACTTCGGCTCTTCCAATCCACTTCTTAATAATCTTGATTTTCTCTTTTGGTTTCAGGTAATTTCTTGTTTGTAATAACGAAGCCATTATCCTGATTATGCGTTCGAGTCTCGCCTCCGTCTAGGGCGGTCTCTGTTGCAGGCATAATTGATAAGCTGATTCTTATCTCATCTGTTGTCAGCATCGTTAAGGTGTGCAAACTGACTTATCGGCTCAAGATTGATGGTCTGCTGCTGAACAACCTTTGAACCGTTCTTGAGGCGATTTCCGAAGCTAGGACCGGCAGAGAGTTCCTGCTTCGCCATTGTTGTTCAACCATTTCTTTTCGTAACAGCTTGAGTGTCTGTCTTGGTTCTTATGCACTCTTCGCTTATTCATTAGCTCTTGAGTTTCCAGCTGAATCTTTTACGGCGATTTTGGTAACTTCTCGCAACCCTGTACAGCTTCCTCTTCTGCGTGCTTTAGTGATACTCTTCGGTGCTCGTCAAACCATAAAGAGAGAGACGTACCGTGTGAAATCCTCTTGGTTTACCTACCATATTCAGACTTATTTAATACCTTAGTCTCAACGAGTACTGTGCCAGAGACCTTCCGCCGCCGAGGTGAACAATGATTCCTATTACGTACCTGACGAGACTTTCCTTCTCTGTACCCAATTCTTCTGTCGCCAAAGCTTACAGAAGGAATGTTTTACAATAGTAAACTGATCATCAGCATCTTTTCCTCTACTGTGCCGATTGCATGAGTTGGGCATCTTAACCTCCTGCATCATAAGATAGATGTCTCAGCGCCAGTAACTCGGCAGCTTGTGTACTTCTAGGAATAATCAAGTAGTAATGTGCTAGCTTCGTATCAGCTTCTGAGGGCCTTTGCGATTTTCGTCTACTTTTACTTTGCTTAATAATGTTCTTGCTAGCTGAATTTCTGCGATGATGAAATTTCCGAGCCATGGGTCCAATCCGCTTCTTAATAATCTTCCCATTCTCTCGCTCAATAATGATGACCAGTATGCGTGGTATCATCACCGAAAGCGCCTGGCCTGTACAGCCATCCTGGGCTGCTGGCTTCAACAGTATGCCAGTTTCATTCTTTGGTGATACTTAGCGCTTCAAAAGCGATTTCCCAAAGTGTCACTGTTTCCGTTAGGAAGGTCCTTGCTTATCGCTTCGTTGGTGCTGCTACCACGCTTGTTTTGTATTAGCATCGCCATTACGGTGCGGTCTGGAATCACCGTCTTATAAAGCCATTTCTTGATAACTTCTCAATCTTGTTGTTTCTGTGGTAGTATATAAACCGTTATTATCATCACCTGTGATGGATGAGTTATATCCGTCTGCCTTTGTCTCATCAATGTTGCCACTTTTACTTCTCCGGGCGTCGTCTTATCGCAGGGGCCGACGCAGCTCTTCCAGCCGTCGCCTTGTGCAATTCTCTTTGTCAACTAACATGCGTCAGTTGTGTTAAGGAGTAACGTTTACAGAATCGCCTTTATATTTTCCCAATCACTTCTGTTACTTCTACACACTCTTCTAGAGATTTGCATTCAAAAATTAGGTACATTAATGCGTCAGTCTTAACTTTTTCTTTGAGTTTCCGTCAATGTAGTGTCCAAATGCAGAGGCTGTGATGGGTTTTGATGCATTAGCATCATCACACTGAGTAGTTATCAAGAGATATTGAAATTCTGCTTAGCAATTCTCTGCCATATAGAGACTTGACAGTTTGCAGGTATTACCGCATCATTCTCATTGAACATCACTTCAATAGTACCATGTGCGCTGACTGTCGTCGCGATAGTGCGCTCTACAGTTCCCCCAGATGCCACCAGTTGCCGCCCATACCATAGCCTGCTTTTGAGTGGCGTATGTGCGTCAAAAGTCGTTATACTGACCTGTTCTTTGCGTTGGTGATATATCTGTCAGCGACTGATTGTTCCGGCACCGCTAGTCGATCAACCCTGGAATATTGCTTAGCTGGGTGCTCTCTGTACGTAGAGGTCTTGCGCAGTGAGTCCAAAATGCTGTTGGTGCCGAAAGTATCGTGCTCATCTGGCAATACTGTTTGGCGCCAGTACCCATAGCATAACGTGAAAAATCGTATCTTGCTCTCTGTAATTGCGCTACACAAGCAGGAAGATATATTATCATCAGTTTATCCCTTTTGTTGCTTCCCTATATATTGCCTGCCAATCATAAATTGCGGCAATATACTTTTACGAGAGTTACATCATCAGGATCGTAATAGCCGGTCACTCAAGCCTGACCGTTTATCAATGCATCGATGAGTGATACAGAACGCTTTCTGAGTGCTTTGCCAGTTCTTCCATTTACAGTGTATTCAGCAAGATTTTCTCATCGTTTGAACTCTGGTTTTTGTTTTAACGGTTTTAGCCTTCACGGTGACTGCATCGTCCAAATCGTCTGCAATCTCTTCGCCGTCTTTGAGGTATACATTAACATTCGTGGTGGATTTCACCATAATTGATGTTCTTATCGCCATCTACCAATCTGATAGTATGTTTGCCTCTTTAACCTCTCTAACTCGTGGCCTTTAAAATAATATTGCCTGCGTCGTTAGTGGTTCTGTCGACAACATGCGCCATTTGCTACTAGCTCAAACCAGATTTGCCTACCGGAGGATGCTTCCGTCAAGCGTAATCTTGGCATAAACGTTCTTGCTGTGGGTACTCTTCATCCTGATGCCAGCGATAGAACGGTGCTCCGTTGATCATCTTGATAACGCTACAGGTATCAACACCACTGACAGTATGAAGTGGCGGTGTGCTGACGCTTCTCACGTTTCTGCTTATCCTTTGCCTTTTGATTTCTAAAAATAGATGTTTGTCTCGAAAGTATATTTTGTAACCGAAATTTTGGTTTTGAACAGAATACTTTTCAATAAACATATTCTATCATCAATCAGTTACATTTAGTTACATTGCCAAGTTCATTAAGGTTGGCTATAATTATTTTGGAATAATTAGATTTGCACGATTTAATACATATCGACATAGTATGCATTATGCTTTTAAATAAATGATTGAGCAGATTTTAATCTTTTATTATATTTTTGGCAGGTCAAATCCCCTCGTCTTTGAATTACAAAACCAGGTTTTACCATAAAAGTAGTCTAAAAATCAAAGTAACCCTGAATAAAACAAACAGTTACATTATTAGTGTTATACATTTTGATATTTAACGAATTCACTCCCAGACACACAAAGACACTCCGATTTTGAGAGATCTTTCTGTAATAATCATACTTACTAATTCTTACGTTCTCTCTCTTATCAATCTGGTGTTACTAGCTGCTTAGCTTTTATATTGTACGTATATTTATCATACCCGCTCTTATACGCTTCAGTACTATATGAGGTTCTTATCCGTGCCTCCATTAGACATATCCCTTTACCTGATATTACATATGCGATTTCCTGTGCTGATATCGAAAGCCTGTACCACGCCTTTGTGTTCATTTTTGGAGTAATACAGCTGTTTTACCGTTTGTAACAATCTTCTCTGAGGTAACCTTTCTGACTCCTTTCTTTCCTTGAACTTAAGTCTGTGCCTGTAATATAACCTTCACTTTTCAAATTACCTTGTTTTTGTAATCAGCTCATAGGTTATATCGCCAATAGTAACTTTAAACGCAGGCCATCTTTCAGCCTTTTCTGAATTTTCCTACAGATTTATCTTGTTGTTGTAAAGAGTCCTCATACAGCGGTCTTCTTTTGCGAAATATAGTACCAGTTATAGGTTACGGTATGCCCTTCGCCTTCAATATCATCATAATATTCCGTATATATGGTTGTTGCCTGTCTCATCTTCCTATCATCCTTAATTGCTCCGTTTTTATTGCTGTCCTTCATCTTTTCTGACAGGCTCATGTCTCATCAGCAGTATATCCTTTAGTAACAACACGGTAAACCCTGAATCTGTGGTCCACTTAGTGCCTACACCTTATTAGACCCTAAACTTTCCCTGCCTGGCATTTCTTTGTTACTGCGGTAACCTGATATAACAAGCAGACAGTCAACAATAATGATAAATTTTTAATTCTCATCACAGACCTCCCTTTAGTACTTCATTTCCTTATGTTCATAATTACCTTGAGCAGCATTTCTTTTGGTGTTCCCACACTCTGACACTAACATTAAAATATACCACTCTTGATTTAGTTGTAATGGTGTCACGATATTCTAATTTCTTTAAAGCCAAAAACCGCAAATAAACTATTACAGATCTACTTGCGGTCTGTGTCTAATATAGAAAGACTTGTCTTAATCATAACCTCTTTTCACTGCTCCAGTCTGGGTATGCCTTAATCTTGTTCTTCTCTTTATAGGCTCTTACACAGCAATAGTAGGTATATGTTATATAGTTGTATATTAATACATAAATATAAATGATGTCTTCTGCTTTCCTTTACAAGCTTGGTAGTCATCACTGCTAAAGTCACCTGTTGTAGATATCTGAACTTCATAGCCTTAACTGACTTTGCCTTCTTCCGGGGTTGCTTTTAATTTACCTGACTTGATATTCCTTACTGAAGCAAACTTTACCTTGGAAGGTCCCTTTACAAAAATGTTAGTAATGATAGTTATTTCACACATTAGGAATAAACTACATGGTATCTGGAAGGTTAATGTCTTGGTTCCCTTGATTATGTCCATGAAACCTTGTAATTAAAACTTCCCTCATCATGAAAACCCAGCTCCATACCTTCCATCTGCTTGGTCAGCTTAAGATTAAGTGCACCTGTTTTATTACTGATATAGTAATCAACATTGTCATTGAAATTCTTGACTGTCCTTTGATCTGTCCTACAGCCTGCAAACTTTGCCGAAAGGTCATTGTGCAGTCATCTAGATTCATTAATGATTCTTCTGAAGAATGCATCCACTTGAGGGGTGTAACTGTCTGTCCCAATTTGGTGTAACGCCATTATAATAATCTCCACCAATCAGATTCATATATCATGGAATTAGCAGGTAGTAACATTTCAATATAAAGGTTTGCACCTCTTTTACAAACATCAGATATAAAGTTAACCATACTCACAGTTACAAGGTAATCTGTGAAACTTACCCGAAGAAGGGCAATAACTAAAGTTACCTCTTTTGCGCCGTATATAAACAGTGTCAAACGAAGCGATGGTGAATTCGTCCAAACGCTTGCCGCGATGGTAAGTACTCTCCCGAGAAACCGTTGCAAGTGTAAGCATCATCGCAATTAACTAACGCACTTTTCTCTTAAATTACTCATGTTCTTCTACCTCTCCTTATATTTGTTTTATTCGTTCATTCAAAGCTGTGACAATATCTGAGTTTTATTACTTACTTATCAGTAGCTTTGAATGTCAGTGCTAATACTGATACCCTATAATCAAACTTTTCAAGCTGTTGTATTACGTAACTTC
>BNJU01004194.1_pt1 | contig 109856 bp, 144 predicted proteins | sample 8539281 | NCBI WGS metagenome assembly BNJU01 (sample SAMD00202456, study PRJDB9452) | human saliva metagenome | isolation source: human saliva | place: Japan
ATTAAAGACAAGGTTTTTCGGACCTTGTCTTTTTCTTTTTATTCTTTTTGAATTTTTTTAACGTTGAGTTACCTATTAGTTACTAAAAATTGTTTTTATTGTTTTCTGAAAAACACTTTTGACTATTTTTCCTTTACTGTGTTATAATTAACCGGTAAAGTATTTACTGGTTAATAGAAAGGAAGTTCCTATGAAGGTTGCTAATCAGATAGATGAGTTTTTTTGAATTCTATCTTACTTATTTCTGAGAATCAGCATGAAGTATTGATAGGTTCTTGTACTAGTGGTTTTTCGTTTAACCAATACGCAAGAACACATTTTAATGTTATTATCAAAGAATAATTATTCTAATTCTGAGCTTGCTAAATTGCTGAATGTTAGTCAAGTCGCTGTTACTAAGGCTGTTAAACAATTACTTTCTTTTTGGGATGTTTGAAGCTTTGAAAAGATGATAAAGACGCTCGGATCGTTTTTGTACCGGTTAACAGATTTAGGACGTCCGGTTGCTGAAGAACATTCTCATCATCATGATCATACTTTTGGCTGTTTATAATCAAGTTTTGAGTGAATTCTCTCAAGAAGAACAAATGGTTATTTCTAAATTTTTTTATCGCGCTTATTGGAGGATCTTCGTTAATGCGTTATATTACTGTTAAAGATCTTTCTTTTTATTATGATCGTGAGCCTGTTCTTGAAGGAGTTAATTACTACTTGGATAGTGGTGAATTTGTGACGCTGACTGGTGAGAATGGTGCAGCCAAATCTACTTTGATTAAGGCAAGTCTTGGTATTTTTGAAAACCTAAGATGGGTACTGTTGAAATTTCCAAGGAGAATGTAGCTGGAAAGAAATTACGTATTGCCTATCTTCCGCAACAGATTGCTAGCTTTCAATGCAGGTTTTCCCAGTTCTGTTTATGAGTTTGTTAAATCAGGTCGTTATCCTCGCAAAGGATGGTTTCGTCGCTTGAAATCATCATGATGAGGAACATATTTTAGTTAGTTTAACGGCTGTTGGAATGTTAGAGCATCGAGATAAACCTTTAGGGGCTCTATCAGGTGGTCAGAAAGCAACGGGCTGTCATTGCAAGAATGTTTGCGTCAGATCCAGATATTTTTTTGTGTTGGATGAACCGACTACTGGGTATGGATGCTGGTAGTAAGGATGAATTTTATGAATTGATGCACCACAGCGCCCATCACCATGGGAAGGCTGTTTTGATGATTACGCATGATCCTGAAGAGGTGAGTCATTACGCGGATCGTAATATTCACCTGGTGAGAAAACAAAAACTCTCCATGGCGTTGCTTTAATGTTCATGAGAAAGATGGAGGTGAGGACCGTGCTTAGTCTCTTTCAGTATGATTTTTATGCAACGGGCCTTGTTGGCGATGGTTGCTATGAGTCTCTTCTCTCCTATCTTAGGTGTATTTTTTTGATTTTTACGTCGTCAGAGCTTGATGAGTGATACGCTGAGTCACGTTTCTCTATCAGGGGTTGCTTTTTGGTCTCTTCCTTGGATTTCTCTCCGACTATCTCTACAGTCATTGTGGTGATCATAGCGGCTGTATTTCTAGAGTACTTACGCACAGTCTATAAAGATTTTTATGGAAATTGGGACAGCGATTCTCATGTCGACCGGCTTTGGCCTTGGCTTTGGTGATCATGAAGGGTGGCGGTAAAAGTTCCATGAGTTTGGACCAGTACCTATTTGGCTCTACCTTGACCATTACGGATGAGCAAGTGCTTGCTTTGTTTATCATTGCGACCATTGTCCTAGTTTTTAACGATACTCTTTATTCGTCCCGATGTATATTCTTACGTTTGACGAGGATACAGCTTATGTAGATGGTTTACCCGTGCGTCTCATGTCTATCTTGTTTAATATTGTGACAGGGGTGGCTATCGCCTTGATGATCCCGGCTGCGGGTTCCTTGTTGGTATCTACCATCATGGTCTTGCCAGCTAGTATTGCTTTAAAGCTAGGAAAGACCTTCCGTTCGGTTATGCTTCTGGCAGTGGTCATTGGTTTTGTGGGGATGGTCAGTGGTCTCATTCTTTCTTATTATCCGGATACACCGGTTAGTGCGACCATTACCCTCTTATTTGTATCCTTCTTTTTGCTCTCAAATCTTTTTGTTAAATTTAGAAAATAGGTGATCTTATGAAAAAACTTGTATGGCTCGTGTTAGCCTTTTGTAGTCTTCTTTTAGTAGCTTGTAGTGGTGGTCAAAATCAGTCAGGGAAATTGAAAGTCATGACGACTTTCTATCCTGTCTATGAATTTACTAAGCAAGTCGTTGGAGACGAGGGAGATGTAGAGCTCTTGATTGGCTCTGGTTCGGAACCCCATGATTTTGAATTGTCTGCCAAGGGTCGCGCAAAAATCCAAGAGTCAGATGTCTTTGTCTATGAGAACGAGAACATGGAAACTTGGGTGCCTCAGTTGTTGAAATCAATGGATGGCAAGAAAACAAAGGTTGTCAAAGCGACTGAAAATATGCTTCTTTTACCAGGTGGTGAAGAAGAGCATGACCATGAGGGAGGGGAAGAACACCATCATGAGTACGATCCCCATGTCTGGCTTTCTCCACAGAGAGCCATTAAAATGGTGGAAACGATTCGTGATCAACTGGTGAAACAGTACCCAGATAAAAAGGCTAGCTTTACAGCAAATGCGGATGCCTATATTGCCAAATTGAAAAAATTGGATGACAGTTATACGAAGAGCTTATCTGCAGCGAAACAGAAAAACTTTGTCACTCAACACGCAGCTTTCCGTTATTTGGCCCTGGACTATGGCTTGAATCAAGTCTCTATTTCAGGTTTGTCACCAGATAGTGAACCGTCTGCGACTCGTTTGAGTGAATTGACAGAGTATATCAAGAAGAACGACATCAAGGTCATCTACTTTGAAGAAAATGCTTCTAAATCCTTATCGAAAACCTTATCTGCTGAAACCGGTGTGGATCTAGCTGTTTTGAATCCATTAGAGAGCTTGACAGATGAGCAGATGAAAGACGGGGAAGACTACATCTCTATCATGGGAGCCAACCTCAAATCTTTGGAGTTAACAACGACTCAAGCCGGAAAAGAAATCGCTCCAGAAGAGGAAGAAGACACCAAAACAGTAGCCAATGGCTACTTTGAAGACAGTGCTATTAAGGACCGAACTCTTTCAGACTATGCGGGAGACTGGCAGTCTGTGTATCCTTATCTAAAAGATGGAACCTTGGATCAAGTCTTTGACTACAAAGCTAAATTAACCAAGTCCAAAACAGCTGAAGAGTATAAAGACTACTACACCACAGGTTATAAAACAGATGTCGACCGGATTGTCATTACAGACAAAACCATGACCTTCTATAAGAATGGGGAAGAGAAGAAGTTCGAATACCGCTATGCTGGGAAGCATACACTAACCTATACAAAAGGGAATCGTGGAGTGCGTTATCTCTTTGAAGCAACTGATCCAAATGCGGGTGAATTCAAGTATGTTCAATTCAGTGACCACCAAATTGCTCCTAATAAGGCAGCTCACTTCCACATTTTCTTCGGTGGGGAAAGTCAAGAGGCTCTTTATAAGGAATTGGAAAATTGGCCTACTTACTACCCAAGTGACCTATCCGGATTCGAAATTGCGCAGGAAATGTTGGCCCATTAATCAATTAGAGAAGGAACCAGTTGGTTCCTTTTTTGATAGTAACAGAAACTTGTCAAATTGCTAGAAAAAGGATAAAATTAGGCTTATAGAATAGATTGAATATGGGGAGATTCATGATGAAAAAGTATCGTTTGCTATTGTTGCTTTCTGCTCTACTGTTTTTCCTTGGAGCCTGTGGTGATAAAAAGCAGGAGACAGGATCTGAAAGTAAAGAAAGTACAGTTCGTCAATCGAAGGATAGCTCAGCTACTAGTGAAACAAAGAAAGCTGAGAGTTCGAGTGATAAGAAAGAGAAAACAAAGATGGATATTGAAGCAATCGCTCAAGGGGATTATAGTAGTGTAGCTGGTGTCTGGCAAGATGATAAGGGGAATAAACTCGTCTTTGATCAAAATGGTTTGGTCTCTAACGAATATGAGTCTTATGGTCTTTCCTTGACGGATTATGGAACTGTTTCAGGAGGAGTCTACGGAGGAGTTACAGGAGGATTTTTGATGGAATTCATCCCTGCCGGGCTTACGATTGATGACCAAACGGACGAAAATGGAGAAGTCATCTTCCATGATGATTCTGATGTTAGCAAGGACCGTCTCTGGACCGGAACTGGGATGTACAGTTTTACGGAACAAGGTTCTTTTCCTCTATAAGGTTGGGGATTAGCTAGTATATGTGTAATGAAAAAGAATGAAGAGTGTCCTACTCTTCATTCTTTTTTAGATTTTAGGGAGCCAAGAAAGGTAGAAGTCTAGCTTCTCCGCTTTCAAGAGGTCTTGGTGGCTCACTCTGTCGACCTTTTTTCCATCAAGAGAAGCATCTTGAAGAAAGTGTGCTTGGGCTGTGTGAGCTGTGCTATGGATATGCAGCCATTTTTTCTCTTGAGGGAGAAAGAGGCGCAAGTGTTTGAAGAGGGAATCCCTAGGTCATAGACTGGCTTGCCTGGACAAGTTGGATAGAGTCCTAAAACCGACCAGATATACCAGGAGGATAGGCTGCCATTATCTTCATCTCCTGGATAGGCTTGAAAGCTTGGCTGGAAGGCTTCCTTGCGAAGGGCCTGGATTAGGATGCTAGTGTATTCCGGGTGTTGGCTATAGCGGAAGAGATAGGGGATGTGAAAACTCGGTTGGTTTGAAATGGCAATTTGTCCAAAAGGAGCTTGGGCCATCTCACTCATTTCATGAATTTCGTAGCCATAGCCCGTCACTTCGTAATGCGGTGCTTGAGTGGCTAGTCGAGTTAAGTAGTGGGTAAATCCTCCTTCTCCACCAAAGAGTTGCTTGAGGCCCTCGATGTCGTGAAGGGCGCCTAAGGTTGCCTGAATGGCAGAGCACTCTGCATAGTCGCGTCCCCAACTGATGGGCGAGAAGTCTGGTCTGAAATGGCCCTTCTTATCTTTGGCCCGGATATAACCTGTTTCTGGATCAAAGAGGGTTCGATAGGAAAGACTAGACTGGGCATATTCTTTGGCCAACTCTTCCTTGCCAAGTAGCTGGGCAGTTTGGGCGATACAAAAATCGCTATAGGAGAAGTCAATGGTGTGACTCACGCTTTCGTGATAGTCAGTGGATAGATAGCCTAATTCCTTGTATTCTTTAGCTCCTCGTCGACCGTAATGACCATTTGGGTCTTCCTTCCTAGCTGTATCTAGCATGGCTTCAAAAAAAGCTCCGTGTGGAGGTCGGGAGCTAGGCCTTTTTGAATGGCATCGGCAATGACCCCATCAATGAGGGTTCCAGGCATCATGCCTCTTTCGTCCGGCGCTAGCCATTTAGGGAGGAAACCGGTATCTCGGTAATGGCTGAGGAAGCCTTCGAGAAATTCCTGGTAAAGCTCGGGATAGACTAGGCTATAGAGAGGAAAGGTGGTCCGAAAGAGATCCCAGAAGCCCAAACTCGTGAAGTATTTTTCCTTCTTGAATGCGGTTGTGGGCGAAATCGCGATGGACTGCTTTTCCCCTCAGGGGTTACTTCATAACAAGTCTGAGGAAAGAGCAGACTACGGTAGAGACAGTGATCGAAAAAAATGTTCGATCCTCTCCGCCCGTATCTAAAATTTCAAATCGGTCCATTAGCTCTTGCCATTTGCGGCTCGCTTTTTTTCTTTCATCTCTTCAAAGCTAGCTGTAGGAAGGTGAGATTTCGGCCAACTCAGGGTTGATAAAGGAAGTGCCTAATCGAGCTTCTAGGGTAGGGCTGTCAAATTCTAGGATCAAATCCTGTCCTAGCCAGTGAGTGCGAGTGATGGCTTGGTCAAATTCGACATGAAGATAGAAAGGATAGGTTTGTTGGTCGGTATGATTTTGGTCTAGGATGTGAAAATGTAGATTCGTTTCTCCGAATTCTACTTCAGCTAGTCCATTGGGGCAATGAATGGCCAGTGAAAGTGCAGACGGCCCTCTAAAGCGGAGAATGGACCCGTAGAGGCTGGGTGTTAGCTCTGTGTGGATTTGATAGCGCTCTGAGGTGAGGGCTAAATAATGGGGCTGAAAGACAGCTTCTCGGACCCGGTAACTGCTCTGTCTGAAATAGAGGTCTTCTTGAGTCGGAATGTCTGTCAGTGGGGTGAGGAGACACCAGGAAAAATCTCCAATCCAAGGGCTAGGCTGATGGGTCAAGCGAATACCTTGAAAGATAGGAAGGTTGGGGTTGAAAAACCAAGCATCCTGTTCATGTGTCGTCTGTGGAAGGAAATAATTCATCCCAAAAGGAACTCCTGTGTAAGGAAGGGTGTTGCCGTTAGAATAAGCTGAGTGATTGTCTGTTCCTAAGCGGGTATCAATGTGAGCAATATCGGTCTTCATGCGGGACCTCCTGTGTCATACTAGGGCCTTCAAGCCCTTTTCTTTCTTTATTTTAGCAGAAGCCCCTCAAATGGGAAAGTCTTTTTCAAAACTAGAAAAGTTTGTAGAAAAAGGGCTATAATTTGCGTATGTATTTCCCATCTGAAATCTTTTATACTGAATAGGAAAGAATCGATACGTGTGAGGAAAAAGGAATGACTTATTCAAAAGAAATCGTCAGAGAATGGCTGGACCAAGTAGCAGAACGTGCCAAGGAGTACCCGGAGTGGGTGGATGTCTTTGAGCGTTGCTACACAGACACTTTTAGATAATACAGTTGAAATTTTTAGAAGATGGGTCAACCTTTGTGTTGACAGGGGACATTCCCAGCTATGTGGTTGCGTGACTCAACGGCTCAATTGAGACCCTATCTTCATGTGGCAAAAAGAGACCCTCGTTTGCGCCAGACCATTGCTGGTTTGGTCAAGCGCCAGATGACCTTGATCCTCAAGGATCCCTATGCTAACTCTTTTAATATTGAGGAGAACTGGAAAGGCCACCACGAGACTGACCACACCGATTTGAATGGCTGGATTTGGGAACGTAAGCATGAAGTGGACTCGCTTTTGCTATCCCTTGCAATTGGCTTACCTCCTGTGGAAGGAAACTGGTGAGACTAGCCAATTTGATGAAACCTTTGTCACAGCGACCAAGGAAATCCTTCATCTCTGGACAGTGGAGCAAGACCACAATAACTCACCATACCGTTTCGTCCGTGATACCGATCGTAAGGAAGATACCTTTGGTAAATGACGGCTTTGGGCCAGATTTTTGCTGTGACAGGGATGACCTGGTCAGCCTTCCGTCCAAGTGATGATTGCTGTCAGTATAGCTATTTGATTCCGTCCAATATGTTTGCAGTGGTTGTCTTGGGCTATGTACAAGAAATCTTTGCAGCATTGAATCTAGCTGATAGTGAGAGTATCATTGCAGATGCAAAAACGCCTGCAGGCTGAGATTCAAGAAGGAATCGAAAAATTACGCCTACACTACAAATAGTAAGGGCGAGAAAAATTTATGCCTTTGAGGTAGACGGTTTAGGAAATGCTAGCATCATGGACGATCCGAAACGTGCCAAGCTTTGTTGGCGGCTCCCTTATCTGGGTTACTGTGCGATTGACGATGAGGTCTACCAAGCTACTCGTCGCACTATTTTGAGCTCTGAAAAATCCTTACTTCTATGAAGGGAAGTACGCAAGTGGGACTCGGAAGTTCTCATACCTTCTATCGCTATATCTGGCCGATTGCCCTGTCCATCCAAGGATTGACAACGACAGATAAAGCTGAGAAGAAAATTCTTGCTGGATCAGTTGGTTGCCTGCGATGGTGGAACAGGTGTCATGCACGAAAGTTTCCACGTGGATGATCCAACCAAATATTCGCGTGAATGGTTCTCTTGGGCCAACATGATGTTCTGTGAATTGGTCTTGGATTACTTGGATATTCGCTAATACTCTTCAAAAAAATCAAATTCAAAACCACGTCAGCTTCGCCTTGCCGTATATATGTTACTGACTTCGTCAGTTCTATCTACAACCTCAAAGCAGTGCTTTGAGCAACCTGCTGACTAGCTTCCTAGTTTGCTCTTTTGATTTTCATTGAGTATAAGGAGCACGCTTTAGCTTCACTGATTCTTGTTAGAATCACAAGTTTATATTTAAAACATTAAAAAAATTTAAGTTAGAATGAGGTTTTACTCATGGAAAATGTTGTTGTACATATTATCTCTCACAGCCACTGGGATCGTGAGTGGTATCTACCTTTTGAAAGTCACCGGATGCAATTGGTGGAACTCTTTGACAATCTCTTTGATCTCTTTTGAAAATGACTCTGAATTCAAGAGCTTTCCATTTGGATGGACAAACCATTGTCCTTGATGACTATTTAGAAATTCGCCCTGAAAAACCGTGACAAGGTGCAGCGTTATATTGACGAAGGAAAAGCTCAAGATTGGACCTTTCTACATCTTGCAGGATGATTACTTAATCTCCAGTGAAGCTAATGTACGTAATACCTTGATTGGACAAGCTGAATGTGCTAAATGGGGCAAATCAACTCAGATTGGTTACTTCCCAGATACCTTTTGGAAATATGGGGCAAGCTCCTCAAATTCTTCAAAAAAATCAGGCATTCACGTAGCAGCCTTTTGGGCGTGGTGTCAAACCAATCGGATTTGATAACCAAGTCCTCGAAGATGAGCAGTTTCACCTCTCAATTTTTCTGAAATGTACTGGCAAGGGGCGGATGGTAGCCGCGTGCTTGGTATCCTCTTTGCCAACTGGTACAGTAACGGGAACGAAATTCCAGTGGATAAAGATGAAGCTTTTGGCTTTCTGGAAACAAAAATTGGCAGATGTTCGTGACTATGCATCGACCAACCAATGGTTGATGATGAACGGTTGCGACCACCAACCGGTTCAACGAAACTTGAGTGAAGCTATTCGCGTGGCCAATGAACTCTTTCCCTGACGTGACCTTTTGTTCACAGCTCCTTTTGATGAATATGTGCAAGCAGTGGAAAGTGCGCTTCCTGAACAATTATCAACAGTTACGGGAGAATTGACCAGTCAGGAAACAGATGGTTGGTACACTCTTGCTAATACATCTTCTTCACGTATTTACCTCAAACAAGCCTTCCAAGAAAACAGCAACCTGCTCGAGCAAGTGGTGGAACCTTTGACCATCATTACAGGTGGGCATAACCACAAGGATCAATTGACCTATGCCTGGAAGACACTCTTACAAAATGCGCCACACGATAGTATTTGTGGATGTAGCATAGATGATGTTCACCGTGAGATGGAAGTTCGTTTTGCCAAGGTCAATCAAGTCGGAAACTTTGTCAAGACCAACCTTCTCAACGAATGGAAGGGTAAACTAGCGACTCAAAAAGCACAGAGTGAGCACCTCTTTACGGTCGTCAATACTGGCTTGCACAATAAGGTGGACACCGTCAGCACGATTGTCGATGTAGCAGTTTGTCCATTTAAGGAATTGCATCCGACAGAGGGCTTCAAGAAAATGGCCGCTTTGACCTTGCCAGACTACCACGTAGAGGATTTAGATGGGCATCTTGTAGAAGCAGAGATTGAAGACTTGGGAGCAAGCTTTGGCTATACCCTGCCTAAGGATAAATTCCGTCAACCTTATATCGCGCGTCAAGTGCGCGTGACGGTTCCGGTTCACCTAGCGCCTCTTTCTTGGACCACCTTCCAGCTCTTGGAAGGCAAAGCACCTCATCATGATGGTCTTTTCCAAAATGGGGTGATCGATACGCCATTTGTAACCCTTAGTATCGATGATGGCTTGACCCTCTATGATAAAACGACCAATGAGGCTTATGAGGATTTCCTTCGTTTTGAAGATCGTGGGGATATCGGTAATGAATATATCTACTTCCAACCAAAAGGAACAGAGCCGATCTATGCGGAGTTAACAGCTTATGAGGTCTTGGAAAACAATGCTCGCTATGCCAAAATCTTGCTCAAGCATGACTTGACGACCCCGGTCAGCGCGGATGAACAATTGGATGCGGAGCAAAGAGGCATTATCGAGTTTATGAACCGCAAGGCAAGTCGCTCAGAAGAGCTGACAACCATCCCTCTTGAAACGGAGATGACCATCTTTGTAGATGATCCCGCAAATTCGCTTCAAGACGCGCTTCACCAATACAGCTAAGGATCACCGTATCCGTCTCCTGGTCAAGACTCACAATACACGTCCAAGCAACGATTCTGAAAGTATCTATGAGGTTGTGACACGGCCAAATAAACCGGCTGCTTCTTGGGAAAATCCTGAAAATCCCCAACACCAACAAGCCTTCGTCAGCTTGTATGATGACGTCAAAGGGGTAACAGTGGCCAATAAAGGATTACATGAATACGAAATTTTTGGAGATGATACCATTGCTGTAACCCTTCTCCGTGCTTCCGGCGAACTTGGTGACTGGGGCTATTTCCCAACACCAGAAGCACAATGCTTGCGGAACTTTGAGGTTGAATATGCAGTAGAATGCCATCAAGCTCAGGGCGCTTCTCCGCTTATCGCCGAGCGAAAGCTTTGCAGACACCGATGACCAGCCTTCAAGTTGAAAAACAAGAAGGAAGTGTAGCAGCATCTGGTAGCTTACTTAAGCATACAGCCTTGACACATCCTCAGGTTTGTCCAACAGCCTTTAAGGTAGCAGAAAATGAAGAAGGTTACATCCTTCGCTATTACAACATGAGCCAAGAAAAATGTGCGCGTGTCAGAAGGACAACAAACGGTTGTCGATCTTCTGGAACAACCGTATCCAGTCCATACAGGTTTATTAGCACCGCAAGAAATCCGTACAGAATGGATCAAAAAAAGAAGAAATCTAATTTCAAAAAGATAACATAAAAAGAAAGGAGGAGCGAAAAGAGTAAGAACCGACTGCTTTGTCTCGCTCCTTTTTACAGGTAAAAGCAATGACCCATTGCAACGATTGATATCGGAGGGACTGGGATTAAGTTTGCTAGTCTCACTCCGGATGGAAAAGATTTTAGATAAGGCCAGCACACCAACTCCAGAAACTCTAGAAGATTTGTCGGCTTGGTTGGATCAACGCTTGTCAGAACGTGACTACCGTGGGATTGCCATGAGTGTGCCAGGGCTGTTAACCAAGAAACAGGGGTGATTGAGGGGAATCAGTGCCATTCCATACATCCATGGTTTCTCATGGTATGAGGCGCTTGCTCATCATAAGCTTCCTGTCCACCTAGAAAATGATGCCAACTGTGTTGGACTGAGTGAACTGTTAGCTCATCCTGAAATTGAAAATGCAGCCTGTGTCGTGGTTGGTACAGGGATCGGTGGCGCCATGATTATCAATGGCAAGCTTCACCGAGGTCGCCATGGTTTGGGTGGAGAGTTTGGCTATATGACCACCATCGAGCCTGCAGAAAAACTCAACAATTGGTCACAACTCTCTTCCACGGGAAGTATGGTGCGCTACGTCATTGAAAAATCTGGTCAGTCTGACTGGGATGGACGAAAGATTTACCAAGAGGCTGCAGCAGGCAATGCCCTTTGCCAAGAAGCCATTGAGCGCATGAATCGTAACCTTGCTCAAGGCCTGCTCAATATCCAGTATCTGATCGACCCAGATGTGATTAGCCTAGGTGGCTCTATCAGTCAGAATCCAGATTTTATCAAAGGGGTTCAAAAAGCAGTAGACGCTTTTGTGGAAAGATATGAAGAATATACCATCGCTCCAGTCATTCAAGCCTGCACCTACCAGGCAGATGCCAATCTCTACGGTGCCCTTGTCAACTGGTTACAGGAGGAAAACCAATGGTAAGATTTACAGGACTTAGTCCCAAACAAGCCCAAGCTATCGAAGTATTAAAAAATCACATTTCTCTACCAGATGTAGAAGTAGCGGTCGCTCAGTCTGACCAAGCTTCTATCTCTATCGAGGGTGAGAATGGGCAGTATCAACTGACCTACCGCAAACCTCATCAACTCTACCGTGCCTTTTCTGTGCTCGCAACAGCTTTAGCAGAAGGGGACAAGGTAGAGATTGAGGAAAAAGCTGCCTATGAAGATCTAGCCTACATGGCAGACTGTTCGCGCAATGCCGTGCTCAATGTCGCATCTGCCAAGCTGATGATTGAGGTCTTGGCTCTCATGGGCTACTCAACCTTTGAGCTCTATATGGAGGACACCTATCAGATTGAGGGGCACCCTTACTTTGGTTATTTCCGTGGAGCTTATGCTGCTAAAGAATTACAGGAAATCGAAGCCTACGCCCAGCAGTTTGATATGACCTTTGTACCATGTATCCAGACCTTGGCCCACTTGTCAGCCTTTGTCAAATGGGGGGTTAAGGAAGTTCAGCAACTTCGTGATGTAGAGGACATTCTCCTCATCGGCGAAGAAAAAGTTTACGACTTAATCGACGGCATGTTTGCGACGTTGTCTAAGCTACAAACACGCAAGGTCAATATCGGGATGGATGAAGCTCACTTGGTTGGTTTGGGACGCTACCTTATCCTAAACGGTGTGGTTGATCGTAGTCTCCTCATGTGCCAACACTTGGAGCGCGTGCTGGATATTGCAGACAAATATGGTTTCCACTGCCAGATGTGGAGCGATATGTTCTTCAAACTCATGTCAGCAGACGGCCAGTACGACCGTGATGTGGAAATTCCAGAGGAAACACGCGTTTATCTTAGACCGTCTCAAAAGGATCGTGTCACCTTGGTTTATTGGGATTATTATCAGGATAGCGAAGAAAAATACAACCGCAACTTCCGGAATCACCACAAGATTAGCCAGGATATCGCCTTTGCAGGTGGTGCTTGGAAGTGGATTGGTTTTACGCCCCACAATCATTTCAGTCGTCTCATTGCTCTTGAAGCCAACAAAGCTTGTCGTGCCAACCAGATCAAGGAAGTCATCGTGACGGGTTGGGGGGACAATGGTGGGGAAACAGCCCAGTTCTCTATTCTGCCAAGCTTTGCAAATCTGGGCAGAACTCAGCTACCGCAATGATTTAGAGCATTTATCTACTCATTTCAAGACCAATACAGGCCTCTCAGTTGAGGACTTTATGCAGCTGGATCTAGCCAACCTCTTGCCAGACCTACCAGACAATCTCAGTGGGATCAATCCCTAATCGCTATGTCTTTTATCAGGATGTTCTCTGTCCAATCCTTGACAAGCACATGACTCCTGAACAGGACAAACCGCACTTTGCCCAGGCAGCTGAGACTCTTGCTGCTATCAAAGAAAGAGCAGGCATCTACGCTTATCTTTTTGAAACTCAGGCTCAGTTGAATGCTATTTTAAGTAGCAAAGTGGATGTAGGTCGACGCATCCGTGAGGCCTATCAAGCAGATGATAAAGAGAGCTTGCAACAAATTGCTAGAGAAGAATTGCCAAAACTCAGAAGCCAGATTGAAACACTTCCATGCTCTCTTTAGCCACCAATGGTTGAAAGAAAACAAGGTCTTTGGCTTGGATACAGTAGACATCCGTATGGGTGGACTCTTGCAACGCATCAAGCGCGCAGAAAGCCGCATTGAAAACTACCTAGCAGGCGAAATCTCTCGTATCGACGAACTAGAAGTAGACATCCTGCCATTTAATGATTTCTACGGAGACAAGGACTTCGCAGCGACGACGGCTAACCAGTGGCATACCATTGCGACAGCTTCGACCATTTATACGACCTAATTCAAAAAGGGTATCTTTAAAGAAAATGATGTTGAAGGAGGAGAAAGATGTCCGATGAGAGGCATTTCTTCTCCTTTTTTTCTCCATTTTTTTAAGGCTATGTCATAAATTTGTAGAATTTTTTTCTATAATTAGGAGTTTGAAAAAAAGTTTTCATAGAGTTTTTATAATAAAAAAATGTAAACGTTACCAAAAATAAAATGACAAAGGGGGGAGTCAGATGAAAAAGTTTGTTAAGACCTTGAGAGAAAATTTTATTTTCTTCTTGATGGTTTTACCAGGTGCAGCGTGGTTGATTTTATTCTTCTACATACCTGTTTTTGGGAAACGTTGTCGCATTTAAAGACTATCATATCACCGGAGAGGGATTTATTGATAGTGTAATGAAGAGTAAGTGGGTAGGATTTGATAACTTCAAATTCCTCTTTAGTTCTAAAGATGCTTATATCATTACAAGAAATACCGTCCTTTACAACCTAGCCTTTATTTTCTTGGGCTTGATTGTTTCTGTTGGGATTGCCATTATCTTTAGTGAGATGCGTTCCAAACGGTTGGTTAAAGTGTTTCAAACATCAATGTTGTTCCCCTATTTCTTGTCATGGGTTATCATCAGCTTCTTTTACAGATGCCTTTCTTAAACGTCGATAAAGGCTTGATTAACCACATCTTAACATCACTTGGGATGAAAGGAATCAACTTCTATACAGAGGTTGCCATTTGGCCAGCGCTTCTCCTCTTCTTAGGAATCTGGAAAGGCTTTGGTTATAGCAGTGTTATGTACTATGCAACCATCATGGGGATTGATCCAACATTCTACGAAGCAGCAACAGTGGATGGAGCATCTAAGTGGCAGCGAATCCGCCACATTACCATTCCTCAGTTGGCTTCCTTGATTACGGTCTTGACCATCCTTGCCATCGGAAATATCTTCCGTGCTGACTTTGGATTGTTCTACCAAATCCCACATAACTCAGGTGCCCTTTATAGTGTGACAAACGTAATTGATGTCTATGTCTACAACGGACTTGCTAAATCAGGAGATATTGCGATGGCCGCAGCGGCTGGTCTTTACCAATCAGTTGTCGGATTGATTCTCGTTTTACTTTCTAATATTGTAGCACGTCGGATTGATAAGAATGCAGCGCTCTTCTAGAAAGGAGGATACCATGGCAAAATCAAAAATTAAAAAAGAAAAAGTTGATAATGTTGGGATCCACTCCTTCAGTAAGAAAGCAGACATCTTCTTTAGTAGCATCGTTGGCTTGGTTGCTCTATCCTGTATCTTGCCCTTCATCTTCGTTGTCATGATTTCCTTGACAGATGAACAAAGTTTGGCAATTCACGGCTTCCAATTTTGGCCTGCTAAATTCGGTACAGATGGCTATCTTTTCCTTGTTCAATTTAAGGATAAGATTCTTCAAGCCCTCTTTATTACCTTGTTTGTAACGATTGTAGGGACAGCATGTAATGTTTTCATTACAACGACCTATGCCTACGCGATCTCTCGTAGAACCTTTAAGTATAGAAACTTCTTTACTGTCTTTGCCCTCTTGAGTATGCTCTTTAGTGCAGGGATGGTACCAGGTTACATCGTTACCACTCAGTTGCTTCATTTAGGAGATACGGTTGGAGCCCTCATCATACCGATGTTATTGAGTCCTTTTCAATATTATCTTGATGCGGACCTTCTTCAAACGGACGATCCCAGAAGCCATTCTTGAGTCTGCTCGGATAGATGGAGCCAGTGAGACACGGATCTTCTTCCAGATCTGTTTACCACTTTCTCTCCCAGGGATTGCGACCATCAGTCTCTTCACAGCCCTCGGCTTCTGGAATGACTGGTTCAACGCTCTCCTCTATATCAAGAGTGAAAACCTCTATCCCCTTCAATACTTGCTGATGCAAATCCAAAATAATATGGATTACATCTCTAAATCCGTCGGTGCATCTAGCCAAATCGCTGGTGCAGTCCAATCCCTTCCTAAGGAAACTGGACGGATGGCCATGGTGGTGGTGGCAACAGTTCCAATCGCTATCCTCTATCCATTCTTCCAACGTTACTTTGTAAAAGGATTGACCATCGGTGGTGTGAAAGAGTAATCGAACCTTTCTCACCCACCCTTCATAATGTTAATAAAGAAAAATAAAAAAGGAGTTTTTCTCATGAAAAATTGGAAAAAATATGCTTTAGCTTCTGCTAGTGTTCTCACACTTGGAGCAACTCTTGCTGCTTGTGGTAACTTGACAGGTGATAACCAAAAATCATCTAAGAGTGAAGACGGTAAAACAGTTATCAAAATGTACCAAATCGGTGACAAACCGGATAACTTGGATACCTTGTTAGAAAATGCGAACAAGATCATCGAAGAAAAAGCTGGCGTTAAATTAGACATCCAATACCTTGGTTGGGGTGACTACGACAAGAAGATGAACGTTATCATCTCATCTGGTGAAAGCTACGATATTGCTTTCGCAAACAACTATGTTATCAACGCTCAAAAAGGCGCTTACGCTGACTTTGACAGACTTGTACAAGAAAGAAGGAAAAAGAGCTTTATGAAGCACTTGACCCTGCTTACATCAAAGGGAATACTGTCAAACGGTAAGATCTACTCTGTTCCAGTTGCAGCCAACGTTGCATCTTCACAAAACTTTGCCTTCAACGGACCACTTCTTGAAAAAAATATGGTATCGACATCTCAAACGTCAAAAGACTATGCTTCTCTTGAACCAGTCTTGAAAGCGATCAAAGAAAAAAAGATCCAAACGTTGTTCCATTCGCAATGAACAAGAGCTACGGTGGACCTTCTGATGACTTCGATTACATCGCAGTAGATGGACTTCCATTCGTTGTCGATTTGCAAGGTGACACAACTAAGATCGTTGACCGTTATACAATCCCACGTTATGTTGAAAACTTGAAGACTCTTCATAAATACTATGAAGCTGGCTACATTCCAAAAGACGTAGCTACAAGCGACACTGGATATGACCTTTCTCAAGATACTTGGTTGGTACGTGAAGAAACAGTAGGACCTGCTGACTACGGTAACAGCTTGCTTTACTCGTGTAGCAAACCGTAAGATTGAGATCAAACCATTCACTCAACTTTACAAGAAGAACAACACTACTCAAGTTGCAAACTTTGTCATCTCAAACAACTCTAAGAACAAAGAAAAAGCAATGGAAGTATTGAACCTCTTGAATACAAACCCAGAACTCTTGAACGGTCTTGTTTATGGTCCAGAAGGCAAGAACTGGGAAAAAGTTGAAGGTAAAGAAAACCGTGTGAAAGTCTTGGATGGCTACAACGGAAACACTCACATGTCTGGATGGAACACTGGTAACAACTGGATCCTTTACATCAACGAAAACGTAACCGATGAGCAAATTGCACAATCTAAGAAAGACTTGGAAACTGCAAAAGAATCTCCAGCACTTGGATTCATCTTCAACACTGAAAACGTGAAATCAGAAATCACTGCCCTTACAAACACTTTGAACCAATTCACAAGTGCCATCAATACAGGTACAGTAGATCCTGAAGTTGAAATTCCTAAGATGCTTGAAAAATTGAAATCAGAAGGTGCCTACCAAAAAGTCTTGGATGAAATCCAAAAACAATACGATGAGTACCTTGCTGCTAAGAAATAAGCTAACAATACTTGCTTAAGTCTATCAAAAGACTTTGAGGTCTTCGCACTTCAAAGTCTTTTCTGTTGATGATTTCGAAATCGAAACCATCAGAGGAAATGTGCTATAATATAGGGTATAATCATCAGTTGTACTAGGGAAACTATACTAAGTCGTACGCTCCCCTCTACAACAAAATGAACATGGAGACACATTATGGGAAGAATGATTGAATTAATTTTTTTACAAGGGTCTATTTAGCCATGCTGGCAACAGGGATCTTTTTGGGCTTTAACCTTCTGTGGAGGGATCCTATTTGGATTTGGGCCGGCTAGTGCAACGATTATGAGTCTATATGCCGAACATGGATCTGATTACAAAGCAATATGGTTGGTCTGAGGCTTTGGTCGCTCTATAAAGAAAAATTTCCGTCGGGCCAACCAGGTTTTCTATACATTTTTTTAATCGAAGCTATTCTTATTTATGGTATGTATCTGATGGTTCAATTGCCCCACTTGTCCCTGTTTCAGATTTTTTTATCTTATTGGTCAATTTGATTTTTCTTATTGGTGGCTCCCCTGACTTTTTGCAGTCTATCTCAAGCTTCAAGTCCATTTTGACTTGTCCCTATCTTAATAGCTTGAAGTTGAGTTTTCATTGGTGCTTTTCTGGATATTCGTGCAGTGACCAAGTTTCTCTTGGGGACCTTTCTGTTAGGGGTTGTTACCCATTTCGTTCCGGCTTTATTCTTCTTTTGTTTTACTGGGCTTGTGGCATTTCTTTTGTCAATGATATTTTTTTCAACCAGTCTATGAAACAATTCGCTCTAAAGTGGTTTCTTAATTATGAAAAAAATATGGTTAGCGACTCTTTTTGAAGTTCTATGCCTATATCATGGTGGGGATCATCACGACCTTAGGCGTGACGGTATCCTTGGTCTATTGGCATAATCAGAAAGCAGAAACAGAACGGATTGCTCAGTTGATTTCCTCGCGCTTGACTGTTGAGGTAGAGGATATTTATAAGAGATCTTCTCAATGGGGAAAGAGTCTGGTAGAAAATCCTGCCAAGCTCGAAGGAGTTTACAAGTATTTTTCAATGACGCCTTCTGAATACGAAAGCTGGCGATTGGATAATTATTTCTCCAATTATATTCAAGTTTCGCTGCACCGTAATGTTGAAACTCTGTATTTGGAACACGATGTTATTGATCAAATTGATTTGGTGTTAAATGACTATACGACTGTGTTTGTCTCCAGTAAAAATAAAAAAGGAGGGCAACAAGTTCCAGCGGATCGGTACAAGGCCAGCTCGCAAGCCATCCCAGTCTCCTTAACGGATGTGACGACTGGCGAGGATATTGGACTGGCTTATATTAAAATCAATCCAGCGCTATTGGATTCTGTCGTTGACAATATTCAAGACACGATTCCAGTTGCCGTCCAAATCTATAATCCCTTGGGCAAGGTTTTTTACCACAGAGGGGATATCAACCCTAAAGATCACAGCCAGTGGATTGTGCGAGATACTGCTTACGGCTATCAAATCTGGGTTGGGATTCCGACCTCTTACACGGTTCGAACAGCCTTGTTTAGTTTTACCTGGATGATTTCGGTCGCCTTAATCCTGGTCTTGGTCTTGTATCTCTTGCTTCAACGAATTTTCCGTAACTACCAAAAACAAGTTTTGGATTTGGTAGATACCATGGAAGCCATCAGCCAGGGGGATTCTGAGCGACGGATCAATGTGGATACCAAAGAGCAGGAGCTCCCTTTTAGTTGCAGAAACGACCAATACCATGTTAGACAATATGGACAAGTCTATCCGTGATATCTATCAGCTACAACTGAGCCAAAAAGATGCCAATTTGAAGGCCTTGCAAGCGCAGATTAATCCGCATTTTATGTATAATACCATGGAGTTTATTCGCATGTATGCAGTTATGCAGGATCAAGAAGAATTAGCTGATATTATTTACGAATTTAGTAGTCTCCTTCGAAACAATATTTCAGAGGAGAAAGAAACGACCATAGAAAATGAGTTGGAATTTTTGTAGAAAAATACAGCTATCTCTGTATGGTGCGTTATCCAAAATCGATTGCTTATGGCTTTTAAAATTGAACCCGGTCTAGAAGAGATGGTTATTCCGAAGTTTACTCTTCAGCCACTAGTGGAAAATTACTTTGTTCATGGAGTTGATCACAAGCGCAAGGACAATGTCATTAGTATCAAAGTCCGTCATGTTGGAGGAGCTGTGGAAATTCGGGTTCAAGACAATGGGAGAGGACTGGAACCGAGCCAACTGCAACGGATCCAACAAATATTGAGTCATAGGGATCCACGAGAAGAAGTAGAAGAGAGTAAGGGGCGACAATCGATTGGGATTATCAATGTCCACGAGCGTTTCCTTCTCTACTTTGGGGATCGTTACCACATTCAAATTACATCAGAAAAAAAGGAAAAAGGTGTTCTCTATACGATTACCATCGAGGACACTTAAGAGGAAAAGAATCGTGTATAAAGTCTTATTGGTTGACGATGAATATATGATTACTGAGGGGTTGAAAAAACTGATTCCCTTTGAAAAATGGGACATGGAGGTTGTTTACACAGCAGAGGATGCAGATCAAGCCTTGGCCTATGTTGCGGATTATCCAGTGGATATCGTGATTACGGATGTCAATATGCCAGGAAAAACTGGTCTAGAAATGATTGATCAAATGCAGTCCATTCTTCCCCATGCAGCTTATATCATTATGTCGGGCTACCAGGATTTTGCTTATGTAAAAAAAGCCTTAAACCTCCGGGTGGCAGACTACCTGTTAAAGCCTGTCAATAAGGTGGAGCTGGGGAATATCCTAGAAAAGTTATCTCAAACTCTAAAAAAACCAGACCAAGAAACGGCCAATCGGCTCCTTCATGAAGATTGGTCAGAAGAAGAGTTCGAACAAGCCATCCGAGGGAGAAAACAACTCTGGATTGGAGTGGATAAGGAAAGGAAGGGCTTTGCCAGTTCGTCTTATCAGGTCTTAGGAAAAAATCTTCAACTCTATCTTTCCGATGAGGATGAAGGAGCTTTCCTACAGCGCCGTTTCCAAGCACCTTATAAAGAACATTTTCAACAATTTAAAGAGCTTGTTGAACGAAGTCTGTTTTATGGGGATCTCCCTTTGGAGGAAGAAGATGGTGTCTTTAATTACTACGAACCCATCTACCGTGTCATCATTCAGGGAAATATCCAACAGATTTTGGAGGAGTTGAACTGGTTGGAAGAAACCGTGAAAAGCCATACCCCAAAAGTGGCGATAGCCAAGCAACTCTTTATTCAGTTCATTATGGATGTCTTTCATTTATTTGAACACCTGCAGGGAGATAACCTGACAGAAGTTGTGAAAGCCGTTCATGAGACAACGACTTTCGAGGATCTTGTTACCTGCGTTCGGAATCAATTGGAGACTTTCTTCTCAATATCGGATGAACAATAATGTGGCGACCGTCTTAGAAGTAATTGGACGCGACTATCGGAAGGAACTGTCGCTCAAGGATATCAGCAAAGATCTCTATATCAATCCTGTTTATTTAGGGCAATTGATCAAACGTGAGACCAATTCCACCTTTGCAGAGCTCTTGAATAAACAACGGATCAAAGCTGCCCAACAGTTGCTTTTATCCACAACGGAAAGCATTGAAGATATTTGCTATGAAGTAGGCTACAGCAATGTCGGTTACTTTTATAAAGTATTCCGCAAGTTGTGTGGCAAGTCTCCCAAAGCCTACCGTCAGCAAATCGGCGTAGAGGAAAGTGACTAATCTGTAAACATAAAAAATACCCTCCATTTTTAATGTACTGACCCCAAAAAGTTAGACAATTAATTTACCCAAAGGATTTAGTCCTATATTGCACAGGACTAAGTCCTTTTAGTTTCTACTAATTCGTTTGTTGTTGTAATAATCAATATAGTCTATAATAGCTTGTTCCAATTGGTTAAGCGACTTAAATGTATTCTCGTAACCATAAAACATTTCTGATTTCAAAATGCCAAAGAAGGATTCCATCATGCCGTTATCTGGGCTATTCCCTTTACGTGACATGGATGCTTGAATCCCTTTATCCTCAAAAAAATGATGATAGAAATTATGTTGGTATTGCCATCCCTGATCACTATGGAGAATAGTGTTCTCGTAGTGTGTCTCTGTAAAGGCTTGTTCCAACATCATTTTTACTTGTGCTAAGTTCGGTGAAGTAGAAAGATTGTAGGCGATAATTTCGCTGTTAAAGCCATCTAAAACTGGTGATAAATAAAGCTTCTGGGTGCTTGCTGGAATGACAAATTCTGTCACATCCGTATAGCACTTTTGCATTGGTTTGGTTGCTTCAAATTGGCGTTGAATAAGGTTATCTGCTTTCTTGCCAATCTCTCCTTGGTATGATGAATACTTCCGTTTACGGCGAATTCGAGCCGTTAAACCAAGTACTTTCATCAGACAACGCACCTCTTATGGTTCACTACGAAGCCACGATTTCTCAATTCGAGAGTGATGCGTCGATAGCCATAATTTCCTTTGTGTTCAGTAAAAATAGCTTGAATTTCAGCTTTAAACTCTTTGTTTCTGTCTAGTTCACACAATTGTTTCAACTGATAATAGTAAGTTGACCGCGGTAAACGAGCCGTTTCAAGAAGTAAATCTAGTCGAAAATCCTCCTCAAAGCCATTTCTCTAATTGTCTCTGCCTTTCTCGCTGTAAGGCTTCGTCCCTGTCTTCTAACTCTTTTTAACTTTTTAGGTAAGCTACCTCGGTACGTAAGCGTTCATTCTCCTCTTGGAGTCGCTCTAGTTCTGTCATTTCTTCCCAAGTTTTCTTACGTTTACGTCCCATTTTGAGGTACTCTCCCTTTTGTTTTCTCAACAATAGTATACCCATTTTTTTCTTGTATTGTGCTATCAATTTTTTCAACAGCGAAGGATGGGGTGAGCATAATCTAAAGATACACTTTTTCGTGAACGACCTTCAAGTAGCACTTTATCAATCATTTCTTGTTTTAGTTCTGGAGAATAGTAACAATTCTTACCTTTTTAACAATTTCTATTCCGTAACGTTCAATCAGCCTCAACATATATCTTAATCCAGAAAGCATCCACACCAAATCTTTTTGAAAGTTGGTTAAAGGTTTGACCTTGCTTTCTCAATTCATATATTTGAACTTTATCTTCATAAGTTAATTTCATAATAAAAACACCCCAAAAGTTAGATTTTTCTGTCTAACTTTTGGGGTGCAGTCATAATCAATGGAGGGTATTTTTAGTTGCTTCTTCCGATCAAAAATCGTGGCAGAAATCGTGACCTGAGTCAGATCGTTCCAGTCAATTTGAGCTGGATTGACGTGAAAGAGGAGAGGCGTCATGCTCAAAAGAGCCTCCCGCAATGCTGGTGTGAGTTCGAAGGTTTCCTGGCAATGGATGGTGTTTTCAATCGTAAAATGATCAGAAAAATGTTGAATAATCTGCTCATTGGAATAATCAGCCTGATCCAGGTGGTCCTTCACCTTCTGACGAATCTCTTGCAGATGGGCGACTGTTGGGATGACCTTGATAAGGCGACCGTCTGGGGCCAGGACCCGTTTAAATTCCTGATAGTTTGCTGGCGAAAAGATGTCTAGAAGAAGGTCCATGCTCTGGTCTAAAAGAGGGAGACGAGCTAGGTCTCCGACAAACCACTTGACCTTCCATTCCTGGTCGCTTTTGGCAGCCAGTTGGATTGATTCTTTAGATAAATCAAAGGCGTAAAAGGAATGATCGGGATAGCGTTCTTGCAAGATCCGAGAATAGTAGCCCTCCCCGCAACCAATATCTAAAATGTTGGCTGGATGGTCCAGTGGAGACAAGCATTCTGACAGGGTAGTGAGGATATGGTCGTAGAAACCATTCTCTAGAACGAGTTGCCGGTTTTGGAAATTCTCCTTGTCATAGTCCTTGGAGGCCTTCACTTGTGGCGCCAAGTTCACATAGCCAAACTTAGACAAGTCAAAGGAGTGGCGGTTGGGACAAGCCAAGCTTTGTTGGACCAGGTTGAGGGCTTCTTGACAGATGGGACAGGCAAAAGCCGTTGCAGTCTGAAATCGTTGTAATTTTGGTTTGATCGTCATGATACTTCTAGTGTAACCAAAAAACCTCTGAAAGTCATAGCTTCAGAGGTCTTCTTTTTAATAAGTCAAAACAAAGTATTTTTTCTTACCGCGACGGATAACGGTCAATTCGTTTTCCAATTTATCGCTATCGCTCAAGACATAGTCAAGGTCTTGGATGCGGTCGCCATTGATGTAGATGGCACCATTTTGGACATCTTCACGAGCTTGACGTTTGGAATTGACCACGCCAGAAGATACAAGCAATTCTACGATGTTGAGGTTTTCGTCTGCTTGTACCTGGTAGTTTGGGTACACCACGAAGTCCTTGTTTGAGTTCTTTGACAGAAAGGTTTTTTTGATATTTCCTGCAAAGAGTTGTTCCGTGATGTTGAGGGCTTCCTTGTAAGCTTCTTCACCGTGGACAAGGGTGACCACTTCACGCGCCAAGATCTTTTTGAGCCAAGCGTTCATGAGGAGCAGTCTCAAACTGTTTGCGGATCTCTTCGATTTCATCCAGTGACAAGAAAGTGAAGATCTTCAAGAAGCGCACAGCGTCCGCATCCATGACATTCATCCAGAATTGGTACATTTCGTATGGAGAAGTTTTTTTCAGGGTTGAGCCAAACCGCATTCCCTTCAGATTTACCAAATTTCTTACCAGTCGCATCTGTGATGAGGGGAACAGTGATGACGTGACCAGTCTTGTCAGCCTTCCGACGCAACAACTCTGTACCAGCTGTCATATTTCCCCACTGGTCAGAACCACCGATTTGCAGAGTGACATTGTGCTCTTGGTTCAAGACAAAGAAGTCGTAGCCTTGCATGATTTGGTAGGCAAATTCAGTGTAAGAAATCCCTGTTTCAATCCGTTTCTTCACAGATTCCTTGCTCATCATGTAGTTGACAGTAAAGTATTTTTCCGATGTCGCGAAGGAAGTCAATGAAGCTGATCGTTTGCCAAACCAGTCGTAGTTATTGACCATGACAGCCTTATTTTTCCCCATTTTCAAAATCTAAGAAACGAGACAATTGCCCTTGGATAGAAGTGACCCAACCGTCTACAGTCTCCTTAGTTTGTAAACTGCGCTCGGCATCTTTGAAAGAAGGGTCTCCAATGAGTCCGGTCGCACCACCGACAAGCGCATAAGGTTTGTGGCCTGCCAATTGTAAGCGACGACTGGTCAAGATTGCAACAAGGTGCCCAAGGTGCAAACTATCAGCAGTTGGATCGTAGCCAGTATAATACGATACTTGTCCTTCTTCTAGGGCTTTACGCAAAGCATCTTCGTCAGTCGTTTGGAAAATCAAACCACGTTCTTTTAGCTCATCAAAAATGTGCATCGTTCTCTCCTTTTCTAAGCTACTGGCCGGATCGATGAAAACAGTCCAGTATCTGTATGGTTTCTCTCTATTTTACCATAATGACTTGAAATAGCAATGAAAGGACGAAAAAAATCCAGTTGGAAACGGTGTTCTCAACTTTAGGAATTGAAAAGAAAGAGGTCCATTTGGTATAATAGGAAGGACAAGGAGAAATAGAGTGAGTCAAATGAGAGAATTTTTTACAAAGTGCGGGAAGAAAATAAAAGACTTCTTTGCCAAGATGACTGTTGAAGTCGATGAGAAAGAAGACAAGGAGGGCTGGTCACTAGGAGATTTCGTAGCGACGGTTCTCCGGACGATGAAGCTCCTTTGGGATGTGTTATTGGTGTTTGCTTTAGGTGGCCTCTTGTTTGGAGCAGGGATTGCGATTGGGTATGCGGCCAGTCTATTTAATGCGACAGAAACACCGGATCCAACCCGATTGGTTCAACAAGTTCGAAATATTTCCAGTGTTTCAAAGATTTCCTACTCAGATGGAAGCATCATTTCTGATATTGACAGTGACTCTGATTCGGATCCCTGTCCAAAGAGGATGCGATTTCGGACAATGTCAAAAAGCTGTTATTGCAACAGAGGATGAGAATTTTAATAGCCATAATGGGGTTGTTCCAAAGGCGGTAATCCGGGCGACCTTGGGTTCAGTTGCTGGAGTCGGTTCTTCTAGTGGGGGTTCGACTCTGACCCAACAGTTGATTAAACAACAGGTTGTGGAGATGCACCGACCTTCTCACGGAAAGTCGCTGAGATTATCGATGCCCTTGCTCTTGAGCGGGTAATGGATAAGGACGAAATTTTAACGACCTACCTCAAATGTGTCTCCATTTGGTCGAAACAACCGTGGGACAAAAATATTGCAGGAGTAGAAGCTGCAGCTCAAGGGATTTTTTTGGAGTTTCTGCCAAAGACTTGACCATTCCACAGGCAGCATTTTATTGCTGGTTTGCCACAGAGTCCCAATTGTCTACTCACCTTACGCTTCTGATGGCAGTCTCAAAGACTCCGGAAAATCAAGCTTTTAGGCTTGGATCGTGCCAAGGATGTCTTGTACAATATGTATCGGACAGGGTGCTATCAGCAAGGAAGAGTACGACCAATATAGTCAATATGATCTAAGCAAGGATTTCCTTCCTTCAAATGGCATCGAGAAGACACCACACGACTACTTGTATTTCCAAGCTGTTAGTGAAGCGGAAGATGCTATGTATGAGTATCTAATCAAGAGAGACAACGTTTCTAGTCACGACCTAAAAAAACAATTCAACCGTTAAAGTCTTATCAAGAGTTGGCGAAGAAAGAATTGAGAGAAGGGTGGCTACACGGTCCAAACCACTATCAACAAAGCTATCTACAATGCCATGCAAGAAGCAGTTGCCAATTATGGTGGTATCTTGGATGATGGAACTGGTACGGTAGAAGTTGGGAAATGTCCTCATGGACAACCGAACAGGAGCGATTCTTGGCTTTGTTGGGGACGGAAATTTTGACGGGAATCAAAATAACCATGCCTTTGATACAGAAAGCGTTCTCCCAGGTTCTACCATTAAACCGCTTGCTGGCCTATGGAATCGCGATTGACCAAGGGCTTGATGGGAAGCAATAGCATCGTCTCCAATTACCCAACCAACTTTCTCAGTGGAGAGCCAATTATGCACGTGGATAACTCGAGGGAACTGGTATGATGGACCTCCGAGAGGCCCCTCAATACCTCATGGAATATCCCAGCCTATTGGACCCTATCGTACTCTCCGTGAAAAAGGGTGTCGATGTACCTGGCTATATGGAAAAAAATGGGCTACGATATCGCTGAGTACGGCATTGAAAGTCTGCCAATGGGAGGCGGGATCGAAGTCAGCTGTCGCCCAACATACAAATGGTTATCAGACCCTTGCCAATAATGGGAAATTTACCAAAAACGCTACATGATTGAAAAAGATCATGGATCAAAACGGAAAAGTGGTTTACCAACACGAGAGCAAAGCCAACTCGAGTCTACTCAGCAGCAACTGCGACTATCATGCAAGATCTGTGAGAGGTGTCATCAGCTCTGGTGCAACAACGACCTTCAAGAGCCGGATCAGCCAGGTCAACCCAACCCTTGCTAATGCCGATTGGATTGGGAAAACCGGAACTACCAATGAGAATGGAGATATGTGGCTCATGCTGTCTACTCCAAATCTCACCTTAGGTGGCTGGATTGGACACGATAACAATGCTTCTATGGCTCCATTGACAGGTTACAATAACAACGCTAGTTACATGGCCTATTTAGCCAATGCCATCTATCAGGCGGATCCAAATGCTTGGGGAGTCCAAGATCGCTTTCACCCTAGATAGTAGTGTCATTTCATCGACTGTTCTGAAAGCTACAGGACAACGACCCTGGTCGTGTCAATGTCAATGGTCGTGACATCGATGTGTCAGGGTGCGACAGTTACCAGCTATTGGGCTAAAAACGGGTGCTCCTCAAACGACCTACCGCTTTTGCGATTGGTGGATCAGATAGTGATTATGCTAGTGCTTGGGCTGGAATGCTTAGGGAGGTTCGAAAGTCGCTCGACTTCGAAATAGCAAATCGGCAACAGCAAATTCGAAACAGGAACACTAGTTCAAACACTCAAGCAGTTCATCATCTGAGTGGACAAAACCGATAGAAAAAAATCAGTGATGACAATACCATAAAAATCGTTTTTCATGTCTAGAAGAAAACCTTGTGTTTTTTGTGAAAATACGATATAATAAGGACAAGTAATTTGTCGTGTGCTTTATTTGAAATATTGTCCAAATAGAAGCTTACAGCAGTTAAATCAAACTTTATAAAAGTCGATTTAGCTGCTCTTTTTGTGCCTATTTTTAGAAAAAAAAACGAGTTTGTCACACAAACTTAATCTTTTCTAAAAAAATTCTCAAAAAGGATGAATGATAGCGGAGGAGATTTTCCTCCACGTGATGTAGATCACACCACCTTCATAACATCGTTTCGACTGAATCAGAGACTATTCTGATGTGGTCAAGACGATCTAGAAACCGGATCTTTCAGAGAGGGAGCTTCCCTAGCTGGTATCCTAGTATAGAAAAAGGAGTTAAAACTTTGGCAGGACATGACGTTCAATACGGGAAACATCGGACCCTGTCGTAGTTTTTTTCAAGAATCAAAAGAAGTTCTTGATTTACCAAATTTGATTGAAATCCAAACGGATTCATTTAAAGATTTTTCTGGATCATGGTTTGAAAGAAGTTTTCGAAGATGTATTGCCAATTTCGAACTTCACCGACACAATGGAGTTGGAATTTGTCGGCTATGAAATCAGAGAACCAAAGTATACCTTGGAAGAAGCACGTATCCATGATGCGAGCTACTCTGCCCCAATCTTTGTAACCTTCCGTTTGGTCAACAAGGAAACAGGCGAAATCAAAACTCAAGAAGTCTTCTTTGGTGATTTCCCAATCATGACTGAGATGGGAACCTTTATCATCAATGGTGGAGAGCGGATCATCGTATCTCAGCTCGTTCGTTCACCAGGTGTCTACTTCAATGATAAAGGTGGACAAAGAACGGTAAAAGGTTGGTTATGGATCAACAGTCATTCCAAACCGTGGAGCTTGGCTAGAGCTTGAAACAGACTCAAAAGATATTGCTTATACTCGAATCGACCGTACGCGTAAGATTCCATTTACGACCTTAGTTCGTGCTCTTGGTTTCTCTGGGGATGACGAGATTTTTTTGATATCTTTGGGGATAGTGAATTGGTTCGCAATACTGTTGAGAAAAGATATTCACAAAGAACCCAATGGATTCTCGGACAGATGAAGCCCTCAAAGAAATCTATGAGCGTCTTCGTCCAGGTGAGCCAAAAACAGCTGAAAGCTCACGTAGCTTGTTGGTAGCGCGTTTCTTTGATCCCACGTCGTTATGACTTGGCACCCAGTTGGTCGCTACAAGATCAATAAGAAACTCAATATCAAGACACCGCTTTGTTGAACCAAACAATTGCAGAACCACTTGGTAGATGCTGAAACAGGAGAAATCCTTGTAGAAGCTGGTACCGTGATGACTCGCGATGTCATCGACAGCATCTCAGAACAATTTGGATAATGGTTTGAACAAAGATCATCTACACTCCAAATGATTCAGCTGTATTTGACAGAACCAGTAGATCTTCAAAAAGTTCAAGGTGGTTGCACCAACAGATCCAGACCGTGTTGTCACTAGTCATCGGCAATGCTAAACCATATGATAAAGTTCGTACCATCACTCCAGCTGATATCCTTGGCTGAAATGAGCTACTTCCTCAACTTAGCTGAAGGTCTTGGCCGTGTCGATGATATCGACCACCTTGGAAACCGTCGCATTCGTGCCGTTGGTGAATTGCTTGCCAACCAAGTGCGTCTTGGACTCTCTCGGATGGAACGAAACGTTCGCGAACGCATGTCTGTTCAAGATAACGAAGTATTAACACCTCAACAAATCATTAATATTCGTCCAGTAACTGCAGCAATCAAAAGAATTCTTTGGTTCTTCTCAATTGTCTCAGTTCATGGACCAACACAACCCACTTTCTGAGTTGTCCCACAAACGTCGTCTATCTGCCTTAGGGCCTGGTGGTTTGACACGTGACCGCGCTGGATACGAAGTCCGTGACGTGCACTACACCCACTATGGTCGTATGTGTCCGATTGAAACACCTGAAGGACCAAACATCGGTTTGATTAACAACTTGTCATCCTATGGGACACTTGAACAAAGTATGGTTTCATCCAAACACCATACCGTAAAGTAGACCGTGAAAAAGGTGTGGTGACCAACGAAATCGTTTGGTTGACAGCTGATGAAGAAGATGAGTACATTGTGGCTCAGGCCAACTCTAAGTTGAACGAAAAAGGGTGGTTTTGCTGAGCCAATCGTTATGGGACGTCACCGTGGTAACAACCAAGAGTTCCCATCTGATCAAGTCGACTACATGGACGTATCTCCGAAACAGGTAGTTGCCGTTGCGACAGCATGTATTCCTTTCTTGGAAAACGATGACTCCAACCGTGCCCTCATGGGTGCCAACATGCAACGTCAGGCTGTGCCATTGATCGATCCAAAAGCGCCTTACGTGGGTACTGGTATGGAATACCAGCGCCCCATGACTCAGGAGCTGCAGTCATTGCCCAACATGATGGTAAAGTTACTTATGCGGATGCAGACAAGGTAGAAGTTCGTCGGGAAGATGGATCCCTTTGATGTTTATCACATCCAAAAAAATTCCGTCGTTCAAACTCAGGTACGGCTTACAACCAACGTACCCTTGTCAAAAGTTGGCGATGTTGTTGAAAAAAAGGCGACTTTATCGCAGACGGTCCATCTATGGAAAAAAAGGGGAAATGGCCCTTGGTCAAAAACCCAATCGTTGCCTACATGACATGGGAAGGTTACAACTTCGAGGATGCCGTTATCATGAGCGAACGCTTGGTGAAAGAGGATGTCTATACATCTGTTCACTTGGAAGAATTCGAATCAGAAACGCGCGATACTAAGTTAGGCCCTGAAGAAATCACTCGTGAAATTCCAAACGTTGGGGAAGATGCTCTCAGAAACCTTGACGAAATGGGTATTATCCGTATTGGTGCGGAAGTAAAAGAAGGCGATATCCTTGTCGGTAAGGTAACACCGAAGGGTGAGAAAAGACCTTTCTGCTGAAGAACGTCTCCTCCACGCCATCTTTTGGAGATAAATCTCGTGAAGTGCGGGATACTTCACTCCGTGTACCTCACGGTGGAGATGGAGTCGTTCGCGATGTCAAGATCTTTACCCGTGCAAACGGTGATGAATTGCAATCCGGTGTTAACATGTTGGTTCGTGTTTACATCGCACAAAAACGCAAGATCCGCGTCGGAGATAAAGATGGCCGGTCGTCACGGAAACAAAGGGGTTGTATCTCGTATTGTTCCTGTTGAAGACATGCCATACCTTCCAGATGGTACACCGGTTGATATCATGTTGAACCCACTTGGGGTGCCATCACGTATGAATATCGGTCAGGTTATGGAACTTCACCTTGGTATGGCGGCTCGTAACTTGGGTATCCACATCGCAACACCAGTCTTTGACGGAGCAAGCTCAGAAGACCTCTGGGATACTGTCCGTGAAGCTGGGTATGGATAGCGATGCCAAGACCATTCTTTACGATGGACGTACAGGTGAGCCATTTGACAACCGTGTTTCTGTCGGTGTCATGTACATGATCAAGCTTCACCACATGGTTGATGATAAACTCCATGCTCGTTCTGTCGGACCATACTCAATGGTTACCCAACAACCACTCGGAGGGAAAGCTCAGTTTGGTGGACAACGTTTCGGGGAAATGGAAGTTTGGGCCCTTGAGGCTTATGGTGCGTCTAATGTCCTTCAAGAAATCTTGACCTACAAGTCAGATGATGTCAATGGACGTTTGAAAGCTTATGAAGCGATTACCAAAGGAAAACCAATTCCAAAACCAGGTGTGCCAGAGTCCTTCCGAGTTCTTGTCAAAGAATTGCAATCACTTGGATTGGATATGCGTGTCCTAGATGAAGATGACAAAGAAGTCGAACTTCGTGACCTTGATGAAGGGAAGACGACGATGTCATTCACGTAGACGATCTTGAGAAAAGCACGTGAAAAAAAGCGCCAAGGAAGCAAGAGCGACCTTTTGAAGCTGAAGGAAAAGAAAAATAAATAACATGGGTATTTTTTTTAGAGGAAGAGTGCGAGGCCTGTCTCTCTTAAAAGAGAAGAAGGAGTCAGATCTTGTAATCGACTCCAATAGCCCTAAAGAAAATACATTCAAAAATGAAACAAGGAAAGGTAAGAAATAGTGGTTGATGTAAATCGTTTTTAAAAAGTATGCAAATCACCCTAGCTTCTCCAAGCAAGGTCCGCTCATGGTCTTATGGAGAGGTCAAGAAACCTGAAACAATCAACTACCGTACATTGAAACCAGAACGTGAAGGTCTCTTTGATGAAGTCATCTTTGGACCTACAAAAGACTGGGAATGTGCGTGTGGAAAATACAAACGAATCCGTTACAAAGGGATTGTTTGTGACCGCTGTGGTGTAGAAGTAACACGTGCAAAAGGTTCGTCGTGAACGCATGGGGCACATCGAGTTGAAAGCACCTGTATCACATATCTGGTACTTCAAAGGGAATCCCTTCTCGTATGGGATTGACCTTGGATATGAGCCCTCGTGCCCTCGAAGAAGTCATCTACTTTCATGACTTACGTGGTGATTGATCCAAAAGATACACCACTTGAGCACAAATCTATCATGACAGAACGCGAATACCGTGAACGCTTGCGTGAATACGGACCAGGTTCCTTTATTGCCAAGATGGGAGCGGAAGCGATTCAGGATCTCTTGAAACAAGTTAATCTAGAATCTGAGATTGCTCTTCTGAAAGAAGAGTTGAAGACAGCAACAGGCCAAAAACGTGTCAAAGCTGTTCGTCGTCTAGATGTCTTGGATGCCTTCTACAAATCTGGCAACAAGCCTGAATGGATGATTCTCAACATCCTTCCCTGTTATTCCACCAGATCTTACGTCCAATGGTCCAATTAGATGGTGGTCGTTTTTGCGACTTCTGACTTGAACGACCTTTATCGTCGTGTAATCAACCGGAACAACCGTTTGGCTCGTCTCTTGGAATTGAATGCACCAGGGATCATCGTGCAAAATGAGAAGCGGATGCTTCAAGAAGCGGTTGACGCTTTGATTGACAACGGTCGTCGTGGTCGTCCAATTACAGGACCAGGTAGCCGTCCACTTAAATCGTTGAGCCACATGCTCAAAAGGGAAACAAGGACGCTTCCGTCAAAACTTGCTCGGTAAACGGGTTGACTTCTCTGGACGTTCCGTTATCGCTGTTGGTCCAACTCTTAAAATGTACCAATGTGGTGTGCCACGTGAAATGGCCATCGAGCTCTTTAAACCATTTGTCATGCGTGAAATCGTTGCGCGTGATATTGTACAAAACGTTAAAGCAGCTAAACGCTTGGTCGAACGTGGAGATGAACGTATTTGGGATATCCTAGAAGAAGTCATCAAAGAACACCCAGTTCTCTTGAACCGCGCACCGACCCTTCACCGTTTGGGGATCCAAGCCTTCGAGCCAGTCTTGATTGATGGGAAAGCTCTTCGCTTGCACCCACTTGTCTGTGAAGCCTACAATGCCGACTTTGACGGTGACCAAATGGCCATCCACGTACCGCTTTCAGAAGAAGCTCAAGCAGAAGCACGTATCTTGATGTTGGCTGCTGAGCACATCTTGAACCCTAAAGATGGGAAACCAGTTGTTACTCCCATCTCAGGACATGGTTTTGGGGAACTACTACTTGACCATGGAAGAAGCTGGTCGTGAAGGAGAAGGAATGGTCTTCAAAGACCGTAACGAAGCAGTAATGGCCCTTCGCAATGGTTATGTTCACTTGCACAGTCGCGTCGGTATTGCGACTGATAGTTTGGATAAAACCGTGGACAGAAGACCAAACAAACACAAAATTCTTTTGACTACTGTCGGTAAGATTCTCTTCAACGATATCATGCCAGCAGAACTTCCGTATCTTCAAGAGCCAAATAATGCTAACTTGACAGAAGGAGTTCCAGCTAAATACTTCTTGGAATCTGGTCAAGATGTCAAAGAAGCAATTGAGAAATTGGAATTAAACGTTCCGTTCAAGAAGAAAAAAATCTTGGAAATATCATCGCAGAAATCTTCAAACGCTTCCGTACAACAGAAACATCTGCTTTCTTGGACCGTTTGAAAGACTTAGGTTACCACCACTCAACCCTTGCTGGTTTGACAGTGGGGATTGCCGATATTCCAGTTGTTGAAGATAAAGCTGAAATCATTGAAGAATCTCACAAACGTGTAGAACAAATCACGAAACAGTTCCGTCGCGGGATGATTACAGATGATGAGCGCTACAATGCCGTTACAGCCGAATGGCGTGCAGCCCGTGAGAAACTGGAAAAACGCTTGGTAGATAACCAAGATCCGAAGAACCCAATCGTTATGATGATGGACTCTGGAGCCCGTGGTAACATCTCCAACTTCTCACAGCTTGCCGGTATGCGTGGTCTGATGGCTGCTCCAAACGGACGGATTATGGAATTACCAATCCTGTCAAACTTCCGCGAAGGTTTGTCAGTACTCGAAATGTTCTTCTCTACTCACGGTGCTCGTAAAGGGATGACCGATACGGCCCTCAAGACAGCCGACTCAGGTTACTTGACACGTCGTTTGGTTGACGTTGCCCAAGACGTTATTATCCGTGAGGATGACTGTGGAACTGACCGTGGACTTGTGATCCGTGCCATTACTGATGGCAAGGAAATGATCGAGCCCCTCGAAGAACGTTTGACAGGTCGTTATACCAAGAAATCGGTTAAACATCCTGAAACAGGTGCAGTCATCGTTGGTCCAGATACTTTGATTTCAGAAGACCTAGCACGTGAAATTGTCAATGCTGGTGTTGAAGAAGTCACTATCCGCTCTGTCTTTACATGTAACACTCGTCATGGTGTCTGCCGTCACTGTTACGGTATCAACTTGGCGACTGGTGATGCGGTTGAAGTGGGTGAAGCAGTTGGAACCATCGCAGCCCAATCTATCGGGGAACCTGGTACACAGTTGACCATGCGTACCTTCCACACGGGTGGGGTTGCCTCAAATACCGATATCACGCAAGGTCTTCCTCGTGTCCAAGAAATCTTTGAAGCCCGCAATCCAAAAGGGGAAGCGGTCATCACTGAGGTCAAAGGGGAAGTCACAGCCATTGAAGAAGATGCTTCTACACGGACCAAGAAAGTCTTTGTTCGTGGTGCGACAGGTGAGGGAGAATACGTTGTCCCTTATACAGCCCGCATGAAAGTCGAAGTGGGAGATCAAGTATCTCGTGGTGCAGCATTGACAGAAGGGTCTATCCAACCAAAACGTCTCCTTGCCGTTCGTGATGTCTTGTCTGTTGAAACTTACCTCCTTGCGGAAGTACAAAAAGTATACCGTAGCCAAGGGGTGGAAATCGGTGACAAACACATCGAGGTAATGGTGCGTCAAATGATCCGTAAGGTTCGTGTTATGGATCCAGGAGATACAGACCTTCTCATGGGTACTCTCATGGATATCACAGACTTTACAGATGCCAACCGTGATGTGGTTATTTCTGGTGGGGTTCCAGCGACGGCTCGTCCAGTCCTTATGGGAATCACCAAGGCTTCTCTTGAAACCAATAGTTTCTTGTCAGCAGCTTCCTTCCAAGAAACAACTCGTGTCCTCACTGACGCAGCCATTCGTGGTAAGAAAGACCATCTCCTTGGACTTAAGGAAAATGTTATCATTGGTAAGATTATTCCTGCTGGTACAGGTATGGCTCGTTACCGCAACTTGGAACCACAGGCAGTCAATGAAGTCGAAATTATCGAAGAAGTTCCAGTTACAGAAGAAGCAACAGAGGTCGTCGAAACAACTGCTGTAGTGGAAGAAAATTAATCCTAAAAAGAAGTTTTTACTGATCCTCAGTAAGGCTTCTTTTTATGCTTAAAAAAATGAATAAAGAGGTCTCTAATCTGTCAATAAACACCCTTTTTATAGTATGCAAAAAAATGAATATAATGTGAATATTTAGGAAGTGTTTTGACTAGTCTATGGGCACTTAAAAATCCTTTTGATTGTAGAAATAAATTGGTAAAAACCAATTAGGACAAGGGTTTTTTTCACTGATAACCTCTTGAATATTACACGAAAATTACAGAGTATTAAAAATTCGATTAAATGCATTACAAAGCTCTCAAGTTAGTTTGACTTTTTGAAGCTAATGGAGGTAGAATGAGGAAGATATACAAAAAAAGTAGAAATTGTTGAAACTACTATAATATAAAGGGAAATAAGATGAAAAAGATAAAGGTGATGGTTGTTTTTGGGACACGCCCTGAAGCGATTAAGATGGCTCCTCTTGTCTTAGAGTTGCAGAAGCAACATGACCGGATTGATACGGTAACTGTCGTTACAGCCCAACATCGGCAAATGCTGGATCAGGTTCTAGAGACCTTCAAGATTCAGCCAGAATACGATTTGGATATTATGGGGAAAAAAATCAATCCCTTTTTAGACATTACTGCTCGAATTCTTGAAAAAAATTTGATCCGGTGGTCAAGGAAGAGAAGCCGGATATGATTTTGGTGCACGAGGGATACGACAACCACCTTTTGCGACGAGTCTGGTTGCTTTTTTTATAATCAAGTTCGTATCGGCCACGTTGAAGCTGGTCTCCGGACTTTTGATAAGTACTCTCCTTATCCAGAGGAAATGAACCGGCAAATGACCGATAATCTAGCAGATTTGTATTTTGCACCAACGAGTGACAGTAAAGCCAATTTGTTGAAGGAAAACCATCCTGAGTCTGCTATTTTCATTACAGGGAATACAGCTATTGATGCCCTTCAATTAACGGTGCAAGAAGATTATCATCATGAGGTATTGGACCAATTCGATCGATTGAAGAAGTTGGTCCTAGTGACGATGCACCGTCGAGAAAATCAAGGTCAACCCATGCGGGCTGTATTTGGAGCTCTGAGAGAGATGGTGGATGCTCATCCAGAATTGGAAGTTGTTTACCCAGTTCACCTCAGTCCAGCTGTACAGGAAGCGGCGAATGAGATTTTAGGGAATCACGAGAGAATTCACCTGATTGCTCCATTAGATGTTCTTGATTTCCATAATCTCGCATCTAGAAGTTATTTCATCATGTCGGATTCTGGTGGTGTCCAAGAGGAAGCTCCTTCTTTAGGAAAACCAGTTTTGGTTCTTCGTGATACGACAGAGCGTCCAGAAGGTGTGAGAGCTGGGACCTTGAAGCTGGTTGGAACAAACCCAGAGCGGGTCAAGGAAGCGATGACCACCTTGTTAACCGACGATAAGTTCTATCAGGCCATGGCCCTGGCTCCGAATCCATATGGGGATGGGAAGGCATCTGAGCGGATTGTCCAAGCCATTCAGCACTACTATGGCTTGGTCGAATCAGTATCCGAATTTAAAGAGGGAGAGGAAGGTTAATGAAAAAGGAAAACAAACTTGGTAATTGGTTGCTGATCCTGTTAGGATTTGAACTGGTTCTCATGCTATTTTGCTTGTTCTTTGCACGAGAAATTATTTTAGAACAAATTTTGTTTTTGGTGTTGGGTTTATTTGCATCCCTTGTCTTATCAGATTTGCTTCTTACGTGGACTATTTTGATTTCTTTTGGTCTAGGAATTATCTTCCTTGTCGCTGGGATTGTTTATATTCCAGGTTATCAGGCCCTGATTCTGCTCTTTAGCTTTCCAATCTTAATTGGAATCTTGTCGCAAATTCGCTATCATTTATTTAAAGAAGTAGCCAAGGTGCAGGATCAAGAAGAAGAAGCCTATGCTACGTATCGCTCCTTGATAACCACTTCTGGTGGACAAACTGGAGAGAAAATTCAGGCCCTGTTAATTCATTGGTCACACGAAGAACTCTTCTTTCAGGTACAACCACGAGAATACAATCGAACGCTCAATCAAATTCGGTATTTAATTTCTCTTCACTTAAACGAAAATGAAAAACTATATTATGTTTCAGACGGTAGCTTCCTTGTTTTTGACCAATGGAACTCAACGAAACTTACAGGACTTTTTATCAGACTCAATTGAAAGGTCAGTTGGAAGGATTGGTCTTTAAAGGGGAGGACGGCAATCAAGCTATCCAATTCCAAACGGGCTATCTCGAAGTGGATTCAATCAACCGAACCAAGTTCTATCGTTATAAAGAAATGATTAGTAACTTGAAGCGTCAATTAGAGACGGATATTATTGTGGAATATTAGGAGGAACCGATGACTCTGACAAATATATTTTTTGGGCTTGCCTTGGGGATTAGTTTCTTCTTTGCCCTGTGCTTTGTAATTCTGTTTATTTCCTATACGGTGATTTATCATCGAGTGAATAAAAACTTCAAGGGGGTAGACCATGATTAGTCAAATTTTTATGATTTTTACCTTGATTTCTATTTGGATTTCGCTAGCTTGGGGTTTGGTCATTTTATTTTCGGCCGTTCATTTTTGGTTTAAGCATAGTGATTTTCGTGTTGATACCAGCCCTCTCCCTTACTATCCAAAAGTAACGATTGTCGTACCAGCCCACAATGAAGATGTGGTTATCGCACAGACGGCTAAAGCGATTTTGGATATGAATTATCCTCATGACAGAGTAGAGTTGCTCTTGTTTGCAGATAACTGTTCAGATCGCACCTATGAAGAGTGTTTGGCTATCAAGGCACTTCCTGAGTATGCAGGACGAGACTTGACCATTATCGATCGGACAGGAACAGGTGGTAAAGCAGGTGTTCTGAATGACGCTTTAAAAATGGCAACAGGAGACTATATCTGTGTCTATGATGCTGATGCCATGCCTGAAAAAAATGCGCTTTATTTCCTTGTAAAAGAAGTTTTGAAAGACCCAGAACGTCATGTGGCATCCTTTGGCCGGAATAAGACAAGAAATGCTGGTCAGAATTTCTTGACCCGTTGTATCAACCAAGAGATTGTTGTGACGCAACGGGTGCATCATGTGGGGATGTGGCACCTCTTCAAAATTGGCCGGATTCCAGGGACCAACTTCATTATCCAAACAGACTTTGTAAGAAGTATTGGTGGATGGAAAAATGGGGCTTTGACAGAGGACACGGACATTTCCTTTAAGATTATGCAAAGTGGGAAATTGATTGCCCTTGCTTATAATTCAGAAGCCTTCCAGCAGGAACCAGAAACCTTAAAGACTTACTATATGCAACGCAAACGCTGGGCAAAAGGAAACTATGAGGTTGTTCTTTCAAATTTCAAACACTTATTTGGTAAAGGAAATTGGCGTGTGAAATTAGAAGTTATCAACTATTCATGTATCTTCTTCTGGTTTAATGCTGCGATTGTCTTATCTGATTTGATCTTTCTTGCCAATATCATCGCCATGATTGTCCACTCATTTGCACCAGGAGTTCAGATTCCATTCGCCTTCGACTCTGAAAACATTTATATTGCACAATTGATGCTCTTTAACTGGGTCTTGATGATTGGACTCTACTTGCTTCAAATCAACGTTGCCTTAGCTTCTCAGTTTGGCCAAGCCACCATCAAGCAAATCTGGTTGGCCTTGGCAGCCTATTTCAGTTATTCACAGCTCTTTATCATCGTATCCATTGATTCCATTTCTTCTATCGTGATGGACAAGCTTCTTCATCGCGAAGGGACCAAGTGGGTGAAAACTAAGCGATTCGCCGGTTAGGAGGACTTATGAGAACAAAAAAAATGAAATATTTATGGTTTGTGGTCATCCTGGCAATCTTCTGTTTAACTTTATTCCTAGCGAGAAGTAGAAGCAAGGTATTGATGCGCAATCGTATTTACCGTCAGTGGAGTGAGCATTTTGTGGTAAAAGATGGGAAAGAGGCCTATGTTCGCACGACCAACAGTGATAAAAAGACCGTAGTCTTATCTGAAGCCCAAAGTTATGGAATGCTTATCACAGTAGAAGCGGCTAGTAAAGGATTAGCCAGTCAAGAAGATTTTGATCGTCTTTATCGTTACTATAAGAATCATCGTTTGGATGATACCCAATTGATGTCTTGGAAACAAATAATCAACAAAGGGAAAGTGACCGTCGAGGATCAAAATGCAACAGATGGAGACCTCTACATTGCCTATGCTTTGATTCAGGCTAGCAATCAATGGCCGAAGCAAGCCAAGAGTACCAAAAACAGGCTAAGGCTATTTTAGAGGATATTCTTAAGTACAATTTCAATGAAGACACAGGTGTCTTAACAGTGGGGAATTGGGCCAATCAAGATTCTGAGTTCTACAACTTAATGCGGACATCAGATACCCTTCCTCATTATTTCCAAGTCTTTTATCAATTGTCAGGGAATGGTCAGTGGTTGAAGATTAAGGATGAGATGTTGAAACGACTAGACCAAATCAGCTCTCATCATGAGACAGGACTCCTTCCGGACTTTATTTGGGCTGACGAGGAAGGGACTCGTATAGCGGATCCGAAAACCATCGAATCCAAATATGATGGGGCCTACTCTTACAATGCTTGTCGACTACCGTACAACTTAGCGCAAAGTCAGGATAAGACTAGTCAGAAACTGGTTAAAAAGATGTTAGACTTCTTCATGAAGCAACGGAATATCCATGCTGGTTACGACCTAAAAGGAAATGCCTTAAATCAACACCAGGCAGCTAGCTTTATTGCACCAGTTGTTTATGCGGCAGCAGATGAAAACGACTACCTCAAATTGGTCCAACAAAGTAAATATATTTTTATGCAAGATCTTCCGTTAGGGAACTATTACGATGCGACCATGACGACGATGATTGCCTTGGATCTCTTCTAAGAAGCCAATCAGCTACTGAGTCTTGCAGTTATTGCTATTATTAATCGAAGGCTGGGTACTTTCCCCAGCTTTTTTTCTGTCAAAAAAAAGACTGGATAGGGAAAAGTCGTACACTTTTAGAAGAATTTATAGGAAAAAATCTGGAATAATCTGCTGAATTGACTTTCTTAAGCAGAATTCTTTCAATATCAAAGGATTTTTATATAATATTTTATACAGGAAATGGAGAGAAAGATGTATCAAGTAATTGAGATGTATGGGGATTCTGAACCTTGGTGGTTTTTTAGAAGATTGGGAAAAAAAGACATCGTCAGTAGTCGCCACTTTGATGATTACTATGAAGCCTTGAAATATTATAAGCAGGAGTGGCTAGTCCTAAGAGGCCAATCTCCTCTTTTCAAAAGTCGAAGTGACCTAATGACCATTTTTTGGGATCCTCAAGATCGAAGATGGTGTGAAGAATGTGTAGAATATGTTCAGCAGTATCATTCCATTGCTTTGTTAGAAAATGACGAAAAAAAATACCAAACAGTAAACTACGTCCTGGCTATGAAAAAGGGAATGGGCACAGAATCCACCGCTCTTGCAACATTGGGTTCGACACAAAGAAAATAGAAACGAGAAATCCGTGAAGTGTATAGGATTTCTCTTTTTTTATCCATTTTTTTGATGAGAGGATGATTTAAGGGAATCTTTTACGAATATTATAGTGAAAGGAGGAAATATGGTTCAAGAAATTGCCCAAGCTATTATTCGTAGAGCCCACCAAGAAGAGGCTCAGGATATTTATTTTGTGCCTCGTGCTAGAGAATACCAGCTCTATTTGAGGATTGGAGATGAAAGGCGCTTTGTTCAATCGTATGAGAGAGAGCAGATGGCAGCGGTCATCAGTCATTTTAAGTTTGTAGCAGGGATGAATGTCGGAGAGAGGCGGAGGAGTCAGTTAGGTTCCTGTGATTATGCTTTAGGAGACATCGTCTTATCCTTACGTCTATCCACCGTAGGAGATTACCGAGGGGATGAAAGTCTTGTCATTCGCCTCTTACATAATCAGGAACGAGAACTCCGCTTTTGGTTTGATCAGCTTCAGGAGTTAGAAGAAAAGGTGAGTGGGAGAGGGCTTTATCTATTCTCAGGCCCAGTCGGATCGGGGAAGACGACCCTGATGCATGCCTTGGCCAAGGGGAAATTTGCAGGCCAGCAGGTCATGTCCATCGAAGACCCGGTAGAAATCAAACAAGAAGAAGTCTTGCAACTGCAACTAAATGAAGCGATTGGTATGACCTATGATTCTTTAATCAAACTTTCCTTGCGGCATCGCCCAGATTTATTGATGATTGGTGAAATCCGAGACCAAGAGACAGCCAGAGCTGTTGTTCGGGCTAGCTTGACAGGTGTTACAGTTTTTTCGACCATCCATGCAAAGAGTATTCCAGGAGTCTATGAGCGTCTACTAGAGCTAGGAGTGAGCGAGGAGGAATTAAAAATTGTACTCCAAGGGGTTTGCTACCAGCGCTTGATTAAGGGAGGAGGTGTCACAGACTTTGTCACCAAAGACTATCAACAGCATTCCAGCAAAAAATGGAACCAACAAATTGATGCACTTTATGAAGCTGGATATATCCAGCTGGATCAGGCGCAAGCCGAAAAAATTATCGATTGCTAAACAAAGTCATGTGATTGAGCTTTTCCATAATCTATATTGCAGTGGTTTTCACCTGTCTGAGATTATTGACTTTCTAGGACGCAGTCAGTTGGTAGAGCCAGCTTTTGTAGAAGCCATGCGGACCAGCCTGGCTAACGGCAAGTCCCTATCTGGAATTTTATCCGATTTAGGCTTCTCAGATCAGGTAACGACCCAATTGGCCTTGGCAGAGCTCCATGGAAATGTGACCCTTAGTTTGGAAAAGATTCGTAGCTATTTAGAGAATTTGACCCAGGTCCGCAAAAAGTTAGTGGAGGTTGCGACCTATCCCCTCCTCTTATTGGGCTTTTTAGTCTTGATTATGCTAGGCTTAAAAAATTACCTGCTTCCCCAGTTGGATAGCCAGAATGGGGCGACCCGTTTTATCAGTGTCTTTCCTCAGTATTTTTTGATAGGAAGTTTCCTTTTTGCGCTCATCGGCTGTTTCCTCTTTATCGTAGGATGCCGATCGAGACGTTTGCCTTTAGTTAGCTGTTTAGCTCGCCTCCCTTTTATCCGTCCTTTTTTGCAGGATTACCTGACGGCCTATTACGCTCGTGAATGGGGGAATATGATTGCTCAAGGTTTGGAGTTGAGCCAAGTGTTTCCTATGATGCAAGGTCAACGTTCTCAGCTTTTTCGCGAGATTGGACGGGATTTAGAGATAGCTTTTAGCCAACGGTAGATCCTTTTCAGAGCACATTCAGACCTATTCCTTCTTTAAGAATGAATTGACTCTCATGATTGAGTATGGGGAAGCTAAGTCCAAGTTAGGAAGTGAGTTAGAGGTGTTTGCAGATAAGACCTGGGAAGGTTTTTTTCATCGCTTGAATAAAGCCATGAATCTGGTCCAACCCTTGGTGTTTATTTTTGTCGCTCTGATGATTGTTTTACTCTATGCAGCCATGTTGCTGCCGATCTATGAAAATTTAGAGGTACATCTATGAAATCATTTCACAAATTGAAAGTACAAGCTTTTACTCTGATTGAAATGCTTGTTGTTTTGCTGATTATCAGCGTTCTTCTTTTGCTCTTTGTTCCGAATTTGACCAAGCAGAAAGATTCGGTAACAGATACAGGAAATCGTGCGGTGGTCAAAGTTGTAGAGAGTCAGGCTGAACTCTACGAACTCAATCATACCAATGAAACAGCCAGCCTTTCTAAGCTGGTGACAGAAGGGCAGATCACCCAAAAACAAGCAGAGGCTTATCGAGCCCATTACAAAAAGAATACAGGTGATCAGCGTGCGGTTGCAGATTAAGGCCTTCACCTTGCTAGAAAGCCTGTTGACATTGGGAATTGTAAGTCTTGCCTGCTGGCTTTTATCAGGATCGATCTATCAAGCCTTTGATCAGGTGGAAGAAAAGCTCTTTTTTTCTGAGTTTGAGCGGGTCTACCAAGAGACGCAAAAGATGAGTATAGGAAGAGAGGAGAAAGGGATCCTCACCATCGATCAGAAGGGGGTCCGTAGCCCTTATCAAGAACTTTCCCTTCCGAAGGGTGTTCAACTTATCAAAGAGAGCCAAATTGTCTTTGATGGAGCGGGAGGAAATTCTTCCTTGACTAAGATTCAATTTCAAACGGAGAAAGAGGTGGTGACCTATCAGTTGGCGATTGGGAATGGAAAAATTAAGAAATCAACGACTCCGCGCTAGTCTTTTGTTTGAAGGTTTGATTGCTCTAGCCATTTTTGCCTCTCTGACGACACTTTTGCTGGGAGAAATACGTCAATCTCGTCAAAGAAGACTAGGGGAGTTACAGAAGGCAGAAGTGTTGAGAGTAGCAAGAATGGCTATCCAGACAAGGCAGGATCAATTGACCATCAACCAGGTTCGTGTTCAAGTGGAGAAATCTGCCAAGTCCTTAAAGGTCTATCATGAGGGAAAGGTTGTGATTGCTGTTGAAAAGAAATAAACTTCCAGCCTTTACTTTATTGGAGGCCTTGGTTGCCCTGCTCGTTATCAGTGGTGGTTTATTGGTGTTTCAAGGATTGACAAGCCTCTTGCGTCAAGAACTCCAGTACCAAAGCCAAATCAAGCAAGAAGAGTGGTTGCTTTTTCAGGACCAACTGGACATTGAATTATCTCGGAGCCAATTTGAAGGGGTCAGAGACAATAAACTCTATCTTGTTCAGGATCAGAAACCCATAGCCATTGGATTGGCTAAAGGGGGAGATATCCGAAAGACAGATGCGACTGGCCGTGGCTACCAACCGATGATAGCAGGCGTTGAATCCGCCTTGATTGAAAAAAGTGGGGATCTGGTGTCTATTCAACTGCGTTTTGAAGAAGGGTTAGAAAGGGAGGTGGTCTATCGTGTGGTGGAAAAGGATAAAAAAGAAGCAGATTGAGGCTGGAATCCTCCTTTATGCCCTCTTTATGTCGGCGGTTTTTAGTCTTTTGCTTCAGTTCTATCTGAATCGGCAAGTGGCAGAGAGACGGATCCTCCTTGCTAGTCAGCACCGGATTCAGGCTTATGCGCAAGCTCAATTGGCTGTTGATACTTGGGACCGGAAAGAAAAAACAATGACCTTCTCAACTGGCCGAGTCGATTTGGAAGAAAAATCGGACTTTGCTGAGGTCAGCAGTCACTTACAGGATGGCACGACCTACCATTTCACCTTTGCCCTTCCTCCTAGCGAAAAGAAAAAAACCGACAAGAAGAAAAAGCAGAAGCAAGCTCCAGATTCAGCTACAGACCACTCGACCACAACTGAGGAAGAGAAGCCTCAGGTCTTCGAAAAGCATAGCGAAAACTCTTAAAATTTGATATGATTAAGAGATGGAGGAAAGCATGAATTTCGAAAAAATTGAGAAAGCCTACGGCTACCTATTAGAAAATACCCAAACTATCCAAAATGATTTGCAGACCAACTTTTATGATGCTCTAGTGGAGCAGAATGCCATCTATCTGGATGGGCAAACAGAGTTGACTCTAGTGAAGGGGAACAACCAGCGGCTGAAGGACTTGAACTTGAACAAGGAAGAATGGCGTCGCTCCTTCCAATATCTATTGATGAAGGCAGCCCAAACAGAGCCCCTACAAGCCAATCACCAATTTACGCCAGATGGGATTGGATTTCTTCTGGTCTTTCTAGTGGATCAGTTGGCTAGTTCTGACAAAGTAGATGTGCTAGAAATGGGAAGTGGAACAGGAAACTTAGCCCAAACCTTGATGAACAACTGTCAGCGCTCGTTAGATTATTTGGGATTGGGAAATCGATGATCTCTTGATTGACCTTGCGGCCAGTATGGCAGAAGTGATGAAGGCAGATGTGAATTTTGCCCAAGGTGATGCCGTTCGGCCACAGGTTTTGAAGGAGAGCGATGTGATTATCAGCGATTTACCTGTCGGTTATTATCCAGATGATGCCATTGCGAGTCGTTACCAGGTCGCTTCCCCTCAGGGCCACACCTACGCCCATCATTTATTGATCGAACAATCACTAAAATACTTAAAACCGGGTGGCGTCGCTATTTTTCTAGCTCCGAATGATCTTTTGACGAGTGAGCAGAGTCCACTGTTGAAAAAATGGATGCAGGATCATGCTCAGGTCTTGGCCATGGTGACCTTGCCAGAGAACCTCTTTCGATCAGCCAATCTGGCAAAAACCATCTTTGTTTTACGCAAGCAAGAAGAAGCGGTAATCCAACCATTTGTCTATCCCTTGACCGATTTGCAAAATCAGGAAGACGTTATGAAATTCCGTGAAAGTTTTCAAAACTGGAATAAAGAAAGTGAAATTTAAACAAAATTTTGCTATAATAGGAGTGAAAACGCTTAAAGAGGTAAAAAAATGACGAAAACAATTGCAATTAATGCAGGTAGTTCAAGTTTGAAATGGCAATTATACCAAATGCCAGAAGAAACAGTTTTGGCAAAAGGGCTCATCGAGAGAATTGGACTTAAAGATTCCATTTCTACAGTAAAATTTGATGGTCGAGCAGAAAAACAGGTTTTAGATATTGAGAACCACACACAAGCGGTTAAAATTCTACTTGATGATTTGATTCGTTTTCATATTATTGCATCTTACGATGAAATCACTGGAGTAGGACATCGTGTTGTTGCAGGTGGTGAGTACTTCAAAGAATCTGCTCTTGTAGATGAAGAAGTCATTCAAAAGGTTGAGGAACTTTCTTTGTTGGCTCCATTGCACAACCCTGCCAATGCTGCTGGGATCCGTGCCTTCAAAGAATTGTTGCCAGATATTACCAGCGTTGTTGTATTTGACACCTCTTTCCATACAACAATGCCTGAAAAAGCTTATCGTTATCCTCTTCCGACTAAATATTATACTGAAAACAAGGTTCGTAAATATGGAGCCCATGGAACCAGTCATGAGTATGTAGCCCACGAAGCGGCCAAGCTTCTTGGAAAACCAATCGAAGAGCTGAAATTGATCACCTGCCACATTGGGAATGGTGCTTCTATTACAGCGGTAGATAAAGGGATTTCTGTAGATACTTCTATGGGCTTCACGCCACTTGGTGGAATCATGATGGGAACACGTACAGGGGATATTGACCCTGCCATTATTCCTTACTTGATGGAGCACACAGAAGATTTCAAAAATCCAGAAGATATCAGTCGTATCTTGAACCGTGAATCTGGTCTTCTAGGGGTGTCTGAGCTTTCTAGCGATATGCGTGATATTCACGAAGCTATGCGCAGTGGGAATAACAAGGCACTCTTGGCCAACGATATTTGTCGATCGTATTAAGAAATACATCGGTCAATACTTTGCCGTCTTGAACGGAGCAGATGCCATTGTCTTTACAGCTGGTATCGGGGAAAATTCTAAAACGATCCGTGGACAAGTCATTGATGGGATGACTTGGTTTGGCTGTGCTGTGGATCCAGAAAAGAACGTCTTTGGTGCAGAAGGAGATATTTCAACACCGGATGCTAAGGTGAGAGTCTTGGTCATTCCAACAGATGAAGAGTTAGTCATTGCCCGTGATGTAGAACGGTTGAAAAATAAGCAATAAAATGAATAAAACATGCAGAAAGAGGTGGCTTTTCTAGCCCCTCTTTTTCATCTGCTAACCATTTAGATGAGCTCTATAGACAACAGGCTTGCCGAGCTTACATATCTATGGTATACTAGAAAAATAGTTTGAACATAGAGGTAAAATAATGAAAAAATGGATGGAAAAGAAATGGATTTCGAATGGTTTATGGCTACTGATCGGGACAGCCCTATTTCTAGCGACTCAGCTTCCTATGGTGGCTTTGTTTTACGGAGTTCAATATGCTTGGTCTGACTTGATGATCAATGCCCTTGTCCTGGGAATGACAACTCTGCTTGTCTGTCTCCTTTGGTGGTTTATGAAGTGGAGCCCTTTAGATCGGCTAGATTTTTCACAGATTTCGGGTCGAGATCTTGGAAGAAATTTCCTTTTCTTTTTGCTTCTACTTGCAAATAATTTTGTGGGAGCTACAGTGCTTCGGAATATAGGAGAGACCACTACAGCCAATCAGGAAACAATTCAGGGGCTTTCTTCGGTGGCTCCTCAGCTGGCGATGGGTTTGCTTCTTGTTGTTGTGGCGCCTTTAGGAGAAGAAATTATCTGTCGGGCAGTCGTTCCCCGATTAGTCTTTAAAGGTTATGAGAAAAATTGGTTATTTAGTCGGAGCTGCAGTCTTTGCTTATTTGCATGGTCCAAGTAATCTTGGTTCTTGGATCATCTATGGTGGAATGTCCCTCATCTTGACTTGGGTCGCTTATCGGTATAAACGTGTAGAATATTCGATTTTATTGCACTTGACCTTGAATAGTTTTGCCTTTCTGGTAACTATCCTGCTTTCTTTTCTTCCCGCTTAAAATATGGTAGAATGGTATCACCAATGGGTTTATTGAGGGAACTTGGGGATTTCGACAGAGTCAGTCAACTAAGTGCAGAAAAACTAGAACTCAGAGGTTAGAATGATTCTGACCTCTTTTCTATGCCCTATAGGATGCCCATATAGAAAGATAGGATAAAATGGCAAAGTATGATTGGAGACAACTAGGTAAGGAGCGGACCCTACTATGTGGAATCCTCAATGTTACCCCCGATTCCTTTTCAGATGGCGGACGCTATCAAACGGTCGAAAGAGCACTAGAACAAGCTCGAAAGTTAATTGCAGAAGGAGCAAGGATGCTGGATATTGGTGGGGAGTCCACGCGTCCGGGGAGTCACTTTGTGGAAATTCAAGAAGAGATTCAACGAGTTGTACCAGTAATTGAAGCAATTCGAGCAGAGAGTGATATCTTGATTTCGGTTGATACCTGGAAGTCAGAGGTGGCCCCGAGCAGCCATAGAAGCTGGCGCAGACTTGGTCAATGATATTACAGGCTTGCTAGGGGATTTGCAAATGGCAAGAGTGATTGCAGAGGCTCGAGCCGGAGCAATCCTTATGTTTAACCCAGTTATGGCTCGTCCCCATCATCCGAGTTCTGTGATTTTTCCAACCTTTGGTTTTGAACCCGCTTTTTCATCTGAGGAGTTGGAGCGGTTTGATCAACTTTCCATTCTTGAATGCATGTGGACCTTCTTTGCTAAGAGTCTACAAAAAGCAGAGGCAGCAGGTTTGAGCCAGGATCAGCTTTTCTTAGATCCAGGGATTGGTTTTGGCTTGACCAAACGGGAAAACCTCCAACTCTTGCAGGACTTAAAAACCATTCATGCCAAGGGCTATCCGATCTTTTTAGGTGTCTCTCGGAAGCGCTTTGTGGTCAATATTCTGGAAGAAGAGGGATTTGAGACCAACCCTGAGACGAAAGAAGGATTCTATAATCGGGATTTGGCTTCCAGTCATTTGACGAGTATTGCTGCCAGTCAAGGAGTAGAAATTGTTCGTGTACACGATGTTCCTCTTCATAAGATGGCGGTAGCTATCGGTAACTCTATCCATCAAGCTGACCAGGCCCAGGACCTTCATTTGAAACAATATCGGTAAAGAAAAGAGAAGAGATATGACAGTAGATCTCAGTTGGTTAGCTACGTATCGTTCTTCCGAACCACATTTTGGTTTGGAGCGAATGGAAGCCATACTCGCCTTAAGGGGGGAATCCTCACTTAGTCTGTCCTGTAATCCATTTAGCTGGAACCAATGGAAAGGGTTCGACTATAGCCCATTTACGATCTTTACTAGAGGTTAGAGGATTGCGGGTGGGGGTTTTCTCCTCTCCCTATCTAGTTTCTTTTAATGAGCAAATCGGTATCAATGGGGTCCCCATTTCGGACAAAGATTTAGAAGATTATTTGGCTCTGTATCGGGATCTGCTTGAAAGAAATAGTTCTGATCAGACCTTGCTCGGTTTGACAGAGTTCGAATTGATAACGGCCATGGCTTTTGATTATTTTTCGGCAGAGAAGCCAGATGTGGTCATTATGGAAGTAGGCATGGGTGGCCGTCTCGACAGTACCAATGTTTGTCAGCCTATTTTGACGGCCATCACCACCATTGGTCTGGATCATGTGGCCCTCTTAGGACCGGATGTGGCCTCGATTGCGCGGGAAAAGGCGGGGATTATCAAGGAAAAAATTCCTGTTTTGCTAGGGCGGATAGAGTTAGAAGCTCAAGAAGTCATTGTTCAAGAGGCTCATCGTCTATCAGCACCAGTAGAAGTATTAGGACAGGATTTTCTGGTTTGCTACCAAGAGTCACTGGCAGACGGGGAAGTTTTTACCTACCAGAGTCAGAATCGCTCAGAAGTCCAATTAAAAACAGGCCTTCTGGGACTTCATCAAGTAGACAATGCTGGTCTAGCGCTAGCTCTTTGTGATGCCTTTTTTCAAGAAAGGGGACTTTCACTTTTAAGTCAGGACGAAATCATCCAGGCCTGGTCCCAGTTTCAATGGCCAGGTAGGCTAGAAATCATTTCGACTCAACCCCTTATCATTCTGGATGGGGCCCATAATCCACACGCAGTAAGGCCTCTCATAGAAACCTTGCAGGAACGTTATGCCCAGTTGGACAAGCAAGTATTGTTTACCTGTATCCAAACCAAGGCGATTGAAGAGATGCTGGATCTATGGTTGGAACTGGAAGGAAGTCAATTGACCTTGACGACCTTTGAGGATCCGCGAGCCTATTCAGTAAAAGAAACACAGGAGATAGCTCTCCAAAAAGGCTTACCTCATCAGGAGTGGAAGCTATTTTTAACGAATTATATAGAAAAAGAGTCGCAACAATCTGATCTCCTCTTAGTGACGGGATCCTTATACTTTTTGGCTCAAGTCAGAGCCTTTCTAATCGAAAAAATCAGTAGGAGATGAAATGGATACAAAGAAAATTCAAGAAGCCGTGAAGATGATCATCGAAGCAGTCGGTGAAGATGGAAACCGTGAAGGGCTACAAGAAACCCCAGAGCGCATTGCCAAGATGTACCAGGAGATTTTTGCTGGTCTCAATCAAACTGCTGAAGAGCACTTATCTAAGTCTTTTGAGATTATTGATAACAATATGGTGGTAGAAAAAGATATTTTCTTCCATTCCATGTGTGAGCACCATTTCTTGCCTTTCTACGGCAAGGTTCACATTGCCTATATCCCAAATGGACGCGTAGCGGGTCTCTCTAAGCTGGCTCGGACGGTAGAAGTGTATGCCAAAAAACCTCAAATCCAGGAACGTTTAACTGTGGAAATCGCAGATGCCTTGATGGAGTATCTGGGAGCGCAAGGAGCCTTGGTATGGGTAGAAGCAGAGCATATGTGTATGAATATGCGAGGAGTCCGGAAACCTGGAACTGCAACGGTAACAACAGCAGCGCGTGGTTTGTTAGAGACAGATAAAGACTTGAAAAATGAAGCCTACAAGTTGATGGGGCACTAATTTCTAGATCAACAGAGGTAAAAAAAGTGGATCAATTACGAATTAAAGACTTGGAAGTCTATGCTTATCATGGAGTTTCCAAGCTGAAAAAGAAATGGGGCAACGCTTTGTCTTAGATGTTTGTATCGATTATGATATGACGCGAACAGCTCGTACCGAGGACCTAACGTCATCTATTCATTATGGGATTTTAGCCGAGCAGTTGACAGGATGGATGCAGGGAGATCAGATTGATTTGATTGAAACGGTAGCCTTCCAGCTGGTTCAACACATCTTTGAAACCTATAATTTTGTTAGTAAGGTTCGTTTAGAGGTAAAAAAACCTTGGGCACCAGTTGCTCTACCTTTGGATACTTGTTCGGTCACGATTGAGCGAGAGAAAAAACGGGCCTTTATTGGTCTTGGTAGCAATATGGGAGATAAGGGACAACAGTTGGCAACAGCTGTATCTAAATTAGAAGAAAAGGGGGATTATGATTCTCCAAACCTCTTCTCAGATTGAGACAGCACCTTGGGGAGGGGTCGAGCAGGATAGCTTCCTTAACCAAGTCGTAGAGGTCGAAACCTGGTTTACGCCCCAAGACTTGATGGAGACCTTGCTAGAAATCGAGCTAGAAATGGGTCGGGTCCGTGAGGTCAAATGGGGACCACGTGTCATCGATTTAGATCTCCTTTATATGGAGGATTTGATCCTCTATAGTCCGGATTTGATTCTCCCTCATCCTTATGTGGCAGAACGGGCATTTGTCCTAGAATCCTTAAATGAAATTGCCCCTTACTTTGTGGATCCTGTCCAAAGAAAACAGATCCGACAACTGTGGGAGGCTGTGAAAGAAACAAAAGGTAGTTGATCCAAGGGTCAACTACCTTTTGTTTCTTGACAGGTTGATTGAGCAGGAGTATACTATGCATAAATAGATTAGGAGTAGGAGGGCGTCATGAAATCTTATCTTGTAAAATGGTTGATTGCGATTGTCTTAGCTGTTCTTTCCTTTGGTTGAGTTTGGAAACGGACTTTCTTCCAAAAGAAGTGTATCCCATTCTTCTTGTCCTGATACTGGCTGTGGTTCTCTATCTTTTTAAGGAGAGGTAATTCTCTATCCAACTAAACTATGAAAAATCCCCTGGGTGCCAACTATTTCAGGCACTCAGGGGATTTTCTGTATATGGAGCTAAGACCAACGGTCTAGCCTTGGTTTTCTTTATTTGCGGTACAAGCGATCGTATTGGTAAACCGGATCCATAGTGACATGGATACCCAGTTTGCGAAGAACGTTCTTATCTTCATCTGTCAACATCACTGTTGAATGGGCTTCGCTCCCTTTCAAACGCTCCAATTCTTGCATGGCAAGATTCGCCTCTGGATGGTTCATGGCTGTAATAGCGAGGGCGATGAGGATTTCATTTGAATGGAGGCGAGGGTTGTGACTGCCCAAGTGGTTGATCTTTAAGCCTTGGATTGGTTTCACATATTCTGGCTCAATTAACTTGGTTTCTTTATCAATATGGGCTAATTTCTTGATGGCGTTGATGAGAACAGCTGCCGTTGGACCAAACAAGTCAGAAGTCTTACCTGTCACGGTTTCCCCGTTCGGCAATTCGAGGGCCAAGGCAGGATCGCCAGTTTCTTCTTCTTTTTGGCGGGCAAGGATGGTGACTTGGCGATCTTTTGGTGAAATGCCTAAGTCATTCATCAAGAGTTCAATTTTCTTAATAGCCCCACTTCCAACACGCTCCGCTTTTACATCCAGAATGGTTTGGTAGTAACGGCGGATAATTTCTTGCTTAGAGGCTTCAATCGCTGCATCGTTGTCCACGATGGCAAAGCCGACCATATTCACTCCCATATCCGTTGGGGAAGCATAAGGAGATCTTCCTAAGATGCGTTCCAACATTCGCTTCAAGACAGGGAAGATTTCGATATCTCGGTTGTAGTTGACCGTTGTTTCGCCGTAGGTTTGAAGGTGGAATGGGTCAATCATATTGACGTCGTCTAGGTCTGCTGTGGCAGCTTCATAGGCTAGATTCACCGGGTGGTGCAAAGGCAGGTTCCAAACTGGGAAGGTTTCAAATTTAGCATAACCAGATTTGATACCATTCAGTTGGTCATGGTACATATTGGACATACAAGTAGCCAATTTACCAGAACCAGGACCAGGAGCTGTCACGACAACGAGATTGCGACTGGTCTGAATGTAGTCGTTTTTCCCCATTCCCTCAGGAGAGATGATATGGTCCATATCCGTTGGGTAGCCCTTGATTGGGTAGTGGAGGTAAGAGGCAATGCCATTCTTTTCCAACTGTTTGCGGAAGAGGTCTGCAGCAGGCTGCCCCGAATACTGTGTGACAACGACAGAGCCCACATAGATGCCTAATTCGTTAAATTTATCGATCAAGCGGAAAACTTCTTGATCATAGGAGATACCGAGGTCGCCACGCGCTTTTGAGTGCTCGATGTTGCTGGCATTAATGGCAATGACAATCTCCACTTGATCACGGAGTTCTTGGAGAAGTTTAATTTTATTGTCTGGTTCATAACCAGGGAGGACGCGAGCAGCATGGAAGTCTTCCAGCATTTTTCCTCCAAACTCTAGGTAGAGCTTGCCATCAAATTGGTTGATGCGCTCGAGGATATGATCGCGTTGCAAATTCAAATACTTTTCGGAACTAAAAGCTTGTTTCTTCATTTAAACCTCCAATAAAGAAGCGAGGGTGATCTTTAGCGGTGCTCCGCCTTCCACGCAAGGAAAGGGGAGTGCAAAAGAACACCCGTTGCAATATTCATTCAGTATTATATCAAAAAAACCCCAAAATGGGGGTTTAAAACAATTATTTTGGGAAAATATTAATAATTCTTAATTAAATCAACGGTTGAACGATCCAATTTTTTAACCAAGGCTTGAAGGAAGGCTTGGGCTTGAAGGAAATCATCCATGGCATAGAGGGTTTGGTGGGAGTGAATGTAGCGCGCGCAGACTCCGATGGTAGTAGAAGGGACTCCACCACTTCGTAAGTGGGCCACTCCAGCATCCGTTCCCCCTTTTCCACAGTAGTATTGGTACTTGATGCCGGCTTCTTCAGCAGTGGTTAGGAGGAAATCCTTCATATTTGGCAACATGAGGTGACCTGGGTCAAGAAACGAAGGAGGGTTCCCTCACCGATGGCTCCTTGGCCTCCGTAGACATCTGCAGCTGGAGAACAGTCAACAGCCAGGAAGATTTCCGGATCAAACTTGGTCACAGAAGTCCCAGCACCGCGTAGTCCGACTTCTTCTTGGACAGTCGCTCCAACATAGAGTTCATTTGCTAGGGCTTGTCCAGAGAGGGCTTGTACTAATTCGCTGACCATCAAGACCCCATAACGGTTGTCCCAAGCTTTGGAAATGATGTTTTTCTGATTGGCTGTCAAGATAGCAGTGCTTTCAGGGACCAAAGTGTCGCCTGGACGGATCCCAAAGCTTTCTGCTTCTTCTTTGTTGGCAAATCCACCATCAAAGACAATATCCCCGATTGCTGGAAGAGTAGGACCGTTTGCGCCCCGTGTCAAGTGAGGGGGAACAGAACCAGAAATGACAGGGTAGGACTGGCCATCACGTGTTAAAAGGGTGAAACGTTGGCTGCTGACCACCATAGGGTTCCAACCACCAATTTCAACCACGCGGAAGGTGCCGTCTGCCTTGATCTCACTGACCATAAAGCCAACTTCATCCATATGGCCTGCGACCATGATGCGAGGAGCATCAGCCACTTCTGAGTGACGGACCCCAAAAATGCTTCCCAAGCCGTCTGTGACCACTTCATCCACATGTGGAGTGATCTGTTTGCGTAGATAATCGCGAACAGGCGCTTCATGGCCGGAGATGGCAGGAAGTTCTGTTACTTCTTTGATTTTAGAAAATAAATCAGTCATAAGTTACCTTCTTTCTGATTGTTATTTTATCACTTTTTTAGTCGGGATGGTAGTGGCAGTTGAAGGGAATGAAAGGAGAGTATAATTGTTGGTAGTAGCATTTTCCTTTCGTTGTCCCAGCTTGTATTTTGTGTTACAATATGAGATATGAAAGCTAAAAAAATCATTTTATCCAGCCTTGCAGTAGCTAGTGCAAGTGCTCTTGCCCTTGGGGCCTATAAAATTGCCAAAGATCAAAAACGTCTGCGGTCGCAAGAAGAGTTAGTCGCAGAAGTCCGTGAGCAGATGGAGAATATGGGAAAGATTGCAACCCTTTATGTGGAACTCTATGAATCAAGCGAAGAACGTCTGGTCGGAGGACTCGTATTTGAGGATGAGCGCCACTATCGCTTTGTCTATGAAGAGGGCCTCCTTCAGTATGAAGAGGAAAAACTATGATCATACCACAGTCCTTAGAGGAATTAGCCTGCTACGTCGAGCAAGAAGGAAAGAAGGTTTTCTTCTTTTCAGCTGATTGGTGTGGCGATTGCCGGTATATCCAGCCCTTTTTGCCAGAGATTGAAGCAGAAAACCCTGAATTTACCTTCGTTTTGGTCGACCGAGACCAGTATCTAGACTTGGCTAAGCTTTGGGATATCTATGGCATTCCGAGTTTAGTGGTCCTAGACAAGGATCGGGAACTGGGTCGTTTCGTCAATCGTGATCGCAAAACCAAGGCTCAGATTTCAGAATTTTTAGCAGGATTGAAGTAGGAGAAAGAGAAAGAATGATTGTAACCTATAATAAAGAACAAGTCGGTGATGTCTTAATGCTCACCTTGAAAAAAATAGTGGGGATGCCAAGTTAGCAGTCGAGCGCAAAGGCAAAGTAGCCCGTGTCTACCGTGAAGACAAGCAAGAAACAGTGGCCTGGAATATTTTTGAGGCTTCGACTTTCTTTGCTCTTGAAGTCAAGGGGCAACTTTTCTTGAGTGATGAGCAAGTTGCACGCCTTAATCAAGAATTACAAGCTGAAGGATTTGCAGAGGTCTTGGTCAATGACAAGGAGCCTAAGTTTGTCGTGGGGCAAATCGTTGAAATGGTTGCTCATCCAGATAGTGACCACCTCAACATCTGTCAAGTGGCTGTTGGACCAGACAAGACGGTTCAGATCGTAGCAGGTGCGCCAAATGCACGTGAAGGCCTCAAGACAATCGTGGCTCTACCAGGTGCGATGATGCCAGACGGCAGCTTGATTTTCCCAGGAGCCCTTCGTGGAGAAAAGAGCTTTGGCATGATGTGTAGCCCACGCGAATTGCACTTGCCAAATGCGCCACAAAAACGTGGTATTATTGAATTGCAAGATACAGAAGAGGTGGGAACTCCATTTGACCCCGCCCGTCACTGGCAAGGATAAGAGAGTGGGACAGAAATCCGGCCCCTCAATTGTCTTTGGATTGTCGAGCAAGACGCAGTGGTTGAGTGGGCTCTATTACGCTGATTTCATCAGCTTTTACAGCCCTACTCAACTGTGCGGAGGTGGGACGACGAAATCGAATTCTAACGAATTACCGATTTCTGTCCCACTCTCTTTTTTTATTTTTTCCTCAAATGGCTAGAAAACTACGAATTATATAAGTAGGAGGAAGAAATATGTACAATAAAGTAATTTTAATCGGGCGTCTAGTGGCAGATCCGGAGCTTCATAAGACCAGTACGGACAAGTCCGTTGCGCGTGCGACCCTGGCTGTCAATCGGCGTTACAAGGATCAAAATGGCGAGCGTGAGGCGGACTTTATCACCCTAGTGGTCTGGGGGAAATTAGCAGAGACTCTTGTCTCCTATGCCAACAAGGGGAGCTTGCTCTCAGTAGATGGCGAGCTTCGAACCAGACGTTATGAGAAGAATGGGACGACCCAATATGTGACAGAAGTGCTCTGTCAAGGCTTCCAGCTCCTAGAAAGTCGCGCTCAACGAGCGATGCGGGCTAATGGAGCGGGAGGGGATCTAGCGGATCTCATCCTCGAAGAGGAAGAACTTCCATTTTAAAAGAAGAAAACGGTGCAGTTAGTCAGCTGTATCGTTTTTTCTTTTTCGAAACTTCTTACTGAAGTTGTAGGGAGAAGTTATTATCTAGATAGAGGCGTAAAACGTATTCATTTTCGTAAGACCTTCAAGCTCTTGGTAAAAAATGCTATAATAAAAGGTATTAAATGCGAACGAAAATGTTTGATGTAGCAAAATAATTCGTTTCTAAGAGGAGAAGAGATGGAATTAGAAGAGGAAATTGTTCAAAAGAAACGGTATCGAACCATGGTTTATACAATCATTTGCAGTCTGGTGTTTGTGGTGGTTGTAATCTATGTAAATGCTAGCCAAATAAGACCGATAAAAGGGCAGATGCGGGTCGGTGTGACCTATATGACCATGAACAATGAATTCTATCAAACACTGAATGCAGAGATTGAACGAGTGGCTGACGAAAAAGGGGACTTGCTTCTAGTTCGTAATCCAGAGTTAGACGAAGAAAAACAAAGTCAACAGATTGATTATTTTTGTCAACAAAAGGTCAATGTGATTGTGATTAACCCAGTAAAAGGAGATAGCCCTAAAATCATTGCTTCCCTGAAGAGAGCCAAACAGGCAGGAATTAAAATCATTGCAGTGGATAGTCAGCTCAGCCATTTCACGGTGGATGCCAGTGTGGTGTCGGATAATTACCAGGCAGGGGTCTTGGTCGCCCAGCGCCTGATGAAGCAGAAAAATGAGGCGAAAATCCTACTCTTAGAGCATAAGGGGACAGTATCGGCTGAGCAACGTATTCAAGGGTTCTTAGATACGATTCAGTCGGAGCCTGCCTATCAGGTTGTTGGGAGAGAAGAGACTCGTGGTCAAACAGAATTGGCCTTGCCAGCTGTTTCCCAGGTCATTCAGGATGGTCTGGTATTTGATACCGTCGTAGCCTTAAATGATCGAGCGGCCATCGGAGCCCTTGCGGCAATCAAGGAAAACCAACTAGCCATGCCGATTTCTATCTATGGAATCGATGGCTCTCCAGATATGAAGGTATTGCTCTCAACGACGGATGATATCGAAGGGACGGTTGCCCAATCTCCTCTTAAAATGGGGAGACAGGTGATGCAAGTGATTGAGTGCATGAGGACAGGTAAATCCTACAAGGAGCAATATAAGATTCCAGTTGAGATGATTGATAAGGATAATGTTGACCGATACGATGTCAACGGGTGGCAGTAATGACCAAGCTTCGTGGCATTCGTTATAGTTTAATTTTATTGAAAATTATTAATTTCATCGCCATTTTATTTAGCAGTTCGCTCTACCTACATGCGACCAATTACATCATTGCCAAGGGGCAAGGTTATCAATTATTGGAGCAATTAAGAGAAATACCGAGTTCACCAGCTCAGAATTTTTGGATCTCCATCCTTCTCTTTGGAGGGATTCTTCTCATTACCTTCTATCGGATGCACCAAGGGACACAGGAGTGGTCAGTTTTTGACAAGTGGAATATTCTAGAAATACTGCTGATGTTAGGTGTCATGATGTCCCTCAGCTTCTCCTACAATGGGATCATCCTCTTGGTGTTTGCCGATATCTTTTATGGCTCCAAAGAGTTTAGCAGTTCCAAGGATAGGCGTTACTGGTTTGCCTTTATCCTTCTGAGTTTTATAGTCCTCCTTGTGACCAATTATGACATTCTCTCTCTAGTTGTGCAGTTGCCGTCGCTAGATGCCTATATCGCCTTTTATCCTTCATCGATTCGGATGCTTATTCTATTTGCTAAAAATGCGCTAGCTTCCTTAAATATGGTTGTCTTTATTATTTCTCTTCTCTTTTACATTTTATCGGTAGTAGCAGAGCACCATCGGATCGAAAAAGAGTTAGCAATGGTATCGCAGGTCAATACGGAATTAAATAGCTACATGGCCCTTTCGGAAAAGATTGCGGAGGACCGGGAGCGTAAGCGGATAGCACGGGAAATTCATGATACTCTAGGCCATGCCTTAACCGGCATCTCTGCTGGGATTGATGCGGTTGGGGTTCTGATTGATATTGACCCTGGTCGTGCCAAGACCCAGCTGCAATCAGTCTCTACGGTGGTACGGGATGGAATCAAGGACGTCCGGGGCTCTTTGAACAAGCTTCGGCCAGGTGCCCTAGAGGATCATACCTTGAGGGATGCGGTTTTGAAATTGGTTCACGAATACCAAGCCATCTCCCACCTGCAAGTCGATCTCACCTATGACTGGGATGAGGTTGATCTGGATGTCATGGTGGAGGATACCGTCTTTCGCGTGATTCAGGAATCCATGACCAATTCTGTCCGCCACGGTCATGCCAGCCATATGCAGATTTCCTTTTTGGTGGAAGATGCCTATATCATGATTCTCCAAGATAATGGGGTCGGTTTTGACCACCTGCAGGTCGGCTACGGCTTGAAACAAATGCGAGAGCGGGTTTCTATCTTGGGAGGAAGGATCGAATTTGCCAATCGAAATGGATTTTATACACGAATTGAATTGCCCAAAGAAAAAGGAGGAAATCTTTTATGATCAAAGTAATGATTGCGGATGATCAAGCACTGATTCGCGAGTCGCTCCAAATTATTTTGTCTGCCCATCAAGATATTCAGGTGACTTCTGCAGTGGCAGATGGTCATGAAGTGCTAGAGCGAATCCCCCAAGATCGACCAGATGTTGTATTGATGGATATTCGTATGCCCAAGATGGATGGCGTGATGGCGACAAAGAAGTCAAGGAACGCTTCCCTGAGGTTAAAATCATCATTCTAACCACCTTTGACGATGATGATTTCATCTTTCGTGCTTTGAAATATGGAGCTTCAGGGTATTTGCTCAAAGGGGCTTCAACTGAGGAGCTCTACCAAGCCATTCAAATTGTCTATCATGGGGGAGCCATGATTAACCCGAATATTGCTAGTAAGGTTTTTCAGATTTTCTCTCAGATGGCTCAAAGCAATTACACAATCTCTGTTTCTGAAGAATATGTGAGCGACTTATCCCTGACCGAATGGCGGATCATCCAGCAGGTTGGTTTTGGGGAGTCTAATAAGGAAATCGCAGCCAAATTGTTCCTGTCAGAGGGAACGATTCGGAATTACCTGTCAACCATTTTGTCTAAGTTGAACCTGCGGGATCGGACCCAGTTAGCTATTTGGTCTGTTCAAAAAGGTGTGACCACTAAGGATTTTGGAACAGAAAGTGATAGCCGATGAAGAAAAAACGTAAGATTCGAGGCTCCAGATTGTTTCTAGGCTTGCTTTTGCTTTTTCTAGTTGCTGGAGGGATTTGGTGGTGGCGTCAGCCTAAGCTTGTCCGCTTGGGGGTTTACGCTGGATCTAGCTGGGATGTGCCCACCCAAACGGAAGAAAAAGTCTTGGATCAAGCGATTGCTCGTTTCGAAAAAACGCATCCAGGGGTAAAGATTGTCTACGAAAGTGGGATTCCGAAGAATCAGTATGCGAGTTGGTTAGCCAATCAGATCCTCCATGGACAGGAGCCAGATCTATATATGGTATCCAGTACTGAGCTCCCGGTGTTAGCTGCGCGTGGGGCGGTAGAAGATTTGACCCCCTTGATGGACAAACAGGTCGATCCTTCTCATTTTTATCCAGTTGCCCTAGAAGCAGGCAAATACAAGAACCGTCAGTATGCCCTCCCATTTGAGAGCAATCCTGTTTTGATGTGTGTCAATAAGGATTTATTGGAAAAGGAAGGGATTGCTATTCCGAAAGAGGGGTGGACCTTGGAGGAATTTTATACGATTTGTCAAAAAGTGACGCGGGATACAGATGGAGATGGTGAGCTAGATCAGTTTGGAAGTACAGATTATACCTGGAGGGAGGCCTTGGCAGCCCATGGTGGCCAGCTTTTCCGTCAGGATAGCATTAATCTAACGAGTAAAGAAATGAAGCGCTCGCTCTATTTTGTCGAAAAACTCGAAGCCCTTCATGGGAATTTCAATGTTACTTCTAAGGATTTTGATGAAGGCAAGGTCGCTTTTTATCCGATGACCTTGGCCCAGTACCGAACTTATAAACCTTATCCCTATCATGTTGCCAAATATTCAAATTTCACTTGGACCTGTATCCCTATGCCCGGGGCTTCTGGATCAACTCCGTCAACCTTAGTGGATACGTCCTTGTTTGCTCTGTCTTCTCGGGCCAGTGCTAGCAAGGAGGCCAAGGAATTCATGGAATTTTTGACCCAGGACCAGCAGGTCCAGCAGGAACTCTTCCGGCAGTCGCAGGGAACCTCTGTTCTCCCTTCGGTGGTCAATAGTTCGGAAAGTCGGGACCTTCTTAAAGCGGATGATTTCGGGGTTGATTCCTTGACGAATCGGACCCTGGACCAGATTATGAAAAAGGCTGTCCTAAGTACTCCTGGCAACCTACCCGATGATATCTGGGATCGATTGGATTATTTGATTCATAATGCTCTAAAAGCAAAGGATATTGATAATCAATTGCCTCAAATTCAAAAGATTATTGAGGAAATGCTTCGGGAGAAGTTTCGTTAAGAGCAACTAGGCATCTGTCAAGTGACAGATGTCATTTTTTTATTGACAGATGTCAACTTTTCTTTGTGACAAATGACAATAGTAAAACGCTTTCAAAAACAATACAATAAGGTCATCATAAAGGAGGAGAAAGGATGAAGTATCTGGTATTGGTCAGTCATGGTGGACTGGCAGAAGGTCTGAAAAGTTCGCTGGCAATGTTTGCTGGGGATAAGATCGATCAGGTGATTGCGGTCGGACTGAAAGAAGGCAAATCGGTAGATGATTTTGCTCATGATTTTGGTCAGGCTCTAGCACCTTTAACAGATGAGGACTCTGTCTTAGTTCTAGCAGACATTGTAGGTGGCAGTCCTTTGACAACGGCAGCGACAGTGCTAGAGGAGCAAGGAAAGCTGAGTACAGCCTTGATCTTAGGTGGAATGAACTTGACCATGGCGCTGACAGCAGTTGTGATGAAGGACATGATGGAGGGGGCTGATTTAGCCCAGGTGATTTTATCCGAAGCTTCCACAGCCTTGCAAGAATTTACCCTTGCCCCGGTAGAGGGTGACGATGATGAAGAAGATGATATTTAACTAAGGGAGGTTAGAAAATGGTAGTATCATTTGTACGGATTGACGACCGTATGATCCACGGTCAAACAGTAACTCGATGGGCTAAAGAAAAGCCTTGTGATGGCTTGATCGCCGTCAACGACGCAGCAGCTTCCAACAAGGTCTTGATCCAAGCCTATAAAGGGGCTTCAGATAAGAAAACCTTTGTTTGGACCAAGGAAGCTTTCAAAGAAAAATCTGCAAAAGTAACGGAATCAGAAACTCGCTATTTCTTGATTACCAAGAACCCCATCGATATGAAAGAAATTTTGGTCGACCAAGGGTTTGTCCCAGGGGGATGTTAAAGAAATCATTGTTGGTCCTGCAAATGACCGTCCAGGTGCTGTGAAATTGGGGAACAACCAATCCATCACCCAGGAAGAAGCAGAAGCCATTGAAGCTATTCAGGTCGCCGGCTACAAGGTAAAATTCCAGTTGCTGCCAGATGTTTCCATCGGTTATTGGGATGATTTTAAATCAAAATTCGGATTCTAGGGGGGAGAGCATCCTAGCTCTTCGTCACTAAACTATACTTACAAACAAAAGGAGCGTTTGTTATGACAGTTTCATGGATTCAAGCAATCTTGCTTGGTATTTTCGCCAGTTTGTCTTCAATGCCTGGTATGGGTGGTACCAGTATCGGGAACTATACTCTTGGACGGCCTCTAGTCGGAGGGTTGATTTCAGGGTTGATCCTTGGAGATGTGACAACCGGTATCATGGTCGGGGTTGCCCTTCAAGTCGTTTATATCGCCTTGGTAACACCTGGTGGTACCGTATCTGCCGATGTGCGGGCTATCTCTTATATCGGAATTCCTCTTTCTATCTTATTTGTTCATGCCAACAATATCACGGGTGAGGCAGCAATTGCAGCGGCAGCAGCCCCTATCGGTGCAGCCGTTGGGACCATCGGTACCGTTCTTTTCTACGGTACTGCAACCATGAACTTGCTTTGGCAACACATCGGTTGGAAAGCCGTTGAAGAAGGAAACTTCAAAAAACTCTACGCAGTTGACTGGGTTTACCCATGGATTTCTCACTTCCTCTTTTCTTTCCTTCCAACGATGATTATCACCAAATACGGTGAAAACATGGTGGATTTGATGAAACAATACCTTCCAATGGATGGTTACTGGATGAAAGCCCTCTTTACAGTCGGTGCTCTTCTTCCATGTGTCGGTATTGCCATCCTCTTGAAGCAAATCGTTACAGAAGTGAGAGACTTCATTCCATTCTTTGTTGGATTCACCTTGGCAAATCTCTTGGCTTGAACTTGGTAGCGAGTGCGGTGGTTTCATTGATCTTTGCGGTAATCTACTATGAACTTGAAGTGATTAAAACAATGAAAGTCGTCCCTGCTGGAGCAAATGACTTTGACGATGATGAGGAGGATATCTAAGATGGCTGATAAAAAGAAAATTTCAAAGAAAACGCTAACCAAAGCATTCCATCATTGGTATTATGGTCACTTGACCTGTTTCTCTCAAGAACACATGCAAACCTTTGGGTATTTGACTTCTATGCTTCCAATCGTAGAAGAAATGTATGATTCCAAAGAAGAACAAAAAGAAGCTATGCAAACCTATACTGCCTTCTTTAATACCGAACCACAACTGGGATCACTGGTTGTAGGGATTACAGCTGGTTTGGAAGAAGCGCGTGCCAATGGAGAAGCAGTAGATGGCGAAACCATCAACGGGATGCGTGCTGGTCTGATGGGACCAATCGCCGGGATTGGTGACTCCTTGGTTGTTGGGACCTTAATCCCTGTACTTCTCGGGATAGCCCTTGGTCTTTCTAAAGACGGAAACATTGCAGGAGCTCTCTTCTACATCGTCGTTTGGAACCTTTTGGTATACTTGGGAATGCGTTTCGCCTTCTTCAAAGGTTATCACTTAGGGGACAAGGCTGTAGAATTCCTTGTAGGACCAAAAGGACAAGCCCTTCGCAAAGCGATCAGTGTAGTCGGTGGTATGGTCATCGGTGCTGTAGCAGCGACTTGGGTCTCTGTTACAACAGCCCTCGAATTCAAAAATGCTGACGGAGAAGCCTTCCTTAAAATCCAAGAAAAGATTGATGGTGTTTATCCAGGTCTCTTAACTGCTACCTTTATCACTCTTTGCTGGTGGCTAATGGCGAAGAAGAAAGTTTCACCAAACAAGGTCATGCTTCTTTTGGTCATCATCGCCTTGGCTGGGGTAGCTCTGGAATCTTTGATCCAGGTCTCAAATACTAAGAGAAAACTAGAAACAGTTTATTGCAACCAGAGCATTGAGAATGAAGTACGTGACCTCCTTTACGAATACTTCATTCTCAATTCTTATTGAAGGAGGCATTTATGCACACCAGACAAGAATTAATAAAGGGGTATGAGACGGAAATTCGCTACCAACGCCATATGTTGGAAAACTTGGGTCGCTGGTTTAGTGTGCTCTTTCTCATGGCCAGTATTGGTGGACTGCTGATTTATTTCTTTCACAAAACTTCTCTACTATTTTTGATCTTAGGTAGCTTGATTGCCCTATTTGGGCTAGTAGGGATGTTGCTAGTGGGCTATGGGATGTATCGTGGTCGAGCCAACTTGCAAAAAGTCATCCAAGCTTACCAACAAAAGCTAAATTTAGTTGGCTAGAAATCGAAAGCACTTCGAGATTGAGGTGTTTTTTTCTTGACTATTTTTGACCAAGTGATACAATAGAAACATAAGTTAGCACTCGATGTCAAAGAGTGCTAAAATACAGGAATGGAGGAACGATATGTTAAAACCATTAGGAGACCGCGTGGTCTTGAAAGTAGAAGAAAAAGAACAAACAGTCGGTGGCTTTGTCATCGCAAAAGCAAGTCAAGCTGAAACCAAAACAGCAGAAGTCATCGCTGTAGGTGAGGGAGTTCGGACCCTCAGTGGTGAGTTGGTAGCACCAAGCGTCAAAGTCGGTGATACTGTCTTGGTGGAAAATCATGCAGGCGTTGAAGTGAAAGACGGCGATGAGAAGTACACGATTGTTGGGACTGCAAGTATTCTCGCCATTGTTGAAGCCTAAAGAATCAGAAAGGAGAAAGATCTATGTCAAAAGAAATTAAATTTTCATCAGATGCTCGCGCAGCCATGGTCCGCGGGGTGGATATCCTAGCAGATACCGTTAAGGTGACCTTGGGACCTAAAGGCCGCAATGTGGTGCTTGAAAAATCATTTGGGTCACCATTGATCACCAATGATGGGGTAACCATCGCTAAAGAAATCGAATTGGAAGACCATTTCGAAAATATGGGTGCCAAATTGGTATCAGAAGTGGCGTCTAAAACCAATGATATCGCTGGTGATGGGACAACGACTGCGACTGTCTTGACCCAAGCTATCGTCCGTGAGGGGATTAAGAACGTTACAGCAGGAGCGAATCCAATCGGTATCCGTCGTGGGATTGAAGCAGCGGTTGCGACTGCTGTTGAAGCCTTGAAAAATAACGCCATTCCAGTTGCCAATAAAGAAGCCATCGCCCAGGTTGCGGCTGTTTCTTCTCGCTCTGAAAAAGTCGGTGAGTACATCTCAGAAGCCATGGAAAAAGTGGGCAATGACGGGGTGATCACGATTGAAGAATCTCGTGGAATGGAAACAGAGTTAGAAGTCGTTGAAGGGATGCAGTTTGATCGTGGTTACCTCTCTCAATACATGGTCACCGATAATGAAAAAATGGTGGCAGACCTGGAAAATCCTTATATCTTGATCACTGATAAGAAGGTGTCAAATATTCAGGAAATCCTTCCATTGCTTGAAAATATCCTGCAAAGCAATCGTCCGCTCTTGATTATTGCGGATGATGTGGATGGAGAAGCCCTCCCAACGCTTGTCTTGAACAAGATTCGTGGAACTTTCAATGTCGTAGCTGTTAAGGCTCCAGGATTTGGGGATCGCCGTAAAGCCATGTTAGAAGACATCGCGATCTTGACAGGCGGTACTGTTATCACAGAAGATCTCGGTCTTGAGTTGAAAGATGCGACCATCGAGGCGCTTGGTCAAGCAAGTAAAGTGACAGTGGACAAAGATAGCACAGTCATTGTAGAAGGTGCGGGTAATCCTGAAGCCATTGCCAACCGTGTAGCTGTGATTAAATCACAAATTGAAACAACCACTTCAGAATTTGACCGTGAAAAATTGCAAGAACGCTTGGCTAAATTGTCTGGTGGTGTTGCAGTCATCAAGGTCGGAGCTGCAACCGAAACAGAATTGAAAGAAATGAAACTTCGTATCGAAGACGCCCTCAATGCGACACGCGCAGCGGTTGAAGAAGGAATTGTTGCAGGTGGTGGTACGGCTCTTGCTAACGTTATTTCTGCAGTTGCATCCCTTGAATTGGAAGGGGATGAAGCAACAGGACGCAATATCGTGCTTCGTGCCTTGGAAGAACCTGTACGCCAAATCGCTCACAATGCGGGTTACGAAGGTTCGATTGTTATTGATCGCCTAAAAAATGCTGAGCTTGGAACAGGGTTTAATGCTGCAACAGGTGAATGGGTCAACATGATTGAAGCAGGAATTATCGACCCAGTGAAGGTGAGCCGTTCAGCCCTTCAGAATGCGGCTTCCGTAGCGAGCCTGATCTTGACGACCGAAGCAGTGGTAGCCAACAAACCAGAACCAGCAACCCCAGCAGGACCAGGAATGGATCCAGGTATGATGGGTGGGATGATGTAACACGTTACAAATGATTGAGGCTTTGCCTCTAATCATTTGACGCCAACCACTATCAGGTGGCTTGGCTAAACGTCTTACTAGCTCAAAGGGAGGAAAGTATCGTTCCTCCCTTTTCACGTCGTAACCCCGTGGTCAATTTATTAGGTGGCTTTGTAGTTTACGGCAAGCACCATGGTGCCTTACCGAAGTGTCTTGCTAAGAAAACAAAGAAGGCAATATCGGCCTTCTTTATTTTCTGTCGTAACCTGTGTGCTTGATTGAGGCTTCGCCTCTAATTATTTGACGCCAACCACTATCAGGTGGCTTGGCTAAACGTCTTACTAACTCAAGGGGTTAGTAGAATCTTTTCAATCTTCGACCAATCATAGGATGAACTGTCTGACGCAGTAGCTGATTGGTTTCTTCCTTCGCTTTTCCAAGCTTGGAAGAGTCCTAATCAGCCTTGCGGGGGCGAGACAACGAACGAATGATTAAAATATTCGTTCTATCTCGCTCCCTTTTCACGTCGTAACCTATGTAATGGTAAGCACTATTGTGCCTTACCGAAGTGTCTTGCTAAGAAAACAAAGAAGGCATTATCGGCCTTCTTTATTTTCTGTCGTAACCTGTGTGCTTGATTAAGGCTTCGCCTCTAATCATCTTACGAACTCAAAAGGAGGAAAAGGTGTTCTTTTCATCTTTATTTTAATGGGTTTCCATAAAATTTCACAATCTTAAAAAGGTTTCTGTGTTACTTATTTTCTTTTTGTGTTTCAAAACATTGGAATGATAAAACAACATAGATATATTATTGTCGAGCGAAATGAGTTGCGCCTTTTTCTTTTATTTTTAATCTGAAATCAATCAGAAGTGTTAAAAAGACAGCTCATTCACACTATGTTTATTTTTACTCTTGGTAATTCTTCTGCTTCCTCTTTGATATTAAAATGCAATACAAAATCCTTTGTCTTGTAACATTTTTTTAGTGTAAACTAATAGAAGTAGATAAAAGATCTACATCAGGGGCAAGGACAGGATTACTTCCCACATATTTGTCTTAAGACAATAAAACTTGATCGAACAAGCGGGTCTCTCAGGAGTTCCTAAAAACTTTTTATCGACCTTTTTTTCATATTAAAAAAATATTTTTTTGCCTGTCCTTGCCAATTAGCTCCTCCAGAATTTTTCTGGGGGAGTTTTTTTATTTCATAAACATTTCACATTTCTTTTTCTATAATAACTATAACAAATGATGAAAGCGAGTCCAGTTTCTATCAATAAACTGGGAGTCTTTCTTTTAGATGGAGGTAGGAGATGTTTCTCTTGCAACAGGCAATCGCTTATATTTCTCGAAAAAGAACGAGGAATCTGGTTCTCTTTCTGATTCTCCTCTTGATCCTCTCTTGCTTGTATTTCTGTTTTTCACTGATGCAAGTAGGAGGAAGACTGGAGGACCATATCAAGCAGTCGGCTGGGACCAGTTTTGCTCTGACCAGTAAACAGGGGAATGCTCCCTTTGCTCTGAAGGAAGCTAAAAAAGTGCAGCAACTAGCTGGGGTAGGATCCATGGTCCCCCAATATGAAAGTCCCGTTCGCATTCTTGGGAAAGAAGCGGTGACTGGGCAGCAGTCGGTAGAGCGGGATGATCTGGGTCAGGAAGCCAAGCAAGCGCTAGGCGCTGTCTTTACCCAGAAGACAGACCAGCACTTGGATTTTCGAAGTGGCAGTTTCCAACTAGTGCAAGGCAAGCACTTATCCGACAAGGCTCGCGGCCAGATCTTGATCCACCAAGAGTTTGCTAAGAAGAACAAGCTAAAGGTTGGAGATTCCTTGACCTTATCCAGCTTTCAGATGGGAGAGACTCCTGCCAAAGAGCAAACCTTTGAAATCGTTGGGATCTTTTCAGGCAAGAAACAGGAAAAATTCACAGGAATGACCTCTGATCTGAGTGAAAACCAAGTCTACCTCCCTTATGAGGATGCGACTAAGCTTCTTGGTCTCAGTCAGCAAGAAGTGACTCAGGTCACCTTTGGGGTCAAAGATCCTGAGAAAATCGATGCCCTCTTGAAGCAAGTTAAAAGCTTGGATCTGGATTGGCAATCTCTGCGCGTGGTCGAAGATCGCAAGGCCTTTGACCAGATGAAGGAATCCTCTCAGACACTAGAAGGGCTAGTAAGGATCATGATGATCGTCCTCCTAGTGACTGGAGCCGGTGCCCTATCGCTCTTACTCAGTCTCTGGACACGGGAGCGGATCCATGAAATCGGGGTGCTCTTATCCATTGGGAAGAGCAAGGGCCGGATCTTTGGACAGTTCCTCTTGGAAGTGGTGCTGGTATCCTTACTAGCGGTGATCCCAGCCTTTCTCATTGGACGGATGGTCAGCCATCGTTTCTTAGAGCAGTTTGTCGGACAGACCGGTCAACAGCAGACCCTAGACTTGCTCAACCAAATCCCTCAAGGCCTTTCCTTAGGAATCGCCTATGCTAGCCTCTTGTGCTTGATCCTTCTGTCGCTCGGTGTAACTACCAGCATGATCTGGCGCAAGACCCCAAAAGAAATATTAACAAAAATGAGTTAAGGAGAAATGACACATATGTTAGAACTCAAGAATGTAGCCTATAGTTACCAAAGCTATAGTGAAGATATCCTCTCAAATGTGAACTATCAGTTCGAAAATGGGACATTTTACAGTATTATCGGTCAGTCAGGAACTGGGAAATCTACCCTCCTCTCTCTCTTGGCTGGTCTAGACAATCCCAAGAAGGGGCAGGTTCTCTTTGATGGGGAGGACATTCAGACCAAAGGGTCTAGCTACCACCGCAAGCACCATGTCTCCCTAGTCTTTCAGAATTACAATTTGATTGATTATTTGACGCCACTTGAAAATGTCCGCCTGGTCAACAAGCAGGCAGGGAAAGAGATTCTCTTGGAATTGGGATTGGATGAAACGCAAATCAAACGCAATGTTCTTCAATTGTCTGGAGGGCAACAGCAACGGGTGGCGATTGCGCGTGCACTCGTTTCAGAAGCGCCTGTCATCTTGGCTGATGAGCCGACGGGAAACCTAGACGAACAGACAGCAGGTGATATCATTGCCATTTTGAAGAAATTGGCCAAGGAGCGCCAAAAATGTGTCATCGTCGTCACTCACAGCAAGGAAGTAGCAGAGGCCTCCGATGTGGTCTTGGAATTGAGTCGTCGTAGCCTCGTTGAGAAGAGCAAGTAAGGAGGGAATGCTATGTTGCGAAATGCTTTTGCTTATATCACACGTAAATGGCCCAAGTCTCTCTTGCTCTTTGCCATTATTCTCCTCATGGGGACCTTGAGCTTGATCGGACTCTCCATGAAGGGTGCAACCCAAAAAGCTTCATCGGAAAGTCTGGGATCCATCACCAATAGCTTCTCCATGCAGATCAACCGCCGGACCAATCCGGGAACCCCTCGGGGAGCTGGAAATCTCAGAGGAGAAGATATCGAAAAAATCAGCCAGGTAGAGGGGATCACTTCCTCCATCAAGCGGATCAATGCCATCGCGGATATCCTAGACCACGAGATCATTGAGACCGAAGAAACCTTACAAAACCAATCTCCAGAGCGGGCTAAACACTTCAAGAATACCTTGATGGTGACAGGGGTCAATGACTCTTCAAAAGAAGATAAGTTTGTCTCCGGAGCCTACAAACTGGTCCAAGGGGAGCACCTGACTGATAAGGACAAAAACCAAATCCTCATGCACGAAGATTTGGCGAAAAAGAATGGCCTCAAGGTAGGCGATAAGGTGCGCCTCAAGTCTAACCTCTATGATGCTGACAATGAAAAAGGGGCTAATGAAACCGTCGAAGTGACCATTAAAGGCTTGTTCTCAGGAAAAAACCAAGCTCCTCTAACTTACGCCCAAGAATTGTATGAAGATACGCTGATCTCTGACTTGGATACAGCTGCCAAACTCTATGGCAATACCGTTCAAACAGCTACCTATGAGGATGCGACCTTCTTTGCAAAAGGGGATCAGGATCTGGATAAATTGATCGAAAAAATCAAAGCCTTGGATATCCCATGGAATTACTTTGACTTGGTTAAGAGCTCTTCCAACTACCCAGCCTTGCAAAAATCTATCAGCGGCATGTTCCAAGTGGCGAACTACTTGTTTATCGGTAGCCTCATCTTTGCTAGTTTGCTTCTCACCCTTCTCCTTGTCTTGTGGCTCAATGCCCGTCGCAGAGAAGTGGGTATCTTGCTGGCTCTAGGGCTTTCCAAAGTGCAGATTGCAGGGCAATTTGTGGCAGAATTGGTCATGATTTCCATTCCAGCCTTCCTCCTCTCCTATGGAGTCGCAGGTCTTCTTGCCAAAGCAGTGGGAGATACGGTGCTCAAAAACGTCACCAGTGGCATTGCCAAACAAATGGCTCAAGAATCCTCTGCAGCCAACCTTGGTGGAGGAGCTGAGGCGGAAAGCTTCAGTAAGACCCTGACAGATATCCATATGGATATCCAACCGAGCCAATTGCTCGTGATTGTTTTGGTCGGTGGGCTTCTCTTGATTCTTGTATCCATCCTTTCTTCTCAATGGCTCTTGCATAAGAAACCAAAGGAACTCTTGGTGGATGTCGAATAAGAGATTGTTTCCTAAAATAGAAATAGGGTATAATAGGAGGTAGAAGTTTCTTAGATAAAAAGGAAAGTGTATGAAGATACTAATCGTAGAAGATGAAGTCCTGATTCGAGAAGGGATGAGCGACTATCTCATGGAATGTGGCTATGAGGTCTTTGAAGCAGGCGATGGGCAGGAGGCCCTGGACCTCTTTCACAGAGAGACGCCGGATCTAGTCTTGCTGGACATCCAGCTTCCTATCCTCAATGGCTTGGAAGTCCTCAAGACCATTCGCAAGACCAGCTCAGTCCCTGTCCTCATGCTAACGGCCTTCCATGACGAGGACTATAAGTTGACAGCCTTTGGAGAGTTGGCAGATGGCTATCTGGAAACCCTTCTCCTTGTCCCTCTTGAAGGTCCGTATCGAAGCTATTTTTAAAAAGCTCCAGCCTTCCCGGGTCTTCACCTATGGAGAGGCACGGGTGGATTTTGAGAGCTACACAGCCAGCATAGCAGGCCAATCCATCTCCATGAATGCCAAGGAGTTGGAAATCTTGGAATACTTGCTCCAGCATGAGGGCAAGGCCCGGACCCGCTCTCAGATCCTCGATGCCGTCTGGAAGGAGACGGAGGAGATTCCTTTTGACCGGGTGATCGATGTCTATATCAAGGAACTACGAAAAAAACTGGAGCTGGACTGTATCGTTACGGTACGCAATGTCGGCTATAAATTGGAGAGACCATGACCAAACGGAGTATCTTTGCAAAAATCTTTTTGATCACCTTTGCCCTTTTTAGTAGCTTAGTTATCCTTCTCCATGCTTCGGTTTACTTTATTTTTCCATCGACCTATATCGAGTCCCAGCGCCAGACGATTTTGAAGAAATCACAGGCTCTGGCCAAGAGTTTCCAAGGCCAGGAAGAAGGGACCATTGAGTCGGTCATCGACCTTTATTCCAAGACCAATGATATCAAGGTCTCGATTAAGGGCAAGGAAAAACAAAATGCCCTAGAGGTCAAGGATGACCTGCTCCTGAACCCTGATAGCCAGAATAATTCGCTGGTCATTGAAGAGCGAAAGATTCAGACCAAGGAAGGGAAAGACTTAACCTTACAATTCTTAGCGACCGTCGATTCGCAAAAGGAAGCGCGGGACATCAGTCTGGGCTTTCTTCCCTATAGTCTCCTTGCTTCCTTTGTTCTGTCGCTGGTTGCCTCCTATCTCTATGCCCGCATGATTTCCGCTCCGATCCTTGAAATCAAGCAGATGACCAAGCGGATGAAACGGCTGGATCGGACAGCCAGTCTTCCCATTCATTCGCAGGATGAGATTGGCGTCCTCAAGCAACAAATCAACGACCTCTATCACCATCTCCTAGAGGTAATCGACAATCTAGAGCAGCAGAAACAGGAAAATCTGAAGTTGGAGCAGATGAAGGTCGAATTTCTACGAGGGGCTTCGCATGAGCTCAAGACTCCCCTAGCCAGCTTGAAGATTATCCTAGAAAATATGCGGGATAAGATTGGCCGCTACAAAGATCGGGATCGCTACCTGGCGGTCTCCCTCAATATCGTCGATGAGATGAACCAGATCGTCCTGGAAATTCTATCCCTGTCCTCTGTCCAAGAACTGGCCGGAGACAAGGAGTGGATCCAGCTGGACCAGGTCTTAGAGCAGATCCTCGACCAGTACAAGGTCTTGGCTCAATCCCGCGCGCTCACGATTGACAACCAAATCCCTGACAAAGCAGTTTATATGGACCCAGCCATTCTGAAATTGGTCCTCTCAAATGTCATCAGTAATGCTGTTAAGCATTCGGATGCTGGTGGAGAGATCCAGCTCCGTCTCGAAGAGGAAGGGACGCGCTTGGCTGTTGAAATACCAGCCAGGAAATGGTAGAGACCGCTGAGATGCCAATGACCGCTAGTCGCCAGAAGAAGGAAGGTGGCTTGGGACTCTTTGTGGTCCAACACTTGCTGGACCATGAGGAACTGGCCTACCAATTTGATAAAACGGCTACGGGCTTACGCTTCCGTATGGAACTGCCTAAAGATCCGCAAGAATAAAAAAATAGAGAGTGGGACAGAAATCGGTAATTCGTTAGAATTCGATTTCGTCGTCCCACCTCCGCACAGTTGAGTAGGGCTATAAAAGCTGATGAAATCAGCGTAGTAGAGCCCACTCAACCACTGCGTCTTGCTCGACAATGCAAAGACAATTGAGAGGCTAGGACTTTTGTCCCAGCCTCTTTTTGTATTTAATCAACCTTTTCGACCTTTAGCAATTGGCCGTGTTTTAATTCATAAATGGTATCCACATAGGTCAGGATGGAGCGGTCATGGGTGACCATGATGGCGCTCTTGTTTTTGGATTTGACTTCTTTCCGGATCAACTGGGCGATTTCTTGCCCTCGATCTGGGTCTAGGCTAGCGGTTGGTTCATCGGCTAAAATGACCTGCGGATTTCCGATGAAGGCTCGAGCGATGGCTGCCCGTTGTTTTTGTCCACCGGACATCTGATTCGGGTATTGGTGGTAACAAGCTTCGATGCCCAGATCTGCCAACAAAGCCTTGACTTCCTCATGGCGTTTTTTCTTGTCCTTTTCTCCCTTCAATTTGGCCACCAGTTCTAACTGGTCACCGATTTTCATATAGGAGAGGAGCTGGTGATCTTGAAAGATAAAGCCGAGCAATTCCAGCCGTTTTTGCGTCCACTGGCCTTGGTTGAGGCCGGTCAAGTCTTGGCCAGCGATAGAAATCCGCCCCTCGTCTGCTGATAAGAGTAAACCAGCAATAGCTAAGAGAGTGGATTTACCAGATCCTGAAGGGCCCAAGATCGCGACAAATTCGTTAGTTCGACGCTTAAATTCAGCTGGTTGAGGACATGGTGCATCTGGTTGCCATCGGCGTAGGATTTTCTGATATTTTCTAATGCGATAATGGCCATCTTATTCTCCATTTCCACCAATGACTTCGATTGGATCTACTTTTTTGATTTTGACAAGGGACAAGGCACCACACAAAATAGAGGTCAGGATAAAGCTAACCGAGATGGTGAGGTTGTCTTTCAGGGTCATAAAGGAAGGGACGCTATTGGGTAAAAATGGCGCCATCATGGTTGCCAAGCCAAGACCAAGCAGTACTCCGATGAGGGAGATGATGGTGAGCTGGGATAGTTGGACATAGGTGATCTGGCTCATGGACATGCCAATGGCCTTTAGGACGCCGAACTGTTTCAACTTTTGCAAGGTCAGGATATAGAAGAAGACCCCAAGGATAGCAGAGGAAGCGAGTAGCAGCACCCACGTGATCATCCGTAGCGTCAGGTTTTGAGCCTTGTAGCCAGGGATTTTATCGATCACTTGCTTCTTATCCGCCACCATTAAGTTGCTGGCTAGATTGCTAGAAGTGATGCTTTTCTTGGTCACAAGGGTTTGGGCTTGCCATTGATAGCTTGGATCTGTTTTTTGCCGCATGCCTGTGTAGGTCTCCGAGCTGATAAAGCCAATCTCGCTATAGCCGTATTTAGCATTTTTCGCAAAGGCCACGACCTTGAGTTTTTGCTTAGAAGTTTTGTCGATCACTTGATCGCCAATTTGGATTCCCTCATCCTCTTTGAAAGAATGGTCCAGAATGACCTCGTTTTTCTTTAAGTCGGAGATCTTGAGGTCTGTATCTTCCATGATTGGATTGAGGATCTCTTCTTCATTGTGGTCGGTTGCGAAGTAGGTGATGTCCAGAGTATTGGAATCCTCTGATTTTGAGACGGTTGCCCGCTGGATGGACAAGCCCGAATAGTCCTCCCCCTCTATCTTTTGGATCTCTTCTAAATCTTTCGCTGTAATAGTTGAAAAGGGGATAATCCCTTCTGAATCTGTTGAAAGGATGTAGTGCAGGGTCCCATAGTTATCGATTTGGGCCGATACCGAACGGCCCAGTCCATTTGTCAGTCCGGACAAAAACACCACCATAAACATGAGAATGGTAATGAGGAGTTCAATCAGGATAAACTTCTTGGGTTGGTATTTAATTTCATTCCATGCGATTTTCATATTCGTTCTCCCTTTAGCACGGAGGTACTCAAGTAGCTTGGCACCTAAACATACTATACCATCATACCACAAGTGGGAGGATAATAGGAGGCTGGTGTTTGGTAGAGTGTTTCAAAAACATTATTCTTTTTAGATACTTAAATGTCTATGAAATTGTTATTCTTCTTGCTAAGTAGACTCTGATACATAGGTTTTGTGGTATACTAGAGGCAGAGTGAAACGTGAATAGGAAACCAAATCGGAGGATAACATGTTAAAAAACTTTATCAAAGTGGCAGATATGCCCCAAGAAGTAATTGAAAAATACAAGGACCAAGTCCCTGCTGAGCTGATTCAAATTTGGAAAGAGGATGGCTTGGGAACCTTTTTAGATGGCTATTTGAAGGTGATTAATCCAGAGGATTATCTAGAGCTTCTCCAAGATAGCTATTTCAGAGGAGACATCGCTTTTCCTATGTTCGTAACAGCATTTGGAGATATTGTTACTTGGGAAAAGAATGAATTTGTTGGTATTGTAAAATATAACGTTCAAGACTGCGACATTATTATAAAGAGCTTGAAATATTTCCTTCAGTATTTAGATAACTCATATGTGACTGATAACTTTGAACTTGATTTATATAGACAAGCTGTGTCAAAACATGGTGCTCTGTCTTATAACCAATGTTTCGGTTTTGTCCCGCTCCTAGCATTAGGAGGCTTTAAAGATGTGTATCATATGGATAAAGTCAAAGTTCTGGAGCACATTTACCTCATGTACCAACTCACAGGCGGAGTGTTTGACGATTGATAAAAAAAGAACCACCTTCGCGGTGGTTTTCTTGTGATTTGATCAGAGCTGGTACATATGGTTTGTGGTATACTAGTCTTGTTGTGAATTTGAACTTTTGATCAATGGTAGTAGCTGTTGTTTTTCTTAATGTGGATTAAACTAATAATTAATTTTATTTCAACTTATAAATTGAACAAATATCGTTATATAAAAAGAATAAAAAGAGGTATTATGTCTATTTCGTTTACTTATTGTGGAGTTGCATGTGGAGTCCTTTCTATTGATAATAAATTTTTATATAGGAATTGATCCTGATTTATCTCCCAAAGGAACTTTAGTTCAGTTTAAAGGATTTGTGTCCGAGAAACAAACTAATGTCAATAATGATAAGTCTCTTCTTAATAAAGTTGATGTATGGCTAATAACTCATGGTCATCATGATCATTTAGATGATGTAGGAAGAAATTATTTAAAGGGTAAAACTGTAATTTCTCCTAACAAGAAAATCTTAAATGGGTTATCTGGCTTAAATAACTTTTGTTTTTAAAATGGGGCGAAGAAAAAGCAGTTTTTCTGTCGGTGACTATCTTATTACTATCAAAGCCTTACCAGCCTATCATGCTAGTAATTTCATTATGCAAAAAAATAGTTGGTAAAGTTAATGGTTATCAAATATCAATTGCAAGTTCATCAGAAACTAAGGTGATTTATTTTACGGGTGATACTATTTTCTATTCAAATTTAACAAAAAGTGTTCCAAAAAAATATAGATGCTATTTTTTTGCTAATTTAGGTGCTGTAAAATCTGATTCGTTTGGTGGACCATTTACAATGGATTTGAAAATGCTAAACCAAATGAATGATCTACTTCAACCTAAAAAAATATTTATCCAATTCATATTGAAGACTATAGTCATTATAATACGACAAATAAAGAAGTCGAAGACGCAAACTATACGGTTTTTATCTATTGGAGAAACTATTGATATCTAATTGATTAGATGAATAAATGTATAGTAGAAAAAGTTTTTTTGAATAAAAAAATAATCCAAAAGTAGGTCTTAAAATAGAGTTTACTCAGTGCCAATACTGATAAAGTTTGGGTAGCAGAGGTAGAATTTTTTTGTAGCTGTGTATTATGAAATTCGGATGAAGAAGAGAAAATTTGTATTCTATTCGTTACTAGTAGTTCTGTTATTATCTTTCAGTGACTTTCAGTACTATAGGCATCAACGGATACATAATATTTTTGATGAAATATACTATGAGGAAAGTGATGTCGGAAGGTATTTGTCCGACATCTTTTTATGAATAATCATCATTGTTACTTTTGTGCTTTTGATACGATATAATAAAAGCACGAAAGTAACAACCGGGAGGCTGAAATGATTCAAAAACAAATACAGGAAATGCTAGATCATCAGTCTATTATTAGAACATCGGATGTAGTTAAAAGTTGAAAGATGGATTGGTGCCGAAAGGTTATCAACTGCACCATGAATTGCCACTTGATGATAGTGGAACCAACGACTTTAGCATTTTGGTCTTGATAAAGAATGAACCTTACCATAAAGTTATTACCAATTATCAAAACAGTATTGCTAGAACAATGAAAATCGGGGACAGTAAGGAAGTTTTGTGGCCAATCATTGGAAAAAACATATATAATTAGTGAGGTAATTAAATGTGGCTTGAACTTTTTAGAAAAAAATAGAAAGAATTGAATCTGGTTATGGGAAAAAGTTAAATTCTCCAATTGATTTAGATAAAATTAAATCTCTCAGCAAAAAAATGAAATAAACGAAGTTAAAATATTTATAGAACAAGAATATTCACGATTTTTTTAACAAAAAGTAAATGGTCTTGATTTTAATGGGAGTGTACTTTATGGTTTAAAAACAGATGATAATTGTTCTGCTGAGGTTTATGACTTCTTTGATTATAATAATATTTGGCATGAAGTTGAAGAAAATAAATGGCTTTGTTTTTTTATCGGAGAGAACAATATTAGTTGGTTTGTATATAATCCTAGTAACGATGAGTATTTAGAATTAGATATGTCATCTGCGGAGGTAGTAGAGAAATTTAATTCTTTGGATGATTTACTTGAAAGTTTTTTTCAGAAGCTATTGAATATGCCTCTTGAAAAGATAGGTAAAATATGATAAATAATTTTCCAACGGCAGATATGGAAACCTTTCAAAGAGAGCATAATGGCAACTAGTTATATCTAAAGAACAAACCACCTTCGAGGTGGTTTTCTTGTGGTTTGATCAAAGCTGGTGCATATGGTTTATGGTATACTAGAGGCAGAGTGAAACGTGAATAGGAAATTTAATCGGAGGAAAACATGCTAGAAAACTTTGTAAAAGTGGCAGACATGCCCCAAGAAGTGATTGAAAAATACAAGGACCAAGTCCCTGCTGAGTTGGTTCAAATTTGGCAGGAAGATGGTCTGGGAACCTTTTTAGACGGTTATCTCAAAGTCATTAATCCAGATGACTATCTTGAACTTCTCCGAGATAGCTATTTCAGAGGAGATATAGCTTTTCCTATGTTCGTAACAGCATTTGGAGATATTGTTACTTGGGAAAAGAATGCCTATGTGGGAATTGTCCAATACAATATTCAAGATTTGGATATTATTTGTAAGGGGATGGATTTATTCGTTCAATATTTAGATAACGAATATATTACAAAAAAATTTGAACTTGATTTATATAGACAAGCTGTGTCAAAACATGGTGCTCTGTCTTATAACCAGTGTTTCGGTTTTGTTCCTTTACTAGCTTTAGGAGGCTTTAAAGATGTGAATCACATGGATAAAGTCAAAGTCCTGGAGCACATTTACCTCATGTACCAACTCACAGGCGGAGTGATGGACGATTGATAAAGAAAGAACCACCCTCGCGGTGGTTTTTTCGATTCTTTGAATGAGACTCGCTTATTTTGTGAATATACAATTTTCGGTACAAAATTTGGTACAAAAAACAAAATGACAAGCAAAAAAGCCTTGTAAATTAAGGCTTTTTCCTGTTGATTTAGATGCCCCCTGCAGGGCTCGAACCTGCGACCCATAGATTAAGAGTCTACTGCTCTACCAACTGAGCTAAGGAGGCAAAAAAAAGCTGTATTGGTGCCGAAACTTCACGGTTTGTATTGAACCCGCGCAATTAAGCAGGTGGGCAACTTGCTCTAACTGAAGCTGCTTCCGCGTGATACGGCCTGCATGCTGTTAGAAGTCCTTTGTTTCCCTAATAATACAAAAAATAGTCGGTCAACACTTAAGTGTGAAGTCGTACACCACAGCGTTTCTATATGTATATGATACCATATTTCAAAAAAATTTCAAGGGAAAATCTCAATTTTTTGGAACCGATATCACCTTTTCTTGAGTTGATCAATCTTCTCTTTTGTCGACCCTAGGGCTCGCTCGTATTTGCCATTCTCATTAGGAGTGAAATAGGAGGTACCCTTCAGCTTGTCTGGTAGGTAGTCCTGTTGGACCCAATTACCAGGATAATTGTGGGGGTATTTGTAGTCTTGGGCATTCCCCAAGGTCTTGCTTCCAGCATAGTGGCCATCCCGTAAATGGCGAGGAATGGGAAGATTGCCAGACTTACGGAGGTCAGACAAAGCCTTGTCCATGGCGACGTAGGCCGAGTTGGACTTGGGTGAAAGGGCCAGGTCGATGACGATGTTGGCGATGAGGATGCGGGCTTCGGGAAAGCCGATCCGCTCCGCTGCCTGAAGGGCTGTCACCGTATGGATCTGCGCATCTGGATTAGCCAGACCGATATCTTCGTAGGCAATGACTGTCAAGCGACGAGCTAAGCTGGGCAGATCACCGGCTTCAATCAAGCGTGCGGCGTAGTGGAGACTAGCATCGACATCCGAACCACGGATAGACTTTGCAGGGCAGAGAGGACGTCGTAGTGGCCGTCTCCATCTTTGTCCATGGTGATGTAGCTACGCTGGAGGCTGTTTTCCATGATGTCGAGACTGATGTGGCGAATGCCATCCTCCCCTTCCTTGGTAGAGAGGACGGCTAAATCGAGAGAGTTATAGGCAGAACGCAGGTCTCCATTGGTCGAAGTGGCGATGAAATCCAAGGCATCCTCGTCGACGGTAACAGGAAAGTCAAATCCCCGCTCAGAGTCGCTCAGCGCCAACTGGATAGCCTCTTTGACCTGCTCATTGGTCAAGGGTTCCAACTCAAAAATCTGTACCCGACTACGAATGGCAGGCGTCACGGAGAAGAAAGGATTCTCAGTCGTTGCGCCGATCATGATGACCAGACCGCTCTCCAATAAAGGCAGGAGAAAGTCTTGTTTGGTCTTATCGAGGCGATGGATCTCATCTAAAAGCAGGACTAAGCCACCTGAAAACTTGGCTTCCTCTGCGATCTCTTGCAGGCGTTTTTTGCTGTCGACGGTTGCATTGAAGGTCCGAAAGGCATACTTAGTCGTACCCGCGATGGCAGAAGCAATACTGGTCTTGCCAATCCCTGGTGGGCCAAAGAGAATCATGGACGAGAGACGATTGGCCTCCACCATGCGGCGGATGATTTTTCCCTCCCCGATGAGGTGCTCTTGGCCGATGACCTGGTCGATGGTTTTGGGTCGCATGCGCAGGGCGAGATTGTCCGGCATGAGGGTCTCCTTTCTAGCTTTGTCTCCTTTAAAAGAGGCAGTTTTTATGGTAAGATTGTAGTAACTATTGTATCATATTCCGCTCTAAGAGTGGGAAATTAGAAAGAGGACACGATGTCTAAATATGGATTTTTGGATGTTTTAGAAGAGGAAATGGAAAAGGTCTTTCCCTTTGACTTTGAGATCAATTGGGATAAGAAGAATCATGCGGTAGAAGTGGCTTTTCTCTTAGAAGTACAAAACACAGGAGGGGTTGCTTTGGTCGATGAGTCGGGTGAAGAGTCTGACGAGGATATCTTCTTTGAAGAAGCCGTCATCTTCTACAATCCAGCCAAGTCGCATGTGGAAGAAGATGCCTATTTAACAGCCCTTCCGTATGAGCCGAAAAAAGGCTTGTCTCGAGAGTTTCTAGCTTATTTTACGACCTTCCTCAAAGATACAGCCGAGCTGGCCTTGGATGACCTCATGGATTTCTTAGCAGACGAAGAGGCAGAGAGCTTTGAGATCGTCTGGAACCAAGAAGTCTTTGAAGAAGGGAAAGTTGGCCTAGAAGAAAGCACCTTTTACCCTTATCCGAGATATTAGGAATAGTGGGAGAGTTTATGAAAAAAATTGGGATCTACCTGGTTTACGGTCTATCGTTTCTTCTCTTGATGGCTGCTTTTGCCTTGGGGACGATCGCCTTTACGGAGTTAGGTTTTCAACTGGTTTTTGTACCGGGCTATCTCTTCACTTTTTCTAGCATTTATCTCATTTTCATTTTCCATGAACTGGGGCATGCTTTTTTTGGCTATCTGACGGGCTATCGGCTCGTCGCTTTAGGCTTGGGAAGTTTCCTCCTGACTAAAAAGGAAGGAAAGTTTCGTCTTAGTCGCACGGCCATTCTGAGAAATGTCGGTGCCCAGTATATTGGACTAAAAGAGGATGAAAGTGACCAACGAATGATCTTGATGCTCTCCGGTGGTTTGCTGGTTCATTTGACTTTACTCATCTTATCTATCCTCTTTGGAGTTCTGACACAGAGTTGGTATTTTGCAGGCACTTGGATTTGTCTCAATCTCTCCTTCATTTTGGTCAATGCTTTACCCCTTGGGATCACAGATGGAGACAAAATTTTAGAATTGATGCGCCATCCTGAAAATGTACCCTATGCTTATCTAGGACTGCGCCATTCTGCTCAGACCCTGCTAGCGCCAGAAGACTACGATTTAAAAGACTTTGTTAGACCTGTTCCTGAGGAGGCGCAAGGAGGCTTTGTGGAGGGGGTCTTAGCCCTTCAAGGAGAAGTCTACATCCTAGAGGGCAATCGAGAGGCGGCTAAAGAGCAGTTTCAGGCTTTATTGGAGAGGGCAGATAGTCCGATGATTCAAACGGCTGCTCAGTTATCCCTACTGCATATCGCCTTGTTGGAAGAAGATGATGAGAAAGCAGAGGAGTACGCGACCATTCGACGAGTCAAGTCTTTTTGTCGATGAAATTGGCCAATATACAGGCGGTCCAAGCTTGGTATCAATTTACCGTCAAAAAGGATTTGGTCCAGACACACAAGGCGATCAAGCTTGCTAGACAGAAGATGGATGTAAGTCGCATGTTGCGGGATGAGAAAGCCTATTACCAGCAGTGGTTAGATGAGTTGGAACAAGCAATACAGGTAGAACAGACTCAGGTGAGCTGAGAAAAGGAAAGAGAGCTGTACGATGCTTCAGATATTTAAGCGGTTATTTAGTAAAAAATCCCAAAAATCTCAAGAGCGTGAGTCGATCCTTCCTCGAAATCGCTTTGCGGATCTAGATTTCGAGCGAGTATTGAAGTTTGGAACTCGTGACCGTGTTGATGAGGTGGGTCACTGTGTTGAGGATGGTGAAATCACACTATTTGACTTTTCGATAGACTTTGCAGAATTTGAGTTCATAGGTGCTTTCAAAATTGAGGAGGAAGACCAGTTTCAGCAACTATTAGCTCGTTTAAATAGTATTGACAATGCCATTCAGTCTTGTTTGGAAAGTGAGATGGCAGCAACCCATCCCTCAGTTTGCCAAGGATCTGGGCTATACTCAGAAGAGGTGGGAGAAAACTTTTTACTTCCATCCTTGGATATTAAGTTTTGAGGAAAATCCGCCTAATCTTCGCTATGTCGCAGATTATGTGAATGATGAATTTACCGTTTATTTTGCTAAAAAACATGGTAGATGGCAGGCATACTGGGATGCAGAGTGCCAAAAGGTGATTGAAGAAGGCTAGCTAGGTTATGATAAGAAAAGGTCATCATCATGGAATTATTGGATAAACACTTGGATTTTACGGGTTGTAAGATTGCTTTGATTTGTGATGGGCGAATTTTGACCATCTTACGCGATGATAAACCAACTCTTCCTTGGCCTAATCTGTGGGAGTTACCAGGAGGTGGCCGTGAAGGGGACGAGAGTCCTTTTGAGTGTGTAGCGCGTGAAGTTTATGAGGAATTGAGCATCCAACTATTGAAAGATGACATAGTTTGGTCTTGGATCTACCCCAGCATGTTAGATGAGAACAAAAACTCCGTCTTTTTAGTTGGGAAATTGACACAGGAACAGTTTGACAGTATTGTCTTTGGAGACGAGGGACAGGGCTATAGGTTAGTGAGACTTGAAGAGTTTTTGGCGTCAGATCGGGTCGTTCCCCAATTACAAGAACGAGTGCGCGATTATGTGGAGAAAAGTTTATGATAACACTTGTTCGAGCGGGAGCAGAGGATTTAGAAACTATTATTGCAATTCAGAGAGCTAGCTTTAAGGCTGTTTATGAAAAATACCATGATGAATATGACCCTTATCTCGAGGACCGCGAACGAATCAAATGGAAACTAGTCGAACGTCCCAATAGCTATTACTACTTTGTAAAAGAAGATGAAGAAAACATCGGATTTTTACGAGTTCAGACCAATGCCGAGTTAACGAAAGCTTGGTTGGGAACGGCAGCGATTTTGCCCCAGTATCAAGGAAAAGGGTATGGTTCTGAGGGACTGAGATTGCTAGAAGAGGAATTGTCAACCATTACACAATGGGATTTGTGTACGGTGTTACAGGATGGAGGCATGGTCGCGTTCTACGAGAAGAATGGCTACCATCAAACTCATATCGAGCCTGAAAAAGAAGGCATGGATATGGTCTACATGAAAAAATTGATAGAGAAATAGAAAGGATGGTTCGGTTAAATTTCTAAACTGAACCCGCCCTAAACACGGTGCCAAAAAGATAAACTTCTCTTAGACACAAACGTCTTCAGAGAGTTTCCTATTTGGCTTTGTGTTTTACGGGCTTGGTATCTTAATGATGGAAACATGGCAAGAGTTAAAAGTTACAGTGAAGCGTGAGGGAGAGGAGTTGGTTTCCAACCTCTTGATTGAGTTAGGTGCCCAAGGGGTAGCAATTGAAGATAGCATGGACTATGTGGGCAATGTGGACCGCTTCGGTGAGATTTTCCCTGAGGTCGAGCAACAAGAAGAAATTGTGGTGACAGCCTATTATCCTGAAACGGTTGATGTGGTAGCGGTTGAAGCGGATTTGCAGGCTCGTTTAGCAGAATTGACAGACTTTATGGATTTGGGAGAAGTCAAGATTGGTACGACTGCCTTGGCTGAGGAAGACTGGGCGGATAATTGGAAAAAGTACTATGAACCAGCTCGTATCACTCATGACTTGACCATCGTGCCGTCATGGACGGACTATGAGGCAACAGCGGGAGAAAAGATTATCAAGCTGGATCCTGGTATGGCCTTTGGGACAGGGACCCATCCAACAACCAAGATGAGCCTTTTTGCCTTGGAACAGGTCCTTCGTGGTGGCGAAACAGTGCTGGATGTGGGGACAGGTTCAGGGGTTCTTTCCATTGCTAGCTCACTTCTAGGTGCCAAGGAAATCTTCGCCTATGACCTGGATGATGTAGCGGTTCGAGTCGCTCAAGAAAATATTGAGCTCAATCCTAGCATGGAAAATATCCATGTAGCCCCAGGTGATTTGCTCAAAGGTGTGGAGATTGAGGCAGATGTTATCGTGGCCAATATCTTAGCGGATATCCTCATTCATCTGACGGATGATGCTTATCGCTTGGTCAAGGATGAAGGCTACCTCATCATGAGTGGCATTATTAAGGACAAGTGGGACATGGTCCGTGAGTCAGCAGAAGCAGCTGGATTTCCTTGAAACCCACATGATCCAAGGTGAGTGGAATGCCTGTGTCTTCAAAAAAACTAAGGATATTTCTGGTGTGATTGGAGGCTAGCATGCAACAGTATTTTGTAAAAGGTTTGGCTAGCTCACCTGTCACTATCGAGGATAAGGAAACCAGCAAGCACATGTTTCAGGTCATGCGCCTGAAAGAAGATGACCAGGTGACCCTAGTCTTTGATGATGGGATCAAGCGCTTGGCGCGAGTTGTCAATATGGAGGCTCGTCAGTTGGAGCTAATCAAAGAATTAGCTGACAATGTGGAACTGCCGGTCCAAGTGACCATCGCTTCAGGCTTTCCCAAGGGAGACAAGCTGGAGTTTATCACTCAAAAAGTAACAGAGCTAGGTGCTAGTCAAATTTGGGCCTTTCCTGCCGATTGGTCAGTTGCCAAGTGGGATGGCAAGAAATTGGGTAAAAAGGTTGAAAAACTAGAAAAAATCGCCCTTGGAGCAGCAGAGCAAAGCAAGCGGAATCTTGTTCCAAGCATTACCCTTTTTGAGAAAAAGGCAGACTTTCTAGCCCAACTCGACCAGTTTGACCGCATCGTGGTAGCCTATGAAGAGTCGGCCAAAGAAGGCGAAAGCGCTGCTCTTGTACAAGCTGTAAGTGGTCTTAAAAAAGGGAGCAAGGTTCTCTTTATCTTTGGTCCAGAAGGTGGTCTTTCACCTGCTGAAATTGAAAGTTTTGAAGCTAAAGGAGCAGTCCTTGCAGGCCTTGGCCCTCGGATTCTCCGTGCAGAAACCGCCCCACTCTATGCCCTTAGCGCAGTGAGTGTTGTTACAGAATTAATGAAAAACGCGTGAAGGTAGATCTTCACGCGTTTCTTCTATATCTTATTTTATTCAGAATTTATTCGTTTTCTTATTTTTTTATATTACAAATTAATGGATTTTTTTATAAAAAAATGGAGTATTTGTATAAAAAAAGGAGCCTACGTTTGGGATTTCTGGCTGATAGTGCTGGAAAGCTCCTCAAATAGCATGAAAGTCAATCGGACTAGTTTTCATATAGAGCTAAAAGTGATAGAATAGAAGGCAAGAAAGTGGAGAAAACTAGATGCCGAAAGAAGAACCTTTAACAGGGGGCCAGGTTATTGCCCTTACCAAAAAATACTTGTCGGGAGAGGATGTTGCATTTGTAGAAAAAGCTCTCCTTTATGCAGTCGACTGCCATAGTGGGCAATTCCGTAAATCAGGTGAACCCTATATCATCCACCCTATTCAAGTTGCCGGCATTTTGGCAAAATTGAAGTTGGATGCTGTGACGGTTGCCTGTGGTTTTTTGCACGACGTTGTCGAGGATACAAACGCGACCCTAGATGATTTAGAACGTGAATTTGGGTACGATGTCCGAGTGATTGTTGATGGAGTGACCAAGCTCGGGAAGGTCAAATACAAGTCCCATGAAGAGCAGTTAGCAGAGAACCACCGCAAGATGCTCATGGCCATGTCTCAAGACATCCGTGTCATCTTGGTCAAGCTAGCAGACCGCTTGCACAACATGCGGACTTTGAAGCATTTACGCAAGGACAAGCAAGAGCGGATTTCTCAAGAAACCATGGAAATCTATGCACCGCTAGCCCACCGTCTCGGGATTTCCAGCGTCAAGTGGGAATTGGAAGATCTATCCTTCCGTTATCTGAATGAAGTCGAGTTCTATAAAATTTCCCATATGATGAAGGAGAAGCGTCGCGAGCGGGAAGCCTTGGTAGAAGAAGTTGTCCAAAAGATCGAGTCCTATGCGGCAGAACGCCACCTCTATGGGAAAATCTATGGTCGTCCTAAGCATATCTACTCCATCTACCGCAAGATGCAGGATAAGAAGAAGCGCTTTGATGAAATCTATGATTTGATTGCCATTCGCTGTATCCTGGAATCACCAAGTGACGTCTATGCCATGCTGGGATATATCCACGAGTTGTGGAAGCCCATGCCAGGCCGTTTCAAGGACTACATCGCCAATCGGAAGGCCAATGGTTACCAGTCCATCCATACCACTGTTTACGGTCCAAAAGGTCCCATCGAGTTCCAGATCCGTACCAAGGAAATGCACGAGGTTGCTGAGTACGGGGTTGCGGCACACTGGGCCTATAAGAAAGGGATCAAAGGGCCAAGTCAATAGCAAAGAATCGGCTATTGGGATGAACTGGATCAAGGAGATGATGGAACTCCAAGACCAGGCGGATGATGCCAAGGAATTTGTTGATACTGTCAAAGAAAACTATCTGGCCGAGGAGATTTATGTCTTTACTCCAGATGGAGCGGTCCGTTCTCTTCCAAAGGATTCTGGACCGATTGACTTTGCCTATGAGATTCATACCAAGATCGGGGAAAAAGCGACTGGTGCCAAGGTTAATGGCCGTATGGTTCCTTTGACTACCAAGCTGAAAACGGGTGACCAGGTTGAAATCATCACCAATCCAAATTCATTTGGACCAAGTCGTGACTGGCTCAATATCGTCAAGACCAGCAAGGCCCGCAATAAGATCCGCCAATTCTTTAAGAACCAAGACAAGGAACTCTCGATCAACCGTGGACGAGAGTTGCTCATGGCCCAATTCCATGAGCATGATATGATTGCCAACAAGTTCATGGATAAGAAGCACATGGACAAGGTCTTGCAAAAGACCAGCTACAAGACCGAAGAGGCCTTGTTTGCGGCCATCGGTTTTGGAGAAATCGGAGCCATCTCTGTCTTTAATCGTTTGACGGAGGAAGAGCGTCGAGAAGAGGAAAAGGCCAAGGCGCGTGCAGAAGCTGAAGAACTGGTCAAAGGTGGCGAAGTCAAGGTTGAAAACAAAAAAGACACCCTCAAGGTCCGCCATGAAGGTGGCGTGGTCATCCAAGGGGCTTCTGGTCTCTTGATCCGGATTGCTAAGTGTTGCAATCCCGTCCCAGGAGATACAATTGTCGGTTACATTACCAAAGGACGTGGGGTTGCCATTCACCGTCAAGACTGTATGAACCTGCGGGCCCAAGACAACTACGAGCAACGCTTGATCGACGTCGAGTGGGAAGACAATAACACGACCAAGGATTACATCGCCCATATCGATATCTACGGCCTCAACCGTGCAGGCCTTCTCAATGATGTCCTTCAAGTCCTCTCTAATACGGCTAAGATGATCTCAACTGTCAATGCCCAACCAACCAAAGATATGAAATTTGCCAATATCCACATTTCCTTCGGGATTCCAAACCTGTCTATGTTGACAACGGTTGTGGATAAGATTAAGAGTGTGCCGGAGGTGTACTCTGTTAAGCGTACCAACGGCTAGTCGGCTGCTCAGTTATCTTTTATTGCGTCGTTAGCTCGCCTCGCCGTACTTCAGTACTGTCTTCGTCTCGCAGCCTTGCCCTAAAAGCAACTGAACAGCCTTTGGTTTTCGGATAGTCTGGTTGCGTCTCACTGCCTTGTCTGATGTCGATTTTCTTTGAAGCATAGTGGTAAGCCCAATAGATTGTATAAATAGGATAATAAGATGAAATTAGTGATTCAACGGGTCAAAAGGGCCTCGGTTTCTATTGACGGTCAAGTTTATAGTCAGATTCAGGATGGGCTTCTGCTCTTAGTGGGAGTGGGTCCTGAGGATGACCAGAAGGATTTGGAATACGCAGTACGAAAGGTCACGCAAATGCGAATTTTCTCGGATGAAGATGGGAAGATGAATTTATCTGTTAAGGATATTCAAGGAGAAATCCTCTCGATTTCTCAATTTACCCTCTTTGCCCAGACAAAAAAAGGCAATCGTCCAGCCTTTATTGGGGCAGCCAATCCAGAGATGGCCAGCCAGCTCTATGATGACTTCAATGATTTGTTAGAAAAGGAAGTCCCTGTCAAACGAGGGGTCTTCGCTGCAGATATGGCAATCGAACTCATCAACGATGGTCCGGTGACCATCATCCTCGATACGAAAAATCCATAAAAAAAACAAGCCCTTGATTAAAAGGCATGTTTGAATGTAGACAAATTACTTTTTACTTAGGATAGCTGGATAATTTTTCAAAAAAATTCTTATATTACTTTGGATTGTCAAAGTAAATCCGAAACTTTCCGTCGTGAGAAAAAAATGCTTGAAACATTGTTGTTTCAAGCATTCGGGAGTTTTGAAACTTTAGGTTCAAAACTAAGTCATGGAACTTCGTGAAGTTCGCTGACGTCCGTACTCACCTAAGGAAAGTTTCTAGGAATACTATTTCTTAAATCTGACATGCTCTTCATCAAAGGGCATGTTTTTCTATGTAAAGTTGTTGGGCAATCAGATGATTGATCTGGATGTCTTGGTCTTTGATCTGGAGCTGATAGAGGCCGGTATAATCGTCGTAGCCTTTGAAGAGAATGACATCTCCAATGGTCAGCTGGATCTGGTCTAAAAAATTCAGCAATTCAAAGGTATCCTGGACTCTTCGCAAACGATAAGTTCCTGATTCGCTGACATCGCTCAAACGGTCCTGGTAAGCCTCGATGAGAAGTTGTCCTTTGGGTGGAATGGTTCCTCCGTGGGGGCAGGTCTTAGGAGTGTCTAACATCTGGTCTAGTTTATCGATAAAGCGGTCGGAGACAGTATGCTCGAGCACTTCAGCCTCTTCATGGACTTCTTCGGTCGTATAGCCAAGTTTTTTGAGCAAGAACACTTCGATCAAGCGGTGCTTGCGAAAGAGATCGGAAACCGTTTGGAGACCAAGCTCGGTAAGCAGATAGCCGTGGGTTTTGTCCTTGATGAGGAGATTCTCCGAGATCATGCGCTTGGCCATCTCAGTGACGGCTGGAGGCGAAACCTGCATCCGGGCCGCAATCTCTTTATTACTAATTTTTCATGTTGCGTGCCGATTTCATAGATGCACTTGAGGTAATCTTCTTTATTTGGTGTCATAGGGTCCTCTTTTCTTCGCTCCTTCTAGTATATCAAAAAAAGAGCAAAATGGCTTGGCCAGTGGATAGGAATTGTCTGGGAGGGAGAAAGATGATAGTATAGAAGCATAAAAACAAGAGCAATGTGGAAAGGAGGGTGCAAATGCAGCGACAGGAATTGGAAAAACTGGGCTGGACGACCAGAGGTCTTAGCTACTTAGAAAAACGACTGCAGTCTTGCGAAGATGAAGCAAAAAGGCAAGACTATTACCGCTCTGTCTTCGTCTTTGCCAGCCCTCTTTTCCAAGAGATGTGGCAGAGAGAACTACAAGGGTTGACGGAAGGCCGTGCTCAGGCCCTCTTAAGAGGGGTCATGCACCTCTGTCTCATGCCACGGGATTTATCGGGAACCCGTGAGGAGACCGCCTTCTTACTGAAGCGGTTCTGGCCAGATTGCCCGCCTCATTCGTCTTTTTGGTCCTCTTTTTCAAGAGTGGTTCAAGTAGCTTTTGCTCAGGATCCGTTAGCTAGCAAAGAAGGAGACCAGCTCTTAAAACGCCAGATCCACCAGTTCCGCTATCTGCTCTCTGCCTACCAGGCCCAGTGGATTCGGGAGCATTATGCCAGAGCGGGACAGACTGATGAAGAAGCGCTACAAGCTTACTTACAGGAAACAAAAGGAATTAAGATCGATGCCTATGCGGCGGCCCGTCTCCACAATAAGGTCTATGTGGATCAAGACGGCCAGCTCGCCTTCCCATCTCGTGCTCAGGCCCAGTTGAATTTTAAGGTCTTACTCAACTTTCATACTGAGTATATCCTGGATCAGGGTGGCCAGTTTCTCAACGAAGTGGATCCGTATCAGATTTCTGAAAATGGCATTGTCAATGGAGCCAGTTTCAACTATGGATTAGCCAAGGGCCGGACCCATAAGGACTTGGATATTGATCCCGTCAAACCTTGGGATCCACCTTTTCGTAAGAAGATCCTCTATCAGCAAGGTGTTCGCTATCTAGCTCCGAAGAATGATCGTGGAGAGCAGGGCTATTGGAGCCGGAAGGGAACCTTTGCACAAGGAGGCAAGAGCTACAAGCAACAAGTAGCAAAGCGTGTGAGGAGTTTCCTCAGAGGCATCCCACGCTTACGCTGGCGGGTCGTCCTCCAGAATGGACTCCATCGGATTTTATAGTAATGAAAAAGAGGTCGTAGACCTCTTTTTACTTTAATCAAGTGCTTTGACGGCTTCGATTGCCGCGTCGTAATTGGGTTCGCTGTTGATGTTGTCTAGGTATTCAACATAAGTGACCTTGTTATCCGCATCTAAGACCAATACAGCGCGTGCGAGCAAGTGCCATTCATTGATCAAGAGACCGTAGGCTTTTCCGAAGGAATGGTCGAAGTAGTCTGAAAGCATGATGGCATTTTCGATCCCTTCTGCAGCACACCATTTGCCTTGGGCGAAAGGAAGATCTACAGAGACGGTTAAGACCACAGTATCTTCCAGGTCAGATAGGGCTTGGTTGAAGTGACGTGTTTGAGTGGAACAGATACCTGTGTCAATGGATGGGATCACACTGAGAACTTTTTTCTTCCCAGCAAAATCAGCCAAAGATTTTTTCTCCAAGTTAGGAGTGGTCAGTGAAAAGTCGTGAGCAGTATCGCCAACTTGAAGTTGAGAACCGGTAAAGGTAACAGGGTTTCCTAAAAATGTTGTCATAGAAAAGACTCCTTTTTCTTTTCATTGTACATCAATGAAGGGGGAAGAGCCACTGATTTGTTTGAGAATCTAATGAGTTTGGAACCTTATTTGTTCAAACCTTCTGCGATTTTCTCTAAATTCCATTTCATCATGCTGTAGTAGCTGTCGCCTTCTTCCCCTTCTTTGGCAATCGAGTCAGTAAAGATCTTTGCAAAGATAGGGATATTGGTATCCTTAGACACAGTTTTCATAGGACGCTCATCGACACTGGATTCGACAAAGAGGGACGGTACCTTGGTTTGACGCAATTTCTCCACCAGCGTTTTGATTTGTTCTGGTGTGCCTTCTTCTTCGGTGTTAATTTCCCAGATATAGGCAGATGGGACGCCGTAGGCTTTTGAAAAATACTTGAAGCAGCCTTCACTGGTTACGATCATCTTTTTCTCTTCTGGGATGTTCTTGAATGCTTGCTTGGCTTCTTGGTCTAGCTTACTGAGTTTTTCAGTATAGGTTGCTAGATTTTTTTCGTAGAAGTCCTTGTTTTTTGGATCTTTTGCGATCAATTGTTTGGCAATATTTTTAGCGTAGATAATTCCATTTTCGAGATTGAGCCAAGCATGAGGGTCTTCTTTTCCAGCTTGGCTTTTGGCCTTCTAGGTAGATGACGTCGACTCCCTCGCTAACTGCGAAATAGTCCTTGTTTTTCTACTTTATTGGCATTTTTTGACCAATTTAGTAAACCAAGCATTGCCACCGGTTTCTAGATTGATCCCGTTGTAAAAGATCAGGTCTGCTTGCGAAGTTTTTTTGACATCTTCTGGCAACGGTTCGTACTCGTGGGGATCTTGGCCGACAGGGACAATACTGTGTAGCTCGATTTTTATCCCCAGCGATATTTTTTTGGTCATATCTGCGAGGATGGAGTTAGTGGTGACCACTTTCAATTTATCGGATGAGGACTTGGAAGAAGAGTCTTTGCTACAAGCCAGTAAACCAAATAAGAGAGCCACAAAGAGGGCTAAGACGGAAGTTAGTTTTTTCATTTTTTTCTCCTTTATGAGATTAATCTTAGTACGAAGGGGAATGTCTGTTCTTTCTCTGCTTGGGAGCGATAAAGAAGCTAATGAGAAAGAAGACGGCAGAAGTGATGACAATACAAGATCCGACAGCGATGTTGAAGCTATAACCAATAAAAAGTCCTAGGATGGATGCAAGAGCACCTAATCCGGATGAAAGGAGCATCATGGACCAGAGGCTATTGGCATAGAGATAGGCCGTCGCAGCAGGTGTGATGAGCATGGCGACGATGAGAATGGTCCCGACACTCTGCATAGCAGTGACAGAAACCAAGGTCAAGAGCACCATGAGAAGGTAGTGATAGACCTTGACCCGAACGCCCATGGATTGAGCGAGGACAGGATCGAAGGAAGTAAGTAGCAAGGGTCGAAAGAGCAGGCAAATCGCCAGTAAGACAGCCACACCAATACCAATGGTCATCCACATATCCTGGTCTTGAACAGCCAAGATATTCCCAAAGAGGATGTGGAAAAGGTCGGTGGAACTTTTAGCGACTCCAATCAAGATGACCCCTAAGGCGAGGAAAGAAGAAAAGGTAATCCCAATCGCAGTGTCGCTCTTGATGATGGAGTTGCTCTTGATATAGGTGATCAGGATGGAAGCTAAGAGGCCAAAGATGATGGCGCCAATAAAAAAGTTGATACCTAAGATAAAGGACAAAGCCACCCCTGGAAGGACCGCGTGCGAAATAGCGTCCCCCATGAGAGACAAGCCTCGCAGAATGATGAAACATCCGACCGCACCGGCGACGATCCCGATGGCAATAGCTGTAATGAGAGCGTTTTGGAGGAAATGAAATTGTTGTAATCCATCGATAAATTCTGCAATCATCTGATTTCACCTCCTATAAAGAGTTCATGCCCTGTAGGTCGCATGCAGATTCTCTTTGGTAAAGGTTTCTCTGTTTTCCCAAAAAGCAATCAGTTTGCGATGAAGGAGGAGGACTTGGTCAAAGTAAGCTGGAACCTTGCTGAGATCGTGATGGACGATCAGGATGGTCTTGCCTTCCTTTTTCAGGGTTTGGAGTGTCTGCATGATGATGTCTTCGCTGACAGAGTCAATCCCTGCGAAGGGCTCATCCAAAAAGATGACCTCTGCTTCTTGGACCAAGCAGCGGGCGATTAGGACCCGTTGGAATTGCCCTCCCGAGAGTTGACCAATCTGGCGATCCGCGAGATCAAGGAGATTGACAAGTTTTAGGGCATCTTCCACCTTTTGGAGATCCTCTTTGCTTTTTTTCGCTTGAAAATAGAAAGATGGGGGTAGAGGCCCAGTGAGACACACTCTCGCACCGTGATGGGGAAGTGGAAATCAATAGCTGTCTTTTGTTCGACGTAGGCCACTCGTTGAAGAACTTGGCCGAGATCTTTTTGATCGAGCAGGACTTTTCCCGAATGAGGGAGAAGTCCTAGCATAGCCTTGATCAGGGTTGATTTTCCAGCTCCGTTGGGGCCAAGAATTCCTAGGATGGTTGGCCCCTGGATGGTGAGGGAAAGATCCTCCAAGGCCAGTGTTTGCTGGTAAGCAACACTTAGATGTTCAATTTGAATCATGATTTTGCTCCTTTACCATTAATATACATAAATTAAAAAAATTAAGTCAAGTTAATTTTTTTAAATAATTTAGATTAACTCACTTGTAATCATTGAAAAATAGACCTATTTTTGATAAGGTTATTACAAAAGATTGAAAGTGAGAAGATCATGGTACGTTTACAAGATGATTTTTATGATTACGTCAACGGGAAATGGGCTGAGACAGCTGTTATTCCAGATGACAAACCGTCAACCGGTGGTTTTATGGACTTGATCCAAGAGATCGAAAACTTGATGTTGGATATTACCGGAAAATGGCAACGAGGAGAAGAGTTGCCAGAAGACAGTATTCTCCAAAACTTTGTCAAATACCACAAGATGGTGGCAGATTTTGATGCGCGAGAAGCAGCTGGTGTGGCTCCAGCTATGCCCTTGATCAATGAAATCAAGGCCTTGTCTTCTTTTGAAGACTATACCAGTAAGTTGGGGACCTATGAGCTAGCTGGCAAACCAAATCTCATGCCATTTAGCGTGTCACCAGACTTTATGAATGCCCAAATGAATGTCTTGTGGGGAGAAGCACTCGGTTTGATCTTGCCTGATACAACCTACTATGAAGAAGGCAATGAAAAAGGCCCAGAGTTATTGGCTGTTTGGCGTCAAATGGTTGAAAAACTATTGGCAAAATTCGATTTCTCAGAGGAAGAAATCAAGGATATCCTGGATAAGGTCATTGTGGCCGATGCAGAATTGGCCAAATATGTCTTGTCAAACGAAGAAAAATCAGAGTACAACAAACTCTACCATCCTTATGAATGGGCAGATTTCAAGGCCTTGGTTCCAGAACTGCCACTCGATGACTTCTTTACAGACGTGATTGGACAAACACCAGATACTATCATTGTTCCAGAAGAGCGTTTTTGGAAGGAATTTGCTCCAAAATTCTACTCAGCAGCCAACTGGGAAACCCTTCATGCTAAATTGAAACTCGGCGCAGCTCTTTCTTGGACTTCATTCTTGACCGAAGAAATCCGTGTCTTGTCTGGTGAATATGGACGGACCATCACAGGGACACCAGAAGCACGTCCGAAAGAAAAGGCAGCTTTGGCTTTGGCAGAAGGACCTTATAGCCAAGCGCTTGGCCTTTGGTATGCGGGCGAAAAATTCTCACCAGAAGCGAAAGCAGACGTAGAGCATAAAGTAGCGACTATGATTGAGGTCTACAAGGATCGTCTGGAAAAAGCAGACTGGCTCGCTCCTGAAACCCGCGAAAAAGCCATTGTCAAACTCAATGTCATCACACCGCATATCGGCTACCCTGAAAAATTACCAGAAACTTACGCTAAGAAGATCATCGACGAGAGCAAGACCTTGGTGGAAAATGCTCAAAAATTGGCGCAAATTTCGATTGCCCATGTCTGGAGCAAGTGGAACCAACCAGTCGATCGGACTGAGTGGCACATGCCAGCTAATATGGTCAATGCTTACTATGATCCGCAACAAAACCAAATTGTCTTCCCAGCAGCGATTTTACAAGCACCATTCTATGACCTTCACCAATCATCATCAGCCAACTACGGTGGAATCGGTGCGGTCATTGCCCATGAAATCTCCCACGCCTTTGACACCAATGGAGCATCCTTTGACGAGCACGGTAGCTTGAAAGACTGGTGGAAGCCAGAAGATTACGAAGCTTTTACCGCTCGCACACAAAAGGTCATCGATCAATTTGAAGGCCAAGACTCATACGGTGCCAAGATTAACGGGAAATTGACTGTTTCGGAAAACGTGGCAGATCTCGGAGGAATTGCCGCAGCCCTTGAAGCCGCTAAGAAAGAAGCAGACTTCTCCGCAGAAGAATTCTTCACCAACTTTGCTCGCATCTGGCGGATGAAAGCTCGGACAGAGTACATGCAACTTCTCGCAAGTGTTGACGTGCACGCACCAGGAAAACTCCGTACCAATGTCCAATTGCCAAACTTTGATGAATTCTTTGAAACCTTTGATGTCAAAGAAGGCGATGGCATGTGGAGAAAACCAGAAGACCGCGTGATCATTTGGTAATGTAAGATAGGAGAGACGATTCGGTTTACCGAAACTTCCTGCAGAAAAATAGGGAAATCAATGCCGCATTCCATGAATGCCAATTGATTTATCTTTTTTCCAAAGGAAGTAGTCTTGACTTCAGTTAAGCAATTTATTGATTTTTCTTGACGATGTGGGCAATGCCCACAAGTCAATCTCTCTTTTTCTCGACGCTTTTAGGGAGAGTTCAATTTCGTGATACTGATTTTGTTGATCAAAGCAAGTAGTCTCGACTTCAGTTAAGCAATTTATTGATTTTTCCTGACGCTCGTGAAAGAAGCTAAAAAAACCCTAAAGTCAAGTTTCAGTCGACTGAAACTAGCTTTGGGGATTTTTCGATAATAAGATTTATCAAACAAAAGTAAAGCGTTTCCAAGGTTTGCATAAACCTATAAATGAAATGGATTATTTTCTTCTGAAATCATTTGAAATTCATGGAAATAAATGCTACTATGAGGGTGAAATAAAATAATTTTAAAGGAGCAGACTATGAGAAATTTTGCAAGTCCATCCCGTTACATTCAAGGTGAAAATGCCTTGTTTGAAAATGCGCAACCTATTTTGGATCTTGGGAAACATCCTGTTTTACTCTGTGATTCAGTGGTCTATGACATCGTAGGGAAACGGTTTGAAGAATACCTTGGTCAAAATGGACTGACCGTTTTGCCAGTCTTCTTTAATGGTGAAGCTTCTGATAATGAAATCAATCGTGTAGTTAGTCTGGCAGAAGAAAATGGCTGTGATTTAGTCATCGGACTTGGTGGAGGAAAGACCATCGACAGTGCAAAAGCTATTGCTGATCTTTTACAATCACCAGTTGTCATCGCTCCTACCATTGCCTCAACAGATGCTCCAGTCTCAGCCTTATCAGTTATCTACACGGATGAGGGAGCATTTGCTCGCTATATCTTCTATTCTAAAAATCCGGAATTGGTCTTGGTGGATAGTAAAGTAATCGCTCAAGCGCCAAAACGTTTGCTGGCTTCTGGTATCGCAGATGGGTTAGCGACTTGGGTCGAAGCGCGTGCGGTAATGCAAGCCAACGGAAATACCATGCTAGGCAAGCACCAAACTCTAGCGGGTGTCGCGATTGCGCAACGTTGTGAAGAAATCTTATTTGCAGATGGTCTCCAAGCTATGGCTGCTTGTGACGCCAAAGTTGTAACTCCTGCATTAGAAAACATTATTGAAGCCAATACCCTTCTCAGTGGGATCGGGTTTGAAAGTGGTGGGTTAGCTGCTGCTCACGCCATCCATAATGGCTTTACTGCCCTCACTGGGGATATCCACCATTTAACCCACGGTGAAAAAGTAGCCTATGGAACACTTGTTCAATTGTTCTTGGAAAATCGTCCTAAAGAAGAATTGAATAAATACATTCGTTTTTATCAACAAATTGGCATGCCAACGACTCTGAAAGAAATGCATCTTGAAAATGCAAGCTACGAAGATCTTCTCAAGGTTGGCCAACAAGCAACCATTGAAGGAGAAACCATTCACCAAATGCCATTCAAGGTCCAAGCATCTGATATTGCCCAAGCCATTGTAGCAGTTGATGCTTATGTCAAGTCCTTAGGCTAATCAAAGAAATATAGAAACCATCGTCTGTTGGCGATGGTTTTTTTGATGGTTGTTTTTTTCTGTGATCTGAATATTTAAGAGTTCGGGAGATAAATCGAGCTTAGCTATCATAAGATAGTTTAAATGAAGTACAAGTTGGATCCGATCGTCATTTTAGAAGGTGTATGTAAAATAGGAATTTCCTTTGTGTTTAAACACATTCAGTTTTCACAGTACGCTCTTTGAGTAACGTATTTCGAGGTTTTGAATGTTTATGAAACTTGAATGACAAGGATGTAAGAATGAACAAACCAATCATCCAAGCGACTAATACTTGAAAAGAATGACTCGTTAAACTAAACTCTGTTTTTGTGAATAATTCAGTATAAGCTCCAAGAAAAGTATATTTAATAAAATTGGCAATATCAGGATTCATTTGAGACAAGTTAGGTCCCATTGCAACAATCAACATAATAGGTAAACCATTCATTTGAGCTTTTGATTGTGTCGAAGAAATTGCAGCAATACATAAATTGATGAGAATAACAGCCATAGCTGTCAACATGACTACCAAACCATACTTTAAATAAATTTTAGAAAGATCGGCACCTGCAATAATAGGGAACAAAACCATATTCAAAATAGTAATGATGGCTGGGTGTATTAAAACTGAGATGAGATATTCATATGGTCGTACACCACTTAGTAAAAAGCGTTTTTAAGATTCTTCTTTTCCTTTTCTTCAGCAATGATAGTAGAAACTGTACTGCCGACAGACATGGCAATTGCTGTGGATAAGCAGAGGAACATTAAGTCAAGGCCTTTGTCTTCCCCTAAATTCATGAAATTTTTATAGAGAACTAGTAATCCGTAGGGCATCAACACTTGTACCAGTAAATTTTTTTATTTGCGATAATAGTTTGGTTTCTTAACCATACCAATGCTTTAATTCGATTAAACATTTAATTTTTTTCCCCCGTTAATCTTATAAAGATTTCTTCCAAAGTTGGCTCACATGAGTGGATAGAAATAAGATCATTTGTAGCTAATGTCGATAATTCTGAAAAATCAAAGATTCTTTCTTGGCGATTTTTTTATAAATAACTTTTTATCCGTTTATTTGTGTTATATTTTTTTGAATGATATCTGCTGGGCTACCTTGTTCAATGAGTTTTCCTTTATTTAACAAGGCCAAATGATCACATAATAAAGTAGCTTCATTCATATCATGAGTGGTTAGAAAGATTGTGGCCCCACTTTCTTTTAATTGAACTAACAACTCATGAATCGATTTTGAAGTTGTTGGGTCCAAACCACTTGTTGGCTCATCCAAAAAAATAGAATTTTAGGTTGATTGATTAAAGCACGAGCCAGTAACATCCGTTGCTTCATTCCAGTAGATAATTGCTCTGCTAATACCTTTTTGCTAGCTAACAGTCCTACCTTATCAAGTAACTCATCTACTCTATTCAAATTAACGCCATAGAGCTTTGCATATAGAAGGAGATTTTTTTCTAAGGATAGTTTTTCATAGAACCCACTTTGGTCACTAACGATCCCAATTTTTTCTAAATCTGTCGGATGTAGATCCTGAGAATCTTTTCCTAACAATTGAGTAATTCCACTGTCTGGTAGTAGTTGCCCAGTAAGAATATTGATCATCGTTGTTTTTCCAGATCCGGATGGTCCCAGAAATCCGAAAATCTCTCCCTCTCTAATCTCAAAGTTAATAGAATTTAAGGCTCTCTTCCTGCCAAATGTTTTCACGATATTTCTTGCAACAACCATTGAAGTCATTCGTTTTCCTCGCTTTCTGTTAAATCAGTCATTTCAATTATTTCAATGCCTCCCGGTTTTTCATAGACCAATGTCTCTTTTTCATTAGGAGCTAATAATAGAATTTTAAAAAGTATATGATTGACCATCACCTTACAGAGACGTCTTGTTTTTGATTGGTTTGTGATGGTAATCCTTTTTTGTTCGATAAAATGAGAAGAGATCTCGTATGTTAAATCTTTATTCATAGATACATCATCCCATCACAAAATAGATTTAATGTGTTAGCAAATGTCATCAGATTTTTCCTTTCTTTGTGTGCTCTCTTTTGATGCTTCTATTGTAGTTCAAAGAAAACAAAAAGAACATGACATCTAGGTCAGGTTAGCTATTGGCTGGGTTATAGATAGAGTCAAGTCTGTTTACTTATAAGTCGAGTAGACAAAATAAAAAAAGAAGTTCGTAAACTTCTCTTTGCTTATATAGTTGATTCATTCCTACCTAAATCTCGTTCTTTCTCTTTGGTCAAGTTATTCACTAGAACCTGGTCATTCAGCATCTTAGCAAACTCAATGGCTTTATTATAGGACTGTTCTGCTTTATGATGATTTTTTTCTACTTCCCAATAATATTTAGCTTCAAAAGCATAGATAGCAGGTTTATGTTGAAAATTATTTGTACTCTCAGTTATCTCACGTAAAAACTTTTGTATAAATTAAGTAATCCTCTGTTTTTTTACTTGTGTTAAAATTCCTATCAATATTCTTTTCAAGTATATAGATACGTTCATTATCACTATAATCAATATATAATAAAACTTTTTTTAGATAATTCTTCAAAATAAGTATTATCTTCTAACCCAATAGCACAACATAGGAAATACAGATTGATTATTAGAAGATCATTATAACTATACTTTTTTTCTTTAAAATTTGATGCAAATATTCCTCTAGCAATGTCAAACCATACGTAAATATCTCGACTGCTAAAAAAACATCTAATTGAACTTGTAAAACTTCAACTAGTAGTTGCTCTTCTTCTGGTAGATTGTCATAAAAAAATTCTCATATATTTCATCAAACATTTCTTCTAAAATGCCAATACGTTTTTCATCACCATAAGTATGAGCTCGTATTAATTTATTTTTTTAATTCCAGATACCGCTTGGGTATTTCTATTTTGTCTACATCTATGATGTCCTCTATTGGACAATTTAATCTCTGAGATAAAAACATTAATTTAGAAAGAGATACTAATACTTGGCCGTTTTTCAATACGAGCAAGTTGACGAATGGTTAATTCAGATTCATCTCCACAAACATCTGCTTGAGTCATATGTTGGTTCAGACGAGCTCCTCGAATATTGTTACCGATTTTCAATTTTAATGTGGCATCTTTATCTTCAATAGTCATACCTTACTCCTAGAATTAATATTTATCAGTATTATATCATGAAATAAGCTCTCTTTTTCAAGGATTTCTGTGTCATTTTTGCTAGGATCCAAATGAACTAACTGTTTAGAATCTCATATTTATGAGTTAGAGACTTTGAAGTGCTTATTAAGGATTCTGCCATTCTGATAGTGTCTTCCATCCCACATAGCTGAAAAATGCAACCGTATAGAAAAAAGAAAAGGAAAATGTTCCAATCTTTGATAGACTCAGGAGGTAGCGTTACAAATACAAATTGGAGGAAATGAAATGACAGAATGTAGTCAAAAAGAATTGGCACAGATTGTAGGAGGAGGTGGTTCTCGCCCAAATGTGGTTCCAGGTCAGCCAGATAAGATTGAGATCGGTCGTCCTGGCTTTGTAAAGCGACCACCGCTCGCTCGTATTTAAGACATGATAGCGACCTTGATCATGGTGTTTTGAAATCTAGATAGAAAGAATAGGAGAAAATAATGAAAATCTATGCAGAAACAGAATTGACGACAAATGAACTCGAACAAACAGTAGGAGGGGTGATTACTCCAATCAGAAGCCCTGAACTAACGTATGGTGGCGGTGGTTGGGGAACCCCTGGAATTTACCCGGGTTGGGGGAATCAAGGAATGTCGCCTTCAGGTGGCGGTTTTGGCTGGTTAATGCAAATTGGACCAGCATTTAGTCGAAAAAGAAAATAAGATAGAAAGGTGAATGCAATGAGAAAGACAGACAGACCGTTTCAACTCGCGACACTAGGGATTCTCTGCATCAATTTTGCGCTTTTTAACGTTGGGCTCCCAATGGATTTAGTGGGCCACCTATCGGATGACTCTTATTATGGCTTGCTCCTCTTGTTGATTGGATTGATTGGGGGGTTAGCCGTGACGCTCTTGGTAAAGAGTCGTCGTTGGGACTTGTACGGGAAATTTACTTTTAAAGCTTCTTATTTTGCGGTTTTTGTGCTTGTTTTTCTTGCTCACTTTTTATGGGATATGTCTTCTGCTGCGGTATTTCCACCGACTAAGAATTCCATAGCCCTTGCAGAAGTATCTAGTGGTTTGTCAGGCTGGGCCTTGGTGTTGATACGTTATGTCTATGCCTGCTTGCTGGCTCCCATTGTGGAAGAGCTAGTTTTTCGTGATTTGGTCATGACGGCTTTGGCACCTTATCAGAAGTATAAGCTAGATATGCTGGTGTCTGCTTCCTTGTTCAGTCTCTCGCATGTCTGGCAGCATGGCTGGGATTTGCCGAGCTTTATCGTCTACTTGGTACCGGGCCTGCTATTTTGTGCGGTCTTACGTTATACCAAATCGATTTACTGGTCCATCTTACAGCATGCCTCTTGGAATAGCTTCCTTACCCTCGTATCCCTCCTGGTCAGTGGGATTTAAGCAAGGGGAGCCAGTGGCAGAAGCTTTTATCCATCATCAAAGAAGCAGTCTCTACTGCTTTTTTGTATGGAATAAAAACTATTATTTTTCATTAAGTTTTGAAATATTATATAGTTAAGCGTTTACATTTTTTTCTAAAAAGTGCTATAATTTATTATGATAGCAATAATTTTTTACAGAGGTGATCCATATGAAAAAAGGGAAGCTACTCTTAGCCACCGGCGCTCTGCTCTTGTCTGTAAGCGCACTGGTAGCCTGCTCACAAGGAGGGAAATCTTCAAGTTCGGACAACCAGGTCTTTAGTTATGTCTATACTCAAGATCCGGATACTTTGGATTATTCACTCTCTAATAAGAAGTCGACCTCAGAATTTACAGGTAATGCTGTGGATGGCTTATTAGAAGTTGACAAATACGGCAACTTAATCCCATCTCTTGCTAAGGATTGGACTGTTTCAAAAGATGGTCTGACCTATACCTATAAACTTCGTAAAGGGGTCAAATGGCTGAACTCTGAAGGAGAAGAGTATGGGGGAAGTCAAGGCCCAAGACTTTGTGACGGGGCTTCAGCACGCGGCGGATAAGAAATCTTCGGCCCTCTATCTCGTCCAACAATCTGTTAAAGGGTTGGATGATTATGTCTCAGGGAAAACCAAAGACTTCTCAACGGTTGGTATCAAAGCCATTGATGACTATACGGTTCAATTCACCTTGAACCAACCAGAAAGTTTCTGGAATTCAAAAACGACCATGGGCATTTTGATGCCAGTCAATAAAGAATTCTTAGATTCTAAGGGTGATGACTACGGTCAAGGCACGAACCCTTCTAGTATTCTTTATTGTGGTCCTTATTTGATCAAATCCATCACATCTAAATCTGTTGTGACGCTTGAAAAGAATCCAACCTATTGGGATGCGGATAATGTGAAGATCACCAAGGTGAAACTGACCTATTATGATGGACAAGATTCAGAATCTTTGATCCGTGGTTTTGATAACGGAGACTTTACCGTTGCCCGTGTCTTCCCAAATGGTTCCAACTATAAGAGTGTAGAGAAGAAGCACAAGGATGATATTGTCTTCAGTGACCAAGGATCCTCTACTTATAACTTGTCCTTCAACATTGATCGTCAAGCTTATGAGATTACGACTAAAACTACGGATGTTCAAAAGAGCTCAACCAAGAAAGCAATCTTAAATAAAGACTTCCGTCAAGCCATTATGTTTGCCTTTAATCGCCGGTCCTATGTAGCGCAAGCCAACGGGGAAGCATCTGCAGACAAGGTCATTCGGAATACCTTTACTCCTCCTAACTTTGTCCAAATCGATGGCAAGGAATTTGGGGAAACTGTAGAGAAACCTAGAAGAATACAGTGATGAATGGAAAGGTGTCTCCGTCGAAGATGGAAAAGATACCCTTTACAATCCAACCAAGGCTAAGGAAGAGTTTGCCAAAGCTAAAGAAGCCCTTCAAGCCCAAGGGGTAGAATTTCCAATTCATTTGGACCTCCCTGTTTCATCAACCTATACAGAAGGAGTCAAGCAAGCTCAATCCTTTAAACAGTCGATTGAATCCACTCTAGGAGCAGAAAATGTAGTCATCGACTTGAATATGATTTCTGAGGATGATCTTCAACGAGTGACCTACTTTGCTGAAAATGCCTCTCAACAAGACTGGGATTTGAATAACAACTTAGGTTGGGGACCAGACTATACCGACCCATCTTCTTACTTGGACATCACAAGCTCTAAGACGGGTGAAAATGCAAATTCTTACTTCGGATTTGATGCTGGTACTAATAACGCAGCTGCTAAAGAAGCTGGTTTTGATGAATACGATCAATTGATTGAAGATGCACATAATGAAACAAAAGATGTCAACGAACGCTATAAGAAATATGCTAAAGCTCAGGCTTGGTTGACAGATAGTGCTCTCTTGATCCCGATTCATTCAGATGGTGCCTCTCCAGGTGTTCGTAAGACAGTTCCATACACAGCTGCCTTTGCATGGACAGGACACAAGGGTCAATCCTTCAACTACAAGTACTTGGAATTGCAAGACAAAGTTTTGACAACCAAGGAGTACGATGAAGCGCGTGAACAATGGAAGAAAGAAAAAGAAGAATCCAATAAGAAAGCTCAAAAAGAACTAGAAAGTCACGTAGAAGACTAGGAGTTTAAGAGCGATTGTATATTGAACAGGGAAGAGAGTGGGACAGAAATCGGTCATTCGTTAGAATTCGATTTCGTCGTCCCAACTCCGCACAGTTGAGTAGGGCTGTAAAAGCTGATGAAATCAGCCTAGTAGAACCCACTCAACCACTGCGTCTTGCTCGATAATCCAAAGACAATTGAGAGGCTAGGACTTTGTCCCAGCCTCTTTTTGGTGGATAGAACCTTTAAAAATCCCCTAAAAATGGTATAATAGGAGCATCACGAAAATTGGAGAGACAGCATGAGTTTTTACAATCACAAAGAAATCGAGCCTAAGTGGCAGAAACACTGGGCTGACCATCACACCTTTAAGACAGGAACAGACGCTTCAAAACCGAAGTTTTATGCATTGGATATGTTCCCTTACCCTTCGGGAGCAGGTCTGCACGTAGGGCACCCAGAAGGCTATACAGCGACTGATATCCTCAGCCGTTTCAAACGTGCGCAAGGCTACAATGTCCTTCACCCAATGGGCTGGGATGCTTTTGGTTTGCCTGCGGAGCAATACGCTATGGATACTGGTAATGACCCAGCGGAATTCACAGCGGAAAACATTGCTAACTTCAAACGCCAAATCAATGCACTCGGATTTTCATACGACTGGGACCGTGAAGTCAATACTACAGATCCAAACTACTACAAGTGGACGCAATGGATTTTTACCAAGCTTTACGAAAAAGGCTTGGCCTATGAAGCGGAAGTGCCAGTAAACTGGGTGGAAGAATTGGGAACAGCTATCGCCAACGAAGAAGTCCTTCCGGACGGAACTTCAGAGCGTGGAGGTTATCCAGTCGTCCGCAAACCAATGCGCCAATGGATGCTTAAAATCACGGCCTATGCAGAGCGCTTGCTCAACGATTTGGATGACCTAGATTGGCCAGAGTCTATCAAGGACATGCAACGCAACTGGATTGGTAAATCAACTGGTGCCAATGTCACCTTTAAAGTCAAAGGGACAGACAAGGAATTCACCGTCTTTACCACTCGTCCTGATACCCTTTTTGGTGCGACCTTCACTGTATTAGCTCCTGAGCATGACTTGGTTGACGCTATTACAAGCCCAGAGCAGGCTCAAGCTGTGGCTGACTACAAACACCAAGCTAGCCTTAAATCAGACTTAGCTCGTACAGACCTTGCCAAGGAAAAAACAGGGGTTTGGACTGGTGCTTATGCCATAAACCCTGTCAATGGCAAGGAAATTCCAATCTGGATTGCCGACTACGTTCTGTCTAGCTATGGAACTGGTGCTGTTATGGCTGTACCTGCTCATGACCAACGTGACTGGGAATTTGCTAAACAATTCGGCCTTCCAATCGTAGAAGTCTTGGAAGGTGGAAACGTAGCAGAAGCTGCTTACACAGAGGATGGCCTTCACGTCAACTCTGACTTCTTGAACGGACTCAACAAAGAAGAAGCGATTGCCAAGATTGTGGCTTGGTTGGAAGAAAAAGGCTTTGGTCAAGAGAAGGTGACTTACCGTCTCCGCGACTGGCTCTTTAGCCGTCAACGTTATTGGGGTGAACCAATCCCAATCATTCATTGGGAAGATGGAACTTCAACAGCTGTTCCAGAAAGTGAACTCCCACTTGTCTTGCCAGTAACCAAGGACATCCGCCCTTCAGGTACTGGTGAAAGCCCATTGGCTAACTTGACAGACTGGCTTGAAGTGACTCGTGAGGATGGTGTCAAAGGTCGTCGTGAGACGAATACGATGCCACAATGGGCAGGTTCAAGCTGGTACTACCTCCGCTATATCGATCCACACAACACTGAGAAATTGGCTGACGAGGATCTCCTCAAACAATGGTTGCCAGTCGATATCTACGTGGGTGGGGCAGAACACGCCGTGCTCCACTTGCTTTACGCTCGTTTCTGGCATAAATTCCTCTATGATATCGGTGTTGTTCCAACCAAAGAGCCATTCCAAAAACTCTTTAACCAAGGAATGATTTTGGGAACAAGCTACCGTGACCACCGTGGCGCTCTTGTGGCAACTGACAAGGTTGAAAAACGTGACGGTTCCTTCTTCCATGTGGAAACAGGGGAAGAGTTGGAGCAAGCACCAGCTAAGATGTCTAAATCCCTCAAGAACGTTGTCAATCCAGACGATGTGGTGGAACAATACGGTGCTGATACCCTTCGTGTCTATGAAATGTTCATGGGACCACTTGATGCTTCCATCGCTTGGTCTGAAGAAGGATTGGAAGGAAGCCGTAAATTCCTCGATCGTGTGTACCGTTTGATCACAAGTAAAGAAACCGTTGCGGAAAACAATGGCGCTCTAGACAAGGTTTACAACGAAACTGTTAAGGCTGTCACTGAGCAAATCGAGTCGATGAAATTCAACACAGCCATTGCTCAACTCATGGTCTTTGTCAATGCGGCCAACAAGGAAGACAAACTCTATGTAGACTACGCCAAAGGCTTTATCCAATTGATTGCCCCATTTGCGCCTCACTTGGCAGAAGAACTCTGGCAAACAGTCGCAGCAACCGGTGAGTCTATCTCTTACGTGGCTTGGCCAACATGGGACGAAAGCAAATTGATTGAAGACGAAATCGAAATCGTCGTTCAAATCAAAGGTAAAGTCCGTGCTAAACTCATGGTTGCAAAAGACCTTTCACGCGAAGAATTGCAAGAAGTTGCTCTCTCTGACGAAAAAGTCAAAGCAGAGATTGATGGCAAAGAAATCGTAAAATTGATTAGTGTACCGAACAAGCTTGTCAACATTGTTGTGAAATAAAAAATGAATCCTTCAGAGTTCAGCTCTGGAGGATTTTTTAGGCTCAGCTTGACAATAAATAGTATTTTTTGTTAATATCATTAACAAAAGAGAGGCGCTATGAATAAGAAAGAACTGTATAAGTTTAATAATCGTTTTAACAGCTTTGCTTTAGCTTTTGAACAGTTGAAAAAAGCTCAGCATAGGAACAGTATTGATAAATCAATCACTATTAATGAAGTCCATTTGATCGATCTAATAGGTCGCAATCAGCCTGTGAATCTAGTGAAATTATCTGAGTTACTTGAAGTATCTAGGAGTGCCATTACTCAGAGTGTTAGACGTTTAACCAAGAAAGACCTCGTTTACTTTTTGAATTTGCACCGGATAATGAAAAAAATAAATATCTGATATTATCCAAAAAAAGGTGTTGAAGTTTTTTTAATATCCATAAAGAGCAAGCAAGAACATATTGAAAAAGGCCATTTTTTTCAGTTTTTAAGAAACTATAGTGAGGAGGATCTTCAAATGGTTATGAAAACTGATGGATGATGTTGAAACAGGTATGGCAAGAATTGCCGTGGTAAAAAAATCACGGTAATTTTAAAACTATATTGTTAATTATATTAACAAAAAGAGGAAGATATGAATATACAAATTGAACTGATCTCAGAGTCTGATTTAGCAGACGAATCTTTTTAATATTGTCATCGATGGCTTAAAACCAAGAGAAACCTATCGAGTCGAAATGTATCTATCTGATTATTATTGTATCAATGCTCCCTATGCTTTTTAGCTCATGATGTTTTATGGAAATCAACAGCGACTTTTGTATCAGATAAGAATGGTATTATTGATATTTCACAAACTCCATCTTGTTCTGGCTCTTATGAAGATATTGCAACAATGGGGTTATTCTTTAATGCCAAGCCCTTGACCAATAGGAAAAAGAAACTTCCAAACTCTCTTTCTAAAAATTCCCTTATTAGATCACTTTTTTGTGGAAATCAAAAATTATACAAGGTAATACTGTCGTCGCAGAGAGAACTTTCACAAGACATTACATGAGTTCGCAAATTAGTCATCAAGATATTTACAGGAAACATTTTTCAAGGGAGACTCTTTTATGATAAAAAAAGGCAATAAAAAGCACCAGCATTGATTATTGTGAGCGGTAGTGAAGGAAGGATTGAAAAAGGCACAGAATATAGCTCAGCTTCTATCTTCTAGAGGTTATATTTGCCTAGCAGTTGCCTACTTTTGGTTTAGAGGGTTGCCAAAACATTTGGAACGTATTCCTTTAGAGTGCCTTGTGGAAGCAAAGGATTATCTACGTCAGCATCATCAAGTAGATAGTGAAAAGAATTGGAATCTATGGACGTTCTAAGGGAGCAGAGTTAGTTTTAGCTGAGGAGAGCATTTTTAATGACGTTCAATGTTTGGTACTAAATTCACCCTCTGATGTGGTGTATGAAGGGATAAAAGGGAAATGGAACTCCCATACTTCTTCTTGGACGTATTTGCAAAAGGAACTTACCTATCAAAAGTTTCGACTGAGAGATTATCTGTTTAGCAAACTTTTTAGAAAACCTATCCCTAAAGATCGTTCTGCTAAGATAGATATCGTTCAAATGCATTCACCAATCTTATTGCTCGGAAGTACTGTTGATGAAATATGGGATGCCTCGTCAGCAATTGATGATATTGTCTCAGATTATAAAGGACACCACATTACATTTAAAAAAAATATCATGAAACAGGTCACATGTTGACAGTGGCTTATCAACCCAAATCATCGTTATCGAAAAGATTGGCGTTTATTGATGAAAGAGAGTAAGGATTCTTGGTTGGCTACGATTCATTTTTTTGATAGGCATTTGAAGAAGCAAATAAAAATAGATTATAAATATGCTATAATAGTTCCCAACTAAGATAAAAAAACACAGTTCTGGTTGGTAGTCCAGACGTAGGCAAGCCTATCAGTAACCTTCCTCCTTGGTTGTCCATTCTTAGGGATAGATTTAAGGAGGTGCTGTCGTGGAAACAATTTCAATTGGATTGACAGTTTATTTTTGAAGATGGATTTTGGCATGGTTTGTTCGAACAAGTGTATCGAGAAACTTATCAAGTTTGTCGTGTGACATTTGGTCAGGAGCCAAAAGATGATGAAATTCTAGAGATTTTACAGACTCAGTTTACTCAATTATCTTTTTAGTCCAGAAACTACAGTTAAGCAACATGTAAAAAAATCAAGAATCCTAAACGATTACAGCGAATTGTGAGGAAACAAGTAAAATCAGAAAAGTTTCTTCCAAGTCGAAAGAACTATTGCAGTTGCAGTATGAGGAAAGGAAAAAGATTTCAAAACATCAATCTAGTGTCCAAAAAGCAATTGCTCAAACAAGAGAAATTTGAACGCAAACAGCAAAAAAACGAAGAGACAAGCATAAAGGACATTAACCTTTATCTCTTTCATCAAAAAGCTTCGGTAGGAAGAACCCTACCGAGGCTTTTTTTAACATGACAAAAAAACGATTGTTGAATATCTGGATGATGTTCCCAATCCGCTCGATCGTAGCTTCCAGTAATGGTGTGCTCTTCAGAAAAGAGCAGAACTCGTTCCACAATGGGAGCGATTTGCTCGAAATGGTGGGAGGAAATGACAATCGTTTTTTTCCTGCTGTTTTGAGTTTTTGGAGCAAGGAGACAATCAGCTTCTGGTATTTGGGGGAGAGGCCGTTAAGGCTCATCA